>Ga0153950_1000755_pt1 | contig 14479 bp, 12 predicted proteins | sample TSNJ034MetaG_FD_104737 | JGI IMG/M metagenome (GOLD analysis project Ga0153950, IMG submission 104737) | Attine ant fungus gardens microbial communities from New Jersey, USA - TSNJ034 MetaG | ecosystem: Host-associated > Fungi > Mycelium > Unclassified | place: USA: New Jersey, Wharton State...
CTGTATATACCGGCTCGTTTGCGGTGGACGCCGGCGCATCGTCCTCCTCCGGTTCGGCAGGGTCTTCGGCTTCGTCCTCCGGTTCGGCGGGGTCTTCGGCCTCGTCCTCCGGCCCGGCGGGGTCTTTGGTCTCGTCCTCCGGCCCGGCGGGGTCTCCGGCCTCCTCCGGTTTGGCATCCTCCACCCCTTCCGCAGTCCCGGCGAACTCCGATTCCTCCTCCTCGGCAAGCGCTAAGCAACGGAACGCACCGGCTAGAAGAACCGGCACAAAAAGTATACACAGAAGCCTTTTTATTTGTTTCCTGTACCTTGTGGTGTACGTTCTTTTCATAATTTTTCACCTCACTCCGTTATCACAGGTGAACATCGCCACAAATTTGAATTTAATCTGTTCTTTATGATATACTATGATAATAGGAAAACTTTCCAAACCCTGGTACAGTTAAGTTGTGTTGGACTACTGGAAGCGAGGAGCCAAGGATAGGGGGTACAGTGCGATCCCGCTATCCCTCAACGCCCTTGTTCCGGGGGGATAACCCCGCATCGCCGCCGGGCGCCCCTTGCCCCGGCAGGGAAAACCTTCCCGGCCCCATCAATGTGCTTTTTGTCCAATGCACCAGCTTACAGGCGTAGCTTTCCGATATGCCAAAGCTCGCGCCGGCCTGGGAAAACGTGTGGTATCCCCGGAGATATTCCAGCGTCATCATCAGGGTATCTTCCAATGACAGCTTATTCGGGCGTCCGCCTCTCGCTTTTTTCTCGGCATGTGCGGTTTCCAATACCGCCAGCATTTGTGCAAATACGGCTTTTCTTACCCCCGCTCGGCAACAGAATTGCTTGTCCTTTAATCCTTGCGCTTCTTTATATCTCATGTTGCATTACCTGCCTGTTGTGTTTTCACGTATTTCATTTGCTTCGGATGGGTTTGGAAAGCTACCCTCCATCTAAACTGTACCAGTATTATTTGTCACGAACAATCCCCAAAAGGGTCATTTTCACAGGTTCAAAAATTGGTAACAAAATATACATCCTTTTCTGCGCGGAGTAAACACCCCTGTAGCCATTACCCCACAACAGTGCCTATTCCAAACATATTTTTAGACGAGAGGTGCCGGTATGCAACAAGATATCTTATATGATAACGTCACGGCAGCGTCACCCCTGCACAGTAATTTCCGAAGGCCGCGCGTGGACAAGCTGCTCGAGGAGGCAATCGCCTTTCCGCTTGTTCTGGTTACGGCAGGGGCGGGCTATGGAAAAACACAGGCGGTATCCGCATTTCTGGACAGCCATCAGGATATCGCACCCATTTGGCTGCGTCTTTCAAGGCTGGACAACTTTTCAACAAGGTTTTGGGAGAGCTTTGTCTGCGCGGTGAAAGCACGGAATCCGGAGCTTGCGTCAGATATTTACACCATGGGATTTCCAAATTCAGCTCCGTTGTTCCATTTGTTTTTACACAAGCTATCGGATGTATTCGGAAGCATGGAGAAGCCTGTTCTTATATTCGATGATTTTCACACAATAACCGAACCGTTGATTGTGCGTTTTATCGAATCCCTGTTGAACGCCCGCTTAAAAAATCTTTCCGTCATTCTCGTCGGCAGAACCGAGCCGCATTTGGAATTGCAGGGGTATTATACGGAGAATCTGGTTTATCAAATTACAGAAGCCGACCTGTGCTTTACGCCGGAAGAGACCAAGGATTATTTTCGCGCACACGGAATAGCGCTTCAAAACGATGACTTTTATAAAATTTATTCCGGTACGCAGGGGTGGATTTCGGCAATTTATCTTGTGCTGTTATCCCTGAAAAAAAACGACTCCGCCGCAAGTCATGCACTTGCGGCGGCCAAGCCTAAGATTTTTGAGTTGATTGAGCGGGAGATATTTACCGCGCATTCTTCTGAAGTCCAAAGAATTTTGATCAAATTATCTTTTTTGGAAAGCGCGTCTATCGATGTGAAAATTATAAAGGCGTTGTCAAATCACACGGCAAATTTAATGGAGGAAATTGAAAAAAACAATCGATTTATTCAATTCGACCCACCAACCCAATCCTACCGCATTCATCATCTTTTTCTGGAGTTTTTATTCCATAAGCAGCGGTATTGTACCCAAAAAGAAATAGAAGACGTGCATTATTTGGCGGCACAATGGCACCGTGAACAGGGGGCCGTTATTGATGCGCTTGGACATTACCGAAAGTGCGGCCATTATGAAGAAATATGGGATATCATGCGCCATTACGATATTGATATTCCACAGGAAGAAGCGGCGCTGCTTTTGGATCTGATAGAGGAGTTCCCGGAAGCTTTCTTAAAAGAACATCCCCTTATCGGCGTCGTTCAAGGCAGGCTTTTTCTGAACAACGGCAGACTGGAGGACGCGGTAAGCAAGCTTTCAAAAATAAAAGAAACCTATGAAGCGCTGCCGCCGGATCCTGAAAACAAGGCCGTTTTGGGTGAGGCCTGTGTTTTTTTGGCCATGCTTAGTTTGGCTATGCGGAATTATGATTTTGTCGAGCTGTTCAAAACGGCCGACCGGTGCTTGCCCGGCGGCAGCGTGTTCGTGGACAACAGACTTTATTTGAATAATGGAAATTATTCCGTCGCTATTGAAAATCCGGCCGCCGGTGAACTGGAGAAATTTGAAAACGCGGTTATCTGTGCCATGCCCTATGCGGCCAAGGCCATGAGCGGATGCTGCTGCGGAGCGGAATATTTAACCCTGGCGGAGTCCGCCTATTATACAAACGATCTGGTGAAGGCGGAAAGCAACGCATACGAGACGATATACAAAGCGAGGGGGCAACGGCAAAACGATCTGGTCTGCATTGCATATTTTACATTAATACGCGCCGGTATAGCAAAGGGAAATTATTTAAAAGCCGCCGGGCTTTTAGAAGAATTACAGAAAACGGTAGAAAAACGAAGCAGCACCGACTGCCTGAGTATCATTGATAATATTGAGGGGTGGTTTTACGCAAGACTTGGCGATATGGACAGGGTGCCTGATTGGATTATGGCAGGAGAGCAAAACCCCGGTACGCTTTCGCCGAACAGGATGGGAAGGGACCGGCTGCTCCGCGCATATTGCTTGTTGCAAAACGGAAATTATCATGAGTTGTTCGCATTTACAAAATATCTGGAGGAGCTATATATCCGTCAAGGTTTTTTGATTCCCAAAATACATGCCCAGATCTTTCAATCCATCGCCGCCCAAAAAATCCATGATACGCAGCAGTCTGTAACGGCACTTCGCGCCGCTTATGAGCTGGCGCACGCCAATTCCCTTATTATGCCCTTTGTGGAGATGGGGAAATATATGCGCGCTGTGTGTGACGAGGCCAGACGGTATCAAGCCCCAAATATTCCTGAAGAGTGGCTGAGCAGGGTATATGCGAAAGCAAGTACTTATGCAAAGCATCTTCATGATGTACAGGCACAATATAAAAATTCTACCGGATATACAGAAAAAAAACCGTATGCCCTTACAGGCAGGGAAAGTGAAATTCTGCAATATCTTTGCCAGGGGCTGACAAGGAAAGAAATTGCAGATCTCCTGTATCTGTCAACGAGTACGGTAAAGAGAACACTGAAAAATATTTATGGGAAAATGGGGGCCGCAAACAGCGCAGAGGCGGTAAAGCTTGCCGTGCAATCGGGGCTGGATGGCGGCATTTCTACAACACGGGAGAGACGCGCAGCGGGTGGTTCTGATGTGTCCTAATGCAAACCCTTGCCGCCGATTTATCCCGGACCCTTTGCATGCACAAAACATATTAAATTTGCAGGATTCCCGTAGATATTATGTATTCTTTGCTTGACAAACGGGTGCAAATTATGATATAAATAAAGCAATGAGAGTTGGGAAAATCCCCTGAAATGCAACGGCGCTTTAAGATTATCTCTTTAAAGGCGCCCGTTTTCATACATGGATGAATTGCTGCGGACAGGATGTCAATTTGCAATTTCTTGCCCTTCCTCCTTCATGCCCTCCACCTCAATAAAAAAGGAGCGAGTATATGCCTGAAAACACAAAAAATATTCTACATATCAGTGGACTGAGCAAGCGTTACCGGGGTTTGCTTGCGGTGAACAGCTTTGACGCCGCCTTTGATCAAGGCGGCGTTTACGGTCTCATCGGCACAAACGGCGCCGGAAAAACCACGGTGCTGAACATGGTATCCGGTACGGTGCGGCCCACCTCCGGCAGCATTGCCTTTGAAGGCCGGGAGCTGGCGGGAATGGCGCCCCACAAGGTTGCCCGCGCGGGAATTGCCCGCACCTTCCAGAATCTGCGGCTTTTTTCCAGCATGAGCGTGCTGGACAACGTGATGGCCGCGGCACAGATGCATAAAACCTATAACTTCTTTCAGTCGATCCTGCTCTCCCCCGGATACCGCCGTGAGGATGCGGCGCTGCGCCAGGAGTCCATGGCGGCCCTTGAAATGGTGGGCCTGCAGGATATGGCCGACGCTTTGTCATCCTCTCTTCCCTATGGCGCTCAGCGCAAGCTGGAAATCGCCCGGGCGCTGGCCACAAAACCAAAGCTGATTCTGCTGGATGAGCCCGCCGCGGGGATGAATCCCCAGGAAAGCCGGGAGCTCATGGCGATTATCCTTAAAATCCGGGATCAGTCCGGCGCCTGTATCATCCTCATCGAACACGACATGAAGGTGGTCATGGGAATTTGTGAATATGTTTACGCAATGGCTTTCGGTGAAATTATCAGCCACGGCTTACCCCAGGATGTAATCCGGGATCCAAAGGTCGTGGAAGCATATTTGGGGGGAGCGTCGCACAGTGCTTAAGATGCAAAATGTCAGCTTTTCCTACGGCGCCATCAATGCGGTGCGGGATGTGTCCCTCTCCATTGAGGACGGGGAGATGGTCTCGCTTATCGGCGCGAACGGCGCGGGTAAAACAACCGTACTGGGCATTATTTCGGGGCTGCTGCGGCCCTCCGCCGGGGACATCACCTTTGGCGGTGAATCCATTGTCAAAACGCCCCCGTCCACAATTGTGAAGAAGGGCATCGTACACGTGCCGGAGGGCCGGCAAATTTTTGCCAAGATGACCATTTGGGAAAACCTGCGGCTGGGAGGCTACAAGGTCACCAACCGCAAGCTGTTCCAGGAACGGGTGGAATACGCTTTCGACCTGTTCCCCATTCTAAAGGAACGGAAAAACCAGTCGGCGGGGACTTTGTCCGGCGGAGAACAACAGATGCTGGCCATTGCGCGGGCGCTGATTTCCGGCCCCAAGCTGCTGCTTTTGGACGAGCCGTCGCTGGGGCTGTCGCCTCTGATAACCCGGCAGGTCTTTGGGGTCATTTCCGGCCTGAAAAAAGCGGGGATCACCATGCTGTTGGTGGAGCAGAACGCCTACGAGGCGCTGCAAATTTCCGACCGGGCCTACGTGCTGGAGACCGGCTCCATTGCCATGACGGGAAAGAGCAGCGATTTTATCAACAACGAAGACATAAAAAAAGCATATCTGGGTGGTGTATGATGTCGATAGAATATATCATCAGCCAGCTCATCAACGGGCTGCGGCTGGGCAGTGTGTACGCCATGGTGGCTATCGGCTACTCCATTGTGTACGGAATTTTGCGGCTTATCAATTTCGCCCACGGCGATATCCTCACAGTGGGCGCTTATACCGCCCTTACGCTGATGGTGGCGTTCGGCTATCCCCTGTGGCTCGTGATCATCCTCTCCATCATCATATCGGTGGCTATGGGCCTGCTGATAGAGCGGGTGGCCTATCGGCCGCTGCGCAACGCCCGGGAGGAGACAACGCTGGTGTCCTCCCTTGCGGTGTCGGCGTTTTTACAAAACCTGATCACCATGGTTTTTTCGGAGCAGCGCAAGGCGTTTCAGCTGCCGGATTGGCTCACTGAAATTCATACATACGGAATTGTAAAGCTCTCCACCATGAACATCATTATCTTCGCAACGACTATTTTTCTGCTGATCTTCCTGAGCATCATCATGAAAAAGACACGCATTGGCATGGCCATGCGCGCCTGCTCCGACAACCAGAGAGCCGCCGCCCTCATGGGCATCAACATCAACGTGGTGGTGGCGGTAGCTTTTATGATTGGCTCCGCCCTGGCGGGACTGGCCGGCATTATGCTGGCGGGAGAATACAAGACCGTGGACCCCGCCATGGGCTTTGCCCCTGGACTAAAGGCCTTTGTGGCGGCGGTGCTGGGCGGCATTGGAAGCCTTGGCGGCGCGGTGCTGGGGGGATTCATCCTGGGCATTGCGGAAATGGCCTTTGCGGGGCTTTTGCCCACCAGCATTACACCTTACCGGGACGCCATGGTGTTTGTACTGCTGATACTGGTTCTCCTGGTAAAGCCCAACGGCATACTGGGCAGCGATGAAGGAGGCAGAAGCTGATGCGGTTACGAGACAACAACGTCTTCCGGTTCTGGTCCTTTGTGGGAATCCCCCTGATGATTATTATCATCGCCTGCTTTCACCAGGGGGGGTACTATACACATCTCATTAACACCTTCGGAATCTATATTATCCTTGTCGCCAGCCTCAATTTGGTCAACGGATTTTCGGGCATGTTTTCCATGGGCCACGCGGCCTTTATGGCCATCGGCGCCTATGTGTCCGCTTACTTTACCCTGCCAACCGACATAAAGTACAGCTTTTTGCCCGGCCTCCCCCATTGGCTGAAGGATATCCAGCTGCCCTTCCTCGCGGCCATGCTGCTGGGGAGTATCGCCGCTATGCTGGTGGCGCTGGTGGTGGGCTTTTGTGTGCTGCGGATGAAGGGGCACTACCTCTCGGTGGCCACCCTTGGGCTCATCGTCATCGTCCGCTCGGTGCTGGACAATCAGGACTCCATCACCAACGGCGCCCGCGGCATCACGGGGCTGCCGGACCACGCGGTTACCTGGACCATCTTTTTTGTGGCGGTCGTGGTGATGTACATCCTGCACCGAACTATCCGCTCCGGCTTTGGGCGGGAGCTCATCGCCATCCGCGACGACACGGTGGCAGCCCGCACCATGGGCATTAACGTAACCAAATACCGGGTGCTGATTTTCGCCATGAGCGCCTTCTTCGCCGGCGCCGGCGGGGCGTTGTGGGGACATCTCCAGTCGGTTATCTCCGGCAAATTCTACTATTACGATATGAGCTTTAAAATTGTGCAGACCTCCATTATTGGCGGTGTATATACCCTGAGCGGTTCCATTGTGGGCTCGTTATTCATGACCTTTGTCCCGGAATTTCTTTCTCCGCTGGAAAGCGGTCTTCAGATATTCGGCGTTCAACTGCCGGAGATGTATGGTCTCTCCAATTTGATTATGGCGGCGTTTTTGGTGGTGCTGATCATCTTTCGCCGGCAGGGGCTGGTGGGCTACAGCGAGAACATCGTCAACAGCATCTTCAGCCCGGACGTTTACAAAGCGGCGGTGAGCCCCAAGGAGTATAAAAAGCTGCTGGGCATTATCGCATCCAAATTCACCCGGTTATTGCACAAAAAGGATAACAAAAGCTGAATACAAACATTACTAAAGGAGGTAACACAAACAATGAAAACGACGATGAAAGTAATTTCCCTGACAGTGGCGTCGATTATGGCGCTTTCCCTGGCCGCATGCGGCGGCAGCGGCAGTGGCACGGCTTCCTCCGGGGACACCTTGAAGGTAGGCGCCCTGTATAACCTCACCGGCGGCCAAGCGTCCCTGGACAAACCGTCCTACAACGGCTTTAAGATGGCCGCGGATGAAATCAACGCGGCCGGCGGTATCGACGGCAAGATGATCGAGGTCGTCTCCTACGATGGCAAAACCGACCAGACCACCTGTGCCAACAACGCAAAGAAGATGATCGACGTGGACAACGTACTGATTGTGGCCGGGTTCTCCGACTCCAACTACGCTTTGGCGGCGGGCCAGATCTGCCAGCAGAAATCCGTACCCTTTATCACCTCCGGCGCAACCCTGCAGACCATCCCGGACCAAGTGGGCGACTACGCGTTCCTGGCCCCCTTCGGCGACGACATCCAGGCGTATGCCTGCGCGGACTTCATGCTGGATGACATGAACGCAAAAACCTGCTATCTGCTCACCGACATGTCCATGGAATTCACCAAAACTCTGGCGGAGTGCTTTGAGGAGCGCTTTTTGGGCGGCGGCGGCGAAATTGTTCTGAAGGACACCTACATGAACAAGGATCCCGACTTCTCGGCGCAGATCGACCGCTTCCTGGCGGAGGCCCCCGATGTGGATTTCCTCTTTATCTCCGGTGTGCCCGATGACGCCGGCGTAGTTGTCAAACAATTCCGCGATAAAGGCGTCACTTTGCCCATCATCAGCGGCGACGGCTATGACACCCCCCTTCTCATGGAGGTAGCCGGCGACCAGGCTTACGATGTCTATGTGGGTACCCACACCTCGTTAGCCAATCCCGATGAAAAAGTGGTCAACTTTGTGAAGGGCTACAACGAATTGTACGGCAACGCCCCGGAAAACGCCTTTGCCGCCCTGGGTTATGACTGCATGTACCTCATCGCCGACGCCATGAAACGCGCCACCGACCCCACCGATCCCACCGCGATCCGTGACGCTTTGGCGGAAACCTCCGGGCTGGCGGGGGTCACCGGTACCGTTACCTACCTGAACGGCAGCCACGTGCCCACCAAGTCGGTGACCATCAACAAGGCTGAAAACGGGGAATTTGTTTTCCAGAAGGAGATCACTCCCGAATAGAATGGGAAGAAAGGAATGGTCATTGAAATGTCACACGAAGCGATGAAGATGACGGCAAACCAATTCCAAAAGGGACGCTACGACAAGGCCATTTTGGCGTTGGGATCCTGCGAGGCCCACGGACCCCATCTGGCGCAGGGAACCGACACCCTGATTTCCCACATGATCTCCTGCAAGGTGGCCGAACAAGTGGATGGACTTCTGGTTCTGCCCCCGGTGACCGTTGGCTGTAGCGAGCACTACTCCGCGTTCCCCTTTACCATTTCCCTTCAGTTTGAAACCATGATCACGGTGATTAAGGATATTCTGCGCACCGTGTACCAAAACGGCATCAAAAAGGTATTTATCATGAACGGGCACGACGGCAACATATCCCCCGCGGATATTGCCTCCCGCCAGATCAAGGTGGAATACCCGGATTATAAAATCCTGTATATGCCGGACTGGTGGATCAAGGCCGGTCAACTGCTTCCCCCGGATACCTTTGCGGTTTGGAATGGCCTGGGACACGCGGGCGAAGGGGAATCCTCCCTCGCCTACTACCTCTACGAGCAGTGGTGCGAGCCCGCACTGGCCGACGGCATTGTGCCGGATCATCTACCGGAGCATGTTCTCGCGCAGTGGAACTTTGGGGAGATTACCCACAGCGGCGCCACCGGGGACCCAACCAAAGCCAGCAAGGAAAAGGGCGAAAAAATGTGTAAGGTTCTGGTGGACTGCGCAGCCAACGCAATCAGGGAGATGGACAAAACCAATTGGAATTACTTCTCCTCCAAGTCCGCGGTGAAATTTAAGTAAAAATCTTTAAGCTTTAACGACACGTATGGCAGCTCGCGGAAAAGCGGCTGCCATACGTTTTTTAAAAATAGTACAAGAAAGGATGAGCGCAATGAAAAAGATTATATTGCTTGCGACCGGCGGTACCATCGCCTCGGCAAAGCACTCCTGCGGGGGACCGCTGCGGCCGTCTTTGGAGGCGGCGGGTCTGCTGGAATACATTCCTCAGGTTCGGGATATCTGCGAGCCTTATGCAAGGGATATCATGTTTCTGGATTCCTCCAACATCCAGCCCGAGGAATGGGGCGATATCGCAAGGCACATTTACGGCGCCTTGTCGGAATACGACGGCGTTGTGGTAACCCACGGGACAGATACCCTGGCCTTCACCACCGCCATGGTTTCCTACATGCTCCGGGGACTGCAAAAACCGGTGATCTTTACCGGGGCGCAGCTGCCCATCAGCGAGCTGATGTCCGACGGGCGCAAAAACCTGGAGGCGGCTTTTGCGGCGGCGGTAAACGGCACCCCCGGCGTGTACCTGCTGTTTGACAACAAAATTATCAACGGCACACGCGCGGTGAAGATGCGCACCATGGGCTTCGACGCCTTTCAGAGCATCAATGCTCCGGTCTGCGGCACGGTGGACAGCAAGGGAATCATTTTCTCCCAGCCCCAGCCCCAGAGCGGCCAGCCCCAGCTCATAGACATGCTCTGTCCGGATGTATTTCTCTTAAAGGTGATTCCCGGAACCAATCCGGGAATATTCGACCACATCATCAAAATGGGATACCGGGGCATTGTCATCGAGGCCTTTGGCGTGGGGGGACTGCATTTTGTAAAGCGCAATCTGGCGCACAAGGTGGACATGCTCTGCCAGAAAGGGGTGGCGGTGGTGATTATTAGCCAGTGCCTCTATGACTCCATCAGCCTCACTGTCTACGAAGCGGGCGCCCTGCTGCCCGACTGCGTCATCAACGGCAGGGACATGACCGCCGAGGCCGCCGTGACCAAGCTGATGTGGGCGCTGGGGCAAACCGGCAGCAGCCAGGAGATTGCCCATATTATCGAAACCCCCTTGTGCGGAGAAATCGCGGGGTAAATATTATATAATACTGAACACTGATTTGTCGACTGATTATTGGAATATTAGTATTACGATACCCGGATGCTGGCCGAGAGAGCGAAGGAACTGGAATGCATGTATGCGGTGGACGAGGTGCTGCCACGCCAGAGGTACATTCTGATAGGCCCGGGGCCTTGGGGCAGCAGAGGCGATATTAAGCTGGAGGTACGGGTGACCTATTCCGATATTTCCGGCACGGCGGCCCTGATCGAGGTTGCCCGGGAAAAGCAGTCCTATGTGCCGGAGCTTTCCTTTGACACACACTTTTTTCAAGATCTTGTGGAGTCTGGGATTGTCTATATTCCCCTCTACCCAAAGCAAGATGGGATTGTGTTTCGGGAGTCCTTTTTCCGGAACGGAAGTAATATTTTGAATGATATTTTACCCCAATACGGATGGCTTTCGGATGTTTTGCGGGTGATTGATGTTCCCGCATCCTGTATGGGCCGGACACTTTTTATTTATATGAATTTGGATCTGGATCAAGCAGTCGCTTTTCTTCAAGTGCCGGACACTGCCGACAAAGCCGGGGGCAGGAAACGCAGCCTTGATGAGGTAAGCTGGGAACTCCGGGATAATAAAGAGCACTGGCAATGGCGCAACTACATGGCCCAGCAGATTGCCGACAGCATCGATATGGAGGGCCTCGGGGTCAAGGGCATTTACTTGTTCAGAGCCAGACCACATCCGCTTTCTTCCGGGGTGCGGTGCGCATATACTTCACATCCGGATAGCCCAGCAGCATGCAGACAGCCAGCGGCTTTCCGCCCAGCTGCAGCAGTGCCTGGGCCTCCTCGCTCAACCGGGTGGAGCGGAGCAAGAAACCGTTGTACAAGGCGCCCAGCCCTTGGGATACCGCGGCCAACTCCATGTTCTGTGCGGCAAGGCCCGCATCCAACAGCTTCTCCGCCGCGATGTACAGGACCGCGGGGGCATTGCGGAACAGGTAGTCAACCCCTTTCTCCCGGCGCAGATCAACCAACGGTTTCAGCGGCCGGGCTTCCTCGGCTTCGCTGGAAACAGCCTTCTCCACACCGTCCCAAACCAGCTTTTTGAGCGCACCCAGCCTATCTTGTACCAGAATGAACCTGCAGGCCTGCCGGTTGACTGCGGTGGCTGTGTACCGCCCCGCCTGCACGATGTTCTCCAGCTTCTCCTGTTCAAGCTTCCTGTCCACATACTGGCGGATGCTGCGCCGGAATTTGATGGTGTCCAGCAGAGACTGGATCGGTATCCCGTTGTCCGATGCCAGCTCCTGTACATCCTCCATATCATACTGGGGAATGGATACCGCGTTGGTGGGACAGATGGCGGCGCAATGCCCACAATGGATACACTCGCCGGTGTACTCCGCTTTGTTTTCCCGCAAAAGCAAGCTCATCGAAACGCAGTCGGCAATACATTTGCCGCAGCCGATACAGACTTCCCTGTTGATTGTAATCATAACGGACTACCTCATTTCCATTTTTTATTATGGTATCATGATTTTTTGTCTTCGTTCGCTTTCATCCACTTTTCCAGCTGCAGCTCCAAATCCGATTTTACCGCCTTTTCTTCCTTGTTCTGGTTGTGCAGGTATTGCTGCACATCCCGCTTTGAAGCGCCATGCTTCGCGCGGCGCTTCTCAAAATCCGCCAGCTTCTCCCGATGCCCGCAGACACAGGTGAACAGGCGGTTTTCCCCATCCCCGCGCATCTCCATCCGCTTGTGGCAGTTGGGGCAGCGGGCGTTGGTCTGCATGGAGACATTCCGGCGGTAACCGCACTCCCGGTCTGGACAGACGCGCAGAACCCCTTTCTTCCCGTTGACCTCCAGCAGGGGTTTGCCGCATTCGGGGCACTTTTCCCGCGTCACATTGTCGTGGACATACTTTGCGTCGCTGGCAATCACCATGGACACAAGCTTAGAGGCATAGGTGCGCATCTGAGCCACAAAGGCATCGCTTTTTGCCTTTCCCTTGCTGATCAGTGCAAGCTCCTGTTCCCACTTCGCGGTCAGCTCCGCGGATTTCAGGTCCGCCGGAACAATGCTTATCAGCTGCACCCCCTTGGAGGTCGGCACCATCTCCTTGCCGCGGCGTTCGATGTAAAAGGACGAGAACAGCTTCTCAATAATATCCGCGCGGGTGGCCGGTGTGCCCAGTCCACTGGTGGTTTTCAGCACATCCCGCATGTCGCTGCTCATCTGCTTATCACCTGGGTGTTCCATGGCTGTCAGCAGCGTCGCCTCGTTATACCGGGCGGGCGGTTTCGTCTTGCCTGTCTCAATGGCGCAGGACTGCACGCGGACCGCGTCCCCTTGGCGGATCTGCGGCAGGCTTTGCTCCCGAATGTCCGAATCCTCTTCCTCCTCCGTGGTCGGCGCCGTGTCGTATGCCGCTTTCCATCCGGGAGCTTTGACGATCTTTCCCTTTGCATAAAAACGCTCGCCGCCGATCTGGATCGTCAGCTTGGTCTCCTCGTACTCAAAGGCCGGGGAGAGCACGGCCAGAAACCGGCGGACGACCAAATCGTAGATGTTGCGCTCCTCCGGCGACAGCTTGGAGAGGTTGACCGGCTCCTCGGTGGGGATGATGGCGTGATGGTCGCTGACCCTGCCGTTATCCACCAGATAGCGCGTGGAGAGTGGCTTTGCGCGGTACAGCTTCTGTGCCATCTCCTTGTAATTCCCCACCGCAATGCTCCTGAGCCGCTCCGGCAGAGAGGCAACCAGGTCCGTCGTGATGTACCGGGAGTCGGTGCGGGGGTAGGTCAGCAGCTTGTGCCGCTCGTACAGCGATTGCATCAGCGAGAGCGTCTGCTTGGCGGAATAGGCATATTTCCGGTTGGCGTCCCGCTGCAGCTCGGTGAGATCGTAGGCGGCGGGCGGCGCTTGCTGCTTTGGCTTTTTACTTACCTCAATTGCCTTTCCGGGCTTTCCGAATACCTTTTGCAGGACGGCTTCGGCGGTCCCCCGGTCGAACAGGCGGGTTTGGTTGTCTGTTCCCATCCGGATCGCGTTGAAGCCGTCCAGCTTCGCTTTGATGGTGTAGTATTCCTTGGGAACAAAGCTTTTTATTTCTTGTTCCCTTGCCACAATCATGGCAAGGGTAGGGGTCTGCACCCGCCCGGCGGACAGCGTGGCGTTGTGCTTGCAGGTCAGGGCGCGGGTGACGTTGAGCCCCACCAGCCAGTCGGCTTCGGAACGGGCCTGGGCGGACAGAAACAGGTTGTAGTATTCGCCGGCGGGCCGCAGGTTTCGAAATCCCTCCCGGACAGCCTTGTCCGTCTGTGAGGAGATCCAAAGCCGTTTGAGGGGCTTTTTGCAGCCGGCCTTCATCAAAATCCAGCGGGCCACCAACTCGCCCTCGCGGCCGGAGTCGGTGGCGATAATCACCTCGGTGACGTCCGGACGCTTTAGAAGGCTTTGTACAATCCGGTATTGCTTGGAGGTCTCCTTGATCACCACCAACTGCATCTTTTGCGGCAGCATGGGCAGCGATTCCAAGCTCCAGGTCTTGTATTCCTCACCGTACACCTCCGGGTCTGCGAGAGTAACAAGATGCCCCAGCGCCCAGGTCACGATGTATTTGTCTCCGGTGATGCATCCGTCGGAGCTCTGCCTGCATCCCAGAGTTTTTGCGATGTCACGGGCCACCGACGGCTTTTCGGCCAGCACAAGTGATTTTGCCATATGTACATTCTCCTTTAGTTTAGCAGCTTTATTTTTCACTATCTAATAGATTGGAAAACGGACGATGCCACTGGGGCATTGTCCGCGCATAAAGACACAAACACATAAGCCATGGAATTGCAGGGCTTCCTTTTATAGAAACAGTTTACCATAAATTTGTCC
>Ga0153950_1000763_pt1 | contig 14453 bp, 16 predicted proteins | sample TSNJ034MetaG_FD_104737 | JGI IMG/M metagenome (GOLD analysis project Ga0153950, IMG submission 104737) | Attine ant fungus gardens microbial communities from New Jersey, USA - TSNJ034 MetaG | ecosystem: Host-associated > Fungi > Mycelium > Unclassified | place: USA: New Jersey, Wharton State...
CATCTACGGTCATAGTGACATCAAACTAGCGTTGGGCACTAGCAAGATCACTGCGATTCTTTCTAGCCAGCTCTTTACGTCATCCATTTTTGAACTTTGGATCGAGTTGAGGGCGTCTCTGAGAAATCTTTGAATATGAGGTACAACCGTCTTGGACATGCTCTAAGAAGGCAGAATCATCAGTGTGACAATGTAGTGAAGAAATTATGATCAATTTTAGGTGTTGTATAATAAGAAGTTGATTTTCAGTCGGCGAGGTGGCTGAGTTGTTGGAGCATGAAACCTGAGTGCAGAAAGTCCCACGACAGATGCAGAAGGTTGGGTGTTCTAACCTCATCTTGACCACTAAATAATTTCACACAAACTTCAAAGTTCCCCAACTGTGTAAATGGCCGTGTCATGCTCAAACTTTCTTTTGAATTAGAACGTCAACCATTGTGCCTGATGTGCTTATATATCATCAATTCGCCGGCCTTGATCCACGCGTTAATCCTTCCACCCATGATACATAGAACTTTTCCCATTCCTGCCAGTCGTACTCGTGCACTGTCTACAAGAACTATCAACCTTTTGTGCGGCACGGTGCCTATGCACTCGAGTTATGTTTTTCTTCATTCACAGGATCCACCAGCGACGTTCCCTTGCAAATTTTCGACCGCGTTACAGCGGGAATTGCAGCAGCAGACATCGAAGCTCAGGACCATTGTAAATTTTGCCTGGACAGGAGTGCCTCCAGTCTCAAATGGCATCAAGACAGCTGCCACTGTTTTCTCCGTATCAGGTGGAAGGTTGGAAATACCAGAAGTATCAACGGAGAATATCAATATGGTGGAAGCTAGTCTCAAAGCGCATATTCAACGTGACTCGGTCACTGAGGAGACAAGTCAAGAGATACATGTTTATGTTTGCACTCACGGTGCCCGAGACTGTCGCTGTGGCCAGCAGGGCAGCTTAGTGGCCCGACTCCTCAAGGAGGAGGTTGACAGGCGGAAGATGGGTCATTTTCTGAAAGTTCGTGAGGTCGGACACGTTGGTGGTCACAAGTAAGTCATCGCATCGAGATATTGCTTAATGCTCATTTGAACACAGATATGCAGCTAATGTGCTTGTTTATCCCCATGGTGAATGGTAAGTCTGCTGAATCAGTCACGTCAGAGGTAGTACCGACGCCCTGATGAATAGGTTTGGCCAAGTCAAAGCGGATGATGTTCTTGACGTCATTGATTCTGTGTTGGCGCAACCAACGAGACCGTTTACCAGCCTGGATCGGCCAATTCTTCCAAAGCACTGGCGTGGACGCATGGGTATGGACAAGGAAGATCAAATTCTTACGCACAATTTCAGCCAGATGACTGCGTAGATGCTACATTTTGATTCATGTCTCACAGGGCTCTGTTAATATTCTCAAATTGAATATTCCATTCAGCTGGAAAACCGGGGCTCTTCTCTTCACTTCCATCCCATCCTGCTGCCATCATTGCAATCGCGAGTAAGAACGAACCAGATCCGGGGAAATAGGGCGTCGGAACCCGCACACCACCAATAGGCATTCCAACGTCATCGAACTGATACAGTGGATCAAGAAGCCATTCTATGGCCCGCTCGGGTTCCCCATTTCGTGCAGCAGACATAGCCAGCATAGGATAATCCCAGCTTGGGGGAATTTGAAGTCAAACGATTGCACATCTGCTAAATTGTTGACTCACCCCCAGAAATCTGTCACGTTCCAATGCGTCCACACCTTTTCTGCTGTAGTCTTTGCCATTGTGAGATCCAGTCCCTGGGTGGGTGGCAGCCAACCATATAATCCTACTAAAGCTGGATGATCACTCGTGAACGCAGGATCATCCCAAAAAACCCTTTCTATTCCTTCATAGACCATATAGGTCCCGTTGTCGATCGACAAATTCGCCAGATTGTCTTTGACTGCCGTCCATAACCGCGGAACATTCATTCCTAGTGCATTCATCCACTTCTCCGCAATATCCAATCCAAACCTCCAGTATGCCAGCTCAAATGCCGGATTCTGTGTAATATTTGGGCTTGTATCCTCACTTACTACGAACATTGGCGGTCCGAGGTCATAAACCTTGGTTGATTCATTGAACCAAGCGAATGCCGCCATCCAGTTTGCCGTCTCCCTTACGACATCTTCCCACTTCTCTAATGTGTCCCTTGTCGGGAAGCTGCGAAGTTCGTATGTAGCAAACACCAGGGGATGCGGCTGTTGCCAGATGAGCAGGTTGTTGATTTCTCCTGGTGAAGAACGCCCTGAAGGATCTGTCATCTTTGGCCAGCGTGCACCCGATGGCCAGCCTTGTTGGATCTTGGATCTAGCGAGAGAGGAAGGGAGGAAACGGGAGTAGATGGAGCTAGAGCGGTTGAGGATGTTCCAGTTGTTCCAAAGCGCCCAGTGAACAGAATGCCAGAAGTACATCTCTGCAATCAAAGCTTGAATTTGGTTTAACTCTGAGAGAAAGAAAAAGAACACACCCATATGGAATTTCCTAATGTTTTTCCAACGTTGAGCAAATTCACGAGCTCTGAAGATGGAACAAACTTACCCGTACTGGAAACAGTGCTTCGTCAGAGTTTGACCCTTTACAAAAGAATCGGGGTTGACGTACCCAACCATTATTCACAAGGCCAGACTACCTAATCAGCCAGTGAAACGCGAACCTTCGCAGAACATAGCTCACCTCTTGCGGAGGTGTATCTCCTGCCTCATTCACTCTCATGAGATACCTCGATAAGATGATCCTTCGTTGCAACTCATCTGCTCTGGAGTCCTTTGAGTTCGTCGATACATCAATAAACCCACTGTTCGACCAATATTTCTCCCATGCTTGCTTAGATTCTTCGAACACTTGGTTCGCATCAAGGTTGACCTTCTGCTCTGACAAACCAAATGAGATGGTCAGGGAGAACTCCTTATTTTGTGTCTTCGAATATGGGGTCATGAGGTATCGATGCGCGATAGGATCCACTCGCTTGATGCTGAATGAGTTGCCAGCTATTGTAGTCACGAAATTCGCGGCATCGAGTTGATGTTCAACGACTGCTTTTGATGTTGAGGTCTTAAGAGTGGTGGTGTGATTGGATGGAACGTCATATCGTCCGACGAATGGGGCGCTAAACTTGGCAGTACCATCACACCATGGGAAATCGAGGAAGATACCCAGTTGTCCTTCATCGACAAGTTTGGAGTCGAGATGAATAGCAATGGCATCACTTGAATCTGCCGAACTGACTTTAACTGTTGCTGCAGTGCCTTGAAAGGAGAATGTGCTAGTGATGACACCACTCCACAGATCAAGTGTTTGTGTAGTATTGTCTAGGTCGCTCTCTGTCACACTGAGAAACATCCCCGCATTATCCATGAAAGCCAATCCGATTCTTCCGAGGTTCACTCGATTGGGATTTGATATCAACCATTGCTCAACAGGATTTCCCCCGCCGAAATCGTACTGAACGGGTCGACCGTGATTAAGCCAGCTTACGCCCCTGTACATTTCTATGTCTTCTTCAGTAAATCCTGCCGGTAGACTGTCGTTTTTCCAGCCCCAGGATGAGAGCGTGTTGAAAGGGAGAAACGTTTGGAGACCAGTGATGTCCCCTCCAAAGGCAAAGTTTCCGTTACCGATCTGGAGTGGTGTGGACGGATTGGAGGAGGTGCGGATAGGATTGTACCTCGTAACGAGGGCATAGCGATTGATCTTGTCGTGGGACTTTGTCAGGCCTTTCAAGATGGGTTGGCAAGTCAAGAAGCCAATGATGAGACTGTGTAACCTCATCTATAGTTGTAGAGGTAAGTTGGAGGTATTCGCAACGTTTATTGCGGTTATGTGTGAAAAGAGCTTCTGACTTCGACTTCTGCGACGGCCCGAATAATGTTTCCAAAGCTTCTCTGCTCACCCCATGACAAGTTATCTTATCTTTGGCTTCTGATGCATCATCTTTGGTAAGTGCATGTAGCTCCCCTGCATCGGTCACGAGACGGATGTGTATCAACGCTTCATGCACCTCCTCGTAACCATGAACATGAGACAAGGACCATGTCAGAAGGTTCATCTTGTTCTCAGTTTTCTATTTTGCAATTTAAATCATATTTTCAATCGTACTACACATATCAGAAATCAAATCGCGACCGTCTACATCCCATTCGAGTTTTTTGCGTATGATGATGCTTCCCGCCATATGGTTCAAGTCCAGCCAGCCACGAAAAAATAGACCTCGCTAGCGATGTAGATGACAAGAGTGGATTCGTGTGTTTCCCAGAGTTGTCTTGAAGCAATGGTGAATAACTCAAAAGCCATACCAAGCATTGTTGGATATTCCATGGCTAGGAATTTCATGCTGAGCGAGATTAGATAGCGAGGATGAGACTTTTTAAGCATACTCTTGTAAGATGCCGCAAATGGAGCAACGACTTGAAGGATGAGGGCCAAGGAACTGTTCTGGTTAAAGTCGACAGTGGCGCAACGAAAATCACCAATACCAGCAGATCTCCCTTGTTCAGGCTCTTGGACGGGACATCCGGAACGCTTGATCCGTCTCACGTTGATATCTTTGTCAGTCAGAGGAAAATCATCAAGGTGGTCTGCTCATAACATCACTGATCAGTCACTGATCTCAACATGCCTGAGATTAGATTTACCTTTCGCATCATCGACGTTTTCACAAAAACCAAATTTATCGGAAATCCACTGGCCATCGTTCATGTTCCTGCTTCGGGATCTGTTCAATTGTCTCAGGCTCAGAAACAGCTCATCGCACGCGAATTCAATCTCTCCGAAACGGTTTTCATGTATGATACATCACCTGATACATCACCCGACGCACCTGTGAAAATAGAGATTTTCACCACTGAAACGGAGCTACCATTTGCTGGACATCCAACTGTTGGGTCAAGTTGGTACCTACTAACAAAAGCTGCTGGAGGGGAGAGGAAGCAGATTACCCTGAGGACCAAGGCCGGAGACATCCCTGCTGTCCTCCAAGATTCCGGGAAAGTTCGCCTGCAGGTTCCAATTGATTTTAAGGAACACAAGCCTGTAGATCTTGCCTGGTTCAGATCTGCTCAATCTGACCTTCAGGTAACGGATTATGCCAGCGGTATAGGCATTGATGGGGTAGTTGTGTCTATTGTCAAGGGAATGACTGTTGTTCTCCTAAAACTGAATTCGGAAGATGCTCTTAGGAAGCTGAAAGGTGTTGTGGGGAGGATTGAGGTGTCATGGTTGGGTGAATGGCAAGGACTTGTCGGACTGTATGCATTTTATGAAGACGATAACGGGGTTGCGAGGACCAGGATGTTTCTGGAAACTTTAGAGGATCCTGCGACTGGTTCCGCGGCTTCGGCGCTTGCGGGGTGGCTTGGTAAAAGGAAGGGCCCTGGTAGATGGAGGTTCGAGATCATTCAAGGAGTAGAGATGGGGAGAAGGAGTGACATCGAAGTTCATGTTGAGATTGAAGTTGACGGTGAAGTAAGTAAAATAGAACTAGGAGGGGAAGCTGTTGAAGTCATGGAAGGGTTTATTTCAGTATGAGTGGTCAGACTGGACGAGTATTAACAATTGAAAGTCATCGGAGGGAGATGACGATTATGCACATTTCGATAACGAAACCATTACGGTGTCGGCGTCATTCGGCTTGGGGGGATACTTGTTTCTTACGACGAGAAAGTCTTGAAATGGGCCAGGAATTCAAGCAATCACTTTGGATGCAGTATACGTGCGGCACCTGACATTTTTAATGTTCAGTGTACCTTCGGGCTTTCCAAAGTCACGCACTTATTTATGGCTCTGTTATGCGCTATTGTCATTCCTCAATAGGAAACTCGAACTCAAGTGGATTTAGTCTTCGTTTTATTGGCCGCTCCATTGATGCACTCTCAGGCAGAAGAACTCGACTCGACTCAGTCCCTTCTCCTTCCAAATTCAGCCTGGAATGTGTTCCACAACGATTCTGACTTTTAATTCCGGTGCCAGCATTATTGTGTTCAACGACTAACTATTGACTTTGTGAACGGTATGATGATAGAATCTTATTTGTCAAATCGCTTTTCTAGAAACTACTTGAATTTACTTGATGCGAAGTGATCAGAAGAAGAGTTGTTTGCGGACTGGACTCGGTTGGGGTACATATTGAAGAAGTTCTCATTGCAAGTTAGGTATGTTCAGAAGACAAGCGTTTATGACAGAATCCCAGATTTCCTAGACCTTCTTTCTACGTCATACCATTCTCAGCGCTTGGTATGTTTCTAGTTAATTCGGTTGAGGTCAGCTGTTCAGATATGAACTGAAAAAAGGCAGAAGTGTGTCGGATCTAGGCTGAGGCCGATGACAATTCCTCATGCGACTAAATGAAGACTTAGAAGATGTTGTTCAAGTTTGTGCTCAGGTCATGCCTTTACTCACCGAGAGAGCGACTGTTGGAACAATTGATCAACGACTATGATGCGTCTATTTCTGATGTGGACTCTTGCCAGTGTTGTCCATGTAGAATCAAAGGAAGACATATACGGAACCGACAAGTAAAGGAAACACCAGGCAGTTTTGTGTAAGTCACATATTTTTATCTTGTTTGGGAGAATACATTGAAACAACTAGTTATTACAAAATGGATAGTGTCCTTTCTCCAAAGAATCGCTTTTTCCTGACATCAAGATTAGACTAGGAAGTTCGGAACGCAAAAAAATCAGCCTACCAGCCATGAATCGAATGTTAGTTGACTGCAATGATGCTGGCACCAGCTGAGTAAAGAACGGTATCACTCCGAGAATCAAGATGCCAGGTCAATCCTTGTTGGGTGACCTGATCAACGAAGGCCTCCAGACGGAAGTCGTGTCCGCAGCCAAGATCAAACATGTTCAAGGCAACGAAGACACTAGGATTTTTCCAGAACTCAACGTCTCCGAAGCTAATGTCTTTGCTGTGCTGGGTTTGTGGCTCGTCCCGTAGTCCAATCTCCCCTGTGTTGACAGAGATGCTGAATATATGTGTTCTATCCTCAGGATAGGCGATCCATCCCACCCCAGCGGCATAAAGAATGGTATCGCTCCACGTCTCAATATTGAGCGTAAATCCTTTTTCGTCGATGCCGGTTGCACTGGTTCTCAAACGCCAGTCCCGCCCCTTATCAAGGTCGATGAGCCTGAAGAAGACGACAACTTTTGGAGGGGTGATGAATGGACGCTCGAAGTTAATACGGGTGGAGGCAGGATCCCGAGGATTTGCAAGCAAGTCGCGGGTATGCTCGCCGTTCTGAAACTCCAGATTGGCAGGAGCCAGATTCAGCGAGTTGACAGCGCAACTGTAGAGAGTGGAATCATGCCAGGAATCGATATGGCAGACAGCAGATGTCTCAGTGATGTCGTTGATGGTCGACTTAATGCGAATGTTAGCATCAGAGGATATATCGAGCTGCTTAATCCCGTGAGGGAGGCGAGGCGAGGCTATGAATGGACGCTGGAAGCTGACTTGAATGAAGGTGTCGTGCTGGGGCTTGTCCAAAACGCTAACGGTATTAAATTCGCTAATGGTAGACATTGTTCGCTGCAGGGGAAAGTTCTGAAAAGACTATGGAAGACATCTTCCATCCTCGAGCGACTGAAATATATATATCTGCCAAAACACGCTCCATTATCTATAGCACAAAGGGACCACCATAGGTGGTTTGATGTTGCTATAAAGGTGCTGCTGTGTATCTGCTGTGGTATCTGTTGTGATTCATGAATTTCTACATTTGTCCAACATCAGTGATTTTCATGCTCAGTAAACATTTCACCTCCTAGTGTATCTTTTCATACTTCAGTTCTGCACTGAGATGAATATTCCTTGTATTTCTAGATTATATGTCTAGATACTGATTATATCTAGTTGACATCTTAACAGGTATTCAGAATATATTAGTTCTATGATACAAAGACTGAAACCATCAACACAGAAAAGCGCGAAGCCCCAACGTACGCAAAAGGAGGCACACGAATGTCTCACCTTGGCCTCTCCGGCCACTCCATCCCCGTGTGCGCAAGAGCCACCAGGGCAATCCTAAAATATGCCCCAATAGATGAGTGCAGAGCCAGGTTTTTCCCTTACAAAACATCTGCATGCCCACGTGGTCAATCAGATATCGAAACTAGACTCCTCATCGTCGGAGATTCACAAAAGAGTGAGTTACCCTTCCATCCCCATGCATAGGCGACTTCATCAAATTCCTCACTTCTAATCCATCTGCTTTCGCCTTCCCAATGCCCAGGGAACCTCCATGAACCCATGAAGACCACCCCATGTGTCCCCTGAGACAACATCCCTAGCTCAGAACGAGCCAATCAGGACCTCCAAGCGAAACACATGTCCTCACAGCCCACCGCTTTCCTTCTTCCCACTCCTTTGTATCTATACCCAGTCTCTTCTCGTAGTACAGAACCTGGACAGATCGTGTCCGATAGTATTAGTCAAGGCCCTGTGCCTTAGTAGTCAGTAGGTTACCGCGGACTGTGTTCGTACACTGTAATTACATTGTTGAATTTTTCAAAAAAGATACAAAGACTAAATTTACTTCTTGACAGTGTGTCAATCAACAAGTTATCTTTAGTGCTGGACCCTATTGCCTAGACCATTAGAAGAAAGAAGTCTACTATCATTGCTATGTCCTCTGTCCCATACCTTTGTTTTGGTCCTGTTTCATTTCTTTTTCTTGTATGCCTTCTTTCATTAATCCTTGTATAGGAACCACTGGATTCTTGATCCTGTAATGACTCATTGTCTAAATCAGTACTTCATAAAGGTATCATAGATAGCTCACTCACTGTAGTGTGACTGTTGGGTTGAGCTAGCCCTAGGTGTTATGAGCCGTCTTGGCCATAATGATTTTTCTGGCAAAGGCGGCTCATAACACTCACCAATTGATAGGGTTGGGAGGTAGAAGTGGATATAGGTGAAGCTTAGAATAATACACAGGTAAAGAGTTTATTCAACAATATTGTTAACTAGTCCTTAGACCTATAGCTTATCCATAGGAATGGGTGATCTGTGTGCACACTACTATTGGAGTGAGGTGATGAGTTCACTTGTGCCTGAGCTGCCCTGAACATGTCTCTAATAAGTGTCAAGTATCGATCCTCAGTATTAAAATATGGTATTAGAATATGGATCGGTACACTAGACGATATCAAAATAGGCGTTCTCCATTTGACACCTCAAGTCTGACATAATCTGCATATTGATCACAACTTCGACTTCTGAATAGCGGAATAGATCAATGTAATTTGACAGAATGCTAGTTGACTGCAATGATGCTGGCACCAGCCGCATAAAGAATACTATCACTCCAAGAATCCAGATGCCAAGTCAATCCTTGTTGGGTGACATGGTCAACAAAGGCTGTCAGACGGAAGTTGGGTCCGCAGCCAAGATCAAACATGTTCAAGGCAACGAAGACACTAGGACTTTTCCAGAACTCAACATCTCCGAAGCTAATGGTTTTGCTGTTCTGGTTTTGTGACATGTTCCACAATTGACCCTCCGCTGCTTCAACAGAGGTGTTGAATATATGTGTTCTATCCTCAGGATAGGCGATCCATCCCACCCCAGCGGCATAAAGGATGGTATCATCCCACGTCTCGATATTGAGCGTGAATCCTTTTTCATCGATGTCAGTTGCACTGGTTTCCAAACGCCAGTTCCGCCTCCTGTCAAGGTCGATGAGGTTGAAGAAGACGACGACTTTTGGAGGGGTGATGAATGGACGCTCGAAGTTGATGCGGATGGAGGCAGGATCCTAAGGATTTGTAGTCAAGTTGCGAGTATGCTCGCCGTTCTGAAACTCCAAGTTTCCAGGGGCCAGATTCAGTGAGTTGACGGCGCCACTGTAGAGAGTGGTATCATGCCAGGAATCGATGTGGCAGACAGCAGACGCCTCAGTGATGTCGTTGATGGTCGATTTAGCGCGAATGTTAGCATCAGAGGATATATCAAGTTGCCGAATCCCGTGAGAGAGACGAGGCGGAGCTACAAATGGACGCTGGAAGCTGACTTGAATATAGGTGTCATGCTGGGGCTTGTTACAAAGACGAATGCTCTGGGTGTCGAACTGGCTGACGGTAAACATTGTTAACTGCAGGGGAAAGTTCTGAAAAGACTATGGAAGATAGATGTCTTTGGCTCCTCGAATTTATACACTGTCAAAAAATGTTCCATTACCTATAATACAAAGGGACCACTATATGTGGTTTAATAGCAATGAAATGATGTTGCTATAAAGGTGCTGCTGTGATTCATGCTCTATCACCTTCTATATTTGTCCAACATCACATCACTGATTATCGTCTTATCAGTGATTTTCACTGTACTAGTTTGCTTGTTGCAGAATAGAAATACTGAAGAAAAAGAGTGATATGTGACCAGTCGACGGGTGTGCTAGCTCACACTCATCTACTCTGGCCTCACCTGAGACGCTAGATTATAGCTACATTACCTTGTGATTATACCTCAACTTGCTGCACATATCCACCAATGTGTGCACCATCTATACTTCCCTCGCCTTCCTTCGTGTCATTCTCTATATTCCATTAGGGAAAAGCAAACCCCATGCTTGTCCGGTAAAATGCAAGGAAGGTGGTATCAAAATAGGTGCTCTCCATTTGACACCTACCTAATCCAAATGTATATTGATCACAACTTGATTTCTGAATAGGAGAATAGATCAATGTAATTTGTATGGACACATCTGTTACGCATACAAGAATTTCGCGAACTATTCACACAATCATACAACGAATACTCTCAAACTCACGATTCATCGACGAAAAATTAACAAATAAACAAAATGTTCGTATCCTGGTAGAAAACACAGCGGTCAATGTCCGTCCCAGAGCGTACAGGCTATCAGGACGTACCATAGGATGAGAACTGGAGAGCTGGGGTTTCTGACTATACTTGTTCCTGAGGATATCTCGAATGTTATTTAGGAGCTGTTGATAGCTCTGCTGGTTGTTGGCACCTTTCAAGTCAAAGATGAGGAACAACTGAGAAAGAAAGTTCACTCAGAAAACGCACTCAACGCAGAGATGAAAGCAAAACTCATAGCTCCTGTTGCTTGACCAGCTTCGGTTGCATCGGCACTAGTTTGTGAGTCCTTACAACCAGACCACGAGATCTATACGGTTTGAGTTGATGAAGACAAAGGAAAAATGTTACTAATACATACAACGTCGGCAGGGCTGGTCTTTGTTGCTTTGGAAATCTTATCCGCCTTGGCCGAACTTCCAGTGGCCGTCTTAACAAAACCCATAGCAGATTGGAGAACACCACCAACGTCTCCTCTAGCGTAAGCTGTTACCGCGGATAATAGTCCTTGACCTGCTTCTGCTGCTAAATTGGGTTCTTTTAATTTTCCTTCTGTAGAGTACTGAACGAGAATATTGAGGACTTCAACGGAGGATGAATGAACATACCATGTACGGGAGATCTAGGGCAGAACCTGAGTGGCAAGAATCGAAGATGGCGGTCAGGCGGCATCCAGGCGGAAGAGGTTTAACCATGATATCATGCATCATCTAACAAATTATCAGCTTGAAGGGGATGAAAATTAGCGGGCTTCGATATACATCGTCAACAATATGACCGTTTCTTTCATAGTCCACCTATTATGTGTGATTCAATAAAAAAATTCGGCGTCCTTCTAGTATTCACTCACAGGATAGATGACTAATAGCTATTAGTCGGTCAGAACTCTTTATAGAATTAATGCTTTACGCACCTTCGTCGTATCCATCAGCTTCATCTCCGTCTAAATCTTTGGTTTGACCCCCATGTCCCGAATCTATATGTTTATGAGAAGTGGATGCTTGCGTAGATTGGTGCAAACGCACAATGGAAGAAGAGAGAGTCATTGGGAGCGGCACCTTTGATCAGCCATTGCATGGCATGGAGCTGCAATCCAAGTATTCAATCTGAGGCCATCGTGAAAACGAGATGAGCATACAATATTCTCTCTCGTAGGAATCTGACGCTGATTACGAGAATCATCGGTCAACATCACAATATCTTCTGCCTTGTAGCCATAGTAACCTTAACGAATCGTGAACTTAGACGGCAAGTGTAATCTGATTAGTCGGCTTACGACAGAGAAAACGTTGAATATTATTGGCATCATTGATACAGCCGCCCAGCTCGCTTTTCTGCCCGATGTAGTTGATACCGATGCAAAGCGCCTTTTTCTTTCCGTTACATTGAGAATACTGAAAGAATGCCTGAGAATTTTGTTGATTAGCCCCTTGAAACTGAGGACCATAGTTCTGATTGCCAGCAGGGGGCCGTGGAGGTGGCCCCATAGCTGTTACCTGTCAACCCATTGACCAGACTGTGAGCGTTTGTGGTTACGCACGAGAATCATAATGATGACCACCAGAACTACGGTATCCTGGAGGGGGATTTGAGGGTGAGTTGTACTGTTGATGATACTGTTGGCCAGGATAACTGCTATGTTGCTGGTGTTGTTGTCCAGGGAAATTGGCGCCTCCCTGAGGATGACTGGCGGGTGAATCATAAAGCGAGTCAGCATCAAACAATTTAGAGGATTAGAGGAGACACTCGTACTGATGATGTGGGGGCCCGGGAGGAGGATCATATCCACGAGTGCTCAAGCCTGGGGAAGGTGATGGGAATTCAAAGCTATTGACATTCTATGGGCACAAGTTCAGAAAGAAAATGAACAAAGAGCGTACTTTCGATGAGTGGGAGGAGGTCCAGAGGGAGAAGGGTATCTGTACGCGATGGAGATTGAAAGATCAAAACGCAAAATCTGAATGGTAGGGCTTACCCGCTGGGGGGAGGCGCATAGGATGGTTGGTAGCCAGGATTATATCCAGGATCCTGTGGTGGAGGGCCAGATGGCGGAGGGTAGCCACTAGATTGTGTGTCAACTATTGTCAAAAAAAGTTCGAAGAAGTTCATATACCCATACGCTCCCGAGGGCTGGGGGAATCTGGATGACGAGGTGAGTGAGGACGACTCTGATACGATCTTCAGGCTCACGCGGTGTGTCGATATCCATATTGATCCTGTGCCTCATTGTAGTTTCCTTGAGTATTTCCGAAAAACCCACTCATTGTGAAAGAAAGAGGATGGAAGCGTAGCGCTCTCAACTGACTATTATCAGGCATCAACACAGCCACATTTAGTCTCAATTTCATAAATTTCTAACCTTACTTTAAATTTGTACTATACTTTCCAGCTGGCTCGAATGAAATTCTGCTGGCAACAAAAACGGCATTTACATCCAAGTCATTCTGTTAACTCGGATGTTAGTTTTTTTAATGAATTTCGAGGGCAAAGATTACGCAGATAGCCGCCGAGCTTCCTGTGTCGGCCCCGCTATTGTGCTTTTGCGACTTCCCGTAGGCCACCCGGTTTTCCGGAATGATCTGTGCTGAGACGCCGGACATAAATTCTAAATATGGATGAGATCGGTCTGGAAATTGCTTTGAGGACCATGTCCTTCTGTGCTATCTTTCCAAGGCGCAAAATCAAGTCGGAGTGTCTCATGGGTGACCGCAGAAATGAATACCCAGGAAAATATATTACCAAAAACCACTTGGAAGATCAGGAATACCTACGAGCTGGGGTACATTGTCCTTGTATCCCTGTCATTGAAGTGTCAAAATCCTGAAGTTGGATGGTAAGACAAAGACGCTAACACCTGGAGGAGATACAGTAGGAACACCACTAGGGAATATCCGTAGAGACTCTTCAAAAACTTTCTGCTGGTACTGAGGGTGAAGAGCGAGATAGACTTAACGCAAAGCAATGCGTATGCGCTGATGTTTCTGATGCTTCCCTTCAGCGAACGATGATATCCTGTGTACGGATCTGCTTGCCGTGGCCAGCAAGGAAAGTGAACTATTTGGATCTGAGAATTGATACACTTACTAAAAAACAATATTTTCACAACACTTTCTTGAACCACACGTGGATGAACCATGCCTTACAAGCTTCGAAATGTCCACTGTCGTCTACAGTACTTTACTTGCAACTACAGTCTTCATTACGAACTCCCAGCTCTCTGTGTGTGGAACGGGTTGTCTACGTTTACTTACTTTGACAGCAAATTGTCTATGATCTTTCATATATTGCCTCTTTTTCCTTTGATTGCCACCATACACAAATTGTAAATCAGATAAACTGTCAATATTACTCGCTCATCAAGTCAACCTTTATTTGACCAATCAGGTCCTTAGCCTTGTCATTCCGTAGCTGCACAGAACATTTGTACGGCTTTGGATGGCTACTGATAATGTCATTGTTTTTCATAGAAGAATATGCGAGTATCAGACCTTGTGAAGCCAGAATCCATCCCAACCTTGGGTATTATCTCCTGTCCATCCTCGCCCTTGATCTTCTTGATGTTAAATAGACTGAGTATAGTAGCCATCGCCAACCATAAACTGG
>Ga0153950_1000765_pt1 | contig 14438 bp, 13 predicted proteins | sample TSNJ034MetaG_FD_104737 | JGI IMG/M metagenome (GOLD analysis project Ga0153950, IMG submission 104737) | Attine ant fungus gardens microbial communities from New Jersey, USA - TSNJ034 MetaG | ecosystem: Host-associated > Fungi > Mycelium > Unclassified | place: USA: New Jersey, Wharton State...
AAAAGATTTACGAGGGATTATTGTGCCAGACAAGGCGGAGGACGCAGGCGGGCTGACGCCCGGCAAGGACGACAACGCAGTATGGCGCAATAAGACCCGTAAAGCTTTCGACGATTTGATGGAGGATTAGTATAAATCGCAGCGAAAGGAAGGGTTGTATTTTGAAAACAATTCATACGGTTAATGGCGCTATGGAAGTAAAAAGCCTGGGGCTTATCGCGCCCCATGAGCACATTTTTATCAACATTACAAATCAGTATCCAGGCAAAAAGGACATGTACGGCATAGACGGGGATAATGACAAGGTCGGTATTGAAAATTTGGGAGCGCTTCGCCGGAATTGTTATTTAATCAGAGATAATTTGCTGCTGGATGACGTTGACACGGCAATCCATGAAGCAGGCTACTTTAAGCGCGCCGGCGGCAATACGATTGTTGATCTTACCCCGGTGGGCGTTGGCAGGGACGTTCACAAGCTCAAAGAGGTGGCGGATGCCGCCGGGATCAATATTATTGTGGGCTGCGGATTATACACCCATGACGCAATTCCGCAACAACTGGAGAAAATGAGCGTCCAGCAGCTGTCGGAGCACTATATTCGTGAACTGACCGAAGGAATCGATTCCACAGATATAAAAGCGGGCGTAATTGGTGAAATCGGCACAAGCGACGTAATTTATCCTGTGGAGGAACGCGCGCTGCGGGCATCGGCAATCGCACACAAGAAAACAGGCGCGCCGATTTACATACATACCTATCCATGGGGGCACGCGGCGCTGGAAGCGCTGGACATCATCGAGGAGTATGGCGTGGACCCGTCGAATATCTGTATCTGCCATCTGGATGTGCAGTTTGACTGCGAATATATGTTATCCGTTTTAAAGCGGGGCGCCTATCTTGAATTTGATAATTTCGGCAAGGAATTTTATATTATAAAAAATCCCGGAGAATTTGCGGGCGGCGCCTTTGCATCGGATATTGAGCGCGTGAGAATGTTGATGAAATTAATAGAGAAAGGGTACGAGGACAAGCTGCTGCTTGCAAATGACGTCTGTCTAAAAATATTATTGCACACGTTTGGCGGATGGGGATACGACCATGTACACGTAAACATTAAACAGATGATGCAAAGTGAAGGCATGAGCAGGGAAATGATTGAAAAGCTGCTTGAACAAAATCCCATGCGTTTTCTTGCGGGTGGCGATGAATAAATAGAAAGGTGATACATAATGGAAATACAAAAATTGCATAAAAACAGGCCCAAGACCAATAGAAAAACGTTGTTTTCAGAGTTTGGAATTCTCGTTGCCTTTATTTTACTTACAATATTTTTTACAATATTGAATCCGAAATTTGCGTCAATTACCAATATTCTCAATATGGGCAGGCAAATATCCACCATCGGTATAATCGCAATTGGCATGACATTTTTGATCATCGGCGGCAACTTCGATTTGTCGGTTGGATCCATGTTTGCGCTTGTTTCAACAATTTCCGCTGTCATGATGGTCAACGGCGTGAGCGTGATTCTGGCCCTGTTGCTGGGCATTCTGCTGGGCGGATTGCTGGGCCTTGTCAATGGAGTGCTGTCAACCTTTGGCAGGATACCCTCGTTTGTCGTTGGTCTTGGCATGCTGAATGTGTATCGGGGCGCGCAGCTTTTAATTACGGGCGCGTATCCGGTGGTTGTGGGGTGGGTCGTAGACGACCCGGGCATTGAATTGTTCGCCTTTCTGGGGAAGGGCAAGCTGTTCGGCGTTATTCCCATGCAGCTTGTGTTGCTGCTTATTCTATGGGGAATCGGCTATTTTATCTTGACAAAAACAGTCTTCGGCGTGTGGACATTCGCGGTTGGCGGGAGCCCGCAGGCAGCGAAAATCGCAGGTATCAGCATTGGCTGGGTGCAGACCTTCGGGTTTGTCATAACAGGCGTTTTAGTCGCGGTTTCCTCCCTGCTGCAGCTTTCGTTTATTGGCAGCGTTTCCGGCCAGGTGGGCACGGGATACGAGTTGGACTGTATTGCCGCGGTTATTATCGGCGGAACAAAGCTTGATGGCGGCGAGGGCACGCTAATTGGTACATTTATTGGCGCCGCTGTGATGGGCGCAATGCGCAACGGGCTTGTTTTGTTAAATGTTTCCGCGTTCTGGCAGACGCTGATCATTGGTCTGGTCATTATATTGGCGGTGGCAATTGATAAATGGACAAAGAAAACCAATTGAGTTTGGCACAAGCTGTCTTGACAGGATAGCTTGCTATACGCACAAACAAAATAATAAAGGAGGAGTCTCGACCCATGAAAACTACAGCTATGTTATTGGCAACCGTTCTGTTCATGCTCCCTCTCGTTGCTTGTGGGGAATCCACCCCGCCTCCGTCGGAGGAAACTTCGCCGGCAGCGCCTGCAGGCGAAGTCTCACAGACCCCGGAAACGGAACCGGAAACGGAAAAATTGAATATTGTTGTCTCCTTCCATGATCCGACCCTCCCCTGGGGCCAGCCCGCAAAGACCGCGGTAGAGGACGCGGCCAAAGAATTTGGCGTCAATGTCGATTTTATTGGGCCAACCCCCACCGACCCTGTGAAGCAGTTGGAACAGATAAAGACGCTCTACGAGCAAGGCAAAATTGATGGTCTGGCAATCGCGCCGTTGGAGGATAAAACTCTCAGGCCCTATATTGACGAGTTGTCCGACAACGGGATTCCGGTGGTTACATTTACCACCGACTCACCCGAAAGTAAGCGCCTCGCATTTTATGGCCAGGGCTTTGAGAGCTTGGAGACAATCGCCTATGAGCTCACCAAGAAGACAATTGAGCTGTTGCCCGAGAAAAAAGGGAAGGTTGCCATTCTCAACTCCATCCCCGATTTGGAATCCTTGATCAAAAGGGAAGAGGGATCAAAAAGGGCGATTGCCGAATACCCGGATCTGGAGTATATCGGAACCTTTGCAAACAAGGCGGATTTTCAGGACTGCTATGCGGATGTGGAAGCGTTGATGACAGCGAACCCGGATATTGTCGCGCTGTTTGCGGAGGATTCATTTACAACGCCCTCCGCCGCAAAGGTACTGCGTGACATGAACCTGAACGACAAGGTGAAGCTTTCCGGCTATGACATGACCGAAGAAGCGTTACTGCTTGTGAGGGACGGAAACCTGGATATCCTCGTTGGACAGAATCCGTATATGCAGGGGTACTTATCCGTCAAGGCGTTATACGAATGCCTGACCGAGGATATTGCGCCAGTCAGCGTGGAGGTCGAGGCCGAGTATGCAACCCCGCAGAACATTGACGAATTTTTGCAAGCGTATAATGTGAGCGGGTAATAGCCCCCCGCTTGCCTGCGAAGCACGACCTTCCGATTGCCCGTAAAAATTATGAAAGATTCCATCAAGCCTTTGGGGGATAAAGCTTCAAAAGGCTTGGTGGAAACATAATCAAGTTGTGTGGAGAAAAACAGAATGAATGATACTGTGTTGGAATGCAAAAATATTACAAAAACATATGCGGGCACCAAAGCGCTGGACAATGTTGATTTCAGTGTAAAAAAAGGGCATATCCACGCACTTTTGGGCGAAAATGGAGCAGGGAAAAGCACGCTGTCCGCGGTCATATCCGGGTTGCAGCGGCAAACCTCCGGAGAGATATATGTCGAGGGAAATCTTGTCAACATCAAAAATCCGGCGGGGGCCAAAAGCCTTGGCATCACCATTATGACGCAAGAAGTGGATTATTGTCCGAACCTTACGGTTGCCGGAAACGTGTTTCTGGGCCAGGAGAAAAAGAGAAGAGGAACGCTGGACTGGAAGTATATGAACGCACAGACAAAAAAAGTTCTTGATAAGCTGCAGGTTGATTTTAAACCCACAGACAAGGCGGAGAACTTGTCCATCAGCCAAAAACAGCAAATGCAGCTGGCCAGGGTATTGTACAGCGAGACAAAGCTGATCATTATGGATGAGCCAACCTCCTCCCTCAACGACTATGAAGTAGACGTGCTGTTTCAAACCCTTCGCCTGCTCAAGTCCGAAAACATAAGTGTTATCTATATTTCGCACCGTATGGAAGAGATCTTTAAAATTGCCGATATCGTTACGATTTTGCGGGACGGCAAGCGGATTGGCACAAGGTCCATCGAAGAAATTACCCCCCAGGAAGCGATCAGCATGATCATCGGCCGGGATCAAAAATTCACAAGGTTTGACAGAACCGTGGGCGTCCAAGATAAATTTGTGCTGAAGGTAAACAATTTATCAAGAAAAGACAATTTTCAGGACGTCAGCTTCGGCCTGAAAAAAGGGGAGGTTCTGGGATTTTTTGGCCTCCGAGGCTCCGGCACGGACAGCCTGATACAGTCGATATTCGGGCTCAACAAAATCGATGCGGGCGAGGTGCTGATCAACGGCAAAAAAGTAGAAATCAGCATTCAAAAAGCAATCGCCAACAAAATGGTTTTTATACCCTCCAACAGAAGAGAAGAGGGCATCTGCAAGACAATGAATATTAGGGATAACGTAGTGATTGGTTCCCTGCGTGATGTCTCCAGGTTCTGTGTGATTAATTCCAAAAAGAGCCTGAAAAAGACCAACGAAATGATCGATAAGCTGCAGATCGATTGTAAAAGCGCCCAGCAGCGGATCGCGCATTTGAGCGGCGGGAACCAGCAGAAGGTAGTTGTCGCGAGAAATATGCTTATGAACGCGGATATTATTTTAATTAACAACCCAACCCGCGGGATCGATGTTGGCGCCAAGGTTGAAATTTACAGAATCATACATGACTTGTCGGAAAAAGGTATATCGGTTATTATCACATCGTCTGAAACAACGGACATCATGTCCATTTGCGACCGGGTGATTGTGATGCAAAAGGGCCGCATCAGGGGGGAATTCGATTATTCCGAAGTTGACGATGAGCGCATTCTAGGCGTTGCAATGAATTAACGAGCAAGGGAGATGTAAATATGTCGAAGCTTTGCCACCAAAAACGGTTCCTATGCATCTTATGCGTGGTATGCATTCTTCTTGCCTTTGTCGGATGCGCCGGAAAAAAGACCGAGATTGATCCCGACGCAAATAGGATCGGTTCGGAAGTGAGCGTCTGTGAGGGTGTGACGTTTAGCGTTGTGGTTTTCATGGAGTCAACCGGGAGCGATTACGCAAAACCGGATAAGGGCAACATTTTTGATATTGTAAAAATCAAAATAAATAATGACGGAGACAACGCCATTGTGCTCAACGAATCTGATTTTTCAATCCGTTATCTTGATCAGGTGCTTGATCCGATTTCCGGAAAATTAAATTTTGCTCCCGATAAGCTTCCGGAAACAGTCACCATCGAGCCGGGTACGAAATATGTTTCCAAGCTGATATGGATGGTGCCCAAGGACTCCAACCTGAAGCTGTTTGTGTTTAAGCCGTCCTTTGGCGAAGGCGAAATCAAGTATAACCTGGTGCAGCCGGAAGAATAAGAACCTGTATTCACAGGCTCAACAGCCGTATATGCGGATCTTTTTCCGCATCTCTGCGTCAAAAAATCTTGCCTTGCGTCAGCAAGGCGGCGGCTTTTTTCCTTGATATACGAAAAAATCTCTCGCATATTCGACTATTTCGCTCTGTGAATACAGGTTCTAAAAGAGGGGAGGATTCCAGTGGACCGGAGAAACCAAGAGTATGATTTAAACAAGTGCGTTGAAGAGTATAGGGACGAGATTATAGAGCTTGCCGCACAGCTTGTGCGGATTCCCTCTGAAAACATCGCGCCCAACGGCTTTGAAAAAGCTTGCCAGGAGTATTTGTGCGGCTACCTGAAAGCGATTCCCGGCATAGAGCTTGACTGCTTTAATCCCATGGATGCGGAGGGTATCGAAACGCATCCGGCCTATAGGGCCGGCAGAAATTATGCGGACAGGCCCAATGTGGTTGCCACGAAAAGAGACGGAGATCAAAAAAGATCGGTTATATTCTCCAGTCATGTGGACACAGTGACAAAAAATCCCGTGCCCTGGCAGACAGGCGATCCTTTTTCGGGGAAGGTCGTGGACGGCAAGCTCTATGGCAGAGGTTCGTTTGACATGAAGGGCGGCCTTGCAGCCACGGTGATGTGCCTGAAAATCATAGCGGAAAAGGGCCTGCGGTTCAACGGCAAAGTAATCGTCGAGAGCATTGTGGATGAAGAGAACGGCGGTTCAAATGGCACGCTTGCCGCACGGCTGAGAGGGCATAATGCCGATGTGGCCATTATTCCAGAACCTTCACTGCTGGATATTTGCTGCGCCTGCAAGGGCGGCAAGCAGTACAAGGTCAGCATGGGGGGAACCGCAGGCACAGGCTACGGCGGCGAGCAGGTGAGCAATCCGGTGTATGGGCTTGGATTGCTTGCCGCCAGCATCGCGCAATTTGAAAAAAATATCAACAAAGACATTCGCTGCGAGGGCTCTGTCTATGATGGGGAAGTCAATCCCAGAACGGTAATTCTGGATAAATTCCAGGCCGGGGATTTGGAGCCGGGCGGCAACATCGGCATTCCCGACCAGGCGTGGTTCACGGTGTTTATCAACACACTGCCGGGGTTTACCGAAGAGATGACGGACCGGGAATTTAATGACTTTATCGACGATATTGTGGACAAAAACAAGGCGTTATTTCCCCAAAATCCCCAGGTTACCGGCAATTTGCGGTATTTGTGTCCCATAGAAATGGACCGCGATCATCAAAGCATACACGCGCTTGTGAAGGCGTCGAAAGAATTTGGTTTGAATAACCCCGCTGTGACCGGCGCCAAATTTGCTTGTGACGGATACATATTTGATCAGTACTTCCACACCCCTGCCGTTGTCTTTGGCCCACGTGGCGGGAACGCCCATGCACAGGATGAATATGTTTTGGTGGAAGATTTAATATTGCTCACCAAAATTTATCTCAGGTTCATTTTAGATTGGTGCCGCTAACGCAATGAGTGGAAATTATCAGAAACAATCGAGGAGGTAACGTATGAGTTCCGTAGTCATTAGTGAAATTATCTGCAGTCACCCGGTACCGAAATTCCCATATTATCACGCAAAGATCAAAATAACGAACCGCACCGATTCCGTGTATTATGTGAATAAGCTAATCGCAAACCGGGTGGGCGTCAGGGACTATTCTATATTCAACAACGGAGATTTTGTATTTGAACCGATTATAAAGCCAATGTCGGTTACCTTTATTATGGCAAGGGCAGACTGGTCCAATAACGATACCGCACACATCGAAATGGAGCTGATTGAAGAAAGCAGTAAAGATGTTGTTTCATTGTCAAAACAAGCCGCTGCCCCGGGCTATGGCGGCTACTGGAACAAGGCTTGGAAATACTATTTTTCAGTGGTGGCGAACGACCGCCATGGTGTCGAAAGAGTCAATGAGCCCATCCACCTGTCCACCACCCTGTACGCGGACAGGATCATCTCACCCAAGGATGAAGTGCGCGTCGTGGAGGTTGACTCGCTGACAGGACTCCAAAGAGAGATTCCAAGTCAGGTATATGGTATCAGCAAGCCGTATACGGCGGTGAGCAACGAATCCATCCAAAATTCGATTTCGTTTGACCTGGCTTTTTTTGCAAACGTGAACAGCAAATCGGGCAAGGTGTATCTGGTGTTTTACGGCAACGAAAAGGCGTCCAGGCCGCAGTATATGTCCAAGCTTGTCGTCACCGGCACAGCTCCGGGACTGACGATTGAAAATGAATACTATACAATCAATCTACACGGCAAAAGCGGCTCATTGAATCAGATTACCACCAAGCTGGGCGTAAACAAATTGCTGGAGCACCAGTTGGAGACAAACGGAAGCGTGCACTGGAACCCCGGCGTCTACTCGCCCCCCACAGCGTGGACACATACCTCCGACTGGGAAAGCCTCACCACGTATTTTGAGGAGAGCGGCCCCGTATTCCTGATGACTCAAAGGGGCGGCCCGCTTCCGCTGTATGACCAGACAGCCGTTTCGCAGTCCTATATCTTCTATGCCGACGCCCCGTTTATTCGCGTCAATTCCGTATTCGACGTCAATGAGGGAACATATATCCAGGCGCTGAGAAATGGCGAAATCGTATTCAACCACGATGTGATAACAAGCTTTGCCCTCCGGGACAAGCTGGGTGAAATCAAGCACACGGTCGTTACCGATTTGCCCCGGTTTGAAGAAATCGCACTGACCTATGACGCGGACATTCCGTGGGCGGCGTTTTATAATCCCGACGACGGCGTCGGCTTCGCGGAGATTACGCTCAACACTTCCGCTATGCGCAGGAATGGCGGTCTCGCAAAGCTGGAGCACCACCATCAATATGTGAATTGGGGGCCGTGGTGCTATCTTACCCGCAACCTGATTTTCCCTTATGGTTCGCAAAATCCTCAAAGAATGTCGTATGTGCCCGATACCTCAACGTACTTTGAGGATATGCTGTTCCTGCCGTTCAAAATGCCTCATGGCGCCGGTAAGGACGAACAGTTCAGGCAGGTTGAGGAGGCATACCAAATGTTCATCAATCCGCTGAATGTTCAGGTTGAGCACGAGACCGACAAAAGAGTGCCCGCTCAATTTGTCCTGGGGCCAAGATTGGCGGGAGAAATCAAAGAATCGGAGGATAAACCATGGCCGATTACGTTGGATAAGCAATATACCAGATTTAGGCAGTCACCCATATTGCTCAATGAGATTTATTTCAAAGAGAAGGATGGCAAATATTATTACAGATAAATAACTGTATGGTACGAGGTGAAAATTCGCATGAATGGCAAAAAGTCGTGGTTTATCGTAGACGGCTACCGCCCGCCCGAGAGGGCAGGCGGTGCAGACGATTACGAAGGACATGAATGTATTATGATTTTAAACTGTAACGCCCAGGACGCGAATGTCGCAATCAATGTGTACTATTGTGACCGCGAACCGGTGGAGGGCATCAAATTTGTGGCTCCCGCAAAGCGCGTCAGCGCTTTTCGCAGCACTGACAAAAGCGTGTTTGGCAATGTGGATTTGGGTGTCGGCGTGCAGTATTCGCTCCACATATCCAGTGACATAGATATAATTGTACAATACGGGCGCATGGATATTAATCAGCCTAATCTTGCATATTTGGCAACGCTGGGATATGGAGAGGGATAAGGTTGAAAGTAATCTTCTTTTCGGCGCACGCCGAAGTATTGCTAAAGCAATACCGGCACATATCCAAGGCAATGCATATTGCCTATTGAGAGGAATGGTCATTAAAATGGGAAAAATGAAAATATCAAAAGAAGAATTTAACCAACGTATTGCAAACATAAAAAAAGCGATGAAGCAGGAAGGTGTGGATGCCATCCTGATATACGGAGACGAATACCGCAAGGAAGGCCTGCGTTATGTTTCCAACTTTTGGCCAATTTTTGAGCGTGGAGCCCTGTTGGTGGGCGCAAATACACAGCCCATTCTGTTGTGCGCCCCCGAGGGGCAAAAGGTCGCCGAGGAAATGAGCGTTTGGCCGGATATCCGGATGCTGCGGGATTTCCTTTGCGTTACAGTCCCCGATGAAATCGATTATCCCCTGGCAAGCTTTACAAGCTTTACCGCATTAGCCCAGGAGCTTAGAGAGTCGGGGAAGGTGGAGCGCTTGGGCCTCGTTGGAAAGGACGCAATGCCGGTAGCGTTGTACCAGAACATTGCCGACAGCTTCCAAGCGGAAATTTATGACTGCAACCATATCCTGTTTGAGCTGCGCAAGAACAAAAGCCCCGCTGAAATAGCCTGTTTGCAAGAGGCCGCCCGTATTGCGGACGTAGGCTACAAGGCAATGATGGAGGCGGAGCTGATAGGTAAAACCGAATTATACGCCGTGGCAATTGCCGAGGGCGCTGCCAGGGCGGCAGGAGCGGAGCATGTCATCTTTACAATCATGGGCTCCGGGGAGCGCAGCAACAGTATTATCGGTCGGCCGACCGATAAAATAATTCAGGACGGCGATATGATCATGTGTGCCCTTGCCATCCAGTACGAGGGATATGTAGCTACCTGCGAGGCGCCATTTGCCGTGGGACAATACAGCGAAGATACCAAACGCGTCATCGACGTGTTAATTCGCGCGCTGCAGAAAGGCGTTCCCCATCTCAAGCCCGGCAAAAAGATGAAGTACTTTGTGCAAGCGGTGCGGGGGGTATTCCAGGAGGAAGGGCTGTCTGCGTATGATGTGTACCCCCCGCTGCACGGCATCGGTTGCGCGGAGGCGGAATCCCCGTATCCGGATGAAAACACCGAGGAGGTATTTACCGTTGGTATGACTGTCAACACCGACATCAGCCTGTTTGGGCTGAAGGGGGGTTCCAACCGCATAGAAGAAGGATATGTCATTACCGAAGACGGCGCAAAAACGCTGTCGCCCCTGGTGCGCGCATACTGTGAGCAGTGGAGCGGCACAAAGCGGTAAATATAGGGAATCAACGATTCCCTATATAGCGATTTCAAATGACGGAAGCTGCAAGAAGCGGGCATTGCTGTCTGCTTCTTTTTTTATGTAATTGCATACTTACAGCAAACAGTCTCCTTTAAAGGGAACATAGAAAGCCGTATCACATATAATAATAAAAAAGCAGAAAAAGGAGGTGAATAAGAGTTGTATAATTATTTAAGCAACAATGGGTACGACCCAGGGAATACTACATATATGTCCCGGCCGGTATTTCCTTCCGCCGCCATAACGGATTATGGGCCAAACCCGTTTATTGTGGATATAAAAAAAGCCACGCTAAACAACAATACATTTAGAACCGCATTGTGGACAGGAAACCATTTACAGCTTACAGTAATGAGCATTGCTGTTGGAGAGGACATAGGCTTGGAGATGCACCCAAACGTGGATCAATTTTTACGTGTTGAGGACGGCCAGGGTTTAGTCCGCATGGGAGCAAGCAAAGACCATTTAAATATGCAACAGCCTGTATTCGATGATTTTGCCATTTTTGTCCCTGCCGGTACATGGCATAATCTAATCAATACAGGAAACAGACCGCTGAAGCTATATAGTATTTATGCGCCGCCAAATCATCCCTGGGGTACTATACAGCAAACAAAGGCAATCGCACAAGCCGCCGAATAGTATAAACACATGTATATCAAAAGGCGATATTAACGCGAAAAAAAGACTTCCGGTGAAAAATACCGGAAGTCTTTTTTGTTAAGGCTTTACTGAGAGAGGTTCGTATTATGCCAGCGCTTTTTCTGCCTTATACTCTTTAAAGGTTTCTATCAGCATGGGAACAACTTCATTCAAATCACCGACAATACCGTAATCGGCGACTTCAAATATTGGCGCCATGGGGTTTTTATTAATCGCAATGATTATATCGGATTCCGACATACCGGCTAAATGCTGAATGGCGCCCGATATTCCGCACGCGAAATAAATTTTTGGTTTCACGGTGGTTCCGGTCTGCCCGACCTGATTCATATGGTCAATCCATCCGGCGTCAACGGCAGCCCTCGAAGCGCCGACTGTCCCGTCCAAAACATCCGCAAGCTCATGCAGCATTTTAAATCCGTCCGGGGAACCCAGCCCCTTGCCGCCGGAAATAATATATTCCGCGTCTGTCAGTGAAACCATAGCTTTTTTATGCTTCACTATTTTTGTGACTGTTGTTTTAATATCCGAAGCGTCCAATTGCAGGGCAACCTTAATGATTTCACCTTGGTTATCGGGGTTTCTTACGGCCTTATCCATAACGCCCGGCCTTACCGTGGACATTTGCGGCCTGTGGTTCGGGCATATAATGGTAGCCATCAGGTTTCCGCCAAAGGCGGGACGGGTCTGCATAAGCTTTTTTTCTTCGGGGTCTATTTCAAGCTTTGTGCAGTCAGCTGTAAGGCCGGTATTTACCCTTGCGGCGACTCTTGGCGCTAAATCTCTTCCGATATGTGTGGCGCCGTAGAGGACAATCTCGGGTTTATATTGATTGATGGCGTCGGCCAAAGCTTTTGTATATCCGTCGGTCGTATATTTTTCCAGCAGAGGGCTCTGCGCAATATAGACCTTTTGGGCTCCGTTCTCGATCAGCTCCTTTGCAAGGGAATCCACATGATCTCCGATAAGAAAAGCACAAAGCTTGGAGTTTGTCTCATTTGCGATTTTTCTACCCTCGCCGAGCAATTCAAAAACAACGGAGGTAATAATCCCCTGCCTTTGCTCGGCATATACCCAGACATCTTTATAATCGTTTATATTTCCCATATTAAAAAGCCTCCGTTAAATAATATGTTTCAGCTTTAAATTATCCATCAGGGCACCGACTTTTTCTTTTAATGTGCCCTCAAGCATCATGCCTTTTCCCTTTGGATCGGGAGTAAAGGACCGGAAAACCTTTGTCGGCGAAGCCTTAAGACCGATGGTCTCTCTGTCGATGGGGAGATCCTCAACGCCCCAAACGGGGACAGTCTTGCTGTAGGCGTCATAAATCCCTTTGACATTCATATATCTGGGACTGTTCAGCTCCTTTACCGCCGTAAGGAGCACGGGGGTCTTTACCTCGATCTCCTCATAGCCGTTTTCCAGTTGGCGGTGCACGGTGATAACGTCCCCGTCGATTTCAATATGCTCGACATATGTAACCTGTGGGATGCCTAATTTTTCCGCTATTTGCGGCCCGACCTGGGCGGTATCGCCGTCGATCGCCTGACGCCCCGCAAATATAATATCAAAATTCCCCGCATGCTTTATGGCGGCAGAAATCGTATTGGAGGTCGCCCATGTATCGGCGCCGCCAAATGCCCGGTCGCTTAACAGTATCGCTTCATCCGCGCCCATTGCAAGGCACTCTCTGAGCATTACATCCGCCTGCGGCGGGCCCATGGACAAAACCGTAACCGTAACATTCTCAAAGCTGTCTTTAATTTTTAGCGCCGCTTCAAGGGCGTTCGCGTCGTCGGGGTTTAAAATGCTCTCTACGCCGTCCCGGATAAGGGTGCCCTTCACAGGGTCAATTTTAACCTCGTTGGTGTTTGGAACCTGTTTCGCACAGACTAATATATTCATATGTCCTCCCCGCTATTTACCAAAAATCTGGCCTGCAATAACTATTTTTTGTATTTCGGAAGTGCCTTCGTAAATAGAAACAATCCTTGCGTCCCGATACATTCTTTCGATGGGATAATCCTTCATAAAGCCGTATCCGCCGTGCAATTGCAGCGAACGGTAAGCGATCTCGTTGCACAGCTCGCCGCAATAATATTTAGCCATGGCGGCTTCCTTGGAATACGGTTTTCCCTGGTCCTTTTTCAGCGCCGCGTCATAAACCAGCAGTCTGCCGCATTGTACCTTGGTCGCCATATCCGCGATTTCGAACTGCGTGTTCTGGAATTTAGAAATCGGCCTGCCGAACTGTACCCTTTCCTTGGTAAATTTAATTGCCTCCTCCAAAGCTCCCTGCGCGATACCAAGGCCCTGCGAAGCGACTGTAATTCTGCCGGAATCCAGCGTGGCCATACATATCTTAAAGCCCTGGCCTTCTCTTCCCAAAAGATTTTCCTTCGGAACCCTTACGTTTTCAAAAACAATATCGCATGTGGCGGAACCGCAGATACCCAGCTTGTTTTCGTGCTTGCCCTTGGAAAAGCCCTCCCAGCCGGATTCCACGATAAAAGCGCTGATTCCGCTGACGCCCCGGGCTTTTGTATCCGTTTTTGCGAATACGGTTATAAAATCGCAAACCGGGCCGTTTGTAATAAAGCATTTTCTTCCGTTCAATATGTAGTAGTCGCCGTCTTTTTCCGCGGTGGTTGTAATGGACGCCGTATCGGAGCCCGCGCCGGGTTCTGTTATTCCAAACGAGCCAATCATAGTCCCTTCCGCCATGCCCCGCAGGTATTTCTGCTTTTGCTCTTCATTTCCGAACATCATAAGCGGTGCTCCCGAAAGCGAGTTAGGCATAATCTGCGAAACCGAAGAAGCGCAAACCTTGCCGATCTCCTCGGTTACAATCGCGTTAGAGCGGGTATCTCCCCCACAGCCACCATAAGCTTCCGGAATAGTAATGCAGTTGAATTTACATGCAATAATCTTGCGGCGCAGCTCTTCCGGATACTCGCCGCTCTGGTCGATTTCCTGCGCTAAGGGAGCTATTTCGGTTGCGGCAAATTCCCTTGCCAGCTTTCTTAAAAGTTCGTGTTTTTCTTCAAACATATTACTTTCGTTCGCCTCCTAGTGTGATTTCAGAATAAATACAATTCCTTGGTATTTATAAGAGCAATTGCCATGCCAAATAAAAAACAGATTACCAACTTTGTTTAATATTTATCATTATGCGGCGGGACTTAATACTACTTCACGATTAAAAAAACGATATCTTTGCGGTCTGTTTTCCGCCGATCTGCGTTCTCCTCCTTGACGGGCGCCAGCCCGCCTGCGTCGTCGGCCTTGTTCGACAAAAAACAT
>Ga0153950_1000768_pt1 | contig 14415 bp, 15 predicted proteins | sample TSNJ034MetaG_FD_104737 | JGI IMG/M metagenome (GOLD analysis project Ga0153950, IMG submission 104737) | Attine ant fungus gardens microbial communities from New Jersey, USA - TSNJ034 MetaG | ecosystem: Host-associated > Fungi > Mycelium > Unclassified | place: USA: New Jersey, Wharton State...
AAGCCGCGCTCATTCTCCTTGATTACAAACTTCATTTGGTTTCACCTCTTTCTTAGCCGTAGCTATATTCATAACGCGCATAGGCGGTATGTTGTAAAATGGCCGGCTTCCCGGGAGTCCTTCACATCGGAGCGTGCGGGGCGCGGTTTAGCGGAGCGTCATCCTATCCGGAGTCATGGGCAAAGATCCATGACCTGGGAAAGGGAGACGACCCGCGGTATCCCCGCGGCCTCTGGCAGGACCGACGCTGTTGCGCATCATCCGGTGAAGAAGAGATAACATAAATGATTTCTTACGAATGATGCGAAACCGAAGGACTGCCGGTTTACCGGTTTTGAGGAGACAGACGTTACAGGTCTGTAGGGCGGATTTGAACCGCACACCTTAGCAGGGTGTTGCCATTACTTCGTCCCAAGCGAAGCGGAGAGTTCAAGTCTCCAATCGGCTGCTCTAACCAACTGAGCTAATCCCCAAATGCGAACGCAGTTCGCTATGGGATAGGGGAATCGAACCCCTGACATGCCTGTCTCGGCGGCGCCTTACCGTTTGGCTACCATCTTTACGATGGACGAGAATCGAACCCGCAATTACCGCGAAAGGGGCTTTGCCCGGTATACGGTATGACAACGTCACCCGCACCACGGAGGTGTATGAACCTCGCGCATAGGACAAGGTCCCTAGTATTAAAAGGGCATAGCCCTGATAACCGTCCTTTTCCCACGCGATATTATACTTAATGTATAATATCGCGTGGGAAACCAGACCCTCCGCAAATCATTGATTTGCAAAAAGCTGTAGAGAGTGCGTGTTTTTTCGATCAGATATACAAAAAGACCGGGTGCCACATGATGCGGCATCCGGTCTTGCAATTCATTAATCTATGCCGAAATGTACCCGTACCCGGGTATTCGGCAGGATAATGGTGCAATCCCGTTTTGGCGCATCACTATAGCGGCAAAGCGAATGGATATGCTTTGCGGTTCGTAGGAGCAATATGAATTTTTGATTCCGAGGTTCAGCATATTGGCTCTCCTATCTGCCAGTGATTTCCTATACTGTGAGGGATTATACCATGTGTAATATGATTTGTCAATTACTAAATTTATTTTTTCTTTAGGACGCTATTTTTTCGTCGCCTACAGGTTAAGAACTCAATTCTCTTGTAATCAACGCCGCTGCAATCCGGAGTGCCTTGATTCTGCGCACAAGCAGTGTATGCTGCGAGGTGCCCTGCTTTAGCTTTGGCTGCACTTTCTCACACTTGCGAATTGTGGAATCAATCGCACGGAGCGCTTCTTCTAAATCTTCCTTGAGGTATTTCCCTACAGACTCGGCCTCCTGTAATATCAATTGTTCTTTTCCTTTGTGTGCTGTAATGATGGTGAAGCTATGTGCATTCACCGTGATCCGTATATCGTCGACATAGACATACCAGTTCTTCCCTTTTCTGACGATATCATCTGCGCTTTGGATTTTTTGCTTGCACCATGCAACGGTGTCCTCGACACCCAGACCCAGGTTCTTCCTGATTCGTTCCGTACCCAATTCTGTCGAATGCAGTCGATCAAGGTTTTGCAATAAATCGTTATTCATCCTATTTCTCCTATGTGGATTAAAAACGGCGAATACTTGTCACTCAACTATACCACACATACCTGCCCTGAAACAATGAATTTTAAACAAATCGGGTATTACATGGATTCCCATTGTTTTTGGCGATATGGTATAATATAGCAGGAGTTTGTAATTCAAAATCCCATACGGGATTATCCGTGAGGAAGGATTATACAGATTAGAAAGGTGGCTATGCCTAGCAGCACATTCTTGGGAAACTGACCAAAAATGTGCTGCGGAAATTTACGGAGATGGAGGGTGCTCTATGAGCAAGCATTTGGGTGAGATGACAAATGAGGAATTGTGGGCGCTCTTTCCCATCGTACTTACTGAATACAACCCGGATTGGCCTTTGTGGTATGTGGAAGAGCGTGAGACGATTGTCAACGCTTTGGGGGAAGACGTCATCTTTCGCGTCCATCACTACGGCAGCACCTCCGTGCCCGACCTCACGGCCAAACCGACGGTGGATATCCTGCTGGAAATTCGAGAGGATACGGATATAGATTCCCTCATCCGGACGTTGGAGCAAACCGGCTATATCACCTCGCCCCAGCCGAATAACCCGCCGCCTCATCTGCTGTTGATGAAGGGCTATACGCCCGCGGGTTTCGCGGAAAAAGTGTTCCACCTCCATGTGCGCTATCCCGGGGACTGGGATGAGCTGTACTTTCGGGACTGGCTGAGAGAACATCCTGAGACGGCGGAAGAATATATCGCGCTCAAGCTGTCCCTTAAGGACCGGTTCAGGCACAACCGGGATGGGTACACCGAAGCCAAAGGCATGTTTATCCGTGCCGTCACGGGAAATGCCCGGGCGCGCTATGACGGGCGATATCAGGTGTCCCATGAAAACGCCATAAAAAAGGAGTATTGTGATGAAGGTTTTAGCAATTAACGGCAGCCCAAGAAAGAGCGCCAACACAGCCACCTTGTTGGAACATGCGGTGAAGGGAGCCGAATCAGCCGGCGCATCCAGCGAAACCATCCACCTGTACGATTTACAGTATCGCGGCTGTATCAGCTGCTTTGCCTGCAAGCAGCCGGGCAAAGCGGGCCCGGGCGTTTGCGCCATGCGCGATGATCTGACCCCGGTGCTGGAAAAAGCGATGGCCAGTGACATTCTGCTGCCGGGCTCGCCCATCTATTTCAGCGACGTCACCGGCATGATGCGCAGCTTCCTCGAACGGCTGCTATTCATGAATCTTACCTATGACGACCCGCACCGCAAGGCTCCCGGCAAAAGCATCGCCTCGGCGTTCTTCTTCACGATGAATATGCCCAAGGAAGCGGAACCGTACTATACACCCCTGTTTGAACAGAATTCCAAGTTACTGGGGTATCTTGGCGGAGCGACAGAGTATCTCCCCAGCTTTGATACCTATCAGTTCGACGACTACTCCAAATATGCCGCCGGAATGTTCGATGCCGCCCACAAGGAGCAGGTGCGCAGCGAACAGTTCCCCCTGGACTGTAAAAAGGCGTTTGAAATCGGAAAGCGGCTGGCGTCCCGATAAGGAACGGCGGAATACGGCTGATTATCAAACAAGCCCTACATTTGCAAAAACATTGTCAACGAGAAAGAGATGAAAAAAACACCGGCGGCATGGATTTTTCCAGGAGCGGCCGGTGCATGTATATACGGTATGAGGGGAGTCTTCCGCTTGAAGCCGTATTCATTGACGGCATGGCGCTAACCACTATCCGGACGCTTCAATCGGCTATCCTTGCCATTATTTCTGCTCTTCATTCCATTTTTGCAAACTAATTAATATGTCATAAAAATAGGGATTCATTAACGGCAAATCTGTTGGAAATTTATTCTCTATCTGCCACGAAAGATATTTCAACATTCCACCGGAGCAGAATTTGTATAAAACAGTATGTTTCTGGTTCATTTGCCTGTCGTCCGGCTCATCAACATTTATATTCAACAGCGAAAACATAAACTCGCATAATATTTCTGAAGTTTCATCATTAGAGTTTTTTATTAAATTCTTCATTATTTTCTTGTTTTTATTTACATAATCGTTCATGCATCTTTCTAAATCCTCATAGGTATCCTCATCGTTTATAATCCTTGATTTTATATTTGCCAACCAATTTTTCAGCAAGTCATATTTATCGTTAAAATGCAAATAAAAAGTGGTCCTGCTAATCAGCGCCTCGACACACAAGTCATTTACGGTGATTTGTGTAAAGCTTCGGAATTCCAGAAGCTTTGACATGGCGTCCATTAGCGCTTTTTTTGTTTTAAGGATTCTTAAATCTTCTTTTTTGAAATTACCTGGCATATTTATCACCTATCCTGCGGGTATTTTTTTCAAGCCACCTCCACCTTTTAATCATCTGTCTATCCAATCAACTCACAACAAGGGAAAGGGTCCGCGCCTACACACGCATGAATGGTCCTGTTAAAGAGTTGGAATTCCCAGAATATACGATTAAAGCGATAACAAAATTCATTAATAAAAGCTCGCAGATGCGTATCGCCAAGTCTGTGATATGTGCCATTAATGAACGCGTTAACGTTTAATAGGATAACATACAAAATTTTTAGGTGTTCCGGATTTCCAATTGGCATTGTCTTCCGTTGTGCCATCTCCGCATCTCCTTTGGCAATTATATCTTTTAATTATACCATATTATAGGATTCTTAGATAGCCAGGTTTAAGTTTGCAAAACGCTATAATGATAGCTTACTTAATATTATATTATACAAATACGAGGATACTGGTGACAGGTACAAGCAAACAAGTCGGCGCCTTACTTCAGCCTGCCAAAGAACGTGAGATCCAATTAATTAAATTATGCGTTATTCATGTAAATGTGCATAAGCACAAAATTCCATAAATATTTGGGATATATTCGACATTATGTGCTTGCGCACAATATGTATTCATATGGCTAAACAGATAATAAAATGTGAATATAATTGTGATTAATTACAAAAACAATTGATTTATATTGACATATACTATTTGCAATGTTAATATAACCAAAGTAGTTGTGTGCTTGAGCACACAACTCGCAATATGGCCACGAAAGAATACTTAGTCGAGGTGATAGAGGTGTCTGCAACGATAAAAGAAATTGCTGCGGTTGCAGAGGTTTCCAGAGGTACTGTGGATCGCGTGTTGAATAACAGGGGCCGAGTGAATCCTGAGGTTGCGCAACGAGTGAAAAAAATTGCGGAGGCACTGGGGTATAAGCCAAACTCCGCCGCGAAAGCGCTTGCAACGCTAAAAAAGCGAATGGTGTTTGGCGTGTTGCTTCCCAGCGTCAACAATCCTTTTTTTATCGACGTTATTAAGGGGATTTATGAGGCGCAGGAGGAACTGGCCGATTTCGCGGTCAAGGTTATTTTGAAAGAGATCTCCGGCTACGAAATTGAAAACCAGCTGCAGGCCATTGACGAACTGCTTGCCGAGGACATCAGCGCACTTGCAATTTTGCCCATTGACGACGTGAAGATCGCACAGAAAATAGAGGCGGTTGTACACCTGGGCATTCCGGTTGTCACCATCAATTCGGACATAAAAAATTCTTTGAGAAGCTGCTATGTCGGTATCGATTTTGCCAAAAGCGGCAAGCTGGCGGCAGGCTTGATGGGGTTGATCAATGAACGCGCAAATGTACTGATTTTAACCGGCTCTTCCAAACTGCTGTCTCATAATCAGCGGGTTCAGGGCTTTAACGAGGTGATTTCCAAGCGATACCCCAATGTGAAAATCGCAGAGACCTTGGTGTGTAACGACAATAATTTTATCGCGTATGATCTGGTACTGCAGGCTCTGGGCGCGCATCCCGAAATTGATGCCTTGTTTATTGCGGCAGGGGGTATCAAGGGGGCTTGTGAAGCAATCTCCCGATACCCTGACCGAAAAATCAGCGTCATTTGCTTTGATGATATTCCCCACATAAAAAATCTGATTGAAGAAGGGAAAATCAGCGCCACGATATGCCAGCAGCCTTTTGAGCAGGGCTATGAGACCATTTCAAGGATGTTCCGCTTTTTTACCGAGCAGGATCAATCCTCACCGGAAAGTATTTTGATGGACAGTATCATTAAGATCAACGAGAATATCTAAAAACAGTTGCCGATTATCATTTAGGAGGAAGGCGTATGGAGTCAAAGAATGAATTTTTGTTTGAAATGCGTGGGGTAACCAAAGCGTTTCCCGGCGTACTTGCATTGGATGACGTAACCTTTCAGGTGAAAGCCGGCTCTGTCCACGCGCTTTGTGGGGAAAACGGCGCTGGGAAATCAACGCTTATGAATGTTCTTGCCGGAATTTATAAGCAGGATGCGGGCGAGGTGATTATTGGCGGCAATACGGTACATATCCAAAATGCAAGGGATGCCATGGACAAGGGCATCAGCATGATCCATCAGGAACTGAATTTGATCCCCCAGATGACGGTGGAGGCAAACCTGTTCATTGGCCGGGAAGCCAGTATAGGCCTTGGGATTGTGGACAAGAAAAAGAATTTGCAGGAGGTTCGCAAAATCCTCGAGGAGTATGAGATCAATATCTCTCCCAACGCCCGCATGGCGGAATTGACCATCGCAAAACAGCAGATGATCGAAATTGTCCGAGCCATTGCCTTTAACGCACAGATCGTGATTATGGATGAGCCGACCTCGTCCTTAACGGAAAGTGAAATTAAAACCCTGTTTAAGATGATCCGAAAGCTGGCGTCCGAGGGCAAGGCGGTCATTTATATCAGCCACAAGCTGGATGAAATTTTTGAGATTGCAAACACCGTCACCATAATCCGCGACGGAAAGACCATTGATACGCTGCCCATTGCGCAGCTGGACAAAATGAAAATTGTCACGCTGATGGTGGGCCGCGAGCTAAAGGATGTGTACGATAAACGAGATCTCCCCATCGGTGGTGAAAAGCTGCGTGTCGAAGATTTCAGCCGTCATAAAGAGTTTCAAAATATTTCCTTTGATGTGCGGGAGGGCGAAATATTCGGCTTTCTTGGTCTTGTTGGGGCAGGGCGGAGCGAGCTTGCCGAGACAATTTTTGGTTTAAGAAAAGCGGATGCCGGAAACATCTATATAGATGGCAAGGAGGTATCCATCCGCAACGCGTGGGACTCCATCGCAAACAAGGTCGCCTTTATAACAGAGGACCGCAGGATTTACGGCCTCAGCCTGATCCATTCGGTGCGCCAGAATATGACCGTCGTCAGCATGGAAAATTACGTCACAAAATTATTGTCGGTGGTGTCGGGGAAAAAAGAAAAAGTGGCAACCGCAAAAATGATAGAGGCGCTGGGAGTCAAGACCCCTACCCAGGAGACACAGGTAGAATCTCTCAGCGGCGGTAACCAGCAAAAGGTTGTGCTGGGCAAATGGCTTTTAAGCAGCCCCGAGATTATGATTATGGACGAGCCCACTCGCGGCATTGATGTGGGGGCCAAATTTGAAATTTATAAAATCATGAGCGACATGGCCGAAGCAAAGAAATCCATCATCATGATATCGTCCGAAATGTCGGAATTGCTCGGAATGTGTGATCGTATTTTGGTAATGTGCGCGGGAAACCAAATGGGTATTTTCACGCGGGAGGAATTCGATCAAGTGAAATTAATGGCATGCGCCACCGGTGTGTCAAAGGAGGATTTACCAAGCTATGAGCAATAATATCTTTAATAAAGCGTTTTTCAGCAAAAACATCATCTACATAACCTTTGTACTGATGGTAATCGGTCTCAGCCTTTTCACGGACACATTTTTATCCGTAACAAACTTTCAGAACATCCTGCGCCAGTCCTCCATGGTCGGCATTCTCGCCTTGGGGATGACTTATGTGATTGTCGCAAGCGGAATCGATCTTTCTGTTGGCTCTACCATGGCGCTCTCATCCTGCGTGGCCGCAAGCTTTTCCACAACGTTGGGTACGGTTTGGCCGTTACCGGTTGCAATTCTCGCAGGCCTTGCGGTGGGTGTTGTCGTTGGCGCGTTAAACGGGTATATCGTATCCTATTTAAAAATTGTACCCTTTATCGCCACGCTGGGCATGCAGACCGCTGTGCGCGGCTTGACGCTGGTATACACCTCCGGCCGCCCTGTCAACGCGCTGACCCCGGAATATGTCGCCATTGGAAAATCCTTTACATTTGGTCTGCCAACCCCTGTCATCATCTTTATTGTATTGGCGGTGGTGGCGTGGTTTGTACTGGCAAAGACAAAGTACGGCAGATATCTGTATGCAATCGGTGGAAACGAAAAAGCGGCGCTTGTCTCGGGACTAAACGTGAAAAAACTAAAATTCAGCACGTACATGCTCAACGGCTTTGTTGCCGCCATTGCCGGTATCGTGCTCTCCGCCCGTGTTGCGGTGGGCTCCCCCACCGCCGGCGAGGCGTATGATCTGCAGGCAATTACCGCGGTTGTTATTGGCGGCACCAGCAACGCCGGTGGAACCGGAGGAATTCTCCCCACCATTATCGGTGTTTTGATTATCGGCGTTTTGAACAACGGCATGGATTTGCTGAACATATCCGGCTATTACCAGAAGGTCGTCACCGGCTTGGTTATCCTCCTCGCCGTGATCATTGATCGCAAGAATATCAACCGCAACCACTAGTACTCCCCCAACACTAAATTCTAAGGTCTACCACCAGTCTTTTTGTACAGGGCTGCGTTGTCGTCCTAGGCGGGCGCCAGCCCGCCGTCGTCCTCCGCCTTGCCCTGTGCAAAAATCCTTGGCGGAATACCTTAGTTTTAGCGTTGGTGAAGTACTAGAAGAAGTTTTATCACTTCCGGGAGGAAGAATACATTATATAACAAAAGGAGAAATACAGATGAAAAGAACATTGAGCTTGTTTACAGCACTTGTTTTGGCGGGCTGCCTGTTCACCGCATGCAGCAGCAACAGCGGCACCAGCGACCCTGGTGGCCCCAGCGACAACGCGCCCCCCGCAGAAGCAGCAAGCGAAGCAGGGGACTCCCCCGCTTCAAGCGACAAAACCTACAAAATTGCAATGATCTATCAGGATCTGAGCACCGAGTTCAACATCTATTTCCAGGACGTCCTAACCGCGCGCTCCAAGGAGCTGGGCATTGAATTGATCGAGTTCGACGGCCAGGGCGAAACCGACCGCCAGTTAAACCAGTGTGAAAACGCCATTGAGCAGAAGGTTGATTTGCTGATGTTCATTCCGCAGGACAAGAGCGGCTGCGCACCCATCATCGACAACTGCATCGCGGCGGGTATTCCTGTTATTGGCTGCAACAACATCACCGACAATATTGACCAAGCCACCGCGTATGTGGGCGCAAATGATATTGAAGCCGGTATCATGGAAATGGAGCATATGGCCGGGCTGCTTGACGGCAAAGGCAGTATCTGTATCATCCAGGGCCCATACGGCCATTCCGCCCAGCTTGCCCGCCAGGAAGGCATTGAGCAGACATTGAAGAATTACCCCGACATCAACGTGTTGTACGAAAATACCGCAAACTGGAATCGCACCGAAGCGATGAATCTGATGGAAAATTGGATTCAGAAGGATGGGCCCAACATCAATGCGGTTGTCTGTCATTCGGACGATATGGGCATGGGCGCTTTGCAGGCAATTCAGGGCGCCGGCTTGCAGGATCAGATTAAAGTGATCGGCGTTGACGCAATTCTCGACGCGCTCAATTCCGTAAAAGCGGGCGAGATGTCCGCAACGGTATTCCAGGATGTGTATGGGCAGGCGGAGGGCGCCATGGACGTCGCCATGAAGATTTTAAACGACGAGCCATACGAGAAAACCACCTATGTGCCCTTTAAGCTGGTGACACAGGAGAATGTTGACGAATTTCTCGCAAATTTCAGCAAATAGAAAAAAGCATACCTTGTAATACCATTTGCACCGCCGGTATTGTAGGGAACGCCGACCCGGCATTCCGAAAAACCGCATTGTTTCGTTTCATCACCGGCGCGCCGAGGTCGTCGCGCCCTATACCCGTCCACGCAAATTCTTATATATGGGTATGCACATTGATTGTGTAGGGCGAGGGTTCTACTCTCGCCCTTGTCTATACAAGATATCCTGTTTGGGCGGCAAGAGCAGAGCCCTTGCCCTACGAAATTTGTGCATACCCATATTCCTATATTTATGTGCAAATGTTTATCGCCGAATAGATAGTATAAAACCATAAGGAGCGCGCATCATGATAAACGATATCTATTATAACCCCACAAAAATCATCTTCGGCAAGGACACTGAACATCAGGTTGGCGAAGAGGTCGCCAAATACTCCAAAAAGGTACTTCTGCATTATGGCTCCGACAGAATCAAAAAGGACGGCCTTTTTGACAGGGTGGCTGCATCGCTGAAAGCCGCCGGTGTGGACTATACCGAGCTGGGCGGCGTACAGGCGAATCCGCGCGCGGGTCTTGTTTACGATGGAATTGCACTCTGCCGAAAAAACGGCATCAATTTTATTCTCGCGGTTGGCGGCGGCAGCGTAATCGACTCCGCCAAGGCAATCGGCTATGGCGCGGTGTATGACGGCGACTTCATGGATTTATATCTTGGCAAGGCGCAGCCCGTCGATTGCCTCAAGGTGGGTACCGTTCTGACACTTCCCGGCGCGGGCAGCGAATCCAGCAACGGCTCTGTCATCACCGATGAGACGATCATGATGAAGCGCTCCTGCGATACGGACCTTGCGAGGCCGGTCTTCTCCATACTCAATCCGGAGCTGACCTATACGATTCCAATGTATCACACGCTCGCGGGCGCCTTCGACGCCATCGCACATGTGGTGGAGCGGTATTTCACCAACACCACCTTCGTGGATGTTTCCGACAGGCTCTGCGAGGGTATTATGAAATCGATGATAAAACTCATCAAGCAGGTAAAAGAGGATCCCAACAATTATGATATTCGCGCGGAAATTATGTGGGGCTGCAAAATGGCGCAGGACGGCACAATTGGCGTAGGCAGGGAACAGGCTTGGAGCAGCCACCTGTTGCAGAGGGATATCGGCTCCATCGCGTTTGACTCCTCGCATGGGGCAGGCCTTGCGGTGATTGTGCCGGTATGGATGAAGTATGTGTACAAGCACGATGTCCCGCGCTTTGCGCAATGGGCAAACCGTGTGATGGATGTGGAGATCAACCCATTCGCACTGGAGGAAACAGCGCTTGAGGGCATTGACCGCTTTGCGGCGTTCATAAAATCGGTGGGTCTGCCCACCAGCATCCAAGAGGTCGGCGTGAAAAGCCTTGCGGATATTCAGGTGATGGCCGACAAGGCATACCCCGGCGGCAACGGTACGCTGGGTGGATTTTACCCTCTCAATAAGCAGGATTTCATTAATATTTTGACCGATGCATTCTAGAATATCGAATAAAAGGAGCCCTTACAATGTTAAAAAAAATTGCACCGGTGATCAGTCCGGAATTGATCAAGGTTTTAATGGAAATGGGCCACACAGACGAAATCGTCATCTGTGACGGCAATATGCCCGCATGCACACTCGGCAAGCGCGTGGTTCGTCTGGATGGGCACGGCGTGCCGGAAATTCTTGAAGCGGTGCTGGATTATCTGCCATTGGACCCCGGCTCCGAGCAACCCGCCACCTTGTGCGACTGGGATGGCCCGAAACCGGATATCTGGGATACGTACAGCGATATCATCCTAAAGAGCGAAGAAGCTCCAAAATTTACAAAGGGCTTCAAAATGCTTCCGCCCCCCGAATTTATTGAAACCGTCAAGAATGCGTACTGCTTGGTAACCACGAGCGAAAAGGCGCTGGCCGCCAATATTATTCTAAAAAAAGGTCTGATCTAACGATAGAATATAGTAAACCAACTTTTCCTCTTTCTTTTTTCCATTTTTAAAGTTGATTCACTATAGCAAGCGGAATGGGGCTGTCTCAAAACACGGTTTGCCCAGTGGTCAAACCCTACGATTGTGTGTGCGTTTCTAATATACAATCCGTAGGGGGCGACGATCTCGGCGCTCCGTATTGGGACAGCCCCATATTTTTTGGTCAATCGGTCCGCGGGTATTCCTTATAAAGCCAAGGTGTAATCCTCGCCCTTGATTTTGCCCCATTTTTTCAGCGCAAAATCAAAGCAAAGCGACAGCACGGCGGGCAGTAGTATATGCAGCAGCAAAATTTTCACCGCCACATCCACACTCCACCCCATATCTGTCACGGTGCACAGCTGGCCCACCAGGCCGCTGGTGCCCATACCGGCGCCCTCCTTGACGTTGGTCATGCCAAGGGCGGTGGCCACCGGCCCCAGCACCGCCGAGGCAAGGGTGGGCGGGGCCAGAATCCAGGGGTTTTTGATGATATTGCTCACCTGGAGCATGGATGTGCCAATTCCCTGGGCCAACAGACCGCCAACACCGTTTTGCCGGAAGCTGATCACCGCAAAGCCCACCATCTGGGCGCTGCAGCCCACGGTTGCGGCGCCCGCCGCAAGTCCCGAGAGCCCCAGCATTATGGCCAGCGCCGCGCTGGAAATGGGCGCCGTGAGCACCAGTCCCATGACTACGGAGATTACAATGCCCATAAAGAAGGGCTGGAGCTCGGTGGCCTGCATAATGATTTTGCCCAGCCCCGACATCAGGGCCGCAACCAGCGGACCTGCGGTCATGGAGGCCAGCATGCCCGCCACCAATGTGGTGGCCGGGGTGACGATGATGTCCAGCTTTGTCTCCTTGGACACCAGCTTGCCGAATTCCGCGCCCAGGGCCGCCGCCACAAATGCGCCTGCGGGACCGCCCAGCGCGGCCCCCATGGCCCCTGTCACCACACTGGAGTAGAGCACAAGGGGAGGGGCGCCCAGCCCGCAAGCCACCGAGACGCCGATGGCGCTGCCCATGAGGCCGGAGGCTGTCTCGCCGATGGTCACCAGAAAATCAAAGAATTGATTTTCGCCAAAGGCAATGACCAATTGCTTCCCCGCCGTGGAGAAAATGAGTCCGATGAGCAGCGAGGAGAACAGCCCCAGCGCCATGGCGGACAGCGCGTCCATGAGATACCGCTTTCTACTGAACTCGATGTCCTTTCTTTTGAGGAATGCCTGAAATTTTTTCAATAATCACACCTTCCATAGTCCGGCAACTTATTTTGCCGGTAATCACCCCAACAGTATAGCATACCCATTCCCAAGGTGTAAATAGCGTTTTTAGTCTTTTCATGCTGTTGGAATGATTATTTCCCTCGCCGTTCAAAGGCGGTGGCGGGCATGCCGCACACAGGGCAGATAAACCCTTCCGGCAGCGGATCCCCCTCGTAGACGTACCCGCAGACAGTGCACTCCCAGCCCGCCGCTTTTGTCTTTGCGGGCGGCTGGTAACTGGAGGCCTTGGGAGGGGTCTTCCCGTTTTTCACCTTGTGGTAGTAGGCGTAGGTCATCACATTTCCGGTGGAGAGGACCTGGCAATCGGTCAGCTCGCCCACAAACAGCGTGTGGGTGCCCGCGTCCAGTTCCTTTGCTACCCGGCAGCTAAAGCGCGCGCCCATCCCGGCGGCCAGATAGGGCAGACCGTCGGCATCCCGCCTTGTGTCGAGGCCCGCGAATTTGTCGGTGTCCCGGCTGCTTTGAAAGCCAAAGGAGCGGATAATGTCCATAGAGGTGTCCTCCAGCGCCACCGTTGCCGCGAACCGCCCCGATCTTTTGATGATCCCGCCTGTGTAGTTTTCCTTGTTCACCGCCACCGAAAGCTGTATCGGCGCGCTGGTCACCTGCTGCAGGGTGTTGACCACGCATCCCGCGTCCTTGCCATCAAAGCTGCTGGATACCACATATAGTCCGTAGCTCAACTGAAACAGTGCCTTTGTGTCCATTTCCGTCCTCCTGTTCTTCGTTTGTCCAATTTTGTTCGTTTACCTGTCCAAAAAGAAAGGGGTTGTTGTATTACTTTGCTCTTATTTATTTTTAGTATACCAGACGCCTTTTGGCGGTTCAAGGAATACAAAAAATTACAGTCTCAGATGCGGCCCGCACTCATTCATGCGTTTGTCGTGATGCGGCCCGCCACTGCTCTGGCAATCGGCGGGGATATGTTGTATACTAATAGGGAGAAATGAGGAAAAGACGGTAACCTTTATGACGGACGCACTGGAAATTTTGCAAAAATACTATGGATACTCCGCGTTCCGCAGCGGCCAGGAGCAGATTGTTCGCGCCATTATGGACGGAGAGGACGCCGTGGGTATAATGCCCACCGGAGCGGGCAAATCCCTTTGCTACCAGGTGCCCGCGCTACTGCTGCCCGGCGTCACCCTGGTGGTGTCCCCCCTAATTTCCCTGATGAAGGATCAGGTAAACGCCCTCACCCAGGCAGGTGTTCCCGCCGCCTTCATCAACAGCTCGCTGTCAGCCGCCCAGGTGAACAAGGTGCTGGAGCAGGCCCAGAACGGGCATTACCGCATCCTGTATGTGGCGCCGGAGCGGCTGTTTGCCCCCCGTTTTGTGGAATATGCCGCCCGCGCCGATATTCCCTTTGTCAGCGTGGACGAGGCCCACTGCGTGTCCCAGTGGGGACAGGATTTCCGCCCCAGCTACCTGAAAATCCGCGAGTTTATCGACATATTGCCCCGCCGCCCGGTCATCGGGGCGTTTACCGCCACCGCCACCGGGGAGGTGCGCCGGGACATTGTGGACATGCTGGGGCTGCGCGATCCCCAAGTGGTTGCCACGGGCTATGACCGCCCCAACCTGTTCTATCAGGTGTGCCACCCCCAAAACAAATTTGCCCAGCTCCTCTCCTTTATGCGCCGCCACGAGGAGGACAGCGGCATCGTGTACTGCCTGACCCGCAAGA
>Ga0153950_1000770_pt1 | contig 14405 bp, 16 predicted proteins | sample TSNJ034MetaG_FD_104737 | JGI IMG/M metagenome (GOLD analysis project Ga0153950, IMG submission 104737) | Attine ant fungus gardens microbial communities from New Jersey, USA - TSNJ034 MetaG | ecosystem: Host-associated > Fungi > Mycelium > Unclassified | place: USA: New Jersey, Wharton State...
CTCAAAAAGCAACGCATTACCATCCATTGCAAAGTCCTCCCGTGTCAGTTATTAGAGAGAATACGACCCTCTCTAATAACCAGCTTCACTTTGGGGTCGAAAAACAACACGGGGGAAACGCCGCGCTGTTTGCTTTTGGCCTGTCATTGGACAAATAGACAGCTTTCTCCGGCGCGGCGCTCCCCGCGATGCAGGTTATCAGAGAGCATACAACCCTCTCTAATAACCAGCTTCACTTTAGGGCCGAAAAACAACGGGGTTTAGAAATTATTTTTCAAATAATTTCTCATAGCCCGCAGGCCCCTTTGAATAGATGCATTAACAGCATTTTCACTAACGCCCTCCACCTCGGCAATCGCCTTCCGGCTTATGCAGAGAATATAATGCGCGTCGATCCTCCGGCCCTGCGTTTCGGGCAGGGAATTGAGCGCCCGGCATAACCGGCATCGTTTGAGCTTTAGCTCGTAGACCTCATGGGGGGATAACGCCGTATAAACGGCTTCGTTCTCTATCCCGTCCCCTGCGTCCAGCGAATACTGCGCCTTATTGCGTTTCATGCGCTGCCTGTGTGATTTTTGATACCGCTTGTCCGCGAAAAGTTCCTCCGCCACCTTGTCGGGAACCTCCACAAACTCGTCCCATGTATACCACGGGTAGAAATCCCGCAAATTGATTGTTGTCATAAGTAAAACCTCCAACATGATTTTTTAGGGGTATGCGAAAAATCAGGTTGGAGCGCGGCGGTGATCGGCAACCGGGACAGCCGCCGCGCACTTGTGGACAAAACGTCCACAAGTGGCGGGGCTTGTCCGAAAACAGGGAAACAAAAAACGCGACCGCACAATATGGCTGCGGGGTGCGTTTATTTAGTAGACTACCTTTACATGTCAACAGGCCACATGTTGCCGGTTCGTTGTTGCAAAAGGTCAAAGACAGGCAAATGCTTTTTTTAACCGTTTACCTGTTTTGATGATGATGCCCTTGTTACATGCCCTCCGTGGCAGAACTAAAACAAATAGCAACATAACGATCCTCTTTGTAACTTCCGGCTGTCGTTTGTATAATGAACAAATACCTATTACATTTCGCTCAATTTTTTGGTATAATATAAGCAGGGGTGAACCCGATGCGCGATAACTCGGCAAAAATGGGCGAGGTCATCCGGGCTGCGCGTGAAGCAAAGGGAATGACACAGAACGCGCTGGCAAAAGCGGCGAATATCGCAGTCCGCACGATAAGCGGCGCTGAGAGTGGCAAACGGCATCCGTCCAATGAAGTCCTGGGCAAAATCATTGATGCCCTCGATCTGTCGGCGGATCATTTCTTCCAACCGGAAAAAATCCACTGTACGCCGGAACAGGAACAGCTTTGCAGGGCGTTACACTCCTGCAATGAACGGGATCAAGCGGTATTTATGGACATCGCGTGGGCTTACATACGGGCTGTGCAGGACGAAAAGGGCGCAAAAAAAACAGACGGTGATTAAACCGTCCGCTTTTGCCAGTCTGCCGCCCGTGGACAAAATGTCCACAAGTCAGTTAATCAGGCATGGGGAAACACCCGCCGTCGCACGGTTTTTTTGTTGACCGTCAAGCGGCGGGATTTTTTTATGTTTGTTTTTATTCATGAGCGGTCAATGCCCGCCCTGTTTAGGTCAAAGTCGTTGTAGGAAGCGAAAGCGAACCACGCAGTATGCTTGAGACTGTGTAAAAACGAAGCAGAAAAAATGTTACACAAACAATATAGCAGTTATAAACAGATAAAGGTGCGTTTTTATCATATGAAAAAGCATCATTGTGAATTTTGCTATTTCGGTTTTACTTTTAAAACAGTCTAGCTTAATTTCTACGTTACCTGCGATTAAAATATGATAAACAAAAACTATCTACGCTACGTCCATGTCTAAATTAAATCTTATTATTGCGCTGATTCATATTTACCTAACCATGATCCAAATGTTTTCATCAATTTATGTGCAATATATATCCATACCGCAGTTACTATAGAGCTAAGGACTATGGAAAGTAGGAATATCAACAGACTATAACCTAGCACGCTTGAAATCTTATAAACAAAATAGCAACTAATTGGCAAAAAGAGGATAGAAGTGACTGTTGCTGGAACATATTTTTTAAAGCTTATCCAAATTTTAAGATGAAAAAATAAGTGTGCTGTATATCCAAGAAAAAACAGATACCAAATGTAATATGAATCAAAAATAACAGACAATAATGAAATAACAGAAAACGTAATAAATTCAATTGCTACAGCTATAGAAAAAACTGGAGTAGTACCTTCAAACCCGAACGGAATATATTTGCCTTTTGTTTTTAAAATTTGAATATATGTTTCGTTTCTTTTTTGATAGGCCTTGATCATAACGATCTCTTCAAAGTCATGGATCATAAACATAATAGGAAAAAGCCAAATAATAATTTGAAATAGTTTCATGTTAATCTCCTTCAAAATCTTTATGTGTCACACTTGTGCCACCTCACGTTTTGTAGTATAATGATTCTAACTTTAAAAGTCAATAATTTTGATGCAAGTGCTACAAAACCCATAATCTGTGACACGACAAGGGGGAATACTTATGGAAACTAAGAAAATCAATCCAATAGCTGAACAATCAAAAGAGATGATTATTTCCGCGTTGTTAAAACTCTTGGAGGAAAAACACTATACTCAGATAACGATATCGGATATTGCGGATAAGGCACAATTGGCAAGGAGAACATTTTATCGAAATTTTAATTCTAAAGAGGATGTTATAAAAGAATTCTATGATAAACAAAGTGAGAAATTTATTGAGACTCTAAAAAAAGAAGATACATTGTCTGTATATATTGTGGCAAAAACATATTTTACTTTCATGAAACGGAATTTGAACGTACTCAAGCTGTTAGAAAAAAATGATTTATTATACTTTATCCTGCAATTCTCACGACCACTTATTTATCAAAGATTTGAAAAGGACAATAGCCCCAATAATAAATATGATTATACAAACTATCTTTTCGCGTTTACATCAGGAGCATTTTGGAGTGTATTAATTGAATGGCTTAGAGAAGGAGCTGTCAAAACGCCTGATGAAATAGCTGCTTTAATTAACGGCATGTTTAATAAAGAACTATTTGACTTTAATTAGTTTTTTACATCATTATGCGTATTAAATATAAATACCTACGTTCAACTTATCGCTCCTGTTATGTATTAAGCTAAGTGGAAATTATTCGTCTCTTTCCATTTTGTGCTGGAAATAAAGCCGTTTCATTTTACGTCTTTTTCGTGCTTTACTGTACCGGCAAGCAATTCCAGCGTGGCCACACTGGAAATTTTTTCGCGCCCCCGGCCCGAAAAAATTGCTTGTTGGGGTTGCTCCCCAAACCCGCCACTTGTGGACATTTTGTCCACAAGTGCGGCGCGTTGCGCCGTGTTGTTGCGTCATGTTCGCTATCGCTCCATTTCCTTGTTTTTCGCCCCACCCGTCAGGCCGAGCAGGTGATCGACATTACCTTTCACCGCTACGATCTCCCGCATTTCCTTTTGCGCGGCGCGGTACTGTGCGTAAAGGGATTTTTTCTCAGCCGCCAGCCTTTGGCCCTCGGCTTTCAGCGCGTCCATTTTGGGGAGCCTGCCGCCATCCAGTAAACGGCGAAACGTGGCCTGCGCCGAACGGTACAGCGTGATCTCGGCCTCATGCTCCGCCAGATATTTCTTGCTATACTGCGCGGCCTTATATCCATCGAACACGGGCCGAGTCTTTGCGTAATCCACCGTCGCGGCCTTTAGCTCGGCATTGACGCGCATCGCGGCCTCGATATTTTGGATCTGCCCGGATAGCTCATGGAAACGGTCAACGGCCTGCGTTGTCTGTTTTTCAAGTTGGCCGTATTCCAACAGGTTATGCTCCTGCAAAAATTGAAGCGCCGCCGCCATCATCTTTAGATTATAGATTTTCGCCCACCGTTCATATGCCGGGCCTTTCCCGGTTTTCAGCCGTTCCTGTATGTCGATAATCAGATTGACACGGCGCGGTGATCCCTGCGGCGTTCCCGATCCGACCCGGCCCCGGCCGGCCGGGAGCGGAGCGCTGCCCTCGATGATTGCAACAATATCCTCCTGCCCGTAACCCTCGCCAAGCGTGGACGAGCGCAGGCGGGTATAATCTTTCTGCCCCTCTATACGGAAACTGATCACGCCGCCGCGCCCATGTTTAACATCATAGCCAGCCGCCGCCATTGCCTGCAAAAATGCCTCCATGCTGGTCGGCTTTTCGGCAAGGCAAGTATCAATCTGCACCTTTAACCGTTGTTGAAAGGTCGGCGGCTTGCCGCCCTCCGCGTCCTGCCATTCGCCATAATGTTTGTATTTGCCCTTGCTGTGCTGTTTGGGATTTTCGATAATGGACAGGCCATGCTCCAGACATACCCGGTCAGAGAGCCGCCGCACCGCAAAGGTCGATCCCCAAAAGTTGTGAAACTTCCGGGAGCGGTCAAAGGCCGTGGAACAAAAATAAATGTGATTATGGATATGCTTCTGATCGGTATGCGTACAGACAAAGAATTGATATTTTCCTTTTGTCCAGCGCATCGCCGTTTCATAGCCGATCCGGTTGGCCTCCTCCGGGGTAATTTCGCCTGCGGGGAACGCCTGCCGTATCTGATAAAACAAGTTTCCGCTTTCTGCCCCGCGTCCCGTTTCGGCTTGATACTGGCTTTTGGTGAGCATAAACTCCAAGTGTGCCGTGGCGGGATCGCACAGGTAGGAAGAAACCTCCGCGCATTTTTCCGGGTTCAGCCCGTAGTCAAAACGGTCTTTCATGGTTGCCAGCGCCGTAAGCCCCGCGCTTTTTTTGTACGGCTTGATGTATGTCGCCGCCATGCGCGGCCCCTCCTTTCCGGGCGCTGTCACTTGTGGACAAAATGTCCACAGGTCAGCTTGTAATAAAATTGCGAAGCGAATAGTTGAGGTCGCTCAATCTGTCGGTGATCCATTCCGCGATGGCGGGGAGTCCGAACGGCGAAAGCAGGAACGCGAGGAACAGGAACACGCCGCCGCCGAGCGTCTGCCCCGTGATAAACAGGGCGGCGCTTAACAGAACGCCGATCCCGGAAACGACATACAGCACCGCCGCCGCGTAACAGAAAACAAATGTCATAAACGGCGCTGTGAGCGTGAGGACAACCACGAACGGAGCGGCAAGGATTTTGAGGATAACCCGCATAAATACACCCCCTTTCGGTATGATTGGGCCTATACTAATTGTAACTCCGGGGGGATATGTAAACAAGGATGTCGCGGTTACAGCGATCTTGTCCCGGCACTTGTGGACATTTTGTCCACAAGTGGAAATGTATTGTAGAATGTAGTCGCAAGGTGTATAATTGCATTATAAATAAACGGGAACTCCATCGAATGACTATTTAGTGAGGGCATTATTATGAATTTAACTAGTGAAAAGCAAATAGTCGAATTATTAATACAGTATGTGAATATGGAAAAAACAAATTATGCAATTTTGATTGATGGAGAATGGGGATGTGGCAAGACATATTTTATTAAGAATACTGTATTTAGCAAAATAACTAGTAAAAGGCCTATATATATTTCACTATATGGATTGTCTTCATGTGATGAAATATTAAAACAAATTTGGTTGCAAACTGTACCATTGCGTATTAAAGGAATAGCATCAAGTAAAGCTGGTGGAATCGCTAGCAGTATAATTTTAAGTGGACTAAGCTATTTTAATGTTGATAAACCTAAAATAGATTATAATAATTTAATGTCTTTAGATAAATGCGCCTTATTTTTTGATGATTTAGAAAGATGTGATATAAGTATAAATGAAGTCCTGGGATTTATTAACAACTTTGTTGAGCATAATGGAATTAAGACCATTCTCATTGCAAATCAAGAAGAAATAGGAAAACAATTGTCAGAAAAGAATATTGAATTGCGATATTTTATATCGACAAATAAGGAAATTGATTTCCCTGAAAAACCTCGCTCAACCACTTCATATGATTCACCATATACACCAAAATCTTCAAAAATTGATATTAATGAAATAGACAAACGTGTAAATTACTTATTCGGTAGAAATAATGAATTTAAACGTATTAAAGAGAAATTAGTTGGCATGACAATTAAATATACACCTAACATCGATTTAATATTAGATCCACTAATTAAAGATTATGTGTCAGAAACGCATCAAGATTTTATGTATAAAAATAAACAAGCTATTGTAAATAAACTAAATAGCAACAACCATAATAATCTTAGGACTTTAATATTTGTATTCGACAAATTTAATGTACTTGCTGATGAAATATGTAAGTTCAAACAATCATACCCACCTCACTTAATTGATGAAGTATTATTTGATGTCTTAAACTATACACTTGAAATATCAATAAAGCATAAAATAGATGGCTACATAGAGAAATGGGAAGAAAATACTGAATACGGACAAAAGTCAACTCAACCTAGCGCACTATGGCTTCACAGCTTTATTTTTGGTTTTAAATTCGTATATGATTTTGTTCTATTTGCTGAATTCAATTCACAGCATATAAATTATATTTTAAATTCTTATTTAAAGATATGTGAAAGAAATGATGCTTTATATCGTTTGAAAAACCAGTGGTGGGATATGGATGAAACAACAATCTGTGAACTTATTAATGAAGTAAATATTAAGTTAAAATCAAAAACATATCTTGGGCAAGACTTTTTCGTAATAATTAATTTGTACCTAAAGTTTAGAAAAATTGGATTTAAAATTAATATTGAAGAAGTAGTTAATATGATTTACGATTGCGTAGATTTACTTGATAAAGATGAATTAACTTATGACAAATTTGCAGTCACGCATGATGAAACTTATGATGATATTAAAGATGAATATATATTGTTGTCTACGCAAATTCGAGAAAAGATGGAAAAAAGAAAGTTAGCGATTGAAAGTGACTACATTAACTCTTTCTTTGATATTTCAAATTTAAATATGGATAAATTTAAAGCTTATGTATACTCCAATGTCAATAATTATTTTAATAGCAGAGCTTTTTTTGCGAGAATAGATATAGATAAATTCTTTGATTGCATAAAAATCATGAAATCTAAGGATGTTGTATTACTAAGACATAGTATCTATGCAGTTTATAAAGATTCAAATGTGAAAGAGCGATATGGTGATGACATAGAAAACATTGATAGGATAACCGTACTCATCAACGAGTATTTGGCTAGTAAGCAATGTCAAGATTTAATTAAAAGTTACTTCTTAACTTTGCTTATTAACGATCTCGACGGATATATTTCTAAACAAAAACAAGCCGACGAATAATCTGAACCACACCGATAAAGCCGCATAATAATTGTATTCAGTCTAGGTATTACCCCAGCTCCCATTATCCATATGACTTGCGTCACTTGTGGACAAAATGTCCACAAGTACATAAAGCCGGGGAACGGCGGGTGTTGCCGCCGTTCCCCATTCCCTAACGCTCCACCAACGCCGAAAGCTGTTTCAAAAGCTCGGAAAGCGGCCCCCACAATTCGGCATAGTCTTTTTGCAGGCCCTTGATCTCATGCTCATAAATCCCGTAGGTGTTCGCGTGAATAGCGACTTGGTTCAAATTATTTGAGCATCTTCTCTGCAAGGAAACAAGCTCCCGGACGGGGGAAAGATCAACATGCAGGACATACCCATTTAACGCCATTTTCCGAACATACGCGCCCGCGTTGCGGACGCCCGCCTCGGCCATGCGCTCATGGATCAGGTCATATTCCTCCGGCGTTACCAAAACGTGAAGATGAACGCTCCGCTTGCGGTTTGCGCTCACCGTTCCTCCCGTTCCCGGCTCCGTCTTTTCCGGGGCGGCTCCTTTACCTTATCCAGCGGCTTCACCTCCGGCACGGGTACGGGCGGGATCAACGGCGCGTTATTCGGAATACCATCCAGCATATTTGTATTCTGCTCGGTGGAAAGCTCGGCGGTTCTCAAATAATTATCCTTGTCGTTCATAATAAAATAGCCTCCTTTTTTGTATGGGCAGATGTTACGATGTTACCCCCGGAAATGGGGGGCGGCAATAGTAACTATCGCGCCCCCCTCCGAACGGCCCCGCGAAGCCGCATAAATACAGGGCTTTTTTAGGCTAAGATCGTAACGCTATACCCCTCTGTTTTGACGCTTTTTTCGCATCCTCTCACGGCTCCTGCGGCGGTTGCCCTCTTTCTGGCAGGCAGGCGAACAATACGCCTGGCATGTCACCGGGATATAATCCGTGCCGCAGACAGGGCAGGTCTTTTGCGAAGCGGCGCTGTCCCGGCCCGTCAGCGCGGCCTCCAGAACGGGATCAAGCGGCAACACGGCATTTTGAAAATAACGGCAATATGATCCCGTCCACCATTTATTCAGCATGTAGCAGGCGCAGTCAAGCGGCAGGCAAATATTGTAATGCCCGTCGTAATTAGCGCACATCTTCACCACAAGCGCCCGGATTGCCGCCCGCTCGTCGCGGGTCAGTTCGCGGGGTTCCTTTTTTGCCGTTTGTACGTCCATCATTCACGGCGGCACTTGTGGACATTTTGTCCACAAGTGCCAACCCCCTCCCGTGAAGCGGTCAGGTCGCGGAAACAGGTTCCCACGCAGGGCATCCCGCGCCAGTAGCCGCAATCCCGGCAGGGCGATCCGGGCGGCGCTTTTTCCACCGGGCCGGGGCGCAGGGGCAGGGGTATTTCCTGCATCATTTTTTCATAGGGGCTGTCGGTAAAATAATTCATGCGTCACCGTCCCCGCCGTTTTCGTCCTCGTCATACCACGGGGGATCGTCGTCAGGCTCCGCGCCGTATTCATCCCCGTCATAAAGATCAGACTCGCCGCCCTCATAATCAAAATCATCCTCCGGGTCGGCCTGCTGCTGTTTGGGGCGGTAAATCTTGAAATAATACCCGGCCCCGCCGCCGATCAACACAACCACAACAACGAAAAGGATCATCCCCATGCCGCCGCCTTTTTCCGGTTCGGGTTCAGGCTCCGGCTCCGGCGTGGAGGCCGGGGCCTGCTCCACGGGCGCGGGTTCGGGTTCTTTTTCCGGCAGTACCGCAAGGGCAAGCAGATCGGCCTCGGTCACGGCGTTTAGAAAATATACATTTTCCGTTTCCCGCTGGCGGTCTATAACAAGATAAAACACATTTTCAGCCGGGGTCATAATCGTGAAAAATAGTTTTCCGTCCGCATCGGTGGCCGTGTCAACCACCGTCCCCGTTCCCGCAGGGGTAAAGGGGTTCAATTCGGTTTCGGCGGCAGGCCCCTCGGTGGCCGGGATTGCCGTGGCGGGTTCCGGCTCGGTGTAATCATAACAATCCCCGCCGCCCGCATAGGCAACGGTACTGATAAACGGGAGCATGAAAAAAGCGGCTATTACAGCCGCTACAATACGGATTTTCATTTACACATTGCCCTCCTTTTCGCCTGTATGCCTAAAAGCAGGAGTATGGAAAGCGCCGCCGCTATAATGCAGATTTTCTTTTTCATTCGTCATCGTCCTCCTCTTTGTCGGCGGGATCGGGGGCGGGCGCAGACTTGTGGACATTTTGTCCACAAGTGGGATCGGGGAGCGCCCCGCCGCTTTTGACCGCCTGCAATAGCGTGGCAAGCTCGTCAAGCGGGATGCTCATGCCGCGCACAATGTCCACGATCTCGGTATTCTCAATCTCGGTCTTTTTGTGTTCAAGCTCCCTGAGCTTGCCTTGAAATTCGGTGATTTTGGCCTTGACCTTTTCGATCTCGACCTCGACCTTAGCGGCCTTTGTGGTTGCCATAGCTGAAAAATCCTCCTTTTAATCGAATGGTATTACTAAAAAATACAATGGGTTTAAGCGCTCCCCGTCCTTGATGACCTCCACATGCACATGCGGCCCGGTACTGTTGCCCGTGTTCCCCACGCGGGCAATCACATCCCCGGCCTGCACCGTCTGTCCGGCGCTCACCAAAAGAGCGTCGCAATGAGCGTAGCGGGCTGTCACGCCTTCGCCGTAATCAATGACTACCGCAAGGCCGTAATCGCCAGCCGATCCCGCCGACAGCACAACGCCCTCGCCTCCGGCCTGTATTTCCGTGCCGGTGGGCAGGGCAATGTCCACGCCGGTATGAAAATCTTTTTCGCCGGATATGGGATGGACGCGGTAGCCGAATGTGCTGGACACATAGGGCAACCAGTTAAAAGGAAACGGACTCCCCACATACTGGCGGTTGCCTTTGGTGACATTGTAAACATCGTACCTGTCCTGCTCGTCCTGCGCCGTGAGCAGGGGGCCGATCACATCGGCAAAGGGCCGGGCCGTGAGCGTCACCTCCAGAATGTAATAATTGTACGGTACTTGGTAGCTGTGTTCATGGCCGTTTTCACAGGTGTAATATTCGGTTCGGTAACGCACCTCCACGATCTCGGTAAAAGTCAAATTGTATTGCTGATTGAAAATATCCCGCAATACCGGCTCCACCTGCGCGAATGTAAAATCATCATATTTTGCCGTGAGGAACGCAAGCAGGGCATGGGGATCGTGGCCCGTGGGATCAATCGAATAACGGTATTCGTCATAGCCGGGGTAGGATTGCGCCGCGTTCCGGGCCTCCAGCGTCAGGTCGGCCTCCCACTCGGAATAGACAAGCTCGGCCTGATTGATGTCGGTATCCTCGGCCAGATAGGAAGTGCCGCCGATAGCGCCCGCGATACCGTTGCCGATGGAAACCATAGCGCCCATGCAGGATTGCAGAAGCACGATCAACAGGAACACGCAGGCCGCAAGCACTATGATTTTCGGGTTGCTTCGGATGAAGCGGAAAACGGCCCCGATGATTTTTTTCGTAATGGACGCCGTTTTTTTCGCCGCCTCCCGCGCCTGTTTTTGGTATTGCTTTCGGATTTTCCGCTTATGCCAGTACCGGGAAAGAGCGTTTTTATTTAGCTCAGGATGTTCCCGCGCCAGTGTGCGGAACGTGTGATCGGCGCGGGCCTTGATGTCTTTCCGCTCCCATTTACGGACGCGCCGGGCCGGGCGGGTACGGATACGCCGCTTGATCAGCCGTGTCCCGCCACGGACAACAGACTCCCCGGCAAGCTCAACCTTGTGCGCGGCCTCCGTGCCTACATTTTCATGCTCCACTTGATAAATTTTTTTGTGAGCGTAGCCATGTACCTGCCTGCCCGCCGCCCGGCCAACGGTTTTCACCGGGCCGGGGCGCTTCGGCGGCTTCTGCGCCGCCAGCTTTTCGCGGGCCGCATCCAGCTTTGCCCCGGTCTTTTCCACGCGCTGCCCGGATTTTTCATACCGCCGGGCCTCCCGCGCCGCCTTTTTATCGCCGGGGCGGGGGCCGCTATCGGGAGCGGCCCCACTGCCGGGAGCATCCCCGCCGCCGTTGTCGGCGACGGGTTCCCCGTCGGGCGCGGCGGCATTATCACCGGGCGGCGGGGCCTCGTCATCCCGGCGAAGCCGCTCGGATGGCCGGGCCTTTTCATCGTCCTGCCGGAGCTTGCCGTCCCGTGAGTTGTGGACATTTTGTCCACAAGTGGGGGAAGCGTCCTGCGGCGGCGAAGCGCCCGGCGTTCCGTCAGATATATCCGTATCCCCAAAATGCGGGCGGCTGTCGGGCACGTCGCGGGCTGGTTCCGTTTGCGTGGGGCCTGCATCGGAAACGGGCCTCCGGCCCCACCGCGACTTGTGGACATTTCGTCCACAAGTGCCGGGGGATTTTTCCTCTGGCGCGTCCTCGAAACGCAGGCGGCTGGCCGGGCCGCGCCCCTTGTCATTCATCCTTTGCCGCCTCCCGTATGTCCTCCGGGCGGGTCGTTAATAGATTATATATTTCGCCCCGTGGAAACCTGTCAACAAAGGGGATGGTCACATTCCCAAAAAATAAAAGCCCCTCGCCGGAGCCGGAGTGCGTGATGTAGGAAAGCTGATGGGGGGATATGCCAAGCTGTTTTGCAAGGATAGCCCTGTCGCCCTGGGCCTGCGAAAGCAGGATCATAAAATCCGTGTTTTCCAGAATGTTCTCCACCTCCCGGCTGGCCAAAAGGTCTTTCACATTCTGAGTCAATGCTGATGGCACGCAACCCTTTTTCCGCAGCATTTTCCAGACGCGCACAAAATAGCTTGCGCTCAGAGCGTCCTGCAAAAGAATATGAAACTCGTCATAGTAGCAAAATGTAGCAAGGCCCTCGGAAAAATTCTCGTCAACCGCTTGCGTCACAAGCTCGTTTGTGATGTGCATGGCGATTTTGCGTAGGTTTTCGCCCATGTTTTTCAGCACGATACATACAATGCGGCTTTTGGTCTGCACGTTGGTCGGGAAATTAAACATATTGAGCGAACCTGTGCAGTAAAGCTCCAGCGCCGTTGCGACACGCCGCGCCTCCGGTTCCGGCTGCTGGCACAATAATTCATACAGGTTTTGCAGCAACGGCATTTCACCGCTGCCGATGCCGAGCGCAATCTCCCGGTACACAAGGCGAACGCAACGGTCGATCACCGTCTTTTCAATAGGTTGTAAGCCCTCCTTGCCGCCGATAATCAGTTCACACAGCGAGAGCAAAAAATCCGCTTTCATGGAGAGCGGGCTTTCACCGTCCGCCGTGTCCATTTTTAAGTCCATAGGATTGATGTGATGCGGACTGTTGGGCGCGATCTCGATCACTTGCCCGCCAAGCCTCTGCACAAGCGGCGCGTACTCGGCCATCGGATCGACGATAATTATACGGTCTTGCGTGGCGAGGAATACGTTTATTAGCTCCCGTTTCGCCGCAAAACTTTTGCCGCTCCCGGTTGACCCCAAGTACAGGCCGTTCGCGGATTTTAGCTTTTTCCTATCGGCCATAATGACATTGTGGGAAAGCGCGTTCATGCCGTAATACAGGGCTTGCCCGTCCATGCGAAGCTCCCGCGTCATAAAGGGAACAAAGATCGCGGTACTGCTTGTCGTCATGCCGCGCTGTATCTCGATGCCGTTCCAGCCGAGCGGCAGGCTCGACATATACCCCTGCTCCTGCAAAAAGTCAAGCCGCCGCAGGGCGCAGTTGTATTTTTGCGCGATGCCGGAAACCGTGAAAATCTCGTTTTCCAGACGCTGGCGGGTGGGGGCCGTGTTCAGTACAAGGAATGTTAATAAAAACATTCGCTCATTCCTGCTCTGTAAATCGGCCAGAAGCGCCGCCGCGTCCTTGCTGTAAGTAATCAGATCGGGCGGTAAAATATCCATATCGTAACCGCTCCGCACTGCCCGCTTCTGCTCGTCCACGCGCATTTTATCAATGTCGCTGATTTTGCCCTTGATCGTCTTGATCGCCTTTGTCTGATCCACCGTTTGAATGTGCATGGTGACGGTCATTTCCGCGTCAAGCTCCAAAAGCTCAAGCAATAATTTGTCCGACATTTCCGACGCCATGATCTGCAAATACGAAGCCGCGCCCCACGTTGGCCCGACGCGAAACACACGGCTCTGCCGGAAATCGAAGCTGGTCGGGGCAATGAAATCCTTTGTCCCCATACCCGTCTGCGGGATCATATCCCACGAAAACCGGAACGGCTCCCGGCCTCCGGGATGTAGCTGCCCGTGTAGTACCTCCAGCCGCTCCCGCCCGGTCAGGCTCCGCGTCTCCACGCCTAACTTTTTGAAATTGTTCATAATATCGGCCTCGACCCGCTCCAGCCGGGGCCGGGCCGTTCCAATCCCGTCGGCGCTTATGCCGAACGTGATATATTTGGAACGGGTGATGCCGTTGTTGCTTTTGGCGATCTGCCCGGTCAGCATATCCACAAACTCGCCCCGGACGCTGTTGTAATCGTCATCCTGCGGCGGTATGTTCACGCGGTAACGGCTGCCGGGCCGGGAGCGGTGATTGATAAAGGACATCTGAAAGGGCAGGGCGCTGTCAAAATAATTGAGAAACCCGCAGTACCCGTCGAATATGGCAGACTGATCCTCGCTGGACGCAACCGAATAATTGATGTCCTCGTATTCAATGGTTTTGGTATAATACCAGTCCCGCACCTTGCAGATGCCGTCCTTAAACATTTCGCGGTAGGGAATAGTCTGCTGGGCCGTTTGGGGAACCGTCTTTTTGCGTTTACCGCTTCGGGGTGGCGCTTTTTGCTTTTTTGCCTGTGTCAACCGTTTCGTCCTCCTTCGTGAGAATAGCGTAAAAGTTCTCGGTTTTATACGGCCTTATCCCCGGCCAGAGAAAGCGGGCGCGAACGATATTCCGCACCACCTTTTCAAAGGGAAGTCCGTCCCGCTCGTACATGGCAAGCAAAAACGCCGGGAGCATCAGGCCGATCATCAGAAACAGCGCCGGGGTGTTGCCGATTGCCGAACGGGTCAGCAGGTA
>Ga0153950_1000771_pt1 | contig 14394 bp, 15 predicted proteins | sample TSNJ034MetaG_FD_104737 | JGI IMG/M metagenome (GOLD analysis project Ga0153950, IMG submission 104737) | Attine ant fungus gardens microbial communities from New Jersey, USA - TSNJ034 MetaG | ecosystem: Host-associated > Fungi > Mycelium > Unclassified | place: USA: New Jersey, Wharton State...
ATTGTCAACACGTTGTTCGAGCAAAACGCTCAGTAATTTCTACTTTTACAGGCATTCCCTCACTGCCACAAACCTACAAAATTTAATTGCCATAAATCTGCATTTTAAAATTGTCGTTGACAGGATATTGTCAAGAAATATCTCAAAAAGGCCGGACTCGAAAATCGCGGCTTTTCCACCCACAAGCTCCGCCATACCGCAGCTACAACAATGTTTCGCTACGGCCATGTGGATGTTCGGACTCTCCAGGTGATTCTAGGTCATGAAAGCCTTGCCACAACTCAAATTTACACGGCTGTGGACAATGACCAACTCCAAAGTGCCGTCAACTCGAATCCGTTGGCGAGTATGTTTGGGAGATAAGGAGAACGCCATGCAAATATTACCGTTAATCCTCCTCTGCGGCGGCATGATGATCCTGCTTGCCGCGGCTTCTTTTTTCTCAAAGAATTATTCCCTCGACCGCATCAAGAGTAAGAAGGTCGGCGACGGCCAGCATGGAACCGCAAGATGGGCAACAAAGAAAGAGATCGTGCAGACCTATCTGCATATACCGTTCGCGCCGGGACTATGGCGCAAGAAACAAAATCTGCCTGCCGCGGAACAGCAGGGCCTTGTGGTCGGATGCAATACGGCAGGAAAAAAAGTGACCGCGCTAGTGGACACCGGCGACATTCATTGTGTTATGATCGGCGCAGCAGGCGTCGGAAAGACGGCATATTTCCTTTATCCAAACCTCGAATACGCCTGCGCCAGCGGCATGAGCTTTATCACGACCGACACCAAAGCGGATTTGTTTAGAAACTATGCGGGAGTGGCCGCGAACCACTATGGCTACGATGTTTCGGTGCTGGATTTACGCAATCCCACGCGCTCGGGTGGCTTCAACATGCTCTATCTTGTCAACCGCTACATGGACGAGTATCTCAGCGATACCGACAACATTCCGGCGCGCGCGAAAGCGGAGCGGTACGCAAAAATCACAGCCAAAACAATAATCTTTTCCGAGGGCGGGGATTCCTCTAATTACGGGCAAAATTCGTTTTTTTATGATGCCGCCGAAGGCTTGCTCACATCAACAATCCTGTTGATAGCAGAGTTTTGTCCCCCGGAGCATCGGCACATTGTCAGCGTTTTCAAAATCATCCAAGAACTGCTGGAGCCGGTCGAAAAGGGCAAGCCCAACCGCTTCCAGGCACTCATGCAACTGCTCCCGCCCGAACACAAGGCGAAGTGGTTCGCGGGCGCGGCGCTCTCCAGCGCAGGACAGGCGATGCAGAGTGTCCTCTCCACGGCGATGGCGCGGCTCAATTCCTTTTTGGATTCGGAATTGGAGAGCATCCTGTGCTTTGAAACGGATATTGACGCGGAAAAGTTTTGTAAGCGCAAGAGCGCCATCTTCTTGGTTATGCCGGAAGAATTCAATACCCGGTATTTCCTCATCAGCTTAATTGTCCAGCAGCTATACCGCGAGATTCTCTCCGTAGCCGACGAGCATGGTGGCAAGCTGCCGACGCGCGTGATGATGTTTCTCGACGAGTTCGGAACCATCCCCAAGATAGACTCCGCAGAGATGATGTTCAGCGCCAGCCGGTCGCGGCGGGTGAGCATGGTTCCCATCATTCAGAGCCTCGCGCAGATGGAGAAAAACTACGGTCGCGAGGGCGCAAGCATAATTCTGGATAATTGCCAGGACACGATCTTCGGCGGCTTCGCGCCCAACTCCGATACGGCGGATACCCTCTCCAAAAGCCTCGGAAATCAGACCGTGATGAGCGGGTATGTCACCACAGGCAAAAACGACCCGAGCCAATCCCTGCAAATGATAGGCCGAGCCTTAATGACACCGGACGAGCTCAAGGCCCTCCCGAAAGGCAGCTTCATCGTCACCAAAACCGGCGCGCATCCGATGCAGACGAAGCTGGAACTGTTCTTCAAATGGGGCATCACCTTTGACGCGCCCTATGAGATCACGGAGAAATCTGCGCGCAAGGTCGAATACGCAAGTGCCGACGCGCTGAAAGCCGCTATCCTCAAAAAGTATCCACGCCCAACAAAACCGTCGAAGCAGCCGCCAGCGCCACAGAAACCAATACAGGCTGACGAGAAGCCGCCTGTGCGCGTGGTTTGATACTTATGGGATATGGATATTTTGATTCTGTTTATGCCGCCGATCTGCCGCACCGAGCGGTCAGCGTGTATATGTATCTGAAAAACCGTGCGGGGAAGGATGGGCAATGTTTTCCCGCTATTGGCACTATAGCTCGAGAACTGAGTCTCTCGCGTTCCACCGTCAAGCGAGCTATTGCCGACCTTGTGCAGAGTGGACATCTGCGCAAGGAGCAGCGATGGCGGGAGCGCGGGGGTAAAAGTAGTAATTTGTATTCATTGTTACGTTGAATTATATAAAATATTCTTACAAGGGAATAATCTGTTCTTTTGCTGGACTGTGGGATGGTTCGTGGTGAGCCATGCAGTTAAGTATCCACTCTAAGGAATACGTTAAAAACAGATAAAAACAATATATTGGATGAATGATAGCCAAAGCGGTGGGAGAACATCCCACCGCTTTGTTCTGAGCGATATTGCTGATCTATTATGAAAATATGAAATCACTTATTTTCACAGTAGTCTCTTCTATAAAGGCAATCAAGTCGTCATGCGTAATATATTTTATTGGGTTTTTATGTTTGCTTTCTCCCTTGTCAAACCAATGTAAAATTTGTTCTTTCCACAAATCAACTTCATCAAGTGATACCAAGCCATTTATGCTTACAGGTTTTCGATTTAAAAGATAATTCCATATTTGAGGTCTGTATTCACATTTATCATGCAATTCAAAATCCAGCTTGTCTGTATCGTTATAATATGCCATTTGCTCGTCCTGTATGGGAGTATGGTCCTCGTTGTATCGGTCTTTGAACATAGAAAATACTGTTTCGCTCCAGTATATATCGGTCAAAATATGAATACCGTAACCAGTATAAAATTCATTTTCACTTACAGCAGAATTTCTTAATATAAGGTTCTTGGCGTTTTTTCTCCAGACTTCAATATCTGCATCATATAAGTGTGATGTGTTCTTATCTGCTCTTATAAAATTATCACGCACATGTACTGCATCAGGTGAGATTGAACCTAAATAGAAAAGAGAAACATCACTTAGTTTTAATTTTTTAACCAAGTTATGACTAATACCAAAATGAACCATTGGTAGGGGCATACTAATACCTCCCGCATCAAATATATGAAACTTTTTTACTCATTCAACAATGATTTTATTTTCGCGGCGGTATCGGTTCCAGATAAAGGCACATGCACAACCATTTTTAAGCCGGAATTATCGGAAACATCAAAATTACTGATTTCAAAATCTAACAGCCCCACAGCAGGGTGGTTCAGTTGCTTGCTAAGACCTGTATCGTTTTGAATTTCATGCAAAGGCCACCATATATTAAATTCTTCGCTCTGCGCTTTAAGGTCGTCAATAAACTGAGCAATCCAAGCATCTTCGATATACTGCCCGCATGTTGAACGAAACCGGCCAAGCAAATTTTTGGCGTAAAGAGTCCAGTCAATGTATAATTGTTTGTATTTTTCATCTGTAAACATAGCCCAAACTATATTGCGTTCGCGGGCATTCATTTCGCTGAACTCTCCGAACAGCAAGCAGGCGGCTTTATTCCACGCAATAACATTGAACCGTTGGTCTGTAACCAAAGCCGGGCTGAGTGTTAAGCTGTCCAGGACATGTTGTAGCGCCGAACTAATAGCACCTTGGTATCCCGGTATATCCGGCGGAAGTGGCTGGTTAGCCAAAAGGTAAAGATGACGGCGCTCCTGTTTATCAAGCAGCAATACCTTAGATAAGCTTTCCACCACCGGGGTTGAAACTTGTATTGGTCTGCCTTGCTCAAGCCATGTATACCATGTCAAGCCAATACCGGCTAATTGTGCGACTTCCTCTCTCCTCAAGCCGGGAGTCCGCCGCCGTGTCCCTGCCGGAAGTCCTACTTGCGACGGTAAAATCTTTGTTCTGCGCGATTTCAAAAAATCGGCCAATTCATTACAGCGATGATGTTTTTCGTTATTCAAAATCGTCACCAATCCTGCCTATTATAATTTATACCAGTATAATTTCACTCCTTTTACTATTATAACTCTTGTGCTATGATTTTTCAAGTATAACTATTGGTGAAAGAGCGTTTAGTAAACGGGAGGATGCAACTATGGATTTCAGTTTTTCACAGGAACAGGTACAGCTTAAAGGAATGTTCAGCAAATTTGTTGATAAGGAGCTTATGCCTTACGCGGCGGAATACGATAGGAAAGAAAACCCGAAGGATTGTATTCCCTGGCCGATTATCAAGGAGGCCATGAAGCTGGGAATCGGCAGCGCCGGTATTCCCGAAGCATTTGGGGGCAATGAACTGTCCAATCTTGAAATACTAACTATGATGGAGGAACTTGCCCGCGGCGATTCCGGCTTTGCCTATACGATTCTGTCGATGATAACGGGTGCAAAGTTGTTAGCGGCATTCGGGACAGAGGAACAAAAGGATAAATGGCTGCGCAAGATTGCGGATGTCAAGGCAGACTCTTTTTTAATAGGTCTTGCCATATCCGAGCCTCAAAGCGGATGTGACAATATGTCGCCCGATCCGAACGCGGGGATTCTGACAACAGCGGAATTGAAAGGCAATCAATACATAATAAATGGCGCTAAAGGTTTTATCACGAATGCCGGTATTGCCGGTTTGTACATTGTTTGGGCAAGAACAGATAAAACAAAGGGCGCGCCGCAGGGCGGACTCAGCGCTTTTCTAGTGCCTGCGGAAACGCCGGGTCTGAAGGTAGGCAAAATAGAAGATAAGATGGGAAACAGGCTATCACAGCAAGGCGAACTGTTTTTTGATCATTGCATAGTTCCCAAAAACAGCTTGCTTGGAGCGGAGGGCATGGGCTTCCCGGTTATCCTAAAATTTGTTGAGAACAGGCTGCCCGCAGTAGGCGCTATTGGAACCGGCATCGCACAGTCGGCTTTTAATGTCGCTTACAAATACGCAAAAGAAAGGGTTCAAGGCGGAAATCAAATTATTCGCCACCAAGCCATCGCCCATAAGCTGTCAAACATGCTGATAATGATAGAATCATCAAGGCTGTTATATCAGAGAGCCGCCGCTAATCAGGATACGAATGCCGCAAACATCCTTGACGCTCAAATGAGCAAAGTTGTTGGTTCTGAAGCCGCGGTTATGGCGGCAAATGAGGCGATTCAGATTTTAGGCTCTTACGGATATTCAAAAGAATATCCGGCTGAAAAACTTTTGCGGGATGCGAAAGCCTTTACAATTTGCGAAAACGGAAATGAGTTTATCCGCAATAAAATCATTGAGAGAGTGCAAAAAATGGATGAGCAAAACAGCAAATGATCTCGACAGCCCAAGAGCCTGCGAGCTCTTGGGCTTTTGTAAGCAGGGGTGGATAAATTGAACATTATCGTATGTATAAAGCAAGTTCCAGATACAATCGAAGTCCGAATGAACAAGGAAACGAATACGATTGTCAGAGAGGGCATAGCCTCCATAATTAACCCGTTTGACACCTACGCCGTTGAGGAAAGCATACGGATAAAAGAAAAGCTTGGCGGCGAGGTTACGGTAATCAGCATGGGCATACCTTCTGTTGAGGATTTGCTTAGAGAAGCGATAGCATTAGGGGCGGATCAAGGTGTTTTATTAAGCGATAAAGCATTCGCCGGTTCGGATACACTCGCCACCGCCTACGCGCTTTCTATGGGAGTCCGAAAAGTCGGCCAATTTGATTTGATTATATGTGGGAAACAGTCAACAGACGGGGATACGGCGCAGGTCGGCCCAAGCCTTGCGGAAAAGCTCGGTATCCCTCACACGACAAATGTAAGAAGAATTGAGGAAATCCGTGACGGATATATCAGATGCCAGCGGATGAACGACGATGGATATGAAATCGTGGAAATGTCTTTGCCTGCGGTCATTACCGTTATCAAAGAAATAAATCATCCGCGGCTTCCATCAATAAAAGGAATAATGAGGGCAAAACAGGTGCCTGTTCATGTTTGGAACGCCTTAGACGTCAATGCTGATAAGGCTTTATGCGGTCTTAATGGCTCACCAACACAGGTGGTGGAAACTTTTGTGCCAACGCACGATGTAAACGCTGAGATGATTCAAGGCAATGCCGGCCAACAGGCCAAAAAGCTGGTCGACAAGCTGCTCTCTATGCAGCTCCCAATATTTAGATAGGAGGCGGAGATATGTCAAGCATAGAAATTATAGCCGATAAATGTACAGGCTGCGAGGCATGTATCTCCGCATGCCCTTTCGGGGCCATCCGTATTGATAATAACAAAGCTATGATTCTTGATAACTGTACTTTGTGCGGGGCTTGTTTATCATCATGCGAATTTGGCGCATTGGTTCTGAACAAGGATAAAGTTCAAGATTCTTCCCATATCCCGGAGTATAAGGGCGTATGGGTGTTCGGAGAGCAAAGAAACGGAACGCCTGTCAGCGTAGTTATGGAGTTGCTTGGACAAGGCAGAAAACTTGCCGACCGGATACAGGTTCCGTTATCTGTGGTTCTGCTGTGCGAAAATGGCAAAGAGGCCGCAAATACGCTCATCGCTTATGGCGCGGATATTGTGTATATGGTTGAAAATCCCATGCTGAAACACTTGAACGATGAAGTCTACGCCGATGTATTTGTGCAATTGGTCAATCAATACAACCCCGAAATTGTTTTAATAGGCGGTACTACATACGGCCGTTCTCTTGCCCCAAGAGTGTCCTCAAGACTGAATACCGGGCTTACAGCCGATTGTACAGGCTTGGAAATTGACATGGGAAAGAGGCTGCTGTTACAGACCAGACCCGCGTTTGGCGGTAACATTATGGCTTCCATCGTTTGTCCCAACCATAGACCTCAAATGGCGACGGTCAGGCCAAGAGTGATGAAAGCTCTTCCACATGATCCGTCAAGAATCGGCGAAATAATTGAGCCGAATGTGCTCATGCCTAAGAATATCAGGACGAATGTTATTGAAATAGTGTCGGCTATAAACGAAACGGTTAATTTGCTGGAGGCTGATATTATTGTTTCGGCAGGGAGAGGAATTGGAGAAGCAAAAAACCTTGAAATAATCGAGGAGCTTGCCAATGTACTGGGCGGGGCGGTAGGGGCTTCCCGCGCCATAGTTGACAGCGGTTGGATAGATTACGCTCATCAAATAGGGCAAACGGGAAAAACGGTTAGTCCTAAAATATATTTTGCCTGCGGCGTCTCCGGCGCAATACAGCACCTTGCCGGTATGTCGTCCTCCGATATAATCATAGCGATAAATAGTAATCCTGACGCTCCAATTTTTAAGGTGGCGACCTTTGGAATTGTCGGGGATGTCTTGGAAGTCGTTCCGGCATTGACAAAAGAGTTCAAATTAAGTGTTTAATTAAATTACTTACTTAGATATTTGGAGTTATGGTGATATTGATATGCATTATAACAATCACGATTGTCGGCTCTTATATTTTACCACGCTGATTAAACGAGGCTGAACCGCCTGTGGCAAAGCGAAACGGGCGGTGTGGAGTACCGCCCGTTTCGCCCATTCAGTCTTGTTTTTCAGGCTCATCCTGTCGCAGTGCCCGCAGAAGGCTTCGGAGAGTTGTAATCGCAATCTTCTGCTCACGTTCGCCGCAGGCCAGCAGTTCGCGGATAATTTGTTCCTGTTCCACCGTGTAGATCGCGCGGTCGGGGTAGATAATCAGGTCGGCTGAGATATCCAGGGCATGGACAAGCCGACAGAACACTTCATACGAAGGGTACCTCTGATTATTTTCCACCTTGACAACCGTTTGCTTGGAAATCGCACTTTTCTCCGCGAGGGCCGCCTGTGACAAAGACCGAGATTCTCGGGCGCTGCGCATGATGTCGCCTACTTGCTTTTTACTTGCTGTCATTGAATCACCTCCGACATTATTTTACAGGAAATATTTGCATAAAGAAATCACCTCGTTTTCATATAACGTGGAATGCTCTAACGCTAGCCCATTATAAAAGAGAGCCGGACAGAGGCGTTAAAAAAAAGACGCCTTTGCCCGGCTGATTTGTCATGTCGATCCGCAAAGTGTCAGTAAGGAGCTTTGCGGATGTTTTTTGTGGATGCGCTTATTGGCTTTTTGATGCAATCATTACTCATTGTATCATACATACCGCCCCCAAAGATTACGGGTAACTTATTAAAAAAAGCAAATGTCCTTCTCGGAGCATTTGCGGCCATGATGGTAACGAAAGCAACACCATAGCGGTATCTTTTACGTTACCGATCACATGTGAGAAAAAACACGCCATATGGAGGATATTCCGTACAGGCGTGTTTTTTATTTCCGTTTTACTGTTCGCGCACAGCGTCGGTTGCCGCTCCCCGCCTTTCCTTCATTTTCGTTAATCCCCGGACTTTACGAAAATGGAGGAAAATAATAATGGCAGAGATAAAAAATCCCGAGGCATATTTCGGTGCAATAGTACGCAACAGCTACAAGGACGAATTCCGCGCCAATGATAATTTTTTCAAGCATATTTCCAGCGTTGGCAATGAAGTCGACATCCAACAGGAATCCACAGGAGAAAACAATTCGATGGAGCCAGAGGCATATTCCATTGAACAACAGTTATGCGAAACCAGTATCCAAAACTGGCTGCTATTTATGGAGAACGAGCGGCTACATGGTATTCTCTCCCAATTACCCCCGAAAGATGTTGAACTCCTTTTTTTAATCTTTTCTGCGCGGCTCCGGCAATCTGATATTGCGCGCCTGTACAATGTGTCTCAAGGCACGATTGCCTATCGATATAAAAAGCTCAAAATAAAAATTTTAGAATTATTGCAAAACTCTTAATAAAAAACGTGGCTTAATGCGTCATCAAAGGTGAGGGGTATTTTCCCTTCACCTTTGTACCTTTAAAATTGAACATCCAGCAACTTGAATCCATTAAACCGTCTGGCCGGTGGTGAACTGGCAAGCGTTGGTGGGGGACGCCAAGACTGCCTGCGGATTGGTCAGAGCAATCCGTAAAAACGATAGCATCAAAGGCACGAGCGGCAACCCCTCGCCATAAAACGATCCGTGGCGGATCGTACCGCAATGAACACGGACAGTTTAGCGCACACCCATAGTGCCCTTGGTAGGGGAGGTGAAATTCCTGTGGCGATGCCTAGCCAGCATCGGTTCAAGCTGTTGCCCAAGCGCCCGGGGAGAAGTGTTGAATAGGGCGCAACGAAGATGAAGGACTACCACACAAATAGGTTTATTCATAGAAACCGCCTGCCGGAGTGCTCCAACACTCCGGCAGGTCTTTGTGGGAATAAGCCGCTACGGGAGGGAGAATTGTGACTAACATTGAAAACCGCACCTCGGAAATCAAAGCCGGAAATATTACCTTTTTGGTTTCGTCCCATTTCAAGGAAAATGCCGTGGAAACCATTGATCAAAAGATTGTCAAGTTGATTTACGAAAACTCTGAAAATATGATTGCAAAGCCAAATTATTGATGACTTCGCCGCCAGATTGTGGTATACTGCTGATTGCAGATTACTACTTTTGGCTGTCAAGGAAGGAGGAACAATGAGTCAGCCAAAAACAGCAAACACCGAAGAAAGAGGTATCGCCGCCCTATACGCGAGGTTAAGCCGCGACGACGATTTGGAAGGCGAGTCCAACAGTATCGCAAACCAGAAGAAGCAACTGCTCAAGCACGCCGCCGAGCAAGGCTACAAGCGCACTAAAATATTTGTGGATGACGGCGTTAGCGGTGCCACCTTCGAAAGAGAAGGATTCCAGAGCATGCTTCGCGCAATTGAGAATGGGCAAATCGCAGCCGTCATCGTCAAGGATATGTCGCGCCTGGGCAGAGATTATCTACAGGTCGGGTATTTTACAGATCGCTATTTTCCAGACAACGATGTGAGATTTCTGGCGATAAACGACGGCGTCGATTCGGCTGAAGGTGATAACGAATTTGCCCCTTTCAGAAATATTATGAAGGTAATATTTTCACGAGGGTTGGTGCGGTGCGTTTCGACAAAAAGCCTTTTGTTCAGCCGATTTCTCCGACATACTTATAATGAATTTTAATCTGCTGATGCTTGACGCCGTCGATGATTTTCCTCTCGCCGATCTCGATTTTGTCCACCAGCTCCTGGAGCGTTTCGCTGTCAACCTCCATCAGCGATATATGCTTTCGGATGGTGGCGATCCAGCTTTCGATATCCAGCCTCCGCTGTTCCATTTCGGCCAGCGCATCGGTCAGACGGAGTTGTTCGGACTTCAGCTCCAGCCGCTCGGACTCAGCATCGGCGATAATCCGAGTAAAGGTTTCCTGCGTGATCAATCCCGCCACCTTGTCCTCGTACCGCTTCGCGTCCATCTGATCCAGCTCGTCCAGCCTGCCGCCGGTCCGCTTCAGCTTTTTTTGAAAGCCGAGGCGGTCTTTTTCGTTCCCCTGAGAGGAGTGCCGGCGTAATTCCGCGATCACATTCCGCTCATCGCATTCGATCCGGCGCGCGTGTCCTTTGATGGCATCCAGCACAATTTGCTTCAATGAAATCTCGTAGATGCTGTGTGTGGAACATACGGAACGGCCCGTATGATAGTAAGTGCTGCATCTGTAGGAGCTATATCTGACCACAGCGCCGTTCTTTCTTTTCTGCTTTGCCGTATTGTGCATGAGCTTGCCGCCACAGTCGGCGCAGACCAGCAGCCCGGAGAACAAGCTCGGCTCGGGCGTCTTGCGCTGTGCCGGATCGTACTTCTTGAGGTCAACCGCTTGCGCGGCATCCCATGTTGCCTGATCGATGATGGGCTCATGGGCATTGTCGATGCGAATCCAGTTCCACTCGGGCTGATCGATCTGCTTTTTGTTCTTGTAGGAAAGGGTGCCGGTGGTGTGCTGGATCAGGTGGCCGAGGTAAATCTCATTTTTCAGTAGATTCTTGACGGCGGTGCCGTGCCAGAGGACGGTGCTCTTGTAGGGGTTCTCTTTTCCCTGGCTGTGGAAACAGTAAGCCCTCGGCGCGAGGACGCCCTCGCCGTTGAGAAAGCTGGCGATCTTGGCGTAGCCGTGCTTTTGCAGCCGCAGTTCAAAAATCCGTCTGACAATCCCCGCAGCGTATTCGTCCGCAATCAGCTTGTGATGATCGGCGGGGTCTTTACGGTAGCCGAAAGGCGCGAAGTGCGCGAGATACTGGCCGCTTTGCGCTTTTGCCCGGAGTACGGACTTGATCTTCCTGCTCAAATCTTTCAAATGGTAATCGTTCAGCAGGGAGCGGAAAGGCATCAGGTCGTTTTCTCCATCGGTGTCGATGTCGTCCATCAGGGCGATGAACCGGCAGCCAAGGGCGGGGAACACTTCATCGGTATATTTTCCGACGCCGATGTAATCGCGCCCCAGCCGGGAGAGGTCTTTCACCAGGATGAGGTTGATGAGGCCGTCTTGCGCGTCCCTGACCATCTGCTGGAATCCCGGCCTTTCGAAGTTTCCCCCCGAGTACCCGTCGTCATAATAGAACCGCGCTTCATTCCAGCCCCGGAGCATCACATACTCGGAAAGGATCGCGCGCTGGTTTTCTATGCTGGCGGAGTCGCCGTCAAGGACATTTTTCTTTCTGGAGTTTCTGCCGTCGTCAACACTGAGGCGGGCGTAGATTCCCACGTTATACAGCTTGTCCATGCCGCGCCTCCACATCTGGCGTCATCGCGCCAAGATCGCCGACAAAGCGGTAGAAAATCTGAACGCCGCAAATCCGTTTGCCGCCCTCGCGCCTTGCCTCGGACACCTCGATGCGGTCGATGAGCCCCAGCAGGGTTTCCTGATCCAGCGATTCCAGATTGCCGTATTGCCGGATGGTGTGCGCCCACCGGCTCACATCCTCCCATTGCTGTTCGCAGCCGGATACGCGCTCCCGCAGGATCGGAACCCGTCCGCTCTTGTCTGCGCGCTCCTGCTCGTATTTCTGCATCAGGTTCTTCCACATGGCGTCGGGGATATTGCCCTTCACCTTGTCCTCATAGAGGCTCTGCACAATCCGCTCCAGCTCGGCCAGCCGTGACAGTGCCGAATCCAATTCCTTTTTGTAGACGCCCAGCAAGGAGGCGCTCTGTTTGTTTTTGACGCGCAGGATGTAATCGACCACCCTGTCCTCGTCATAGCTTACCCACTGCGCTTTTTCGCGGATATCGTGGAGCAGCAGTTCTATCAATGTCGGCTCGGATATGGTATGTACGGAGCAGGCGTGTTTTCCGCTGCGCGCGTAATTGCTGCATTGGTAGGAGATATACTGGTAGGGGCTGCCGTCCTTGCGGACGCCTTTTTCGGCGTGGTAACGCATACCGTAACCGCAGTCCGCGCATTTCAGCAGTCCGCCGAACATGTTGCCGTTGCCGGAAGCCGTTTCGCGGGGCTTGTACTTTTTGTCGTCAAGGGCGCACACGATATCCCATGTTTTCGGGTCTATGAGCGGGGGATGGGTATTCTCAACCCGAATCCATTCTTCCTCCGGCTTGTTCACGATCTTGCGGGATTTATAGGATTTGGTTCCCACCTTGCCCTGTACCATGTGGCCGATATAGACCTCGTTGCGGATGATTTTCTTGACCGTGACCTCGTTCCACAGATGGTTGTTGTTGCAGGGATTCGCCCTGCCCGCGCGCCGGTAGTATACCTCTTTCGGGGACGGAACCTTGTCCTCGTTGAGAGCGCAGGCGATAGCCCGGAAACCCTTGCCCTGTCCGCGCATCTCGAATATGTTCTTTACGATGGGCGCCAGTTCCTCGTCGGGGATCAGCACATGCTTGTTCGCGGGGCTCTTTAAATAACCGTATGGCGCGTAGGTCCCCATGTATTTGCCGCTCCGAGCGCAGGCTTTTTTCACGGCGCGAACCTTTTTGCTTGTGTCCCGTGAAAAAAATTCGTTGAACAAATTTTTATAAACCATCATGTCGTTCTCGCCGGCCAAGGTGTCCACGGAATCGTTCAGGGCGATGAAGCGGCAGCCCAGCTCCGGCAGGGTTTCGTCGGTCAGCCTGCCCACCTCAATATAATTGCGCCCGAGGCGGGAAAGGTCTTTGACGATGATCAGGTTGATACGCTTTTCCCGCGCGTCCCGGAGCATCCGCTGGAGAGCGGGCCTGTCAAAATTTGTGCCCGACCAGCCGTCGTCGATGTAGATTTCCCTGAGTTCCCAGCCCTGTTCTTCCACATACTTGGTGAGAAGAAGTCTTTGGTTTTCTATGCTGACGGATTCTCCCGCCCGCTCGTCGTCGTTGGACAGGCGGACGTAGATGCCGGCTATGTATGTTTTCGCGGTAACCATTTTTTAACCTCCCGATTTACGGCAAAACACGCGGAACCGGCGATATGGTTTTTCACCATCAACATTACCCTATATCGCCCTCAAAAGCAAGTAAAACCCGCATGATCGCCACACTTTTCTAATATCCTACAGCGGCCTTTGTTCCGGCCTCGATCTCGCCCAGCACCTTCTGCGCTGCCAGCCGCTCCAGCGTTTCTCCCAGATCAATCTGACCTAAAAACACACTTGTGACCTCGTAGATGGTTCGTCCGATCCGCACCTCGCGGTATGTGGTCACAGGGGCGGCGTCCGTCTTTTTTTGCTCTGTCATTTGGGAAGTCCCCTTTCTTTATTAATGCTGCGGCCGTCTCTTTCAGCGCAATAATTCCGCATAATATCGCTAACTGCTCCCAATGGGATTCCGTTGCCGCCGCCGCGTTCAAGAGGATTATTCAGCGCCCGCGCAAACTCATGCTCCGTGTAAAGCATTAGCGTTCCGTCGTCATAGCGGTTAAAATATATACCCGCGCATCCCATATCCATATCTTCGGTGTTTTCCTCCGTAGAGGCGGCGGTCACCTCGATGGATCGAGATTGGCAGTAAGGGCAGGCCAGATTCATGTTTTCCGATAGCGCCTCGCCCACAATAAAACACCGTTTGCAATCCTGGCACTCATGCTTGATATAATTATCTTCGTAATAGCCGCTATGAATATGTCTTGCCATATGCGCCCTCCTGTTTCTGTTATTGAAAGCACATGGATGCGGCAAAACGGCGGTTGTGGCTGCTTACCCATGAGAGGTTAAAGCCCGGTTACCGCTTTGCCGCATAGTATCTGCCGTCAAAGCATAAAAATGCCTTGTTCTTCATTTTCGCTTTGCTATGTATCTTTTGCTCTGTTCGTCGCTACTTCCCGAGCAAGGCAGTCACGCTACATCCTGTGGCTATTCAATAATGAATAGCCACAGGAACAGCCGCTGTGGGTAAGACAGCGTCACAGGAATCC
>Ga0153950_1000781_pt1 | contig 14310 bp, 12 predicted proteins | sample TSNJ034MetaG_FD_104737 | JGI IMG/M metagenome (GOLD analysis project Ga0153950, IMG submission 104737) | Attine ant fungus gardens microbial communities from New Jersey, USA - TSNJ034 MetaG | ecosystem: Host-associated > Fungi > Mycelium > Unclassified | place: USA: New Jersey, Wharton State...
CGAGGTATAATATAAGTGTAATATTCGTTTGTTTGACTGCCGGAAGGAGGATAAAATGCAAAGCCAGTCAAACAAAGTAACAGCCCTATATTGCCGCCTTTCCCGCGACGATGATGTGCAAGGAGATTCAAACAGCATCCAAAATCAGAAAAAACTGCTTTCCAAATACGCGAAGGAATACGGATTAACCAACACAAAGTATTTTGTGGATGACGGTTTTACGGGTACAAATTTTAACCGCCCCGGCTTTACTGAAATGACCGAGGCGATTGAAGCGGGATATATTGAGGCCATTTTGGTAAAGGATATGTCACGCTTGGGCCGGGATTACCTGCAAGTGGGATATTATACGGAAACATTATAGACAAGGGCACAAACGTAACAGCCCCGGAACGGAGCTGCCAACAAAAACGATATATTTTTCAAACAGGGCAAAAGCAAGGCGGAGCGAACCGATAAACGGTTGGCTCCCCGCCTTTTTGATGCCCAAGAAAGTCCAAATACTTATAAGCAAAGACAAAGGTTTTAGTAACACGGTTAAATGCTTATTTACCAATATAAAACCCATGGGGCGTTGTAGTAATTGGCTTCCGTCACACCAACAACACATGCTGTACTTTCTGTGTCATCTGCCGTGTATGGCATACCGGACGAACCTTTTTTGCTCAAACAATTCCACACCTTGAATCACTCTACTAACCCTGAACAAAACCGATATGCACATACCTCACCTACCTCACGGTCGTCAAGGGTCGCTCACTGCTTACAACAGAGGGAAAGCTTTTGAGGCGCAATCTCTGCGCTCCAACCCCTTTGATCAAACCAATGTCATGATAATCGGCGACATAGGTGTTGTTGTTAGTGAGGCTGCACACTTTTTGTAGCGAATCTATTACAATAAGTGCCGTGTCGGGATGTACGAGCAAAAAATTTCCAATTTGTTCCTCTAAGCCACCGCCAATTCCATTCCAGAATAACAAAGTGAATATCCGGCGGAGCGTCATCACCGATAGAGAACAGTCTGTTTTGTATTCATGTGTAGCTAAAACAAGTTTACTGCATCCTCCCAACTTCAATCTGGTGGTGCAGGCGACCAGGTTTAACTCAAATGGGAGCGATTCCATTTTAAATTTTATTAGATTGAGTTAAAACAAATACTTTTATTATAATATTTGCATATATAATTTGACAAATATATATTAAATTTTAATAAATACAATATATACCATTGACTTTTTAGGAATGATCGTATAGAATTGCGTCATAGGGAGCGATTCCAATTAGCCAAAATAGAGTAAAGTCAGCAGGAATTCCCGTTGAAAGGACCATATTACAGTGAGTATAACATCGATATTATAAGCTTGGAGGAATCAAAATGACGCTTGGAAGCGCGGCTATCCACCATATAGCGATTCTGGTAAAGGATTTGGATAAGGCTATGACCAAATGGGAAGAATTGCTGGGGCTGGAGAAGGTAATGCCATGCTACCTGCCCCTCGCCGACCAGGTCCCCCAATATACCAATGGGGAGATGGGGGAATACGCCGACTGTAGGATGGCCGTATACGACCTTGCCAATATCAGGCTAGAGCTGGTTGAGCCCGGTGAAAAGGCTGGCCCTTGGCGCGACTACATGGAAAAGCATGGTGAGGGCTGCCAGCACCTGAGTTTTGTGGTTCCCGACCGCAGGGCAGCCAGTGAGGCCCTCCGGGCGATCGGCGTTTCGCCCGCCTACCACATCGGTTACTACCCCGACAGCACCTATTCTTTTTACGACAGCACCGCCCAGCTGGGCGTGGAGGTCAATATCAAAACAAATGAGGATAATACGGGGAAAATTTTAGAGCTGCGGGAGGACGCGTCGCTCCACCAGCTGGACCTATGATCCGGACATCAGGAAGGGACTAGAAAATCTTCGAGGAGGCTTATTGTGAATATCTATGAGATCGCGCAGCTAGCAAACGTTTCGCGCACCACAGTGTCGCGGGTGATCAACAAGCAATTTGGGGTGAGCGAAGAGACCCGCAGGGCGGTACAAAGCGTTATCGACGAGACCGGCTATGTGCCCAGCGCGGTCGCCCGCTCCCTGGCTACTAACCGCTCGTATGTCATCGGCGCGCTGGTCCACAATATTACGCAGCCTTTCTGGCACGGTGTTATTTCCGGCATTGAAAGCGGCATCCACCAAACCGAATACAGCCTGTTTCTGGCAAACAGCAAAAGCTCTCTTGACCTTTATGATCACGACGAGCAGTACAAGAAGAACCTCCGCAGTCTCGTTGCCCGCGGGGCCGACGGCATCATCATCGCCCTTGTCCACGACCTGGACACGGAGGACATCGACTATCTGGAAAGCTGCGCCATGCCCTATGTGGTGATCCAGAATCATCTGGAGGATTCGCGGATTCCCAGCGTCAATGTGGACAACATCGAGGGCGCGTATACCATCACCAAGCATCTGATCAGCCTTGGTCACCGGCGAATCATCTACACCACCGGCTCACTGAACGGCGGCATGTCCCGGTCCAGAATCCAGGGCTTTGCCAAAGCCCTGGATGAGGCCGACATCCCCCTGACCAACGACCAAGTCCTGACCTGCGGCATTCTGTTCAATGACGGCTACTGGGGCGTAAAAAGGCTGATCTCCGACCGGGAAAAAATGCCCACCGCCATCGTCTGCTCTAATGACCTGACCGGCTACGGAGCCTGCCTGGCTGCCCGGGAGGCGGGACTGGATATCCCGGGAGACCTGTCCATCACCGGCTTCGACAACCTCAAGCGGTTCATGGATATCGCCGCTCTGCTTCCCGATCTGACCAGTATGGGGTTGCCGGTCACCGATATGGGCAGTGCCGCAACCGCCATGCTGCTGGAGCAGATTGAGAGCGGGAACCGTCCTCCGTCCCGGGTTTTCCCCATGTACTTCCACCAAGGCGGCACTGTGACGCCGCCGAAGAATCCAGGCGTCTAGGGTCTGTAATTGCGTGGAAGTGGTGGCGGCGGTGGGGAGGCTTTCGCAGACAGGCAGGCTAGAGCCCGTGACGCTGGCAGGAGCAATAGCAATATTTTGAACCCCAAAAATAGGAAACGATACAGAAAGGTGAGATACCATGAATGGGATCGAAAAAACAAAAGTCATCCAGATCGGCGTGCTGACAGCGAATATAGAAAAGACAATAGGTGCCTGGGCCAAATTCCTGGGCCAGGAGGCGCCGCCGATTCACCAGCTGCCTCCCTATGAGGAGTCCCATGCGCTGTACAACGGCGAGCCCTGCTACGGGCTGAATCGGCAGGCGTTCTTCGAGTTCGGCAATGTCCAACTGGAAATTATTGAGCCCTTGGGCGACGCGCCGTCCTACTGGAGGGACTGCCTGGAAAAGAACGGCGAAGGGCTCCATCATCTGGCGTTCGGCGTCAAGGATCTGGACGGGTGTATGCGGTCCATGGAAGCAGCCGGGTTTGGGACCGGCGCCCAGGCAGGCGATTTCCCGGGAGGGCGTTACGGATATATGGACGCCACCGGAAGCATGAACATGATCATAGAATTCTTGGAATTTTTTGATGAGAAGTAAAAGATCATTCCGTGGACCTATACCTTGTTGATAACCAAGAATGGCTTGGTTTCATAAAAATGAAAAGTGAGGGAAAAATGAAATGGCGAGAAAAGTACTAGCGCTGATGGCATCCCTGGCGCTTACGGTGACAATGTTTGCCGGATGCGCAAACCAGACCCCAAACTCATCGACATCAGACACCCCATCCCCGGAAGCCCCCGTGAGCAGCGCTGTAGCGAGCAGCGACGCCGAAACCATCACCCTGGGATTTGCAAGCAATATTTCGGATGAAAACCAGAATGAACTGGTGGCGTCCTTCCAGCGATATTGCGAGGAATGGAATGCAGCCGGTAAGACGCCTAAGCTGGAGACCGCAGTGACGGTTGCGGAATCCTCTGTGGACAAGCAGATCGCCGATGTTGAGAGCCTGATCCAAATGAAGTGCTCTGCAATTGTATTGCATTCGGTGGATTTGGAGGGACTGAAGCCGGCTGTCGACGCCTGTGCGGCGGCGGGAATCCCTGCAATCGAATGCCGGGGCATGGAGTATGACAAGGTATCCGTAAACTTCAACTACTGCGACGAAGCAATGATGGCGCAGATGGCGTTTGACTGGTACAAGAAACAGCTGGACGCGGACCCGGAACTTGTGCTGAACATGGGCCTGATCTACGGCATGGCCTCCCAGTCCCAGCAGCTGGTCCGCGTGGACCATCTGATCGAGCTGCTGAAAGCGGAATATCCTGACCGCGTCAATGTTCTAGCCTCCCAGCCCTGCGATTGGGATACCCAAAAGGCCATGGAGTGCATGGAAAACTGGCTACAGCGCTTTGACGGCCAAATGAACTGCATCGTCGCCGCCGGCGCGATGATGGGCGTGGGCGCCGCCAATTCCATTGTGGCCGCCGGAGGCAGCATGGACGACTGGCTGATCACCACAACGGACGCCACATCAGATGTGCTGTATTCCATCAACGCGGGCGTCGTTGATATGACCGTGGGAATTGACGTTACCGCCACCGGACTGCTGACCGGCGAAACGGCAAGAAAGCTTGTTATGGGAGAAATCCAACCCGGACCCATGGATGTGGGCGGCGATATCCTCGTTCCCATTGATTCTTCCAATATCGCCGATTGGTACAAAGAGGGCTAAGCGTCTGGTAAGCGAGCTGCATAGCTGCCAATACGCGCAATGGATTGGCAGCTATGCAATTAGCATATAAAGGATGGGGGAAAACATGGGCGAAACAATCCTGAAAATGACAAACATCAGCAAGCGCTTCGGCGGTGTCGCGGCATTGAGCGATGTCAGTATGGAGCTATCCAAGGGAGAGGTCAGAGCGCTGATTGGTGAAAATGGCGCCGGTAAATCCACTTTGATGAAAATCCTGCTGGGAATTCATCAGGCGGATGCGGGAGAAATAGAATTCGACGGTCATCAGGTGCATTTCAAGGAACCGAAACAGGCGCTGGACGCGGGAATCTCCATGATACATCAGGAAATCAGCCTGATTCCCACAGTGGATGTGGCGGAAAACATCTGGATGGGGCGGGAGGATAAATTCACCAAGATGGGTTGGTGGATCGACCAGTCCCGGCGATACGCGGCCACCAAGGAGCTGCTGGATACCCTGGGCATCCAGGTGAACCCGCGCACCACCGTCAGCCTCTTGAGCATTGCCATGATGCAGCTGGTTGAGCTTGCCCGTGCGGTTTCGTATGATTCCAAGATCATTATTATGGACGAGCCTACATCCGCACTGTCGGCGGAAGAGGTGGAGCTGTTGTTTTCCATTGTGCGCAAGCTCACCAACCAGGGCGTTACCATCCTCTTTATTTCGCACAAAATTGATGAGATTTTTGCCATTTGTGATTCGGCCACAGTTCTGAGGGACGGCCAATACATCGGAACCCATACGCTGAATGAAAAAATCGATAACGACAGCCTTATCGCCATGATCGTTGGCCGTGAATTATCCGATATATACAACAAAGTGGAAATCAAGCCGGGCAAAACCGTGCTGGAGGTAAAAAACCTTTACAGCCAAAGTGTATTTAAGGATGTGAGCTTTTCTGTCCGCGCCGGTGAAATTGTCGGGTTTTCCGGCTTGATGGGGGCCGGGCGCTCGGAGATCGCACGCGCGCTATTCGGCATAGATCGGTACACTTCGGGCGAAATACTCATCGATGGGAAGTCTGTCCGCATCACCAGCCCGGAACAGGCCATCCAAAACGGGCTTGCCATGGTTACGGAGGACCGGTTAAGACAGGGCACCATCTACAAGCTTTCCGTGATGCACAACGCGACGCTAGCCAATCTTTTCCGAATGGTAAGGCTGGGCTTTATCGACAGAAAGCGGGAAAACAACGCGTTTGCCGAGCTTTCCAGCCAGCTTTCCATCAAATATGGAAGAAAATCCGACTCAATCAATACACTTTCCGGTGGAAACCAGCAGAAGGTCATCCTGGGCCGCTGGCTGCTGACAAACCCCAAGGTGCTGATTCTGGATGAGCCGACGCGGGGCATTGATATCGGTTCAAAATCAGAAATCTACAAGCTGATCAACCGGTTGGCCGCCCAAGGGCTCGCCATTATTTTCATCTCCTCTGAGCTGCCGGAAATCCTGGGGCTTTGTGATAAAACATACGTTGTCAGAAACGGTAAATTGGTGTTTGAGTGCCCAAGAGCGGAAATGACGCAGGAGCTTTTGGCGCAGCACGCGTTTGGTCTGTGAATAGAAACTTGTTACGGGATGATTCCTACCGTTGAAAGGATTTTTAGGCTATGAATAATACTGTTTCCAAGTCCGATACGGCACGGAACCTGTTGATGGGAAATAAGGCATTCATTATTGTTTTGTTTATGTCGGTGATTTTGTCCTTTGCGTCTCCGGTTTTTTTCGGAGCGTCCAACATTCTCAATATCATCCGCCAGGTAAGCGTCAGTACGCTGCTTTCCATCGGATTTACCATTGTTTTGTCCTCCGGGAATATGGATCTTTCCGTGGGTACGTTGCTGGGTTTGTGTGGCATGGTGCTGGCAAAGCTCATAAAAGATTTCAAGGTGCCGATTCCCCTGGCAATTTTAATCACCTTGCTGTTTGCAATCCTGTGCGGATCCCTGAATGCACTGATCATCACAACGTTCCGGATCCCATTTTTTATCGTAACCCTGGCGACGCAATCCATCTTCCGGGGCGCGAACTACCTGCTGTCCCAGCTGGTGCCGGTGGCGGGCTTGCCTGACAAGTTCTTGTATATTGGACAGGGATATTTATGGGGGATCCCTGTTCCCATCTTCATCATGCTGTTGGTGGTGGTCTGCGTTTGGATATTGATGAACCGGACTAAGTTCGGGCGACATATTCTGGCCGTGGGCGGAAACCAGGAGGCTGCCCGTGTAAGCGGCATTAATACAAAGAAGATTACTTACGGCGTATACATGTGCGGCGCGCTGTGTACGGGAATTGCCGCGGTGGTCATGACCTCCCGGGCCGCGTCGGCCCAGGTTTCCGCCGGTATCGGCATGGAAATGGACGCCATCGCGGCCGTTGTGATCGGTGGCACATCTATGAGTGGCGGTAACGCCAATGTGTGGGGCACCGTATTTGGCTGCCTGATTGTGGGGATCGTGAACAACGGTTTGAATCTGCTGGGAGTCGACTCCAACTGGCAGGTGGTCGCCAAGGGTGTTCTCATTCTTTTTGCCGTGATTATTGACACCGTGACTGCCCGCTCCTTGGCCAGCCGCCTGAACAAACAGGCCGCGGCATCTGCGGGACGGGAATAAGCGGCAGAAACGGAATAAATTTCGACCCAAAAACATACGGAGGAGAGATACTATTGAAAAACATATTAGTGACAGGTGCAGGCAGCGGCCTGGGATTTGAGCTGACCCGGATGCATCTGGAGGCGGGGAACCAGGTGTTTGCCCTGGAGCGCGACATCAGCGAAAAACTGCGGGAACTTGCCGGGAAATTCCAGGGCACACTGCTGATCGTCCAGTGCGATATTGGCTTCACGGAATCAGTTCAGGCGGCTATGGGCGATGTTGCGAGCCATACCGGGCATCTGGATGTGCTCCACAATAACGCGGGAATCCATCGATTTGAGGACTGGGTGACCCTGGATGACACGGATCTGGACTTTTGCAAGGTGATGTACGATATCAACGCAGTGGGTCCTTTGCGGATCGTCAAGGCAGCATTGCCGTTGCTGGTCGAGGGCTCGCTCATTATGAATACTTCATCGGAGGCGGGGAGCCTTGCGAACCAGCAGGAGATCATTGGGTACGCGTATGCCATGTCCAAGGCCGGTATGAATATGGGCGCGCGCATTATGGACAACTGGCTCAGGGGCCGGGGGATCCGCACACTGATGGTACATCCGGGACGGATGAGAACCGCCATGGAGGGGACCCACAGCAATATTGATCCCTGGGAGACCGCGGAAAAGCTGCTAGAGATCGTGGAAAGCATTCAGGAGTTACCGGCGGACATGCTGTTTATGGATTACCTGGGAAACCGATTCGCCTGGTAGGAGTTGCGATACATAACCATAAAAGGGCTTTAGCAAAAGGTGATTGATGATGAAATACTCTGTTTGTGTTGACGCACTGTATATGAACAACAATGAAAAAGACCTTTTTGCTGCACTCAAGGAAATCGACGCTGTAGGTTACAAGGATTTTGAGTTCTGGACATGGTGGGACAAGGATCTCGACAGGCTTGTCAGTGTTAAGGATGAGCTTGGCATGAATCTTGTCGCCTGCTGCACAAAATTCATAAGTCTAACAGACCCAGCAAAACGAACTGATTACCTGAAGGGATTGGAAGAATCCATTGCCGTTGCCAAAAAGCTGGGAACCAATATGCTGATTACCCAGGTTGGCGACGACACCGGCACCGACAGGAAATTTCAGCATGATTCTGTCGTCCAAGGTCTTACCGCCTGTGCGCAGATGCTGAAGGATGCAGGGATCACGATGGTATTCGAGCCCCTGAATACCAAAGTTGACCACAAGAGATATTACCTTTACAGCTCTGACGAAGGCTTCGAGATCGCAAGGGAAGTCGGTAGCCCTAACATAAAGCTTCTTTATGATTGTTACCACCAGCAGATTATGGAAGGCGACCTCATTCGATGTGCCTGCGCAAATATTCACCTGATTGGGCATATGCACGCTGCCGGAAATCCTGGAAGGCATGAGCTTTCCTCGGGCGAGCTGAATTACGCAGGTATCTTCAAAGCCATGGACGACGCAGGTTACAAAGGGTGCATGGGGCTTGAATATTTCCCCCAGCGAGCACCGACCGAAGGACTTCGCGAAATACTGAAATACTAAAAACAGTGCCCAAAGCAGCGTATACCAGATTGGTGCGCTGCGTTGGGCATATATGGATAACCGAGCACTGCATGGAAGAGGGCATAAGTATATGAACCAGAAGATCGATATGCTATTGAGCGAACTGACACTGGAAGAAAAAATCAGCCTTGTTGGCGGCAGCGATGCATGGCACACAAGTGCCGTACCACGCCTTGGAATACCGTCCATCATGCTGTCGGATGGCCCTGCCGGGCTCAGAAAATTCAGCGATGAAGATGGCACTGCAAAAACACTGCCTGCTGTATCCTATCCCTGCGAGGCATTGCTCGCGAGCACATGGGACACAGATATGGTACGAAAAGTAGGAGAATCCATAGCCAATGACGCCATAGAGCAGCAGGTAGACATTGTACTGGGGCCGGGAGCAAATATAAAACGCTCGCCAGTGTGCGGCAGGAATTTTGAATATTTTTCCGAAGACCCTTACCTGTCCGGAAAGATGGCAGCAGCACTAATTAACGGCGTGGAATCCAGAGGTGTTGGCACGTCGCTCAAGCATTTCCTTGCCAACAACCAGGAACACCGCAGGCTATGCGTCAACGCTGTTATCGACGAAAAAGCATTACATGAGATTTATCTTGCGTCGTTCGAATACGCTTTGGAGGATTCGTCGCCGTCGACGGTGATGTGTTCGTACAATCGGCTTAACAGTGAGTACGTGTGTGAAAGCAAGCGGTTCCTGACCGAGATTTTGCGCGACAAATGGGGATATAAAGGCTTGGTGGTATCAGATTGGGGTGCAACAAACAGCCGCGACAAGTGCCTTGAAGCGGGAATGGATCTTGAAATGCCGTATTCAGGCAAGGAAAACGAGGAAATCCTCAAGGAGGCAATTCTGTCCGGCAGATGCCATATGGAGGCACTGGATACATGTGTGTCCCGTGTGCTCCAAACTGTGATGGCAACAGGCAGGCATAAGGACCATGACAGCAGCATAAACGGCCACGAAGTAGCGAAGGAAGCGGTGGTGCAAGGTGCGGTACTGCTGAAAAACGACAGCATGCTCCCCCTTGACTGCAAAGCGTCGTTTACCGTTATTGGAGATTTTGCGGCAAATCCAAGAATGGGAGCGGGAGGAAGCTCTCATGTGATACCTCAGCTTGTGGAGACAATGACCCAAGAAGCTGAAAAAATAACGGGCCGCAAAACAATTTTTGCCAGAGGATACGAAGGTGATGCGCTGGAAACAAACCGCGCGCTGCTTGACGAAGCACTGGAAATCGCAAAATCCGCTCATAACGTAATTATAGTGGCAGGCCTGCCAAGTATAGTTGAGAGCGAGGGCTACGACAGGGCCGACCTTGAGCTGCCTGAAAGCCACAATACACTAATCAAGGAAATAGCCGCAGTGAACAAAAATGTTATGGTTGTGTTGCAAAACGGATCACCTGTCACTATGCCGTGGCTGAGCGAAGTAAAGGCTGTGGTGATCGCTTCCCTGTTTGGCCAGGCAGGGCCGGGAGCAATCTGCAGCCTGCTGTTTGGCCTACACAATTTCTCCGGCAAGCTGGCTGAGACATATCCAGCGGTGCTGGAGCACAATCCGTCGTACCTGTACTTCCCAGGCTTGTTTAACGATACCGTTTACGGGGAATCGTCTTTTGTCGGGTACAGGTATTACGATGCAAAAAAAATTAAGCCTCTGTTTCCTTTCGGCTTCGGATTGTCTTACACAAGCTTTGTATACAGTGGCATTTCGGTGGAACATGACGGGGATAACGTAACTGTTCGGTTCAGTATCAAAAACACAGGCGAATTCGATGGACAAGAAGCATGGCAGGTGTATACTGGACTGGCTGCGCAAAGAGACTGTACGCTTCCAGTTAACCCTGTAAAGCAGCTTTTTGCATTCGGAAAAATAAAACTGAAAAAAGGTGAGAAAAAAGGAGTGTGTGCTGTTCTCGCACGCCGCGCATTCTCGCATTACTGCGAAAAACGCGCTGATTTTGTTGTTGATCAGCCTGATCATTACGTAATGGTTGGAGCTTCCTCTGCCGATATTCACCTCAAAGCCAAGATCGGAATCACTGTGGACCCGCCATACCAAGAAGAGCTTGAGAAAAACTCAACCATCGGTGATGTCAAAAGCACACCTATGGGATGTGAAATGTTCGAGCGGATTGAAAAGGAGTATCCAGAAGCTTTTGACATGATATTCTGCGGTATGGAGGACGATGGTAGCATGTTTAAAAAGATGATGCGCCATTATACCGTTCTGCGGTCATTGAACAGGTTTTCACAGGGAGCAATCAGCAATCAAACGCTTGAGGAATTTATTGACGCGTACAATTCTGGAGGTAAGGCCAATTGAAAAGAGTAAAAACCGGCGTAATAGGATGCGGTTTTATCAGCGAAATATACATTAAAAACCTGACATCGCTGTTTGACAATGTGGAGGTGGTAGCGGTCTCAGACATAAATATAGGGGACGCAAAAAAACGCGCCAAGCAGTTCGGAATCAGCAAAGCCTGCCTTCCTGAGGACCTTTACGCAGATGCAGAAGTGGAGCTGATTGTCAACCTAACAATTCCCAAGGCGCACGCTGAGGTATCTTTGGCTGCAATTAGAGCGGGCAAGCATGTATATGTGGAAAAAACGCTTGCCATTACGCTTGAGGAAGCTGATGCTGTATTGCAGGCCGCAAAAGAACGCGGACTGCTTGTTGGCTGTGCACCGGACACTTTTTTGGGTGCAGGCATACAAACCTGTAAGGAGATCATAGAGTTGGGCGAAATAGGGCTGCCAACTTTAGTAAGTGGAGTCATGGCTAGTGGTGGGCCGGAAACATGGCACCCTAACCCGGAATTCCTTTACAAAACTGGAGCCGGTCCGCTTTTTGACATGGGTCCGTACTATATAACCACCATGTTGGAACTTTTCGGGAATGTGACTGGTGTTACGGCGATGGCGAAAAAAACATTTGAGGAACGTATGATAACAAGTGAACCCCTAAACGGCAGAATGATTCAGGTCGAAGTACCGACAAATGTCGCAGCTGTACTGTCGTTTGGAGATGGGCCGGTGGGTAACCTCATCATGTCTTTTGATGCCAACGGGTATATGCAAAGAATGGAGGTTTTCGGGACAAAGGGTACGATAATTGTACCAGATCCTAACTATTTTGCAGGGCCCGTGCTGTTGAAAAAAAACGGCTGCGAAGACTGGAAAGAAGTACCGCTTGTGAACCGGCTCAGCGATAATTCACGTGGCATGGGCATAGCGGATATGGCAAAAGCTATCCAAACAGGCAGTCCGTTCAGCGCAACGGGTGCACGTGGAAGGCATGTGCTCGAGGTAATGTACGCAATTTACAGCTCTCCGGAAGAAATGACACATAAAACCCTCCATTAACCGCGGGTAGATGAGAGGCAGGCTGGACCCACCGGTTTCCAGCCAGTGATGGTTCAGTTCAAACCCTGCTCGAAAAGAGTATAGCAAATTTCTATAGCTTTTAGCAGGCATTTGATGGGAATTGCTGTAGAATTGGACGCTCACCCACATCCCCCGCTCCCCTTACCACCGTGTTTCTGGGTCAGAACGTATTGCAGTTTCCGGTGGTGTATACAAGAAATCAAAAAGAGAGGAAAAAGGCTATTCTATACACTTTATTGTTGCCGCAACCGCACTAATTGATGAGTGGCTTGCTTATCTGCATTGACCCATTGGAAAAATTGCACAGGAACTTGCATTCGGAGCGGACAGGATTTTATCGCGCTGGTGGAGGCCGCCTTCCAGTAAGAGACCCGGGTGTTGACTTTTTACCCTTCTATCCCAGATAATAAGGAGAGCCGTTATAAAAAACGTAAAAAACTATTATACCCGCAATCGTTCTTGAAGTGATTTGCTTCGCATGCTGAAGCACAGTATATAAATTTAGCATAGCTCCAGCTTCTGTGCCTACTGCCACCGTTAATAAATATACCGTTCAGTAAACCCATGACCACATTTTAACGCTTTTATAGCAGAAAAGCAAGGGGAGCGGCGAACCGCTCCCCGACGAGATTGCAGGAATCATCGACAGAAAAAGAAACGATGACCTGTTCATAGAGTTTCCGCTTCGCCGTCCGGCACAAGCCGGACTATCTGGTTGTCTCAGCCTCCTGCCGGATAATCGTTGACGGCGTATTGCTCAAGCAGAACTTCCGTCAACGCGGCGAGCATTATTGGGCGGGTTATCAGTTCACAATTCCGAATGTCCTTATCCAGCCGGGTCGCCTGGAAAGGATAAATCTTGCTGCGCTGCATCACCAAGCGCAAACAATATTGGACGCCGTTGATGTTCAAATCACAATAGTAGGTGACGTCTAAAGGTTCCCGCCGTGCGTTCGCTTCCAGATTGCGACGGAAGGCATCCAGCATACGGTGGGGAATTTTCCGAAAATACATCAGTCCGCTCTCCCTTCGTTTCGATTGTTGGTAACGATACTATACAATGTACAACTAAAAATAAAACCGAAAACAGAGAGCCAACCTACAAGTAAGCGCCGCCTGAAAGGACAAAGGGCGGCGCTTTGCTGTTGGCGCGAAGGGAGGTGAAAAGCCTTTAACCGCAGGGCCTTGCTGAAAAGCAGAGGCCCTTTTTTCGTGGGAAAAATCAGACAGGAGGTAAAAAGCATGGCGACAAATGAGCCAAACAAACCGGACAATGTAATCAATATTGATCCGGGTAAAAGGGCGGCAGAAGAAAAAGCCGCGCCCGACCAGCCCTTGCAGGCTGGCGGCGAGGCCCCTGCCCCGGAGGTAACGGACAAAGAAACGGTAAAACCCGCCGAGGCTGATAAAGCGGCTACACCCCCGGCCCCGGAGGAAAAAACCCCGGAGCCTGCAAAACAGGCGCGGCGCGGTGGCAGACCCCCGAAGGCTGAAAAAGCATCTGAACAGGAGGCCAAAAAGCCGCACAAGCCCCGCGCCCCGAAAGAAAAGGCGGCGGGTAACGGCGGCGCGGGCGGCTCCGCGAACCCGCTTGCCGCCGATCTTTTGGGATTCCCCGATTTCAATGAGATCATAGCCGGACACAGACGGCAAAAGGCCAGCGAGCTTGCCGGTTTTACCGACATGCGCTGTATTGTTCGCAACATGACCGACGACGAGGCCATCCTTGCTATGACGGACGATAACCTGCGCCAGCGTTCGGAAATTCTTCCGAGCGAGAAGGCCGTTTCCCTCAAAATGCAGATTGAGGCCATCAACCACCGGGGAGCGCGTGGACAAAATGTCCACAACTCCGACGCGGGGAAAAAATCAATAGAGATCGTGGGGGAACGCAACGGCATGACCGGGAAACAGGTGCAGCGTTATGTCCGGCTGACCGCGCTTGTTCCCGACATCAGAAAAGCGGTGGACGAGAAAAAAATAGGGTTTACGCCCGCC
>Ga0153950_1000792_pt1 | contig 14220 bp, 15 predicted proteins | sample TSNJ034MetaG_FD_104737 | JGI IMG/M metagenome (GOLD analysis project Ga0153950, IMG submission 104737) | Attine ant fungus gardens microbial communities from New Jersey, USA - TSNJ034 MetaG | ecosystem: Host-associated > Fungi > Mycelium > Unclassified | place: USA: New Jersey, Wharton State...
AAAAAATTTGAGTTTACTGTTGACGAAAAAAGGATTAAAGCAGCAATCGGAATCACGCTCGGTCATACGCGAATACTTTTAGAACAGGTGAATAGTAATCAGTCGCCTTATACTGTGATTCGCGTATGTGCCTAATCTCATACAGTACAATATTGGTGCCGCGATTATTGCCGGAGGAAAAAGCCGTAGAATGGGCTTTTACAGTATGCCGAACGAGCAGAGGTATATACCTCTGCTCAAAGTTAATTATTTTCTTGATTCCACAGGCATGCTAAGTGGGTGATTGAAGTTTTCTCATTCCTGGTTCTCCATTGAATCCCCGGCAAACTGATATTTTATCCATTACATACTGCTTCACCAAAGCTTTTCCTCTTTTCCCGTAAGCCTTGGGATCAATGGTAGACTGATTTTCATTCAGAACTTCTTTTACACCTTCGCTATATGCAATCCGCAGATCAGTAGCATAATTCACTTTACAAATACCTTCCCGGATGCATTCTCGTACCGTATCATCCGCTACACCGGAAGTGCCATGCAATACCAGCGGTATGGACACTTTTTTCTTGATTTCCTTCAGTATATCCACCCGGATGTTCGGTACGCCAGAATACACACCATGTGCCGTACCAATCGAAACAGCCAGGAAATCAATCCCGGTCTTCTCCACAAAATAAGCTGCCTCCTCCGGTGAGGTCAGACCGCCATCACCACCTTCCCGTTCATCCTCTTTACCACCCACACGTCCAAGTTCCCCTTCCACCGGAATCTGCGCGGGATGGCAGGCATCCACTACCGCTTTTGACAACAGGACATTTTCTTCCAATGGCTCATGGGAACCATCGATCATAATGGATGTATAACCTTCTCTAAGTGCCTGCATCGCCAATTCAAAGCTGCTGCCATGATCCAGATGAAGAGCAATTGGCACAGAAGCTTTTTCCGCCACTGCTTTAACATTGGCATAATAAAGATTCAACCCGGCATATTTAACAGTGGATGGTGTTGTCTGCAGAATAACCGGTGCCCGCATTTCTTCTGCCGCCTCAATAACAGCCATAACCATCTCCATATTCTCCACATTAAAAGCACCTACAGCATAATTTCCCTTTTGGGCATCCAATAACATTTTTTTCGAAGTAACAAATGGCATATTTTCTCTCCTATTTTTGTGCTGACAATTTAATAACATCTGATTTCAATTTGCATTCATTTTTAACCGATACTCTTTACTCTAACTTTTTCACTAATATCTCTTTTGCATAAGCTTCTACCCGTTCCATACGACCAAGTCCATTACTCTCAGCCACATTTGCTCCCATCGCCGCAGAACGTTTCAAAGCCTGTTCTATCTCATAAGGAAATTCCAGCCAAATGCTTAAAAATCCAGCCAGAGAAGCGTCGCCGGCGCAAGCGGAACTGACCAGTTCTACCTGCTTTGTCCCTGCACGATAAACAAACTGGCCATTATAAAAATAAGACCCCCGTTCACCAAGTGTCAGCAGAATATTCTGCGCCCCTTTTTCATGAAGATAATGCAGCACATCCTTGATATCATCCTCATCCCTCATAATGATGCCAAAGATATCTTTTATCTCTTCATCATTGGGCTTGATCAGATATGGACGATAATGCATCAGCTCATTCAAGTAGGAGGAGCTGATATCCAGAACTACATTTACATGATTCTTTTTACAGAGTTCCAGAACCCGGTCATAAAACTGATTATCCATGCCCTTAGAAAGACTTCCGCTAATCACCAGCGTTTTCATGTCATACAGTTCATCAATCACCTTTAGCATATCCTGCTGCTTCTGAGGTGACACGTAAGAACCTTCATTCACAAATTTGTATTCCTGTTCTCCATCATTGAGGAAAATGTTTATCCGTGTCGTATCCTCTACCCAGATTGGATAAATCTCGATGGATTTCTTTTTCGTTTCTTCAACAATATACCGCCCTGAAAAATCCCCGAAAAAACCCAGCACTCCCGACGGAATCTGAAATCGTTTCAAACAGTAGCTGACATTTAAGCCTTTTCCATTTGGTGTATAGACCGCACCAAAGGTCCGATTTACTACTTTCCCTTGTATCCCATTTGAGGAAAGGTTCATATCAATTGCAGGATTGGTTGTCAAAGTATAGATCATACGACTGCACCTCACTTCTTTTTTGAAACTTATATTTAAAATATCCAAAGCCACGTCATGTTGTGAGCGGTAATTTTCTCCGTTTGAACGAGCTAAATTGAACCACTACTCTGAATTTATCACCTTTTATTGCAGATTCAAAAGCATCTTTAATATCATCTGCCTGATAGACTTCACTAACGAACGGTTTCAAGTCAAGAACACCTTCTGAAACCATCTGCGCCGCTCTTACAAAATCCCGGTCATTAGAATTTGCCGTTCCCAGAATTTGAATTGACTTTCCATGCACCCAGTTCGGATCAAAGGGTACCGGTTCTGCCGGGTGTATGGAACTGTACAATACGATTTTTCCCGAATTGCACACACATTTAAAAGTATCTGCCACCACCGAGGGAAGAGGCGTTGTATCAAAGATTACCTGCGCTTTTAATCCACCGGTTATTTCTGTTACCCGTTGTGCCAAATCTTCTTTTGACGGATTTACTGCGTATTTAGCTCCCAATGTCCTGGCCAGATTCATGCGTTCTTCATTTACATCAGAAACAATCACACTGGCTCCCTGCTTTACAGCCAGCATAGTATGTAAAAGCCCCATGATGCCGCAGCCAACCACCAATACAGTATCGCCCATTTGGATATCGGCGACCTCCACGCTGTGAATCACACAAGATACCGGTTCAATAATTGCTGCTTCTGTTGGCGAAACGTTATGATAATGAAACAGGCAGTCCGGAGATACCAGCATGTATTCGCTTAAACCACCCATCCCCTTGTATGGAAGCCCCTCCAGATGTGCACTATGATTGAAATGGTTACAGCTTTGGGAATCTCCGGTTTTGCAGTAATAACAGTTTCGGCACTGTAAAGTCGCACCTACCACAACGGTATCCCCTACATGCCATTCATTTTTGTTTACACCATCTCCCAGTTCCACAATATGGGCAGCAATCTCATGGCCTCCGATAAACGGAAACTCTACCTTATTTACTCCGGTATACACTCTTTGCTCCCATGTACAAATTGCAGTAGCATCAATCTTGACCAGGACTTTATTTCCAGTCGGTACCGGTCTGTCACAATCCTCCAGTCCAATCTGCTTAATTCCTGTAAATACTGCTGTTCTCATTTTTTCGCTCATTCTCTGAGTCCTCCTTATTCTGTCTATCCTAAAATTCCAGTAAGACCAAGTGCCAAACCAATCACTACTAAAATCAACATCACCGTTGTCGATTTTAATTGCTTATTCTTGATCAAATACAGTGTCAGCAATGTAAATCCAAGCGGCAGCATTCCCCGCAGCAGCTTATCCAGAATATCTGCCTGCAGAGCTAATTCGGCACCGCCAACTTTGATAGACATCATTGATTTTACCGAAACATAATTTGCTGTCAGCGAGCCCAGCACTGTAGCCCCCATAATAGATGCCGCCTGGATAAGCTGTTTCATCTTTCCGCCGCTTAAGATTGCCTCCACACCAGATTTACCGGTGGTATACCCCTTCATATACATAAAATACGCAATCGGAAACATAATCGCCATCATCAGTGCTGCGAACACCACCGCCCCCATGATATTCCCGCTGGAAGCAAGACTTATACCAATTGCCAGCATGATAGGCTGTAAGGTTCCCTGCCAAAGTGTATCGCCAATACCTGCCATAGGCCCCATCAAACCGGTTTTGATACTGTTAATCGCCTCATCGCTGATTTCCGCTCCATTCGCCCGTTCTTCTTCCATTGCAATAACCATACCATTTATGATACCGCCAAAATGAGGTTCCGTATTATAAAAAGACATATGGCGCTGCATAAATTTTTTCTGTTCTTCTTTGTCGCCGGGATATAACTTCTCCGGCAGATGTGACATTGACTGAAGCACCCCGCTGGCCTGCAGACGCTCATAATTGTAATTGCTATGCGAAAAAAACGTCCATTTCCAAAACGCGGACAAAATATCCTTTTTACTTAGCTGTACTTTGTTTCCTTCCATTTAACTCCGCCCCCATTCTTATATAAATTCATCTTCTTCTTCAATATCTCTCACGTCAGCTAACACCGGACGCATTTCTGTCTTTGAGATCAAATCGGTATAGATATAAGCAATGATACCCGCCAGAATAGCAATCGGCATTGTCTCAAGGCCCAAGTACACTGCAATCACAAACCCCAGAATATACCACAGCAAAATTCCCGGTTTACTGATAGATCTAAGATTCATGGCAATACCAATTGCCGGAAGAATACCACCTACAACTTCCAGTGCCTGTAATGGTCTTCCCGCCAGCATTTCAATAATATTTGTCACTATCCCCGAACCAAAATAGCAGCCCAGGGCTACCGGCACTGCACCTAAGAGAAATGCCACAATCTGAGGCGGCACAACATGTAAGAATTTTGCTTTCTTCATATTCCCCTCTTCAACCGCCTGATCGATCATATGTACAAAAAAAACATCTATCGTCATATGCAGAACCCATACGATCGTTCCCAAAAGCCCAATCGGAACTGCAATTGCAATCGCTGCAGACGGATTTACCCCTGCGGCAATCGCTAACGCCGTACCGAGAGTACCGGCCAGTCCCGGATCTGTTGGTGGTGCACCGCCGGCAGAAATATAAGCGATAAATGGAAGCTGGATCGCAGCACCAATAATTGCTCCGGTAACCGGATCTCCAAGAATGAATCCTACCAGAACTCCGGCTACTAATGGTTTCTGGATTATTGTACTTCCCAGCAGTGTAAGCCATGGTGTCCCATTGATTCCAAGATAATACACAATTCCAATTAATATTGATTGTAAAATAGTAATTTCCACAGTACTTCCCCCTTTTTCTACCTCAATAAGTCCGCCACATTTACAGGTGTATCTTCGGCAATAATCTGAATCTCTGTTTTACAGCCAGATGCAATAATTTTTTTAATGATTTCACGTTCTTCGTCTGACATTGAAATGTTTTTATAAAACTTATTACGGTTTTTCGTAGCTCCCATACCGCCAATGTTCAGTTTATCAAAGATTATACCCAGTTCAATCATTTCCAGAATGGTCTTCGGATATTTCACTAAAATAATCACCTTATCTTCTGGCGGAAAACCTTTTAATAAACGTGCGGCTGCTTTTTCTGCCGTGAACACACCAAGTCCCACATTACCAGGTACGGCATTCTTGAGCACTTTTTTTAAAAAAGGATCTGCTGCTGACTGGTCATCAACTACCATTATCTTCGTAGCACTCGTATAATTCAGCCAGGAGGTCATTACCTGTCCGTGAATCAAGCGATCATCAATTCTTGTCAATACAATTCCCTGCATTCCCTATACCTCCTAAAAATCATCATTATCATCAGTTTCGTTATTCTGCATCATTTCTTCACACTTCTCATGTAACAGAGCAGGTCTCATACATCCTATTTCATAACAACTTTGGCACAGTTCATCCAAAGTACTGCTCTCCCGCTGGATAACGGTCTGAACCATCATTGCCATGTTAACCCCATCGATCGCTTTTATTTTTCTTCCGGCAGATATGGCCTTCACAATTACATTTGAAGGACTGCCGCCAAAGATATCGACAAATACCAATACTCCATCCCCATCATCCAAATCAGATAACATTGTCAGCACACGTTCTTCAAATGACTCAATACTGTCACCATGGTACAGGCCAATGGTACTTATCTGTTTCTGTTTTCCCACCAGTAATTCAGCAGCACTTAAAAGTCCATCAGCAAATCCGCCATGGGCTGCAATTAACACTCCAACCATTTTTATCACCTCACTTTTCTGATCTTTAAATTTTTACAATAGGTTTCAACCTTTTTTTAATCTCCAAGCGCATTGCTTTCCGCTACATTAGCACCAGCTACAGCTGAACGTTTCAGAGCATCTTCTATCCGGTCTGTCTCCTTAAGCCAGATACTTAAAAAGCTTCCGAAAGTCGCATCTCCCGCACAGGCTGAGCTCAACAGCTTAAGCGGCTGGGCTGATGCATAATAGATATTTACTCCATTACTAAAATAGCTGCCTCTGCTGCCCAATGTTAAAAAGGTATTTTTTTTAGTTTCCTTCACCCACACTGGTTTCACCGGAATAGACGTTGTCTGCAATTCGTCTACTATATATTTTCCGGAAAAGCCGCCAAAAAATCCGGTAACCACAGTCTCTTGAGCAAAATGCTTCAATACCAGCGCAACATTGACCCCCCCCTTATTTTCTTTCAAAATTATACATGACTTTGCCATGAAAATCTTTTCATATTATGAAAATGCACAAAAAAGGATAGTTTTAACACTATCCCTGCCTAACATAGATTTTTAATAGGATTTTCCTTTTTCATTTTTTCTACCAGATAGTCAATCATGATCCGGCATATTATCTGCAATGGCAATCTGGAGGTTACATCATAATTGCGAATTGCTACATGTGTATGTTTATACCCTATCAAAGAATACCGAGAGTATTCATAAAGTACGCTTGTACTGCTGCAGCACAGAGTAATAACCGAAATCCCCCTGGCGTTGGCATTTCGTGCGGCGTCAATCAATTCGCAGGTCTCTCCATTCAACGAAAGTATAATTACGAGTTCCCCCTCCTGAAGGTTCTGGCTCATAATCCGCATTATTTGTGGATCAAAAATAGTCATTGCCAGATAGTCCAATACCTGCAGCTTCATGCATAATTCTTTAGCAACCAATTCTGAGGGGCCTCGTGCCAATACAAGAATCCGCTTCGATTTTTCTTTTGTATCGCGGATACAATGTATTGCACTTAATAGATTCGTCATAGAAAGATGCTCAATAACAGCCGTTGCTTCAACAATTGATTTGTTCATTATTTCGTTAATATCATGAATCTCCTGATTTTCCACTTTGGACGCAAGCCGATATCGCAACTCATTAAAACCATTGATACCACATTTTCTAATCGTCCTGGACACAGTTGAAGGTGATGAATAGGTATCAAAAGCAATATCCACTATTGACAATTCTGACAATCTATCCTCGTTATCATTAATAAATTTGACAACTTCCAGTTCTGTTTTTGATAATTGCTTTATTATTGAACTATTGATTTCTATAAGCATACAATGTCCCCCCATCTTTAATAATTTTATTACATGTTTTTCTTCTATACGAACTGGCAGCAACAAATTTTACAAGACTTTGGAGGAACACAGCTATTGTCATTCCTGAATATGAGACTTATAAAATACAGGAGCTGCATCTTCCGATCTATCATACCTTAAGTCTGATGCTAGAGAACTTCTTTTTTTGACTTTATGTTATGAGAGTCGGTTCATTAACCTGAACAGACTCTCTTTCCCAACACTGATACTCTTCATCCAGACAAATCAAACTAACATCATAAAATATTTTGATTGCTGTCAGTTCCACGACATTGGAGCGTTGATCACTACCATTCCGGCTGCGAATAACTAAGCCATTTTGGGTTAGCCGGGTTGCCGTCTGACTTACCGCCCCATGTACACTGTCACAAATATTTAATATTTACTCAGACTGTTCTGCAAGCCACCCCAAAGCCGCAATTGCATATGAGGCTGCTCCGATGTATAAAACATCTTCCCGAAAGTCAGTTCTTGAATTATGGGCATAATACTTATACCCCTCTTCCGGTGTACCTGCATTTAAAAACAATACAGTACTGGGAACTTTTTCTGCAATATATGCAAAATCTTCACTTCCGGTTGTTCGACCGAGTTTTCCATCCATATAGATAGCCATATCCAACACCGTATTTTCATCCAAAGCATATCGCAAAGCTGCTGCTACAATATCTCTGGCAGCCTTGTCATTTATAGTTGCAGGTGTCATGTTTGTGTAATGAACTGTTGCGGTGCCACCACGTGCCTTTGCAACTCCTTCAGCCATAGTTTCTAAGGAAGACTTGATTTTTGCACGAACTTCCTCGTTAAAGGATCGAATTGTTCCCGAAAGAGAGGCTGTCTCTGGAATAATATTAGGGGCATAACCAGCTTGAATACAACCTACTGTCATAGAAGAGTATTCAAAGCGTGGAATCACAACCGACATGATTTCCTGGATGCCATCATTAATGGCACATATAATATTTGTTGCACTAATCGTAGTATGTGACATAGCTCCATGACCCCCTTTCCCATATACATTAATATGATACCAATCTGCAGAGGCATAACAGGCTCCTGCAATCGGCATCGCCACTGAGCCACTTGGCAAAGAACGACCTGAAAGAATATGAATCATAGCAGCTGCGTCCACATTGGGGTTTTCTAATATACCAGAAGCAATTGCTTCCCTTGCTCCCTGCAATGTTTCCTCTGCCGTTTGAAAGAAGATTTTAACAGTACCAGGAATTTCATCTTCAACTTCCTTTAGTATGCGTGCTGCTCCTAAAAGCATAGCAGTATGCGTATCATGACCACAGGCATGCATACAGCCGTTTTCAGCTGCAAAAGAAAGACCTGTTTCCTCAGTAATAGGCAAGGCATCCATATCAGCCCGTATCAAATAAGTCTTGCCGGGATTTACACCACCGACCAGTGCCACAACCCCATAGCCTCCAATACGCTCAGGTGAATACCCCATCTCTACTAATTTTGTAGTTACATATTCATAAGCAATCGGCATTTCCAGACCTATCTCCGGATGTTGATGTAGATATCGTCTATGACTGATGATTTCCTGCTCTAACTGCTTTGCTCTCTGAAGAAGCTTTTTCATAGGCATACTCCTTATACCTAAGTGGGTGATTGAAGTTTTCTCATTCATTTTGTCCTCTTTCCTTTGATTTTAGCTTTGTCATAAGTGACGGAATGATCCTGATTTTCTTTCTTATAAAAAGATATAAAGACCCCCCGAGTAGAATTGTTAAAATTCTCAAGCCTGTTTGCTCCATAATATTTATTGCTGCATAGTTGGATGACAAGCTGAAATAGATAAATATGATGCTATTTAAAAAAGCAGGAAAAATTCTCGTAAATACAATCATCATAGTAATAATTAAAACCAAAATCCCCATGACTCCATAAAACCCGATAAATGCCCCTGTGAATTTACGCAAAAGTATGAATATACAAGCAATAACAGTACCTGATACGCTTGAAAAATAGAATTTTCTTGTAGCTTCTTTGGAATCTTCCATAAGCATAATAAGAGCTGCTCCTAACACAGCTGGCCACCGTTCCAGATCTAAATCTGTTAGCATATTGATATGACGAAATAGCGATACATATACTGCTGCCCACAACGCCATAAGAAAAGCTACAAGTAGAAATATTTTGTTGACTGCTTTTTTGTTCATTGATTACTCCTTGCTGTTAGCTAAGTACCGTTATTTCATTAGACTCTTTTACCACATTTTCCAATTTGCAAACATACTCTAAATAACATACCATTCATTTGGTTTTGGTTCTGAATATTGACTCATATATGCTGATAGTTTTGTTATAATAAGCTCTGGAAAATTTCTTGATTTTTCAGGACATTGATGTATACATCGCATACAGCCAATACATAACTCTAAATCTGTATAACAATAATTATTTTGTGGTATAGCAGATGCAGGACAGCGCCTGGAGCATAAACCACATTTTATGCAGGAAGAGGTTACCACGATTGGATAGCGATTTGATGGCAACTCTATATAAGGTCTGTTACCCGGCACACTTAAAGAATCTCCATCTGTTATATGCTCTATTTTTTCTTTCAGTTCATTTGCAAATGTCAAGATTTGAACAACATCATTCTCGTCCGGACGGCCTTCAGCTATTGAGCCGATAATTGAATGTTGTGCAACAAAAGCTGCTGCGCCAAATACATGAAAATTTTGTTGCTTTAGCAAGTCGCAAAGCTCTATAAGCGCATCGTTATAATGACGATTTCCGTAAACAACGATAGCAACCGCTTTCGCTTGATTTCCTGCTATTTTATTTATTGCCCTTCGTGCAAGTTCAGGCACCCTTCCCATAAACACGGGAACAGAGAAAATCACCATATCACCGCTTGTAAAACTAGGTTTAGGGGGAGTTTGTAATGATAAATCATAACAATTAATTTTGATATTGAACTGTTCAGCAACTAAGTTTGCAATTTTCTCTGAAGAGCCAGTCGGGCTAAAGGGTAGAATAGATATTAAACTTAACATTTCATCCTCCATTATTAAATTTGACAGTTACAATAAATATTAAGGACGATTTCAAATTGAACAGTAACAAGAATTGAAATCGCCCTCATAAGCGGTAAAAACTTATTTCTCATCGTTTGCCGCAAACTCAGTCTGTACCTGAATATTAACTTTGTCTGACTTACTTCGCATAAAGCTGTAAATAAAAATTATAGCAGTAATTATAATAGTCGCGACTTTCAGACTGTTGGAAATGAAGCAATAAGTGACCAAAATAATTGAAGCAATTGTGGAACTTACCATAAGAACTCGGTAGAGTCCAGCCGACATCTTATTACCGCTCTCCGCCCACTCATTAGCAAAACGAGTAGGGACATTCATTGCGGAAAAGTTTGCAACGGCAACGAGGAGACCTGACGGAATAAGACTCATGGTAACCAGATCACTCAACTCCAAACCGAATAAAATCGGTACAAGTCCCAGGATATATAGGAGTGCAAAAACATAAGGGGTACCCCTTTTGCTCTCCTTCGCTAACCCAGCAGGAAACCACCCATCACGAGCCGAAGCCTGTATTGGTCTGTAACCGGAAGAAATACCGCCCAACAGAGATGTCGACAGAGCAAAGAGTGCGCCACCTACAATAAAGAAAGTGTGTAGACCAGTAGGCATCATCATTTTAGCAACATCACCAAGGTTCTTGCCCGCAATGCTGGCATAGGGAAACGCGTGAGTAGCGGCAAAGCCAATGAGGGCATAAATGCAAGCAGCAATCAAAGCAGACAGGAAAAATGCCAGAGGAATATTTCGCTTGGGATTTTTGGAAGCCTTCCCCATATTAATCACATATTGAAAACCATTGCATGTGTAGGACATAAGGGCTATGGCCATAATCAATCCCCCCATGCCATTGGGGAACATAGGTTCTCCGGCATAAGCAGAGGCATCCATGTTCATAAAGCCATAAACCACGAAAATGCCAAGGGCTATATACATAAGAAGCACCATAATATTTTGCACCTGGGCAGCGAACTTGTCGCCATTAATAGCGATAATATAGCCAATGGTAAGACAAAGAACTGCGACTACTTTGGAGTATTGCTCCAATCCCGGGGCGAGAACCAAAATATATTGAGAGATAGCTAAGGCGGTGACTGATTGGCTGCCAATCTTAAAGAGCATATCACTTGCCGCATTAAAACCCGCAAATATGCGAGGATTCGTCAAGGAATTGAGACCATACATACCACCCTCTACATCAAAAACACTAGCTAATATAGGATAGCGAATAGACTGCATAACTACGAGGAACATAGCCAGGAAGAGAGCAAAGACAATACCCCGGCCTGTGTAAGCAATGCCGTATCCCATCATTGAAAATACCCCGGCACCAATAATCGTGCCTACACCAAGAGATGTTAAATCAAACAGGTTAAGTTTCTTGTTCATATAGTTCCTCCTATTTATTCAAATTTTGTTGTACTTCGTATACAGAAAAGACCTCAGCCATACGATCAATAGCTTCTTGAATCACGGCCTTCGGGCTAGTCAGACAAATCCGTAAATACTGCCCTCCGTGTTCCGGATCATGAGAAGAACCACCTTGAACGGCAACGTTTGCCTTATGATTGGTCAAATACTGAAGCACATCCGGTGAAAAATCATAGTCGCAGAAATTCACCCAGAGTATGTAGGTTCCTTGAGGAAGATAAACCCGAGCCTTAGGCAGCTTTTCTTTGATATAATCTACAATAAAGACTAACATATTATCCAAATAGGCATTGAGAGCATTTAACCATTCCTCACTTTCATCATAAGCAGCTTTGACTGCCGCCAGCGCAAAGGGAGTTGGCATTTCTGTGTGATAACCATCTAAAAATCGCTTGCGTAGGTCGTCATTTGGTATCACCGAGTAAGCACATTGAAGCCCCATCAGATTGAACGACTTATTAACTCCAGAAACCATGACCAAATTACTATTATCCTCTACAGCTTGTATAATTGGATAATGCTTGGCATCACTCCTGACAATATCAGAGTGAATTTCATCAGAAACAAGTATCACATTATTTTCCCGACAAATCTGAGCCATGTGTACCAATTCTTCTTTTTTCCATACTCTGCCTACGGGATTTTCTGGAGAACAGAGGACAAAAACTTTGTTTTCTTTCATAGAGCATACGGTTCTAAATCCCTCCCAATCCATTTGATAATCACCAAGAAAGGGCTGTAGTTTTTGACAGTTGACAACTTTACGTCCTAATCTTTTTATAGTACTTGTAAAATTACTGTACACAGGGCTGCAAATGATAATCCCATCTCCTGGAGCCGAGAACGCTTCAATAGTTCTTCCCACTCCATCTAAGGCACCGTTAGAATGAACCAACCAATCTGGCTTTAATAACAGACTGTATCGCTTGGTATACCATCGAATGATCGAACCTTTGTACTCGGGGTCACTTTCTGCTGTTGTATAACCAAAGGTACCGAAATCAGCAACCCTATGCAGAGCGTTTGTAATGGCAGGAGCACATTGAAAATCCATGTCGGCTAAAAGAAGTCGGATGGTTTCATGATCCAAACGGATATTTGGAGCTAATTTTCGAAAATATACTTCGTCATCATACTTTAAAGTATAGGTTCCATATCGTTTTATAACTGTGTCAAAATTATATTCCACATTTCTCCTCCTTGTATTTGTTTTAGCTGCTAACTGAATTTTTACTGAATTAGTTTTTTAGTGCCATACAGATCAGCAATGTCTCAATTTGATACGTAACATCTTTTGTAAATAGAGTATAATACCTCCTTTCATTTGCGTTAGCATCTAACTCAATTATTATCTTAGCACCTATTATACTTTTGACATGTTGAGCTGTCAATATACAATATCGCTAAATAAAACGACTTTTTTTTTACTTTTAGTACATAACATAATATGGTATAATATTTAGTTAATGATATAAAATATTTATTGAGGTGGAAATATGGAAATATCGATTGATCAGATTAAGCAGACTTTAGGTGCCTCCGAACATTTACTAGGTGCAATGCAAAAGTATCATAGCGTCAGCCGAGATTATGGAACAGGCGATCTGCTTTTTTCCAGAGAAGTTCATTTTTTAATGGTTTTGGGCAGAGCAGATACTGATTTATTCATTGGAGATATTGCACAAGCTCTTGGAATCACACACGGAGCCGTATCTCAATTGGCGGAAAGGCTAGAAAAAAAGAACTTAATTATACGTCATAAATCAAACGGCGATCAACGCAAAATAATCAGTGTACTGACTGCAAAAGGACGAAAAGTATTCCAAAAGCATGAATCATATGATCAAAAAGCTTTTCAACGTGTACTAGAGCGCTGTGTCGATTGCAGCAATGAGGAATTAGAAACATTTGTCAAAGTAGCCGTTTTTTTAACAGAATGCTATGAGAGCTTCGCTGATGCTAATAAAACTGATTAAGAATTATCTGAAGCAATCTATGTAAGTGGTTATTATGTATGCTCAATGCCTGTGGCATGGTAATCGATGATACCATGCCCTCGGTGATTGGGTTTTTGGATAAAAACATCCGTAAGCCGCGGCACCCTTTTTCCAATTGCACATAACACTTCATAGGAAATTGTATTGCATAGATCCGCCACCTCATCTGCGGCTTCGGTATATCCGTCACATCGACGATACACATATCCATACAAATCCGTCCGACCTGCTTCACCCGTTTTCCACTGATAAGTACGGGAAGAACCCCGGAAAGGCAACGCATCAGACCATCGGCATAGCCGATACCAAGAACCGCAATAACGGAATCTCTGTCAGCAGTCCAGACCCGCCCATATCCAACCGTTTCTCCTTTTTGGACATTCAAAATATTAACGACTCTGGTCTGCAGGCTCATTGCCGGCCGCAAATCAATAGTCTCATGGCGGCATGGCGGCAGGGATTTGA
>Ga0153950_1000794_pt1 | contig 14211 bp, 10 predicted proteins | sample TSNJ034MetaG_FD_104737 | JGI IMG/M metagenome (GOLD analysis project Ga0153950, IMG submission 104737) | Attine ant fungus gardens microbial communities from New Jersey, USA - TSNJ034 MetaG | ecosystem: Host-associated > Fungi > Mycelium > Unclassified | place: USA: New Jersey, Wharton State...
CACAGGTCTGTGCTGCTTAGTCATCCATCAGTCATAGAATAAGTCTGGTTATTAGGCCAAATTCAATGTGAAATTCCACACATTTAATTTACCAATGAATTTGACTTAAATAATACAACTATAGCCATAATCTTTCCAACTGACTGCCTCCCTCCTATAACTCTTAAGGGTTTTTTTCCTGAGAGACATTTTGAGTCACAAGAGGCCTTATTTGTGTCAATTAATCCATAGGCTAAATCATTTACAACTCAGAGATTAATACAAGAGAAAAATAGCTTCTTAACTGTTTTCTATGCATATGATCAAAGCTACTAGCCTCCCAATATGCTAGACAAGTGCCAGATTAAGAACAACTATACAAGGAGTTATCTAAGGGTTGGACTCTAAATCATTGTCTTGATGAATACTATGTCTATTTTAATATAGAATTTTACATTAAATTAGCTAGACTTATTCCATTTACTGATAGATGACTAAGCAGCATAGACCTGTATACCTAGTGGGAGCCTATAAGGGCAACCAGAGTGGAGTAACTCCAGGAGAAACCTTAGTATATAAATAGACTCCAGAGTATGTTATAACTTATCTTCAGAAAAAACCTCAGAGAATAGAATGAGATTTCTAGAGAGATACTCTACACTATATATACAAGTCTGGTTGTATTGGAACATCCTAGTAGTTAGGGTAAAGAGTGAGTGAGCTAACTAAACTAATTAAATATTAGATAATAGTATTTAATTAGTGCAGGGTTGCTCTAGTGGATCACCACTAGCAGTTCAGGAGTGAAGTTTAGTGCGATCCCCTTACAGAGCCATATTATGCTCTTGTAATACCACTATCAGTTCCCCTCACACATATACTAATATCAGCTTGGACTTAGTTAGTATCTTGTACTATGTACTCATTCTCTTCAAATTCTTCTATAGTACTTAAACAATCTGTTCAGTTATTAAACCTTAGCTTTGTCCTCTACTGGGTAGATTCTACAACTCTTATCTAAATAATTCTGTCCTAAAATCTTTCAATAAATACCTCTTTTGAACTATCTATGTTATAGTGCATTAAGAATAAGGGGATAATTTTGGTCTCAGGATCTTTCTTCAAAGATATAAATAACTAATTTTAACAAAAATACAAGATAAATCATATTCCATATATTATAAGTTATCCTGCTCACCTAACATTTTGCTAGTCTTTCAGTACCTGATTCAAAACATCCAATTAGCAAATGGACTTGATCTATAAATAGCATGGGAAAGGTAACATTAGTATTATGTGACTAGGTCATGTGATTGCAAGAGACTGGTATATAGACCATGAAATTGTATAAGTAGTGTAGAAATTTAATAGGAAACTCTATTAAGTTCTTTTCTTTTAATTCTCATTGATTGGGTAAAGACTCATCTAAGTTTACATCTTAACACTATACCCCAAAGAAAACTAGCCTGGAAAAAATACCTTTGTACCATTCACAACTCCAGACCCAGTACTCTTATAGTAGCTTCCAAAACTGACCAAATTGAAAGATAATATAACTCAGAAGTTATCTTGTAAGGTATACAACTAAGGTCTATAGGTTAGTCTAGTATCTCAATCTAAGAAAGTATACAAGACCAAATATGAGATGATGGGGCTGAATAAGCATAACAAAGCTTTACCTAATCATGACTAAGATTTACCTAATACCTCTCTTTCACTCAAAAATTCCAATAAATTCCAATAAACTCAGGAAAAATTTGTAAAAATCAGGGAAAATTGTAATTGACTTCTTCTTTCCTTCTCTTCTTTTAATAAAATTTAAAGAAATAAATTCCATTATCACAACCCTCCTCTTTTCATATTCAACCCAAATTAGATATATAGAAGAGAAATAAGTATATACAAATATACAGTGATGGTGCTAGTTTATCAACTTCTTTGTCTCCAATTACTATTCTCTGTCTCTTTTCTTTGCTCTTTTACTCCTCTACTCTCTCTATACCTTGACTAGATACTAGGCCCTAGATGTAAAGAGAACAGTACTCTACAGCTGTGGTATAGAGCATAGTTGGTGTGACTAAGCTCAGGTTTATTCTTCTAGATAGACTATTTCCTTAAGTAGCACTGTAGTAGTATATCTATATATCTTTCTATTAGTAACCTAGTGCTTGGGGTCCATTGTGATCCTTATACATAAGGGAATAACAACTGCTCTTTAAGAGAGTTATTTAGAGTAGGGATCTCCTTTTTAGGAGTAATAGTATATCTTTATTGTTAAGATAGTTGTAAGTGAGACAGTAAGACAAACTGTGAGAAATAGATTCTGGTGAAAAAGAATGTCAAGCTAAGAGAGCTAAGAAGCAAGTATAGTGGTATATTGTCAAGCCTTAGAAGAAGTTGGAAAGGGCTTGGCTGCAGCTCTCTACTATACCACCACTGTGCTAGTCTCTTTGGATATTTACTAGAGTAGAGAAGTATCTCTTGGTATTAATAGTTGGAGAGTAATGGTCTAATTCCTAGATAGAGGGGTAACTAGGTTGAGAACAAGACTAAGGAGATTAGCTAGTAACTAAGAAATATATACTATATGACTAATGGATGATCTAGTGTCATGGGTTGTAACATATATAGTTGTTCCAGAGAATCATTACTTATCTGCTTTGCTCCAAAATGTTTCTCTAGCTCCTGTTTGGAATAAGAGAAGGGGTAGAGGAAGGGGAAATTTTCACATAACTCCTGTACATGTTCTACAGAATCTTGATGATGCTATACTTGATTTGTATAGATGTCAACTTACTCAACAAATGCTATCAAGAAAGCAACAATAGAGAACAACTTAGAATTATAGAACAGAAATGATAAGAGTAGAAGTAGAAAGACAAAGACAGGTAGAAGAGGGGCAGTTACAGCAACAGAGAGTAGCAGAACAGTTGAAAGTGTTACAAGCACAAAGGAAAGTTAAGCCTGTTTATATGGTTCAGATCAATCAAATAATAGAAGAATAAAGAAATGAGGATGCAGATACTTTTGACTATAAAGGGTATCAGAATAGAGGTGGTAATGGAGACCTAAATATAGATAAGAATATGCAAGAAAACATTTTGAGAGTTGTAAGTAACAAATTTTACTAATAGTTAGTAGATGAATATTAATCAGGTATTACAAGATGTTAGGGAAGGAAATATTCAAGAGTTAGATATAGAAGATAATATAATTCAGATATATTGATTTGTGCTCAATAAAATTCTGTATTTTCATAAATTATCAGGATCAAGAAGCTGTTGTTGCAGATGATATCCTACCACCTGTTCCTCATTCTGTACCTTATTTACCTGCTAGACAGCTATTCTTGAAGACTAATATTCAGTATAACAATTTGGGTATGCTGACTGTTATCTGCTCTCACTATCATGCTCTCCACTTTGAGTGTGAAAAACTTACTTTCTCAAGGGTCAATCATCCTAAGTTTAGCATATACTATTTGCAAGGACAGATCCAACTACCTCCTCTCCAACCACTTACTAAAATCCTTCACAACTACTTGACTGGAGATGATTATCCCTCAAAAGAATTTCACAATAATATATAACAGTATAATGTAGCTTTTGCCATAACTTTAGTAGGAGTCAAAGTTGATAACTTAGTCACTAGACAGTTAGGCCTCTACTGTTTCAAAATCTAGGGGAAACTTCATTATCTTACTGGCACTCTCCTCTCTTATACAGATCAGACTCCAATATATGTACAAATCTATATTCTTGATACAGTAGAGTAGCTTAATATTAGAAGAGCCAACAACAATAATCTAGATCCTGTAGTAATAGACAATATTCAGACAATGCTCTTGAATAGCCATCCATATATTGGTTGATAATGTCATGCATATGAGCTTATCAGGAACAAACCAGCAAATGAACAACAGAAGATCAAGATTAGGTTGTATATTAATTTATAATATGATCAATGAACTCACAATCTGTCTACTGCTAAAAAGATTACAGTTATCATTCCTGAGAAAGGAGTCTATCATGCAATAGATAATAAAAATGTAGTGTTATGGGCAAGAGAAGAACAACTTGAGCAAATAAACTAGAACAGTCCTTCATATGCTGTTCTTCATTATATTCTGTTGTTTCTAAAAAGGGAGAATAGGTGGCATCCAAGAATTCCAATCTGTAGTGCTCAACTAAGAGAACAAGGGAAGAATGGAAGACAAAGAAATGGAAAGGAATAGATTCACTCACAGGTGGTGTAAGGGGACTATACCAAACCTTACTCCTGATATACTAGTAGTAGTGTACCAGAGTAATCCTGCAACTAATTAAATTCCAATTATCTCATATTTAATTAGTTGCCCACTCCTGTATTCTTGTTCCTGACTGCTGGGATGTTCTGTAACTAGAGGAGTCATATATATAGTATAAATTACCCTCCAGGAGCCTTATTCTATTCTCTAAGGTTTTTTCTGGAGGTGAGTTGTAAACACATTCCAAAGTCTATTATATAAACTAAGGTTTCTCCTGGAGTCCTCTCTGCTCTGGTCACTCTTACAGCAGAATAGGATCTTCCAATAGAGCCTTGAGTAGTTGTAATAGATAGCTGTTTACTAGTCACCCTCTATCACTTGTCTTGATCTTCTGTGTATTCTGCTCCTGTTATGTTGATGCTGTTGGAGAGCCCTTGGGCTACCTCCACAACTATCTATAGCAGCTTTTGGAAAGGCAGAACAATGCTGAAACTAACATCAATACTGCTCTCACTACTTTAACTATTCAATTACAACAACTTATGCAATTTGTAGGAACTTTGTCTCTAACCCTGATAGTTAATACTCCCTAAACACTATTCCAACTGCTGACACTCCATTTAGTAACAACCATCTCTTGATCTTAGATTTGGCCCAAACTCCCTTCATTTCTAGACTTCAGCAGAGACTAGAGTTTTGGTTGAACATTCTTTAACTTCTGCTCTCTATATATGCATCTAGCCCTAGAACAGTTTGATTTAGACCTGGAAAAGATCTTTTGGATACTCATATTCTTCAAGAGCAGATGGACAGCCAAATGGTCTGAGAACCTTTTCTATATAGAGGCAGACACTGGTATTTTCTCTATTTCATCTTGGTCAGCCTTTGAGCAACACTTTTGGACTCAATTCTATTCTGTCAATGCAGAGGTGGATGCTACTAACATCTTAGAGGGATTCTTCTACTACTAGAACAATTAAAGGGTAAAGGATTATCTAGACTCCTTCCAGACCCTGGTCTTTGATACTAGATACATAGACTTTTGGACTCTCATGGTCAAGTTCTATAAAGGGCTATAAACCAGAATTCAAAACCAGATTGTGACCATGCCAGTAGGATACCCTAGAGACATAGATCCAGAAGCCTAGTACAAGATAGCCCAAAGGATTGACCAAGCTTAACTGGCAAATAAAGCTTTCCAGTCAAACCAAGGGCAGCTACCCCTCTGGTTTATATTTATATACTCTTTATTCCTTTCAGTTATTCACTTCCCTCCTTTAGTGATCCACCTCCTGTCTACACCAGCACCACTCCTATCTATCAAACCTACTCCCACTTCTTCTGCTCTATCAATAGCCATAGATATAAACATTGCTTGGAAGATCCAACAGCTGTCCCTGAAGGGCTGCTACCACTGTGAAAATGCTAACCACTTAGTCAGGGACTGCCCCCATTGCTTAGACATAAGATGACTAATGACAAAGTAGTAGAAGGAATTGATAAAAGATTTGCTGGCTTTGAAGAATTCTGTTTCTGAGGAAGAGGACCCTCCAGTAAAGAAGGATTTTAGATAGAGTAACTAGTAAAGAGTATGCCCTAGTTGCTCCTAGTAAATAGGTTCAGTATACTTGCCATAGAGGAAAGTAATATAAGTACAAATGAACTCACAGATGTATTACTCTCCTCCAATCCTGCCACAAAAGCTCCTGTCCAAAGATCGAAATAAGAAAGGAAACTACCTAAATAATCCTCCGCCAGCATGTTGGATGCTCATAGAGTGTCCCTCATTCTACCTATAGAAGTTCTTATAATAGACACTGCTGAGACCCACTCTGTCAAGGCCCTACTCAACTGCAGAGCAATAGATAGCTTTATCAACAAGAACTTTGTCTAAGCCAAAAAATCAATATTCAGAGCCTCTCCTACTCTATACCTGTGTTTAACATGAATGGATCTCCTAATAAAGTAGGCCAGATATCTGAGATAGTAGATGTCATTCTCCAGTACAACTTTTGCTCAGAACAAATACTCTTTGCAGTTGTTATATACTAGATTTTTGGTTATGATTAGTATTATTTATTTATTTTCTTTTCCTTATTATTATTATTTATCTTCTACTTAATTTAGAGTAGGAGTATCATATCTCAGACTAGGAGAAGTATTGTATTTTAGACTGGCTTTTCCCTATTCCAGCTAAGGTATATATACAGAGTAGATACATGATAGCCACCTAGTCTGCAGATTAATGTCTATTTGCCCTTTGTCTATATTCCTCTCCTTCTCCTATATATTTCTTAAACTCAGACTTTAGACTCTTGTTCAATATTTAATAACATCTTCTCATCTCCAAAATTAACGATCACTTATGATAGGAGATTGGGACACAACACATATATTGAAGCCAAGATCATTTTCTTTCAACATCTCCAAATCCCTACTCCTTGATATATATATCTCAGAGTATAAGTATATTTCCTTTTTTATACTAGCTAGTACTTCTTCTCCATAATATATACTATCTTAGAGTTATTCTATTAGCTAATTATTACTCTACTCTCTATTCTTGACAGTGGTCTCCAGCCTAAAAAGACAGAATTTCATACTTGGTTACTCCTAGCTTAAAGACTATAACCTAGAAGTCAACTGGCAGAAAGGAGAAGTACTCATGATCTGGTATCTGTTATAATACAAAGAATGTTAAGTACTGTGAAAAGAGCATACCTTGAAGAAGAAACAGCAAGTCTGAGCCACGAACATCTGCTGGAGTGGTTCTATGCCAGAACTTGCCAAGGAGGAAGAGAAAACACCTAGCAGAATAGATAGAAGAGACTGGAAATTAGGGAATTGCCTGTTTATAACCTAATTTCTACCAGTCCCAGAATAGAAAAAACTCCAAACTACTACTACCACTTTGCAACATCTGGCTGAGGGAGCTTATTGTAGTATAGAGACACAAGCAAGCCTCAGCTCTATATCTGACTACGTCAAGGGATTCAAAATGGTATTTACAAAGGAAGATTTCAACATCCTTTTAGAGTATTATTACTGGAATCATGCTATTGAACTCCTTCCCAGATCAAAACCCAAGTTGTCCAAGGTATACCCTCTATTCCCTATAGAACAAAAGAAACCTAATGTTTTTCTCAAAGAAAACTTGTATACTAGATGGATTCAACCCTCTAAATCCCCTATGGCCATTCTGGTCTTTTTCACCAAGAAAAAGGATAGTTTGCTCTACCTAGTCCAAGACTATCACTCTCTCAATGCTATAATAATCAAAAACAAGTACCTTCTTCCTCTGATATCTGAACTTGTCTTGTAGCTCTATAAAGCCAAGTACTTCACCAAGCTTGATGTTTACTGGAGCTTTAACAATATATATATCAAGTCCAGAGATAAATAAAAGGCCATGTTCTGTACCAACTATAGACTGTTCAAGCCCTTAATAATGTTCTTTGGTATGACTAACAGTCTGACCATATTCTAGACAATGATAAATAATATCTTCCAAGATCTCATAGCAGAAGGTATTGTAGTTGTCTACCTAGATAACATTCTTATCTTTACTAAGACTGTGGAAGAACATACAAGAGCTGTCCAAAGGGTACTCGAGATCTTGACAGAGCACAAGCTATTTCTTTGTCTAGAGAAATGTGAATTCCAGAAGGAGCAGATCAAGTACTTAGACCTAGTCATTTTAGAAAACAAGGTTTCCATGGATCTGGTCAAGGTTACTGGAGTACATGAGTAACTGATCCCAGAGAACAAGACTAATATCTAGGCCTTCTTTGTTATGACTTGGCAAAACAGCTAAGTCATTATTTATATTTCTTTTCTTTTTCTTTTTTTATTTGGACTTACTATATAAGAAAGGAGTACAGAAAAGTATCACATGACTAATGTTATACATCACAGTCACATGCCAGAATGTCACAGTGTCACATCACATGATGAAGTCACATGAGGAGTGTAGGAGAGTAGTACACAGACCATGTAGTAGTTGTATAAGTAGTATATAGAATCCAATGGAAATTCTATCAAGTTTTTCTTGTCAACTTGGACTTGGAGTATGATTAAGTTATCTTAGGCTAAGTCGCTATATTCTTGGGGTTTGTCAACTTCTACAGACAATTCATACAGAACTTTTTGACTATAGTACACTCTCTCTTTGACTTGATCCAAGCCAACCAAGTGTAGACCTAGATGAACAAGAAGCATAAGATCTTTGATATCCTCAAGCAAGCGGTGACCTTTACTCTGGTGCTGGTATCACTATAAGACTTAGACCTCTTCAGAATCAAGGCAGACAGTTCCAAGTAGAAAAAGTTAGAAGCATCTAAGGACCTGGAATAGCCAAGTGTTTGTCATATTCAAGAAGGCATATATGGCAAAAGGATTACTGGAGGATAATCATGAGTAGAGAATTTGCTTGGAGAAAGCAATTGCAATGTAGCCTAGAGTGGTATATTGTTAGTTATTAGTAGTGATCTTGCTAACTAATAAAGTAGTTGAGCCTCATGTTCCCTGGGATTAATTCAAGGCTGGACTTTGTGATAATATCAAGTACAAACTATGTTATATAAGCCACTATCAAGCTGACCAGGAGATACCAAAGGATGATGTTTATGATTATAGTCTTTGGGATCTAAATAGAATGTTGGTAGGAATAAAAAGAAGTCTTGCTGAGTTTCCATCCATGTCTCTTTTACAGCAACAGTAGGGTCACAAAATACCTAATCCTTTCTTACAGGCTGAGCAGTATAATACAGATGAAATGGCAACTTTGGTAAATGAGTAAAGAGCAACATTTAATCCTAAACAAGTTGCTGCTTTTGATGTTGTCCTTGAGTCTATTATCAACAACCAAGGTCACCTTTTCTTTATTCATACTGCTAGTGGTTGTAGGAAGACATTTCTTTGTAATACTATTGCTGCTGAGGTTAGAAGAAGAGGACAGGTGGTATTGTGTATAGCATTATCTGGAATTGCTGCTCTTTTGCTAGATAAAGAAAGGATGTCTTATTTATATTTCAAGATTTCTCTTTCTATTAATGAGAACTCTGTGGCTGGACTTAAACATAATAGTTATATGTTTCCAGTCATTCAACAGACCAAGGTTATCATTTGGGATGAAGTTCCTATATAGCACAAGTATAATATTGGTATTGTTGATCAATATCTAAGAAACTTGCTTGAAGTAAGTGATTACTTACACTTGATAGCTGTTGAATTGACATATTATCTAGAATAATCATCCATTTGGTGGGATCACAGTGGTATTTGGAGGGGATTTTTGTCAAACTATGGTATCTAAAGAAATATGCCAACAAGTAGTAGCAGCATCTCTTTATAGAGGAAATCTATAGAGACATATCAAGTTTTTATATCTCAGATACAATATGCACTTGAGCCACTCTGAAGCTGACAATTAACATGCTCAATAGTTGTTGGAAATTGGTGCTGGATCAACTATGAATAATAATAAGATAATACAGGTTTCTCAGTCTATGGTTTGTACTAATCTCAATACTCTCATCAACAGAATCTATCCAGGAATTGGCAACCCAAGAGTTTAAGATGACCAATACTTCTTGGATCACATTATTCTCTGTTCTAGAAATGATGAGGTACATAATATTAATAAAGCTATTCTCCAACAGTTCAACCTAGTACCAAATATAGAGGTCCATATGCTAAGAAGTGTGGACTTTGTGTCTAAAGAAGATGGAATGTACTATACCTATTCTGCAGAGTTTCTTCAACAACTGAATAGTAGTGGATTGCCTCCTGCTTTACTTTATCTCAAGGTTGGCTGTCCAGTTATCTTACTGAGGAATTTGGATCTAGGAGAAGGACTTTGCAATGGAACAAGAATAGTAGTGGTGAATGTGAGGAAAAAGGTACTCCAGTGCAGGATTATTAGCAAGAATAGAAGGTTTAGAGGAAAGATTATGTTAATTCCAAGGATTAGATTATCACCTAATACAAATACATTGCCTGTGCCACTCAAGAGACTTCAATTTCCAGTCAGGCTGGCCTTTGCTATAACTATCAACAAATCTCAAGGACAATCAGTAGAGCATATGGGGATTAATTTGTGGACATCAGTATTCTTCCATAAACAACTTTATGTAGCATTTTCAAGATGTACTTTAGCATTGAACATTTCAGTACTTCTTCTAGAGCAAAGTCAAGAGAGCAGAAGGACACTCAATGTAGTATATAAAGAGGTATTCAATAGTATTAGATTGTAGATTGTATATGTATGTGACAATAGACTTGAGATTGATTTTTACTGCAATTTGAGAAATAAGTGAGTGAAATTAGTTAAAACCAAAGTACACAGAAAGTTGAAGAGAGCACAATAGACTGACTTCAATATATACTCAACTATTCAGAATTAGTACAGACTTAGGACTGAAGCTTGGACCTCAACTAGTGATAATTGAAAGGGAAGAACTCAATAGAGTTCTCTATTAGATTTCTACTAGTACCTATACAAATATTCCATGGTCTGTATGCCTACTTTCCATGGTTACAAGACTATGACTAATAACTATATAATTTTACATAATAATGTCTCATGCTATTTATATCTTCCCTATATTATATTTCTGGAGATTCCCCATTAAGTTGATGAATACATAGGAGATATTTTTCTTTTTTGGAACCAACTTATAATAGCTATGCTATATAGCTAGCCCTATGAAGAAATGTAACTCAGATATCTTGAGTAGATAACTATATTAATAATCTAAAGAAATGTAACTACAAGTATTAATGAGCAAACAATGATATTTTGAGAAACAATGCCCTTACCTCAGATGTCTTGAGTAAACAACTGAGATATAACAATAGTCTACCTATATATATATATGTTAGTATACAGTCATGAGGACTTAGAGCTCAACCAAGGTAGTTGTTCAGGAAGAACTCAATAGAGCTCTTCATTGAATTCTAGTAGTTACTTATACAAATGTCAGTTGGTCTGTGTGCCTATCTTCTATGATCATATGACCCTTACTAAGAACTATATATATCTTATATAATCCTTCCTATACTATTTATATCTTTTCTATTGTCACAAACTTTATTCAGACTATAACTCCTAGAATACTTGACTGATTTCAATAATTTAAATGGCTACCAAAAGCCCTTAAGAAGACCTTTTAAATAATACCAAAAACATCTCAAGGCAATCAGTATTCACCAAGTCATCAAACACTAAATCACTGATATCTTGGGAACTACTTGATATAATTGTTTGCTTTAATGACCATTGTGAAGCTTTTTTCAATGTACTTCTTTTGGCTATGAATAGATCCCAAGGGAATAAGATCCCATGGAGATACAAGGTCCTCAATGTTTGTACATGATACTGATCTATTACCCATAGATTATCATCTATTCTTGAATAGAACAAAGAACTGCTCTAAAACAGTGAGGTTATCTCTATTTCAAGAACAATAGCATTCCTATATGTAGAACAATAGGTAGTGATTATATAGTAGGCTGTCTTTGTACACAGACCATCACAATCATATATTTGAGGACTATATATCTGAGAATAAATCTTAGACTTAATAACATCTTTTGTTGCTTGTTTAACTTCACTTTTTTGAGCTTTTTGATTATCAAATCAACCAACCACAAATCAGTAAGTAGCCATTTATGATACCTGCATTGTATTCTTGGATGTTTCCTATCAAGTTGATGAACATATGAGAAATAGTTTTCTTCTTGGAAGTTATCTCATAACAATATATACCAATTGGGTGTAGTTGAGTGAGTGTTTTATAATAGAATGATGAAGTAAGATAAGAATGTATCAGAAAAAATAAGAGGTTGGACCATATCAAGTCTTGGTCTTCAAGTTAATGGACTTGATCTCAACCAATCAGATTATGTTTTTCTCTGTGCTTGCCTACAAGTAGTGAAAAGTGAATTCTCTGAGGAGATAGAGGATTAGGGAGGAGGCTTAATTGATAATGAAGCTATTATAACTTGGTAAAACAGCTAAGTCATTATTTACTTTACTTTAGCTTTATTTTCTTTTTTTATTTGGACTTACTATACAAGGAAGGAGTATAGAAAAGTATTACATAACAAATATCACACATCACAGTCATATGCCAGGATATTACAAGGGTCACATTATATAACAAAGTCACATGATGAGTGTGGGAGAGTAGTGTACAGACCATGTAGTAGTTGTATAAGTAGTATATAGAATCTAATAGAAACTTCATTGAGTTTTCCTTGTCAACTCAGACTTGGAGTGTAATTAAGTCATTTTAGACTAAGTTGCTATACTAGAACTTGATTCCACATCTAGAGTACTATCTACCTTGGACCTTGCTTATCTTTACTCTCATAATCTCATCAACTCTTGACCAGTGGTTACCACGATTACTAGTCACCTCTATATATAGCCAGGCCCTTGGCTTAAGGGGACTTTACAGTTAGTTAGGGACTGTAGGTGGAAATGTGGTGCCAAGCTCAGGTATTACTACTGAAACTTGATCTTATAATCAAGTGGGTTGTATAGTTACTTATACTGCTTTCTTAGTATAAACTTCATACTACAGGTGCATTGTTATCTGTCTATACAGGGGAGTGACAATTACTCTTTAGGAGGTTGTTTAGATTAGGGACCCCATCTATCAGGTAATAGTCTAACCATACTATTAGGGTAGTAGTTAGTAGGGCAGTAGAACTGGCTAGATAAAGATCTTGTACTCCAGCAGATATAGTATAGCTAGTAAGATCATTTTGTACTAGTGAGGTATCAATACAATGTCTCAATCCAAATATAACTCTCTCATGAGTGGTCTATTCAACCAAAAGCACACTCTTGCTAAACTAAGGGCAGAACTAGAAGGAAAAAGAGAGAGGATGTGTCAATGCTATAATAGACTTAGACACCTGGCCTGTAACTGCAGGAATAAAAAGGAGGAGATAAAGGGGAAACCAATTCTCCAGAATAAATTTAAGGTGATAGCAAGTAAGGTAATGCAGTGTAGAGTAAGGGAGGAAGTGAAAGTAAGAAGACAAAAGACAATAGAGGAAGAGAAAGTGAGATGTTTTAGATGTTGAAGAATAGGACATTATAAATGGGAATATTCTAACATAAAGGTAAAAAGAAGACAACAAGAGGAAGGAGCAGCACATGTGGTGAAACCACAGAAGGTGTAGTAGAAAGAGAAGAAACTAGCATGTCCCCTATGGGAAAAGGCACAGGAGTATAGTAGTATATGGGGTATGTCCCTAAGAGACATAGCATTTATCACAAATGGCTACTTACTGATTTGTAAGTTGATGATTTGATAATCAAAAGGTTCAAAAAAGCAAAGTTTAGACAGTAGCAAAAGATGTTGTTAAGTCTAAGATTTACCCTCAGACATACAGTTCTTAAATACATAATTGTGGTAGTCTGTGTACCAGGACAGCCTACTACATGATCACTACCTATTGTTCTACATATAGAAGTGCTATTGTTCTTGAAATAGAGATAACCTAACTATTTTAGGGCAGTCCTTTGTTTTATTCAAGGACAGATAATAATCTATGGGTAAAGATCAGTGTTATATGCAAACATTGAGGACCTTGTATCTCCATGGGATCTTACTCCCTTGAGATCTATTTATAGCCTAAAGAAGTGCATTGAAGAGAGCTTCACAATGGTCATTGAAGCAAATGATTACATCAAGTGGTTTCCGAGATATCAGCGATTTAGTGTCTGGTAACTTGGTGATTACTGACTAATCTGCTGATAACTTGGTGAATACTGATCACTTTGAGATGTTTTTGGTACTGTTTGAAAGGTCTTTTTAAGGGCTTTTGGTAGCCATTTAGATTGTTGAAATTGGTCAAGTATTCCTAGAGTTATGGTCTGAATGAAGTTTATGACAGTATTAGAGGAAAAAGGTTAGAAGACAAGGTGGGAGGTGGTGACATTTGTAGAGTATGGTGGGTGCAACTATAAA
>Ga0153950_1000795_pt1 | contig 14205 bp, 9 predicted proteins | sample TSNJ034MetaG_FD_104737 | JGI IMG/M metagenome (GOLD analysis project Ga0153950, IMG submission 104737) | Attine ant fungus gardens microbial communities from New Jersey, USA - TSNJ034 MetaG | ecosystem: Host-associated > Fungi > Mycelium > Unclassified | place: USA: New Jersey, Wharton State...
AAATACCGTAAAGGAAAAACCACTGCAGCATACAGAAAAATTGAATTGGATGGGTTACAATTAGCACTGGATGTACTTGGTTTAATAGAGGATATTGAACTTGAAGATGTCGTTAAGGCAATACAGAATATAGATTATAGAGTATGTTCCTCATTAGATTTAAGAGACCGTTATCAACCTGCTACGTTAGAATATATAGAAGATAAGGATGATTCTATTAAATTTGATGATGTTGATGTTCCGAAAGCGTTGAGCAGATTAAAAAACAAGGCACCGGACAGATATGAACTGTTTGAAAATGCAGTACTTACCCTATTTCCGGAATTCACAGCTATCAGGTTAAATGAATATACACTAACAGATCAATCAATAGAACATATGACAGTAACCATTTCCGGCAAACTTTTGTCGCAGAAAGAAATACCGTTCAGAATAAGAGAAAGTGTATATCGTCTATTTGTTAACAGCATTTATCTCAATCAACCGATAAGTATGGCAAATATGTCAACAGGTACCAAACGAGTTATTTGGCTTCTTGCAAATGCCTTCATAGCTAATTATGCAGAAGCAGGTCTAATTGGAATAGAGGAAATTGAAACCAGCATCCATCCAGGAACGATCAGGCAATTGTTGGAAATTTTAGCTGAAGCAGCAGGAAATGCTTCTTTAATTATTTCAAGTCATTCACCATACCTGGTTCAGTATTTAAAACCGGAGAATATATATATAGGTATTCCCAGTAATAAAGGTGTTGCAGAATTTAGAAAGATTCAGAAAAGCAAATTAAAAATTCTTATATCCAATGCAAGGGATATTGACCTTTCCGTTGGTGAATATCTATTCGAATTACTTTCTGGAGACTCTGATTCCTTTGAAATTTTAAATAGTTTTTTGGAGGAGTCATGTAAATGATAGAAAGTTCACAGAGCATAATTTATTATGCGCACTCTACTAAACAACATACCGATGATTTCCATAACAGGGTACCGAAAGCACAGGGTTTTTCTTGTGTTTTCAGACCAGGTCTGTTAAAATCTGTATAAATTGAGAATCAATGCATTCATACGACAAACAATAGATAGGTTGAAAATAGGAGGCAGTAAAATGGGAATATACTTAAATCCGGGAAGTGAAAAGTTTCAAACAAGCTTACGCTCAGAAATATATGTCGATAAAAGTGAGTTAATTGCCTACATTAATTCAAAGATCAGAACAGAACAAAAATACATATGTGTCAGCCGCCCCAGGAGGTTTGGTAAATCCATGGCATTTGGCATGCTTGCTGCTTATTATGGCTGTGAAGAAGATACAGATAGTTTATTTATGAATTTAAATATCAGTAAAATGCTTTCCTATCAGGAACATAGGAACAAATATGATGTGATTGCGATTAACATGCAGGCATTTTTAACCAAATCCAATAATATAGAGGAAATGCTCTCTCTGTTACAAATGCGTGTTATAAAAGAATTACGCAGAAAATACCAAATAGAAGAAATGGATACTAAACATTTAGATTGGGCTATGGAGGAAGTGTTTGCATTTACAAACCATCCATTTATTATTTTAATAGATGAATGGGATTGTATTTTCAGAGAGTACAAAGATGATATCAACTCACAGAAGAAGTATCTGGATTTTCTCAGATTGTGGCTGAAGGATCAGGACTACGTGGGTCTTGCCTATATGACAGGTATTCTTCCAATTAAAAAATACGGTACCCATTCTGCACTGAATATGTTTGGAGAGTATTCCATGGCAAAACCGAAGCAATTTGCCTCGTACTTTGGATTTACAGAGGATGAGGTGAAAGAGCTGTGCATGAAATATCAAATGAACTTTTTAGAAACCAAAGCATGGTATGATGGGTATCATTTTGACTTGTCATTGGATACAATAGCAGAGACTGATGAGATAATAAAAGAGGGAAAACAAAACAATATTTCTGTTTATAGTCCAAAATCAGTGGTGGAGGCTATGCTCTATCAAAAGTTTGATAACTATTGGAATCAAACGGAAACCTATGAAGCATTAAAAGCTTATATTCAGATGAATTATGATGGATTGAAGGATTCTGTGATAAAAATGCTTTCAGGAGGGAGTGTCAAAATAAGAACAGGTACTTTTGCTAATGACATGACGACTTTTAACAGTAAGGATGATGTGTTAACACTTCTGGTGCATCTGGGATACTTGACCTATAATGCGAAGTCAAAGATGGTATCCATTCCTAACAAAGAAGTAAGGGAGGAATATAGAAACGCCATCAATGTAATTGGATGGAATGAAGTCATGCGTTCAATAAACGCCTCGCAAAATCTTCTTCAGTCTCTGTGGGATATGGATGAAGCATCGGTGGCACAAGGGATTGAGCGGGTACATCAGGAAGTATCCATCTTACAGTATAATGATGAAAATGCTCTAAGCTATACCATAGGACTTGCTTTTTATGCAGCTAGAGAATATTACATGATGGTAAGAGAATTACCTGCAGGGAAAGGCTATGCTGATATTTGCATGATACCTTACAAACTGAATCATCCTGCAATTATCATAGAGTTAAAATGGGATCAGTCTGTACAGGGTGCTATTGCACAAATAAAAGAAAAGCAGTATATAAAGGCTCTGGAAGGATATAGCGGTGAAATAATGCTTGTGGGTATTAATTATGACAGGAAATCAAAAACGCATGAATGCAGGATAGAAAGTCTTTCCATTTCATAGTTTGGATGTTATACATAACATGATTCAGAACAGATTAAAGATTAAACTGATAAGAACAAACCTATATAAACAGAAATTTGACAAAATTTGAAATTAGTTGTAAAGTACTAATAGCTACTATAAAGAATAAGAGATGTATTAAAATTTCGGGAATGTATAATGCTCAGGATATAAAACGGAAAGGTTATCAATCATGGAAATAAAGGAAAGATATGTATGTGCTATCGCAGGAACCGGATATGTAGGGCTTTCAAATGCTATTTTGCTGGCTCAGCACAATAAGGTGTATGCAGTTGATATTGTTCCGGAGAAGATAGCGCTTATCAATAGCAGAAAATCGCCGATTGTGGATAAGGAAATCGAGGAGTATCTGACTTCAAAGGAACTTGACCTGACGGCAACACTGGATGGGGAAATGGCATATAGCAATGCAGACTATGTGATCGTTGCAGCACCTACCAATTATGACAGCAAGAAAAATTTCTTTGATACATCTGCGGTGGAAGCAGTGATTGAATTGGTGATTCAATGCAATCGAAATGCGGTAATCGTTATTAAATCTACCGTTCCGGTTGGTTATACGAAATCTGTCAGGGAAAAGTTTCAGTATGATAAAATCATATTCAGTCCGGAATTCCTGAGAGAAGGACAAGCCTTGTATGATAATCTATATCCTTCTCGTATTATTGTTGGTACGGATATGGAGAATGAGGAGCTTGTGGCAGCGGCACGTACTTTTAGCGGGCTTTTGCAGCAGGGAGCTATAAAGGAGAATATTGATACGCTGCTTATGGGTTTTACAGAAGCAGAGGCTGTGAAGCTTTTTGCAAATACTTATCTGGCGTTACGAGTCAGCTTTTTTAATGAGCTGGATACTTATGCAGAGATGAAGGAGCTTGATACAAGGCAGATTGTGGAAGGTGTGTGCCTGGATCCGAGAGTTGGCTCCCATTATAATAATCCTTCTTTTGGTTATGGGGGTTATTGTCTGCCAAAGGATACAAAGCAGCTGCTGGCTAACTATCAGGATGTACCGGAGAACCTGATCGGAGCGATAGTGGAGGCAAACCGGACGAGGAAGGACTTTATTGCAGACAGGGTATTGCGGTTGGCGGGGTATTATGGTTATGGTGATGATAATACATATGACAGCAGTAAGGAAAAGACGGTTACGATTGGCGTGTTCCGGCTGACAATGAAGGCAAACAGCGATAATTTCAGGCAAAGTAGTACACAGGGTATAATGAAGCGGATTAAGGCGAAGGGTGCTGCTGTGGTGATCTATGAGCCTACTCTTCGGGATGGTAGTACGTTTTTTGGGAGCAAGGTGGTGAATGATCTGGAAGTGTTTAAGGGGTCTTGCGATGCGATCATTGCCAACCGGTATGAGGATGTATTGGCGGATGTGAGGGAAAAGGTGTATACGCGGGATTTGTTTCAGCGGGATTGATGGAAGATGGTAAAAGAGGAGAAATAATAAAGATGTGGTGTGTATATTGTAAAGGGTAAAGAAACTTGAGCATATTAAATATTTACAAAAATACGCGGTTATGCTATTATAGTAACAATGCTTGGATGGGTGTGAGTGACTTACTGCGGCATAGGTTTCGTGAAGGAGCTTACTTTAGGAAAATGGTACCACAAAAGAAAAACTAAGAAATACATATTAAATTTTAGACATTATAGGATTTAGCCTTTTCTTTTTTGGATATACTAAAACCGAGAGTTGATAATATGCCAAAAGAATATAGTGAAATTGGCCATGCTGCATATGATATAAAATACCATCCTATATGGGTTGCCAAACACCGATAGATACGGAGTATTAAGTGGACAAGTTGCATTATGTATGAGGGATATTTCAGTCAGAAACACATTTATGTGCAAACTCACTCACTTTAGCGGGTGGTAACTCAGTATAAGTACACGATATAAAGGAGGCATGCCTAAGGTATGTAACTAATATGAGTATGTCAAAAGTATCTATTGTTATAAGAACTTGTGGTAGACCCAATGTTCTAAAACATGCGTTGGAAAGCATCAGGGAACAAAGCTATAAAAATATAGAAGTTATATTAGTAGAAGATGGGATTAATATTTCAGAGAGTAGTATTAGTGAGAATTATCAGGATTTGAATATTCAATACTACCATACTAAAGAAAAAGTTGGACGATCAAAGGCAGGTAATATAGGACTTTCAAAATGTAATGGCAACTATATTAATTTTTTAGATGATGATGATATGTTTTATCCCAATCACATCAACCAATTATTGACTGCAATAAAGGAAAATAATACAAAAGCTGCATATAGCATAGCAGAAGAAAGTCAAATAGTAAAAAGTAATAAAGATACTAATATTGAAAAAAGGAAAATCATAAGATATCAACAACCATTTAACAAAACACTGTTATTTTATATGAACTATATACCCATTCAAAGTATTCTATTTTCTAAAGAATTATATGAAGAAGCAGGTGGTTTTGATGAGTCATTAGATGCCCTTGAGGATTGGGATCTATGGGTACGTTATTCAATATTGACAGATTTTTTCTATTTACCAGAAATTACATCGAAATATTATGTACCTTATAAAAGTAAGATAAAGAAAAAAAGAGATGCTTCTTTATATTTAGCTAATACTCAAATTAATGAAAAGTTCAAATCATATAATGCAAACTTTAACATATATGATCTAAATATGGATTTAGAATATATCATTAATACCTTTGGTAAAAGAGGACTCTTTCATTATGCAAAGAAAGTCAGAGATTATTTGATATATGGAGATATCTGATAATTAGAGGAATATGTTTTGAATTTAATAAATAAAAAAAAGAAATATAAAAATACAATAACGTTTATACTCCAGTTTACTTTAGATGATTTTAAAAATAAGTATGCGGGCTCTGTGTTAGGTATTATATGGGCGTTTATACAGCCACTATTGACAGTTCTAATTTATTATTTTGTTTTTGAAATGGGGTTCCGATCACAACCTGTAGAAAATTATCCATTTATATTGTGGTTGATATCAGGTTTGATTCCATGGTTCTTTGTAAGTGATTCAATATCGGGTGCTACACCAAGTTTATCAGAATACGCCTATTTGGTAAAAAAAGTTTTGTTTAACATTAATATATTGCCACTCGTTAAATTATGCTCAGTATTAATAGTTCAATTATTTCTTATATGTATTGCTATTGTATTATTTTGTTGCTTTGGATATTATCCTGACATTTTTTATATACAAATAATTTATTATCTTATATATATGTTTGTCTTAACTGCCGGAATTATATATATTTCTTCTTCGCTATATGTTTTTTTCAAAGATATGATACAGATAATTAGTGTAATTCTACAAATTTGGTTCTGGATTACACCAATAGTATGGGATATTAATATTATGCCCGATACGATACAAACAGTATTAAGATATAATCCCTTATCATATATAATTCGTGGATATAGAAATACCTTTGTATATAAGGTATGGTTTTGGCAAGATTGGAAGGAAAATATACTGTTCTGGGGAATTGCAATATTTCTATGTGTAGTTGGAATATTATGCTTTAGAAAACTAAAACCACATTTTGCTGATGTTTTATAAGGAAAGAATATGATTAATAAATCAATAATAATTAATAACTTAACAAAAGAATATAAACTTTATTCATCGTCCCAAGATAGAGTGAAAGAAGTCTTTAATATCCGAAGGAAAAAATATCATAGCTTATTTAAAGCTTTGAATGATGTCACGTTTGATGTAAAGACTGGTGAAACAGTCGGAATAATCGGCCGAAACGGTGCAGGAAAGTCTACATTACTTAAGATTATTACGGGAGTATTAACACCGACATCTGGAGAAATTAATACTACGGGAAGAGTATCGGCTCTCTTGGAATTAGGTGCAGGATTTAATCAAGAATATACTGGAATTCAAAATATTTATTTAAACGGCAGAATAATGGGTTATTCAAAACATGAAATGGATGCAAAATTGGGAGAAATAGTTGGTTTTGCAGAAATTGGAGAGTTTATTAACCTACCAGTAAAAACATATTCCAGCGGAATGTTTGCCCGATTAGCATTTGCTGTAGCTATAAATGTTGAACCAGATATTTTAATTGTTGATGAGGCATTAAGTGTTGGCGATTTATTTTTTCAAAATAAGTGTTTTCGTAAATTTGAAGAACTAAAACAAAATGGAATAACTATTCTTTTTGTATCACATGATATTAGTAGTGTGAGGCAAATGTGCTCACGAGTTTTGTGGTTAGAACAGGGGCAACAAAAAATATTCAGTGATAGTGATACTGTTTGTGATATGTACATGGATGAAAAAAGGGAAAATATGAATGTTGTAGTTGATGTAAAAGAAAACATTAATATATCAACTATTGAAGGTACAATCAATAATGATTATCTTACCATTCCCAGAATTTCATTTAGAGAAAATAAGTTATGTTCTGAAGACTTTGATGTTATGTCGTGTTTTATTACTGATAAAAGGGGAAATATAGTTACACACTTACAAATTGATGAGGAATATAAGACACATGTCGTTATTGCATTTAAGAAGTATATGAAAGATATAATTGTTGGATTTGTTTTCAATAATAATAAAGGATTACCCTTGTTTGATATTAATAATTTTATTAACCAGGAGCAGGTTATAGAAGGAAATCCAGAGGAAATAACAGAAGTCGTTTTTGAATATAAAATGCCCAGACTTATGAAAGGCATGTACATTGTAAGCACAGCCATAGCGCAGGGAACTCAGGAAAACCACAAGATGCTTACCTGGCTTCATGGTGTTCTGGAAGTTGAAATAATCAATGTTGGTTATAACTCTTCATATATTGAAATACCAAGTAAAATTAATGTTTATCAAATACCATATAACAAAGTAGCATATCAAGAATAGGATATATTATATGAGTAATTATGATTTTACCCTAGATTTAGAAAATCCAAATACAATGTCTATTATCAATAACTGGATATCTGAAGGCAGTGTGGTTCTTGAAATTGGTTCAGCTAATGGTAGATTAACGAAACACTTAAGTCAAGCAAAACACTGTGAGGTAGTCATTGTTGAAAAAGACGCAGAAGCCGGAAATGATGCATCTATATATGCAGTAGAAAGTTATATTGGAGATTTATATGGTGATGTAGAGAATTATAAATGGTTACAAACGAATAGAAGGTTTGATTATGTTATATTGGCTGATGTTCTCGAACATTTACCTCATCCTGAGGAGGTATTAAACAGATGTAAAAGTGTTCTTAAAAGTGGCGGCAGATATTTAATCTCAATACCTAATATATCTCATAACTCTGTTATTATTGAGTTATTTAATGATAAATTTTATTATGATAAAGCTGGATTATTAGATAGAACACATATACATTTTTTTACAGATACAACATTTAAAAAAATGATAGAGTTACTTGATCTATATATAGTTGAAAAAGTAAATATATATAGCAGAGTAGGGCATAATGAAATTCTAAATACTTATGATTCAGTTTCATCTAATATTAGTGATGCCTTACGTAAGCGCCATGAAGGAAGTGTTTATCAATATATATATAATATTTCATATGATAAAACTGATAAAAAAGAAGAGAAGATTGAAATATTTGATATGGATGATAAAGCACACTTTGAAACAGAATGTTTCTATATGAATGAAGAAGATGAAACGATTACACAAGACAAAAAATTGTCAAAAACTATTGATAAAGAAAGCTATATAAAAATACAGTTCGAATTTCCTGATGATAATATTGAAAAAATTAGGTGGGATCCAATAGAATTTAATTGTATTATTTTATTTCATAGATGCACTGGCAGATTGAAAAATGGTGAATTTGTCAATTTAGAAATAGAGTCACATAATGCAGAATTTTCTGATGACGAAATATATATTTTCACTAAAGAAGATCCAAATATTTTTTTTAATAATGTTTACGGGATTATGGAAATAGAAATAGTATTTTCAATTTTAGATTATCATTTTAACTGTGATGAAAATCTAAGTTTATTATTAAATTATCTAAACAATCAAAATGGAAGAAAGATTGAATTAACGAATGTTTTGCAGGATAAAAAAAATGAAATTGAACAATTAGAAATAATCTTGAAAGATAAAGAAAATGAATTTGAACAATTAGAATTAAAATTGAAAGATAAAGTAATTGAGATAAATAAATTAAATAATATTATGGAAAGTCAGTTAAAAGATCTACATGATATAAAAAGTATACTTGAGGAAGTACAAAAACATCCTATAGAAAATATTTTTATTAGAATAAGGCAAAGGGTAAAAGAATGGATAAAGTAATCGACATTGTATTTGTGACATATAATTCTGAAAAGTGGATTGGTAAATGTTTTGAGTCAATATTAAGACTTGATTATGATTTGCATAAAATAAACCTATATTTTGTTGATAATGCATCCTCAGATTCTACTATATCGCTGTTAAATAAATACAAAGAAAAAAATGAAAAAAAAATTGGTGAATTGAAAATTATAACATTGGATAAAAATGTTGGATTTGGTAGTGCTAATAATATCGGTGCACAATCTGGAAAGTCTAGCGTAATTTGCTTTCTCAATATTGACACAGAATTGTTTGAGGATTGTCTGCAAAAACTTCAACAAGAGATAGAGTATTCTGATGATAAAATTGCAGTATGGGAATTTAGACAATTCCCTTATGAACATCCAAAATTATATGATCCCATCACATTGGAAACAAGTTGGTGCAGTGGTGCTGCTTTTGCTATTAGAAGGTCAGTATTCCAAAAAGTTGGTGGTTTTGATAAGAATATCTTTATGTATGCTGAGGATGTTGATTTAAGCTGGAGAATCAGAGCAGAGGGGTATAAGCTTAAATATGTGCCCAAAGTGAGGATTACACATTATTCCTATACTTCTTATAACGAGATAAAACCTAATCAACATGTATATGGAGTAATCAATAACCTTTTATTACGGTATCGGTTTGGTTCCTGGAAAACAGTGATATGCGGACATTTATTATTTTGGAATTTAATGCGGCGTCCAAGTGCTTTTCATGGAGCAAAACGTAACCTACTATCTAATTATGTAAAGCATTTCGTAAATATACCTCATTTTAGAAGTAATAAAAAGTGGCGGAATTGTGTAGAGTTACATCCATATTTCCACCATTGGGATTATAGTCCAATAAGAGAAGGCGCTTTTTATGAAAATTATGATGTAGCAGAGAATACCTTGGTGTCTATCATAGTAAGAACATGCGGACGTCCAACTGTTTTAAGAGAGACATTGATTTCGCTAAGAAATCAAACATATAAGAATTTAGAAATTGTAATTATAGAAGACGGAAAAAGCATTTCTGAAGAACTAGTCAAAGAAGAATTTTCTGACTTAAATATTCTATATTTTGCTACAAATCAAAAAGTTGGCCGCTCAAAAGTAGGTAATATTGCAATTGAAAAGGCAAGTGGAAAATATATTAATTTTTTAGATGATGATGATGTGTTTTTTTCAGATCATATTGAAGTATTAGTCGGAAGTTTAAAAAATTCAAAACTAAAGGCTGCTTATGCAACCGCATATGAAACTCCAATAATTGTTAGGAGTAGAGACCCGTATGTTTATGAGCTTAAGGATTATAGGGGTATCCATAAGCAATCATTTAATAAAGTAATTCTTTGTCACCATAATTACATACCAATTCAGTGTATTATGTTCGAAAAATCATTATTTGAACAGTATGGTGGACTGGATGAAACCGTTGATGCATTAGAGGATTGGGATTTGTGGGTAAGATATTCTTTATATACAGATTTCTTGTTTGTGCATAAAACCACTTCGTTATACCGGATTCCTTATGAAAATAATGTGAATCTGTCCAGACAAAAAGAATTGGATAATGCATTAATTGTTATGAGAAATAAGCATAGACAATATGCTCAGAAAGTAAGTGTTTATGATTTAGCAATGCTGTATGAAGAAAATTTATAATAATAGTATTTAAGAAGTCAAGATATATTTATTATGCAATTAAACTAACCTATTCCGAAAGATTTAAAAATTAAGGAGTACAATGAATAACATATTAGGCAGTTTGCTAAAAAAAGAAAAATTGATAAAATTATTTATTATTATATTTACAGTTTTAGCAATTCTTTTTGTTGGAATTTCATTAATTGTAAAGAATTTTAAAATTCTATATATATGTAATTTTTTTTTATCAGCATGCTTATTAAGTTGGATTATTCATATATTAGTCCATAAAATTTATAAATGGTATTTATTATTATTTATATTGGCATTTGCAATATGGTTTACATGGATTAATAAATCTGAAAATGATATATTTGATTATAAAATTAAAACAGAATGGAATTCTGAATATTTTGAAACTGATGCAAAAGTTAGTATTAAGTATTTAAATGAAAATATTATACTACAAAATTATATAGTTGATTTTGACTACTCAGTTTTTAATTTAACAAATGATTTTTTAAACGCAAATGAAATAGAATTTTCTTTTAACTATATAAATTCCGATATTTATCCTATTTATTTAGATAGGTTGATATTGATTTATCAAAATTATGAAATTTTTGAGATAAAAAGTAGTGATTTATATGAGGTAATCTATTTAGAAGATTTAGAAAATACTTTTAATATAGTAATAAATGAAAGAATCATTTGTATAATGAAAGATATTATATCTAGCAATAATTTATATATTGGGTTAAATATTTTTAATTTATTATGTATTGTCTTTTTTATGTTAAGTATTATGCAATTTTTTCTCTTACTAAGTAAGAATTGTTATTATTCATATTTTTATTATATTATATTTATATTAAATATAATTATTAATTCTTTTTACAGAAAAACTTTACATGCAAATTTTATTATGGCTTTTGAAATTATTTTTTTTATCTTTAGCTTAAATTATTTATATCATAAAAAATTTATTAATCATAAAGGATTAATAGTAATTAATATATTAGTTTTAGTGATATTTACATTATTAAATGATTTTATTGATAAGGATAACGCTTATGTAATCATGGAATTTGAATCTACAGGAAATTATAATTTCGCTAAATTAGATTACATTAACGAAGTTAATTATTATAATATGGGAGATACCTCAATATCGAATCCAATATTTAGTATTGATTATAATTTTATGAATGCGGACTTGGTAATATTATATTTCTATAATAATTTGAATATAAATATTTCGAACGAAATAATATTTAAAAATTTAAAAATAATTAATAATGGTGTTTTGATTTCTGAATATAAAGGTGAGGATATTATCAACTACATTGCATATACAAGCAATGTGGAAAATATATATACTAATCAAAGAAAATTATATATAGAATCATCTAATGAAGTAGAAGATATGAGTATTTACCTTAATGATATATTTGCTTATAAAGTAAAAAAAGACAATTTGGCGAATCTTGGATATGAAGCAAATTGCATGTTTTTATCTGCCATATTTATAGTAGTACTATATATATTAAAAGTAATTATAACAAAGCTTTTATATGTAATAAATTACTTGAAATATTCTAAAATGTTCTGTTGTTTTTTATATTTTGTTACTCTTTCTGTTACTGAATATAGTTTTATCGAATATAATTCAGGAAATATTATGTATATTAAGAGTAAGGAAGCTTTATTGAATATAATTATATATTTATTACTAAATATTGTAATTTACTCTATCTCAAATCTACACATTGCAGCAATTATTACCGGATTAGCCGTTGGGGGAATTGGACTACTTAACTCTTTTGTACTTCAATTTCGTGGCACTCCTATTTTACCATGGGATATTTATTCTATAGGAACTGCATTAAATGTATCAGGTCAATATAAATTTGATATTTCATGGTATACATTAATAAGCGTATTATATCTTTGTATAATTATATATACAGGATATGAATTTTCTAAATTTGTAGTACCTACTATAGCAAAAAAAAAGATTTTTATAAATAGAGGATTATTGCTATGCGCGACTGTATTATTCGGCTTAACATTATTAAACCCTAAAAATTTAATTAGACTAAATGTCGAAGAAAACGTATATCGCCAAGTAGAAAATTATCAAGTAAATGGATGGGGGTTAGGGACTGTTCTCAATTTAAAATATATCTATATTGAAAAACCTACAAATTTCTCAAAAGCTAAAATAGATGAAATATTATCACAATTTAATGAAGTAGATACAACTTTACAAGATAGTTCAAACATAATAATTATATTAAATGAAAGCTTTGCAGATTTACAAAAATATTATGATATTAAAACCAATGCGGAAGTAATGCCATTTGTAAATAGTTTAACAGGTGGAAATGTTGCCAAAGGAGTATGTTATGTATCACAATTTGGAGGAGGAACATGTAATACAGAATATGAATTGCTAATGGGAAATACTACTGCCTTTATGCCAGTTGGGTCGATTATATTTCAGCAACATATAAAAGAAAAACAATATTCTCTTATTAATATATTAAATAATGAAGGCTATTCAACTATTAGTATGCATCCAGCATATGGAGATAATTGGAATAGGACATATGTCTATCCATTAATCGGATTTGAAGAATCATATTTTATTGACGATTTGGAAATAGACGAGACCGATACTATAAGAGATTACACTAGCGATAATTTTTGCTATAACTGGATAATAGAGCAATTCAACGAAAAATCAGAGAATGATAAGGTAGCCATATATTGTCTGACTATACAGAATCATGGTGGCTATTTATCAGAAGATTATGAAGGAGATATAAAAGTATTAAATGGAGTAGATACAGAGGCAATGGCACAGTATTTATCCTTGATCAATGAATCGGATAAAGCACTTGAACAGTTGTTTGACTATTTTAGCGACCATGATGAAAAGGTAGTAATTCTATTCATGGGAGATCATCAACCAGCACTGACCATTTCTGAATTTTATGAAAATGATACCTCTACTAATATACAAAATAATTATGCTGTACCATATATTCTTTGGAATAACTATGATGAATATATAGATATTCCAACAGAAATTAGCATTAATTATATGGCAACATATTTACTAAAGAATAGTGGTATTAGAAGAAGTAAGTATTATTTATTTTTAGATGAATTGAGCAATAAATTACCTGTTATCAATTCAGTTGGTTTTAAAGACTTTATGTATAGAGACTATGCTTGGGAAGAAGAGTCAAATTATAAAAAATTAATTGACGAATATCAAATTCTGCAATACGGAATTATGAGCGATGATATAATCGATAAGGATCTTTATTATCAGTAATATTTTGAATATTACGCAGTGGCGGAGCCACCAAATCTTTTGAAATAGAGCCACTTAATCCGTTATGTAAAGCCAGTAGTTTGATGGCGGGAGCCACCCCTTAAGATGGCTCCTATAATATAGTTG
>Ga0153950_1000799_pt1 | contig 14136 bp, 17 predicted proteins | sample TSNJ034MetaG_FD_104737 | JGI IMG/M metagenome (GOLD analysis project Ga0153950, IMG submission 104737) | Attine ant fungus gardens microbial communities from New Jersey, USA - TSNJ034 MetaG | ecosystem: Host-associated > Fungi > Mycelium > Unclassified | place: USA: New Jersey, Wharton State...
ATACAAACCGTACTGTATTGATTACGCAACTTGGCAAGACCATACGTGATCTTGCGTTAATTGCATATAACCGCCGCGGCACTGAAGGGGAAAACAGCCGAAGCGAGGGCGGGGAGTCATACAGTTTTAACGATGCTCCAAAACAAATTTTTGATGTGCTTAACCGATATCGGCTGGCACGAATCGGGGGTGAGGTTTATGAGAATACGGCAAAACAGAATACAGCAATATTACCTTCGGAACCGGTTGCTGGAGAAGGATAGCGAGGGTAACACATATGAATACTTCGGCGCCGCGCTTCCTTTCCGCGCCGAAGTCTGGCCGGCCGGGGGGAAGGTGCAGGCCGAGAAATACGGCCAACGTCTCGATTATATCCGTAACTGTAAAGTAGAGGGGGCATACAGTATCACGGTAGATGATAAGGGCAAGGTGCTGTATTGCTTTGATGGTATGACCCTATCTGAACTTGACGGAATCTGCGTATATGCAGCGCCCCGAGTGAAACCGGATTATCGCATCATAGCAATTAAGCCCTACACGCCGTTACGAATGGAGCTCGAAAAGCTATGATTCGGGGAGCGGATGAACTATCGCGGCGGCTCATCAAGCTGGAACGCGCCGGATCGGTCGAAAATACAATAGCCGCCGTCAGTGAGTCTATTAAGTTCGTTCAGGGGCATGCAAAAGAGCTATGCCCGACTGATGATGGTGAGTTGCGGGAGAGTATCTATACAGAGGTTGAAGTCCGGGACGATGTGGTGTACGGGATTTGCTACACTAACAAAGAGTATGCACCCTACGTTGAGATGGGTACGGGCCCGCGCGGTGAAGCAAGCCACGAGGGAATATCTCCGGTGATTACCCCGGCATATTCACAATCGCCCTGGTGGATGCACGAGAGCCAGGTAGACGCGGTAACGGCTGAAAAGTATGGATGGTTCTATATTGATACACCCGAAGGGCGCTTCTATCAGTCCAATGGCCAGGCAGCTCAGCCCTTTATGTACCCTGCCCTGAAAAACAATGAGGACAAGGCCGCAGAGATCCTGGGGGACGCGATTTCTGCACAATTTGAAAGGGATTAAAAATGTTAAACGTAAAAGATCAGGTGTACGTGGCACTATGCCAGGTCACAAAAAACGTGACCGACTCCTACCCCAAGAACTGGGAGGAGGATCTGGCAATCCAATACATGGAAGAGGAAAATAGTGTTTACGAATACGCAGACATGGCTGAACAGAAGTCCTATTGCCGATATAGAATTGATATTTGGCACAACCGGAGTACATCCGCAACTGCTGTCGCGGTTGACGCGGCTATGTCCGGATTGGGATTAAAGAGAACCCGGTGTCAGGATGCTGACGATCCTTCGGGGCGCAAGCACAAAGTCATGCGCTACGAAATGATAATTGACGTAAATACACAACAGGTCTACCACAGAGGGTAGAAGAAAGAAAGGAATAAATATGTTAGCAAATGGAGCAACCCTTGGATACAAAGAAGCGGGCGGAGGCAGCACGTATATCATTTTGAAGGGGCTGAAAGAGATCCCCGATATGGGAACAGAACCAGAAAAGGTTGAAAACACCCCGTTGGACGCAGAGGTAAAGCAGTATGAAAATGGAATTGGCGATGCGGGGGACATGACTTACAAATTTATCTACGATAACACAGAGGCCACCAGCCCATACCGGGTGATGCGGCAGGCGCAGGCGGACGGAAAAACGTTGTCATTTGAGGAGACCTTAAAGGACGGAACAAAGTCACGATATGACGCGCAAGTGTCCGTTAAGCGTACCGGCGGCGCTGTGAATGGCGTAATTGAATTTGAACTGGCCATGTCATTACAGAGCAACATTACGTTTGTGGACCCGGTATAAGGAGGCGTTGAGAAATGGGAACATTTGGAATAGACGAAGAAGTGCCCGAAAAGATTGAAACCGAAAAGGTTGTGGAATTGAAACAGAAACCCCGCGCTTTTGCTTACTGGGCGGTGGGTGGTGAGGATTATAAGTTAAAACTGACCACCGCTGATATTTGCCAGCTGGAGGAAAAATGGGGCCGCGGCCTGTTTAATGTCATGATGGCGGGAGATATTCCTGCCCTGGGCGTTATGCTTACTGTTGTACAGACGGCGGTAAAACGCTGGCATCATGGTATTAAGTTTAGCCAGGTGCAGACGATGTTTGACCAGTATGTGGAGGAGGGTGGAAGTTTGCTTTCTCTGTTCACCGATGTGGTTATGCCAACACTGTCCGTATCTGGTTTTTTTACGCAGAGCCAGAGGGAGGATCTGGATGCCCGGATAGAGGTGATGCGGGAGGATCTGTAACCGAGATCATTCAGCGGCTCTACTACCAGGCGGTCGATTGTGATATAGCAATTGATACCTTTTGGTCCTCCACGATCCCGGAGGTCGTGGCCCTGGTGGAAAGCCGTCAGCGGCGGCTATTAGAAGAGCAGAAGGCCGTTATAAATATGGCTTTTTTACAGGCCCGCTTAACTGGCGAGCAATACGCCTCCGTGTGGAACAAGAATGTCCGAATGTCAAAGCAGTGGGACATCTTTCCGAAGCTTTTCGCAGAAGAAAAGAGGAAAGCCACGGAGGCCGAACAGCAAGAGCAGTGGGAGTCTTACAAGGAAAGGCGCAGGGCATACGCGATGCGTCACAACGCACAATTTAAGGCATCTGCCGAAGAGTAGGTGTCATTATTCTTTAAAGGGAGGAGGTGGAAGGATGAGCGAAAATGGAACAACATTGCAGAGATTGCAGGTCATAATCGAGGCGGTCACGAAGCCTTTCCGAACCGAGATGGCGAGGGCTCGAAGAATAGGCGCTGAGGCCACCAGCGAGATGAACAGGCAGGCGGAGGCAATGCTGCGGGGCTATGAAGGAGTTGCCGGCGGCGTTAGAGATGCCACGGCGGCGGCTGGAGGATTCCGGGACACGATGAATTCCATAAACGATTCTAATGCTGGAAACGATTTTGGCAATGAAGGCGGGGATGCCGCGAGAAATAACTTTTTCCGGACGCTTACCGCCAGCGCACGGGAATACGCCCGTGAAGCAAAACTGGCGGCAGGCGTCACGGTTTTTACAGACGAATACCGGGATGCTGTCAGCGGCTACGAAAAAGCAAACGCGCAGCTTGAGCGGTTAACACGGAATAAAGAAATTTTAAGAAGTGTCGGCAACACTGAGACGGTTGCGTCTGACGAATATAAAATGGTGGCCTCTGACATAGAGACCACGGAAAGAAAACTTGCATCCCTGCAAGCCCGGCAGGAACGTTTTATGGATACCGGTGGGAGCAGGCGCAGCAATGCATACCAGCGAATGCAGTACGATATTGACGAGTTAAGCAACGCCCTTGAACATTACCGGTCTGAATTAGCTGAGATGGATGCCAATGGAACCGGGAGTGTTACGCGAACGACAGCTGAGTGGAATCGCAACGAAGAAGCTATCCGCAGGGCAGCGGCAGAAATTGAATACTACCAGCGCCAGATGGATGGCCTTAGTGCGTCCGGCCGAGATACGCAATATGCGACCTCTGCGGCAGGCAATGGGAGTTATGCACAGGCCGCGGTCGCAAGCGCCCAGCAGGCAGCCGCGGGGGTCAGAAGCGCAATGTCGTCTGCAAGAGCCAGCGTGACAAGTTTCATCCAGGGGATCCCAGTTATTGGCCGGGCATTCCGTGAGAGCGCCTACATAGCGTCGGCTGCGTTTAAGGGGCTTAAGGCCGTCCTTAATGGGGTCGGGGCCGTCGTCAAAAAGACTTCTGGACTGTTTGGCGCTCTGATCAAAAAGTTAAAAGATACGGCATCCGGGGGCAATCGGGCGAGCCGATCACTGCGCGGGACAAATGGCGCGGCAAATAAATTGTGTGGCGGTATTTTTAAGCTTGGAAACATGTTTAAACTGCTCGTGATCAGAATGGCCTTAAAAGCGGTCATAGCTGGTATAAAGTCGGGCTTCGAGAATCTTGCTCAGTATTCGGATCGTACAAATCAGTCTCTGTCACTGCTAAAGTCCTCGTTAACCCAACTTAAAAACAGCTTTGCTACAGCGTTTGCGCCGATCCTGAACGTGGTTGCGCCAATCCTTGCTACCCTGATCGGGTACATATCGCAGGCGCTCACTGCGATTGGTCAGTTATTCGCGGCTTTGACAGGACAAAAAACCTTCGTCACTGCCACAAAGGTTAATGAAGACTATGCGGCAAGCCTGGCAAATTCTTCCGGCGCTGCAAAGGATGCCGCTGACGCCACGGAGAAGTATAGGAACGCTATTATGGGGTTCGACCAGATCAACAAGCGCGATAGTAAAACGGATTCCGATTCAGGTTCTGGATCTGCCGGGACGGTCGCGATTGATGATATGTTTGAAACGGTCGAGATTGGCAGCCGATTCGCAGACCTGGCTGAGAAGATAAAAGAAGCCTGGAGACTGGCAGACTTTACCGAGATCGGCGAGATGATTGGAAACAAGTTGAACCAGGCCCTTTTCGGCATTAATTGGGATAAGATCCAGTCAACACTCGACAAGATTGCTAAGAGCACGGCGACATTTTTAAATGGCTTTATCGGGGCGACAGATTGGGCTCTGGTGGGCGGTACCCTGTCCCAGGGGATCAATACCGCATTTCGTACGGCAAATACATTTGCTACGACATTTGACTGGGGATCCCTCGGAAATGCCGTCAGCGGCGGCGTCAACGGTGCGCTGAATGCCTTAGACTGGGAGGCCATTAAGACTTCTATCAACAACATTGTCAGCGGGATAACGGGTACACTAAACACCATCATCCAAAATATGGACTGGGGGCTGATAGGAAAGTCGTTTGCCGAAAAAATCAATACAATTCTCGGCGGTCTGTATACATTCGTCACAGAGTTTGATTGGTCAGGTCTTGGCAGCGCTTTGTCATCCTCCATTAATGGCTGGATAACAACCGTTGACTGGGCAAAAACCGGTAAAACACTAAGCGACGGAATAAAGGGGATTTTGTCCTTTATCAAAACGGCGCTTGCGGAGATAAACTGGTATGAAATCGGGAAGGCAGTATCGGATTTTCTGGCCAATATAGACTGGGCTGGAATTATCCGGGATCTCGCTTTTATCATAGGGCAGGCTATCGGAGGACTGGCGAATCTGCTCTGGGGCTTTATTGAGGATTGCGTAAAATCAATCGGAGATTTCTTTTCCGCGAGAATTGAGGAATGCGGCGGTAACATCGTTTTCGGCCTCCTTAAGGGCATAGCAGACGCCGTAGTAGGTATTTTTTCCTGGCTGTGGGATAACCTTGTGCAGCCGATCATAGACGGCATTAAGTCAATGCTCGGTATACACTCGCCGTCTACCGTGTTTGCGGAGATTGGTGGCTTTATCATACAAGGCCTGATCAATGGGATTGCAGCCTTTGTACAGGGTGTTATTGACCTCTTCACCGCTATCTGGGAAAAAATCGTCGAGATATTTTCCGAAGTCGGAACCTGGTTTGGCGAGAAATTTACGTCGGCAAAAGAGTCCGTATGCGCTGCCTTTGCATCCATTGGCGAATGGTTTTCAGGGAAGTGGACAGCGATCAAGGAAGTGTTCGCATCCGTTGGTACGTGGTTTGGCGAGAAATTCACAGCTGCGGTAGATGGAGTCAAGGGAGCATTTAAAAGTGTTGGTGATTTTTTCAAAGGAATCTGGGAGGGCATAAAGAGTACATTTTCCAGCGTCGCAACGTGGTTTGGAAGTATCTTTTCCAAGGCTTGGGAGGCTGTTAAGAAAGTCTTTTCAGTAGGTGGAAAAATATTTGACGGCATTAAGGACGGCATTCTAAGCGCCCTGAAGACCGTCATCAATGCAATCATAGACGGCCTTAACAAAGTTATAGCGCTGCCTTTTAACGGGATAAACAGCGCACTGGATAAGCTCAGGAGTTTATCACTGCCCCTCATCGGGGCGCCTTTCGGCTGGCTGCCGTCTATCGGTGTTCCCCAAATCCCCAAACTTGCAAGGGGCGGCGTGGTCGGGACTGGCCAATTGTTTGTGGCGAATGAAGCGGGGCCGGAACTGGTCGGCTCGTTTGGTGGTCAGTCCGGCGTCATGAATAATAACCAGATTGTTGATTCTGTCAGCAGAGGTGTATATGATGCAGTTGCTGCCGCACTGATGAACAGTAAGGGCAGCGAGGCCCCGACGATAGAGCTTACCATTTTAGCCGACAGTGAAACGCTTTACAAGATTGTCGAAAAGGGCCGCAAAAGCAGCGACAGACGTTACAAGGTAGTTAAGCAGCTATAAGGAGAGCAGATGTTAAAAGTTGATGGAGTAAAGATAAGAACGCCCTCTGTCTATACCTGGGGGCTGCAAGACATATCCTCGGAAGAGGCTGGGCGCGTCGTGCAGGACGATAAGATGTATAAGTTCCGCACGAGCCAGAAAAGAAAACTCTCATTGGCATGGAACGGAACAACTCCGGAGCAGACGTCTGCAATACTGCAAGCGTTTAATCCGGAATACTTTTTCGTCACCTATCCTGATGCAATAAGCGGTAGGGAAGAGACGAGGGAGTTTTATTGCGGTGACCGGTCGGCTCCCGTAAAAACATGGATGCAGAACACTAAACTGTATACTTCTGTGTCCTTCGACATTATTGAAAGGTGACATAATGATCAATGTAAGCAACGAGTATAAGTACATTATGGGAAATAGCGGCGGAAAATTTGACACTAGAATCCGCCTTGTACTGGCTGATGGCACGGAACTGGAACTGACGGGCGAGGATGTCATGCAAAACACATTCCGGATCGATGACGGGACATCCGGCAGTGGATCCTTTGACGTCGGGGCTGCGGTGATAGGCCAGTGTAAATTCACCTTAAACAACTTCGACGACAAATTTTCTTTGTACGACTTCGAGGGCGCGGTCATACGTCCGTCGGTTGGAATGGTTCTATCCGACTACCGGACGGAGTGGATGAATAAGGGTGTGTTTACGGTGGACGCAGCGAAGGCTACGGGCATGCTGGTAAACATATCAGCCCTTGATAACCTGGAAAAGTTTGACCGTCCATACTCTGAAAGTACACTGCAGTATCCGGCCACACTGGCACAGATCCTGCGTGATGCCTGCCAGGTGTGCGGCGTTACCCTTGCGACGTCGCAATTTGACCAGCAGGGGTATATTGTCCGGCAGCGCCCGGAGGATGAAGCGCTAACCTTCCGGGAGGTAGTTGCCTACGTGGCTCAAATTGGCGGCTATTATGCGCGCTGCGATACGACCGGAGCGCTAAGGCTTGCATGGTATAAGACAGACCTGTTTACGTCACTGGACGGCTTAGACGGCCAGTATTTTGACAGGAGTGATCCGGACCGATACATCAGCGGGGATAATGCCGACGGCGGAGACTTTGCGGATTACACGACAGGGGACGAAGCCGACGGCGGATCTCTTGATGAGCTGAAAAATTGGCATCATATATACAACCTGAAAAGCCAGGAAATCTGCACAGACGATGTAGTCATAACCGGCATCTGCGTTACCGATGCGGAGGGTGCTGAAACCTTAGCAGGTACAGAAGGTTATGTCCTGCAGATGGAGAGCAATCCCCTCATCCTGGACGGGGAAGGCGAAGCGGCTGCATCGGTTCTGTACAGAAAAATAGGCGGCATGCGCTTCCGGCCGCTGTCTGTGACTTGTTTAGGCGACCCGTCCATAGAGGCCGGGGATCCTGCAATTGTGTCAGACCGCAAAGGCAACGCATATCCCTGTTTTATCACCAATCTGCAATTTACTATTGGAGCAACGATGTCCATTAGCTGTGACGCCGAAACGCCTTCGGCCAATAGTGCGGCATCCTACAGCGCCGCCACAAAGGCAGTCGTAGCAGCCCGTAAAGAGACGCAAAAGCAGATATCTACCTATGATCTGGCAGTGCAGCGCCTGACAAGCCTTGTAACGCAAAGTTTTGGAGCCTTTAAAAGCGAAGAGATCTTACAGGATGGCTCCACAATTTTTTACATGCACGACAAGCCAACACGCGAGGAATCGCAGCACGTTTGGCGCATGGCGGGCAATGTCTTCGCCGTATCCTCTGATGGCGGGAAAACCTGGAACGCGGGGCTTGACAGTGACGGGAATGCCGTCCTGAATGTCCTTAGTGTTATCGGGATTAACGCAGAATGGATTAACGTGGATGACCTGTCAGCATTTAAAGCCACAATCGGGGGATGGCGCATCGATGAGGAAGCCATATACCGGGACTATGACGCAGGCAGCGGTGTAATATACCGCACCCGGATAAAGTCCCCACGCTCTGCGGCGGACTGGGTTTTTTCCTGCCAAAAGTCAACCAATAGCGGCCAGAGCTTCAGCGGTACCTTTTACGCCCGGGCTGACGGATATGTGTACTCCAAGGATTTCCACATGGACGGCGGCGCTATAAATGTTAATGCCGCGGGAACTAACAGTTCGATAATCACAATCAACTACAACGGCAACAAAGTCTCGCTGTTCGCGGGGCGCGTGTATGTGGAGTCAAGCAACGGATATCAGGCCGGAATCTCTATTACCGACCCGGCGGGGGTTCTTGTGCAGCTGACGGAGGGCGGGGCGGAAAGAGCAACCCTAAGTGCAAACGCCGGGCAGAGCCGCCTGACCCTGGTGGTGGACGGTGAAACAAAGGGAAGCTTTTTAGCGAAAAGCAACGGAGCCGAAGTAAGACTAATGGACTCCGGAAGCGCGCTGGTTGCCGAAACATACGACGGGCGTCCGCTGGTACAGTTTTCGCAGGACAGTAAAAGCTTATTCTTAAGTTACGAGACAATGAAGGATTTACTGGAGGGGTAGACATGGCAATCTTAATGCGTCGGGGTAATTATGCAGACCTCGATCCGAACAAGTTACGGGCAGGCGAATGGGCTGTGGTCCTGGCAAGTGATCCCTTGTGTACAGATGGCAAGGCGGCATATTTGTGCTTTTCCGCAGGGACTACCAAGCGGATTGCCACCTATGAGGATATGCAGGAGCTGATCGGAGAGGCCACGGACGAGATAGTGCAGGCGCTGACCGAGGATGTTACTGCTGTCATTATCGTCGCGAATACGGCGATAACAGAGGCTAATACCGCAAGGGATTATGCTAATGCGGTGGCGGAGGATCTGGAGGCCCGCAGAGAGGCAGGGGACTTTACCGGACCCGCAGGAGCGCCAGGGGCAACGGTCACTTTAACCGGTCAATTCGCGATGCAGGTCAGGGACGGTCATCTGTATATGAGTTATAAGGACGGTGACACACCGCCAAATTTATCTATCGTAAATGGGCGGCTAATTCAAACGATGTAAGAAAGGGAAAATATTATGGCAGAGATAGATCTGGGACCCGTGGAGGGACCGAAAGGTACAAGTATGCGCTTCCGGGGGGATTGGAACGGCATTGCCGAGTACCGGAACGATGAAATGTTTGTGGACTGTGTGGCGTATGATAATGGCTTGTGGATTTGTAAGGCTACATGCTCGGCACAGATGCCCGCGGATGGGTCAGAGTATTGGTCATTCGCATGCGCAGGGATAGCCGGTCCGCAAGGGGATAGAGGAGATCCTACATCTCTTGAGGACTTGGGAATCACGGTGTCGGTAGAGGAAATAAACAACTCGGGTGGATCGACCGGAAACATACAGGAACAAATCGATGGACTGCAGACAAGTGTCGATACCATAGACACGAAGTTGAACGGGCTATTAAAAGTAGTAACAGTAACAGGTCCTTCAACAACAATTGCGGCGGGTGCTGCTACAGCCGTAACATTCACCTACTCGGTACCGTCTGGTTATACAGAAGTGGGAGTTATCGGATTTTATGCTGGATCGACAAGCTTAGTGCCAATTTTGGTTAGGGCTAACCGGATGGATCTTCGTAACGTCTCCACGACTTCGATCACAACCGCTGCTATGACCATTACTATACTATTCGCACAGACTGGTACACTCTAAAGAAAAGAGGGTAGGTAAATGGCTACAGATGCAGAACTGCGCCGCCAGCTGGTCGCGAAAGAGGTAACGAGAGTTGGAAAAAACTACTATACCCAAGATGACCGCCGGTATCAGGTAGGTGATGAACCGACCGGATACTCCGACTGTTCTTCCCTCCAGTGGTGGGTGCATAAACAGGTTCTGGGTATTGATATTGGAGATTATACCGGCGCGCAGATCATGTCCAGCCGACTCACGACGGTATCCATGTCAATCAGCGGAGGCCATCCGGACGCGTCCGTAATGTACCCGGCGGATCTCCTGTTCTATGACGGCGGGAGCGGCACAGTGGGCCATGTAGAGATGTACATGGGAGACAGCCAGCTGATCGGCCACGGATCCGGATGGGGGCCGGTAATTAAGGATATGGCCTCCTACAATGCTAGCCGGTACAGCAGTGGCAGGGGGATCATGTGCGTCCGCCGGGCTTTGACCGGGCCAGAAAAAGAACCGATAGACCCGGCGGTCCCTCCCAGCATCAGCAAGGCTGGATCAGAGCTGTCTTTGACGGATGGTGCCGGAAGGTTGCGGTTGTACTGTTACGACGGGGTACCGGGGATCGGGATCATACAAAACGGAAAGTCCATTTATTGGGATTTTGAAACATTAAGACAGCTATTAGAGAGGTAAGAAAGGAAGGTGGCTATGACAGACGAGGAAATTGCAGTAACCTTAAAAGGCCATGAGCATGAGATTGGATCGCTGAAGCACCGCATGAGCGCCCAGGAAGAACAGGCGAAAGCCATGCAGGCAATGATAGTATCCATCGAGAAATTAGCGCTTAACATGGAGCGCATGGCAAAGGAACTAGAAAAACAGGGCAAACGTCTGGAAAAGCTTGAAAGTGAGCCAGCGTCCCGCATGTCACAAATCAAAACAGCGATCATAACAGCACTTGCAACCGCCGTTATCGGCAGTATCGTAGGTGCTATTTTGTTGCTCGCGTAAAAAAGGAGGAAATGAGATTATGAGCAAACAGTGGATTAAAGCAGCAGGAATTAGGGCGATTAAGACAATGGCACAAACCGCCATTGCAACAATTGGGACGTCAATAGTATTGTCGGACGTAAACTGGATTATGGTATTGTCCGCGTCGATTTTGGCAGGGGGCTTATCCCTGCTGACGTCCGTTGCCGGGCTGCCCGAATTAAGTGAAGGGGGAGATAAAGAATAATGACAGCAGAATCGAAGAGAAAAGCAGTAGCAGATATTTATCAAGAGTGCATCGGCCGCAATCTCTACAGTCAGGATACCACTAGGCGCGAATGCGCCTTCACGCCGCACACGGATGGTAAGTATTATTCGGATTGCTCCAGCTCGATCCGGCTGGCATACAAAAAGGCTGATATCGGTCTAAGCTACATCGGCGGCAATACTGCCGGCATGTACAACTCCACGCTGGGGAGCATCGTGGATGTATCCACAACCAATGGCGTACCGACCAACCCCGCGCAGTTAAGAGTCGGAGACATTTTATTGTTTGCCGGTACAGATTCAAGCCGTCCGTTGTGTATCGGGCATGTCGAGATGGTTTACTCCATCAGCGGCGGTAGCGCCACCTTGTGTGGTCATGGCAGTGGCAACCCATCCTATAAGGATATGGCCACTTACTGCAAGAGCAGATACAACGCAAAGACCGGCACCACAAAGGGCAATAAAGGCCTTGTATGTGTAAAACGTTATGTGCAGGACGATGATACGGCTACGGCGCCCACAGAGGCCGCAGACAGCGGAAACGTGGACTATGTAACCGGCCTATACCGGGAGCTGCTTGGCCGGGAGCCGGATGCAACCGGCCTTACACACTGGACGGGAGGGCTGGATAGCGGTACCATGTCCAGGGATCAGGTCAAGGCAGGTATTGTTGGATCCGAGGAGTACAAAGGCAAGCACACGGATCAGACAACCTCACAGATCCGTACTTGGGTAGACGGATATTTGAGAGTGTCTGTAGCGGATCTTAAGACAGCACTATGCGCGGCCATCCAAACGTACCACAACCGCACCTACGGCGCAGGACTGGCTGTAGACGGTTCCTTCGGGCCGAAGACGAAAGCGGCTTGCCGGGCGGTCAAAAAAGGCAGTAAAGGGGACTTAGTGTACATCTGCCAGGCCATGCTGTATAGCAAGGGGTACGATCCCAAGGGATTTGACGGCAATTGCGGCCCCGGATGTGATACGGCAATCCGGCAGTACCAAAAGGATCACGGTTTGACGGTGGATGGCAGCTGCGGACCGAATACGTTTTACGCATTGTTTCATTAATAAAAAGGAAGTCCTCCGGATTGTGATATGATCAGGAGGGCTTTTTTATTTTCTGCTTTTTATAATAACTCAGAGTGATTGACATTTAAAGCATTGGAGGCTATTCTATAATTAGTAATAATTGGTCGAAGAAAGGGGTTATTATGGCGCTTATAAAATGTCCAGAATGTGGGAAAGAAATATCGGATAAGTCACCGGCTTGTATTCATTGCGGTTATCCGTTGGATACGAATAATGAGGCTGATGAAGTAAATAGGATGCCTGATATATCATTTCAGTTAGATGCAATCATGGCACAAACTGAAGACTTTATGAATAATTTGAAATTTTACAACGAAGATTTTAACATGATCTTTGTCAAGATTAAGTCAAATGTAGATAGTATTCAGAGAGAGATTTTAAACTGTGATAGCGAAGCTAAAAGGATAGCAAATGATAAAATTGCTCTTACAATATTAAATGTGACTATGAAGGCTGAATTCTATTGCAGCTGGGTTACAATCAAAAATTGTTTTGAATTGGTAGATTTTACACGATTGTCTGAAAACACTATGAAGAAAATATCTGCCCAAATATATGAAAGATTATCGATAATTAATGTTTATTCAGATGGCAGCTCCGGAAATAGCCACCACATCCACTACTGGTACCCAATTCAGCAATTACTGTTATATGGTTCAGAAGAGGTGAAAAAACCCATTGAACAGAACTTGGCACAAGGGGACAGGTTAAGCATTATACAATTTTTAGTCAGCGAGCATTCAGGGGAAGACACGCAGGCAGAGGTGATAGCAAAGATTGCACAAGGAATACACCCCAATATCAACACCCCCAAATGCCCTACTTGCGGCAGTTCTCAGGTATCTAAAATCAAAACGCTGGAAAGAACCGCTTCCGTATTTGGACTTGGATTGTTTAGCAAGAAGATCAATAAAACATTTAAGTGCAGCAATTGCGGCTATACATGGTAAAATGAGCCCCCGGGTGGTGAAGCAGGTGGACACGTCACAACTCTTTTTACAGTACCAGGCAGCTGCGGGCCGAATACATTTTATTCTTTATTTAACAAATAACATTGCAGAGTCCCGGGGTTCATAATCCTCCGGGACTTTTTTAAAATTAACGCCTAAATATGTATTCTTGTAGAAATATTTACGGAAATAGGATATAGTAGATATAGTTATTTTAATATAGATGGGGGATGATTTGTAATGAGTACCCAAGTGAGTATTGAAGTTCAGGCTAAACCCAAAGACGCATTAAAATGTGCCTATGATGTTTTGCGTTCTTTTGATAAGATCGGGAATGGAAGCTTATGTTTTGATGAGCAATGTTTATTTACCAGTGTCTGTATCAGATATAGCGTTAAGCCTATTGATGTTATAAGATGGGAGTATTGTATTTTGATTAATGCTAAAAAGAAGGACGATTCCAACTGTGAATTGGTTTTTACTGTCGATGCAGATTATGGTGCTAATTATCACGGAGGGGCAGGCAGTGTTAGACTCTTGTCTGAAACTCTAACGCTTTTTAGCCGGAATATTTCACAGATATCCACTAATTGACACCTTATTTTCGTGTGAACTTTCGTGTGAACTTTTTATGAAAAATGCCTACTATCGAGGAAAAAATGTTTCATTTAACGCAGGATAAAAGCAATGCCAAGCCGTATATTAGCTAGATCTACGGTTTTGCAGTGCTTTTTCTTTTCATTATATATGGGTTCAAGTCCTGTTATCCGCATTACTATGAAAGATCCTCGCGTGTTTATAACGATACGATACAAAAGCAGGTTGATAATTAGTCAGCCTGTTTTTGTTTGCAGCGGAAGATTTCCATCCGTG
>Ga0153950_1000800_pt1 | contig 14120 bp, 14 predicted proteins | sample TSNJ034MetaG_FD_104737 | JGI IMG/M metagenome (GOLD analysis project Ga0153950, IMG submission 104737) | Attine ant fungus gardens microbial communities from New Jersey, USA - TSNJ034 MetaG | ecosystem: Host-associated > Fungi > Mycelium > Unclassified | place: USA: New Jersey, Wharton State...
CTGGGGCACTTTCGTGAGACTTTAGGCAGTCTCTTTCGGTTACTCTCAGCCTTTGTCACGGAGCTTCAAACCCCGATTTTTACAATCGACGCATGTCCGTCAAGACTAGGCGTTTCAAGGCGTTACCCTATCATTCCACCTATCGAACTATCAGTTCACAGACTGATTTATTAAATAAAATCGTGCCGTGCGCAGGCTTTTTACCGCCTACGAACAAGTCGCACTCTCCCAAAACGGGTCAGCTCCCTGACCTGCCCCTTTCGGGGTGGTATTAGCAATCAGATTATTGATTAATTTTATGATATCTGTTTCATCCCGGACATAAGCAAAGGGATTAAAGCAATCGCTCTTATCCATCTCAATTAAGTTCAGCACCTTAATGATATAGCCGTTTCCTTTCAACACATGACCTAGATTTCCGGCTAACTCTCCTTTGGGGTCGGTAAAAATCAGGCTTGCATTTGGCAAGTTCAGAGCATTGGGGGTAACCACATGAAAACTCTTCCCTGCCCCGCTCCCGCCGATGACAAGCATGTTGCTATTGAGCTTCAATTTCCGGTTGTCCATAGACAGCTTCACATTCTGACTGATTATCATATTCTCTTTTGGGTCTTTATCCTCGGTCAGCTTACTCACCCGCCTTGCATCTGCAAGTCTTGCCGTACCGTGTTCCTTCCCCGCCATTAACTCCACCCGGCTGGACAGATACATAAAGATGCCGATAAGATAGAGGAACAGGAACATCAAAATCACTTTGGGCGAATCCCTGCTCCAATATAACGCAAATGGTTTCTCCAGAACCCTTTCAAATGCCGGGATAAACTTATACAGGGTCATGCCCTTATCATAGATGCCGCCCGCCAGATAGCCGAGATAGCCGCTAAGTATCGCCCCCAAGCCATAGAAAAGGAACGGCAGCTTACTTCGTTTCTTCGTATTCAATTAACTCCTGCCTTTCTTCTTTTTCTGTACCCGCTTCTTCTGGATGGTCTGCTTCTTTTGCCGCTCTGCCTGCTCCATCGCCCGGCGTTTGGTGGCAATGCTGACTTCATCATAATGTATATCGTATAGGGTCTGCCCGCTTACCTTCTCTTTTCGCTGACCGTTTTTATCTAAGATTTCATACTCGCCATCCTTCTTTAGCTTTGCAAGCAGGGTTTTCCCATCATTAATCCACATGGCATCCTCTTTTTTAAGCCAGAAGAATTTCCCCGGCTCATAGGGAATCCTGGTCAGATACCCTTCCTCGTTTTTGGAAATGACTAGCCGCTTCGTAATCGTGATGTCTTCCATCGTGGGATTTTCTTTCGCATCAATGATCTTCACCCGATTTACTAACTCTTCCTTCTCTTCCGGGGTCAACTTCTCCGGTTCTTTTGCTGGGTCAAAATTTCCCTCAAAGTATTCCCGCTCTTCGGCAAGTTCCGGTTCTTCGGCATTGTCAAAATACTGCTCCATATCAATAAAGTGACCCATGTTCAGATTCTTGATAATGTCATTCACCCGGTTGGTTGCTTCGGCGTGGAATAGAAGTTCGGTCAGACCGTCTTTACGGTTGAGGTCGGGAAGCTCGGCAAACAATACCCCATAGTTTTTCAGCACCTTGAAAAACTGCTTCTTATACTCTGCCGGAATCTGCAAAATCTGCAAGTCCCCGCCTTTCAGCAGCAGATTCTTCATGTTGGTTTTTCCCTGCAGCTTCTCCCGGTGGGAAGCGTTCCAAAGGAACTTTACAAAATCTTTTCCATTCGTCCAGAGCGCCCCGGTCACTCGTAAACATATATCTACACCATCCATCGTGACCCGCATTACCTGTGCCACCTCATCGACTTCTGCCATTCACCTTGCCCCCTTTTCCTTTGTCGGCAAATTCCTGTCGGATTTCTTCCCGCCGTTTGTCTATATCCTGCTCCACGATATATTGCTCGTAATCCATCAGCAGACCTTCGCTTCGTAGTAGCTCCTTTACCTTTCCCAACATCTCATAGCCTTTACAAATCATTTCTCCCGCTTCTCTGGTCAATCGGTTGAAACGCTCAATCTTAGCATTCTTCTGAACGATTTCCGTGTACTTATCCTTGATAAATTCACCGTCAATCGTTCCGTACTCTTTTTCATAGCCCCGGCTTGCGAACTCGTTTGCCAATTCCCGGACTACGGAAAAATCCTCGGCGTAAAAGGCGTACTTCTCTACAAAATAGCCCTCTGCCGCACCGATAACCTCGCCCTTGCTCCGCATATTCTCCACTAAGGCTTTCGCCTGTTCTACATATTGTTCCATGAATTATTGCTCCTTTCGTTTCTGTCCATTTTCAATGACCGCCCGCATACATGCCATCCGCCCGCTGTCAAATCCCGGCTTCGCATACCAGACTATATCCGCAACCGCTAACCCGTGTTCATAGCCAAGCCGAATCTGCTCTAACTGTTTATCACTAAACTTCGTATTGCTCATAAGCCCCATAATGGAAACAGGCTTCTCCTTTCGCTTGATAAGCGTCAAAAAAGAGCCGACAATCGAATCCTTTCGTCCGCTCTTCTCCTGTTTACCCGCCAATGCGGTAATGATATTGTCCTTTTCCTGTACAACCGCCTGTAGTCGCTCCACTTCTATTAAAAGTCCGCTGATCTTTGCCTGCCCTTCCTGTACCTGATTTTCAAGTGCAGTATCGGTCTGCTCCGGCTTCATCTGTTTACTTAGGAACTGCTCCATCACCGAAAAGCTCTTATTCATCGCTTTCATTTGCTGACTCTGCTTATCGGCAATCCGCACCATCATATCGTGATACTCCCGGCTGAAAATGCTCGGCGTTTCAATCGCCGTTTCCTGTATCAGCTCTAACCGCCGCTTACACATCTCATGGGCAGTCAATGCTTCATCGGCATAGGATTTCACCTTTTCAAGTGTCAATCCATCTTTCAGCCCGGTTACAATCTGCTCCATTTGATGACCGCTGAATCTCTGATTGGCTACAAATGCAAGCTCTTCCGGGTTTAGGCGGTTCTTTATCGCCAACCGGATACTGTTCATTTGATGCACATTAAATTCTTTCTTCGCATACTGCAAAACCTCTTCTACCGATAAGCCAAAGTCCAGACCTTCCCGGACTTGCTGGCTTTGCGCCTTATCAAGCCCCATATCGGCACACTGCTCTAACAATTCTTCTTTCGTCACCTGTTATCGCTTCCTTTCCTTTTTCTTCTCTCTACTTTGAATCCGTCCGACAGTCGTTAAATTCTCCGCTTTCGTCTGCTGACACAAGGACAATTCCTTTCGGATTACCCGCCGCTCTTTGCTGATGGTTTCTAACTTTTGCTTCGTATCTGCCCGCAGGCTTTCCGCTTCGTCAACCGTCATGCCCAGAGCGGTCAAGGCTTTGGTAATTCCTGCATACCGTTTATAATCCGGCTCAAAAATCACCTCTCCTGCCTGAAACAGTTCCGCCCGTCCTTTGACTGCATGAAGCTCTTCGATTAACCCAAAGGTTTTTCTTGCATCCCGGCGAATCCAATAGATTTCTTCCCGCTCTTCTCCCAGTCTTTCATACCGGCTCTTTAGCTCCGCTTCCTTCTCCTTCAAATCTGCCGCTGTTTCTATATGGTTTCTCCATATATATAAGAATTGCTCCTGCAATTCCCCAAGCCGGACAATATCATCCCGATACTTCCACGCATTGGAATAATGACGCTTCCGCATTTGCCCGGTACGGTAGAGCTTGCAAAAATACCGCTTTTGAAAAGGCGTCAGCTTTGCTCTGGGATACGGAAACTGCTTGATTGGCTTTATCACCGGAGCTGTCCGGGTGAGTATTTCCTTCGGCAACTGCTCGGTTACAACCCGCTTCTTGATACACTCCGGTAAATACTCCTTCCCAAACCAGGTATCCAGGCGGCGGGGCTTGTCCTTCTCATTCTCTTTTAGCCGAATACTGATATGTACGCCGCTCTTGACCTCATATCCATTTTGCCGGAGCAGGGAGATAAATTCTGAATAGCTCCCAGCCTTTCTAATGCAGTAGTCAACATCTTCTTTCATAAGGGATAAGTACGTCACTTTCCCGGCTTTCTCATTCGCCCAGACCCGGTAATTTTTATGTCTCTTCTGCTTTGGTCGGTTCAAGTCCACGGTCTGTAACTGGTTCACGGCACAAAGGCGGTTGACGATTGGCTGAATATTCCGCTTCCAATCTCCATTGGCATAATGATATTTCCTGCCATCCACCAAGGACACGCTGTTACACACAACATGACCGTGAATATGCTCCTTATCATCATGGATGCCAAAGACCACCTCATACCGCTCTGCCAGGTATTCTTTTACAAACTCGTCTACAATCTGATATGCCACCTCTGCCGCCACTTCACCTTTTACAAAGGAAATGATAAAATGATACCCCTGCCTTTTATCCGTCTTATCAAACCGCTCCTTCGTCATAATCATTTGCCGCAACGCCGTTTCCGGCAAGCAGTTATACGCTCCGGTCAGAACCCCATGTCTGGTTTTGTCCGGGTTACAGGCGTAAGGAATGGCTTGCGACAAGTGCATATATCGGTAATCCTTATTGCTTTTTATGGTGAGTAGTTTCGTGATTGCCATAAGCCGCTATCTCTAAGACCCCCTTTCTAATATCCTTCATTAACTCAAACAAGATCTCCTTTTCCTGCATTGTTAAAATTCCTATATTGTTGTGATAGGCAAGTTGATTGATATTTGTGCCAATTTTGTGAATCTCATAGGTCAATTCTCGTAAAAGTTTTCGAAACTCTGGGTTATCACTAAGACCGCCGCTGATACAGGAACGCACATACTCCGATAGATTTAATCCACTCTTTTCTGCTTCAAGTATGATTTCTTTCAACTCTTTCTCCGTGAAACGAAATGTTTTCACTATATGTTTGTTGCTGATTATCCCGCCCCCTTTCTTCAAAACTGAAAAACTATGTTTGCAAGATACGCAATTTGTAATACAAATCGCATCTTGTTAGGGGTAAAACCCCTAAGACCCCCGTTTTAGGCTGTCACTGACAGCAATTTTAGAGGTTTTGCTGTCACTGCATTTCCTGCAAAACAGCTCTGATTTTTACTACTGACAGCACTTTTTCGCAATCTGCTGTCACCTGTAAATGCCCCTTCCCCACCCATGACAGCAGTTTCGGGCTTTTTGCTGTCACCTGTTTTCGTGCTGACAGCACTTTCCCTGCTTCTGATGTCATACCTTTTCCATCAAAAAAAGCACCTCTTCGGTGCCGTCACTTAGCGGATATGCATTCTTCGCTTTTTCGCAATCAAATGTTTATTAATATCCTTCGCCTGTTCCGGGAATTGATATGACTGAACCTCATAGTCCTGCTTCCGGTATTTCTCCGTCAGCCTTTCAGTAGCTTCTCTTCCTGCCCTGTCGTGATCCAATGCGAATACGATTCTCTCAATCTCTGGATGCTCCTTTAAGAATGTATCAAGGGGAGCTTCCCCCACCATGCCAAGAGTCACCAGACTAGAGCCGTCACGCTCCAACTCATAATAACTAAGCATATCAATGAATCCTTCACAGACCACAACTTGGCTGCTGCCATCTACATACAGATTGACCCCATAGGATTTATCATTTCCCGATACATCACATTTGAACGGCTCTCCATCCGGTGGGTCATACGTTCCCCGCATCCCGGCATACCTTACGTTGCCGTCCTTATCTTTTCCAAGCCAGACAAGGTTGTGATGCTCCCCACTCTCATACATGAGACCCTGCCGGACAAAGAAATCCACCGTAGCATAAGACAACATCCGTCGCTTTATTAAATATGCAAATATCCGCCTATTGTTCTCATTCGCTTCCGGCAGGATGAACGGTTGTCTTTCCACCGTTTTACTTTCATCCGTTCTCACTGAATGCTGTCGCTCTTCAAACAAATGCCCTTGCCGCTCCAAAGACCATTTGACCGCTTCCGGGAAAGTCATGTTGCCAAAGGCTCTAAGAAAATCAATCACATTCCCGCCTTTATGCCCATTGCTTTCAATGCCGCTAAATCTGCACCATGTTCTATCATTGTAAATCCGAATAGAATCCATCTCTTTCATAGTGAAACAATTTCCTACCCGCTTTAGATTATACCCCAAGGCTGATACAACCCCGGTTAGCGATATATCATTCGCTATACTAATATCTTCTTCTGAATATCGTATTGTAATTCCCCCTTTCTCTGCATCAAAAAAAGCAGCAAACTCATATCTGAATCTACTGCCAAATTAAAACTTAGTCCATCGAATCCAGTTGTTTTTTTGAATCACAAAAGACTTGCCAGATTTTTATTTGCTGTCCATACACTACAACTTTCCAAACTGCTGGAAATTCCCAATGTTTATCCTCTTTTCCCAAATATGAGCCACTTGCCTTTCCAATAATAATTGCAAATTCCTCATTGGCTATATAATCTTCAACAGTTATGCAATAATCGGGAAACCAATCAAAATATCCTTGCCACCCGATTTTCATATGTTCTTTATTTTCACAGCCACCATAAGTATCAATAAAGCAGAAATTGTCAGCCATCATTTCAATAATTAGTGGTAAGTTCTGGCTATTAATTGCCTCAACAAACTTAAATATAATATCTCTATCCACCTGCTTACCCTCCGTAAATTGAATTTTATCTGCCGCACATTATATATGTATAATGCGTAACTCATTATTGTGCTATTATCTTCCACTCATCTAATCCATGATACTTTGTTAACTTATAGTGAGCTTCTTCAATTGAGCTAAAGAATTTTTGGTTTAAAACACTATTGGTTGGTGAAACAAATCCAAAAGCAGAAGCCCCACGGATAGAAGGTTCAAAAAAATTGTTATAAAGATTATTACCATGTTTTTCATTTCGCAATAAACTCACGTAATGCGCATCAGCCTTAATATCTTCTTTCAATCTTCTATAAATGCTACGAATATTTTCTACTCTATATGGCTCAATAGGTAATTTATTATGGAGGATATCCGAAACATCATACATAAGATTTTCAAGCTGTTCAATATAATTCACCATCCTTTGAGCCAACTCTTTATCAGTCATATTTTTGAGCTCTACCATTTTTGCCTTCCTTTCTATAATTCATATTCTATCAAATTATATCTAAAACTTCAAAATTCCTAATTGTGCACTTATCCATACACTATAGATAATATCATGCAAACACTTCAATAAGCTTTTTGTTAATCTGATCATAGTCAAATCTGTTTTCATCATATAGCGCACATTCGTTATCACTTCGGGAAGCAAATACAACTTTTACAGATTTCTTTGGGGCAAGCGAATTAAAATAATCCTCAACTACTTTACACATTTCAATAGCCTGCTCCTTTTGAGTTGGCGTTTTAACTCCATGATACTTATAATCTAATTCGCTAATTTTAATTTCATCAAATGTGGAGCGGGTTATAAATGAAAACTCTCTGCTAATAATATAACCATGTGTTTTGAATTTTCGATATATAGTATGATCACTTTCTAATTTAGACATAAGTTCGTTTTCAGTCAATGACGGTTTGCCGTAATATGTCGATGTAGCGAAATCTGGATTGATTAAAACATCGCTTTCAATTTTTTTGTGTCTATTCATTCAGTTTCCTCCATATTCCGTTTATAAGTTAATCCAAAACTCCTATGCCTTTTTATCTCTTTTTATAATCATTGATAACATCTGAAATTGTTTCATATCTGAAATGGCTTTCAAATCCCTTGTTGTATTCTCCATAATAGTGTTCATGTTTACAAATATCAGGATTAGAATTTAGAAAATCAATATCATCATTTATATCATTTATAGTATCATCAATTAACTTTGTGATTTCATCAAGTTCCATATTGTTATATTTTGCAATTATTTTTTCTACGCCAGAATCCATATGAGGATAAATCAATTCATTTTTATAAATAAATCCCAATCCGACAGTATGATATTCTTTTTTTGTATAAATGACATAAGCGTAATATTTTCCTTCTGACTTGTTGATCAGATTAAATGACTCGCCTCCTATGTCCGTTTCTTCAAGCCAATCAAGACCTGAAATTAAATGTATCCCGACTTTAACTTGCGTGTCTAGTTCGATTGATAGGTCTTGTAAAATAATCTGCTGTTTTAATTCTGTAAGCAATTTATTAAGTGTATTTAAACGCTCACTAAATAATTTACATTTGTTTCTAAATTTATCGCTCATTATTAATATCCTCCTTACCTTTTCGGCTAATTCCGATTTTCTATCATAGTTGAATTATACCTTATCAGGCTTTTCTGTACAATGGCATTCGCTTGAAGTACAAGTACAGTTTGGATTGTACCCACTCGCACATTCTTCTGTACATGTGCACTCCCATCTTTTTAATTTTGGGAAAAAGCTATACATAAATTCACGTGCTTCTTCTTCCGTCTTATTCTGTTCCTTTAACATTCCAGATTCCTTCATGTGTTTTACGCTTACTTCAATCATTTCGTCCATTGTACAATTGGAAGTGAATACTCCCTCTTTATAACAATAAATGCAATATTCTTCATTCCTACTGTTATCATCATTGGTTCCAAGAACTTCATTTGAATCAAGCGCCATACCACAACTTTCACAATATTTCATTTCACTCATATCAGCTATCTCCTTTACATAATTTGCTAATAATTATGATATCACATTTCCAGTTATTTGGCACTATTAAATTACCTTCCCCTCGGTTGCTTCGGCTTTTTCTCTAATGCTTGCTTATTCTTCTTCGGTTCCTCCTTCCTCTTCTCCGGTATGGTCTCGGCTTCCTTTGCGAATGCCCACTTCATCTCTTCCGCTGATGGTGGGTTCCGCAAGACCATAATTCCATTCTCTCCCGATAAAAATAACTCCGGGGCAAGGAATTTCTTCTTAAACTGGTCTATCTGTTTTTTATCCAGTGATTCAAAGCTTTCCTCGCCAAGCCCACAGACAAAAAATGTTCCGGCAATTATATCGTTGATTTCCGGCACAATCCGATTAAGCGGCATACCGTTAATCTTTCCTTCATCATTGCAGACTAGACAAACTAATTCTTCATAAGGATATACCGCCTGTATCGTTCCGTCTACAACCTTCTGCATGGATTTTAAACTGCCGTCAATCTCTTTTTCATAAGGTACTCTTTCTGGTTCTACAACTAATACCCGCATCTACTGTCCTCTCTTTCTCTTCTTATGGTTACATACGGCTAAAATTGCCATACATACGACTACACTGCCAACAACCAAAATAGATAATCGGCTTTTCAGTGGTGCGGACTGCTTATCTATCTTCGCATTTGGCTCCGGGTTTATCAGCGCTACTACCATTTCTCTCATTAAAAGCTCGAACCTCATTCCCTTTCGATACTTTAAATAATATGGATACAGCCCAATAGACCTGATATATTCCACCTTATCTCTTTCAATTGTCAAATGTACCTCTCGTCCATCCCCTTTTTTATCTGCCTTAATAAGCGTATGGTACTGCTCCAAGCTTTTTGGCAGATAGCTGCTAAATTCCATTGCTACCCGATGGACAAACGTTTCATAATTCATTGGTTTCAAATAGGTTGCTCCTTCCTGAATGAAGCGGGCAAAATGCCCGCTGCCATTGTCATTTCTTATTTTCTCTTTTTACGTCTAACCAAAATCCATGTAATACCGCTTAAAGACGCAAGCCCCAATCCCAAAAGACCGATGATGTTTGTCGCATCCCCGGTTTTCGGTGCATCGGACTTCTCACTCGGAATCGGTTTATTGGTGACTTTCAATGTGACGGTGATTATCGGCTCGGAATCCTTCTCTAATGCAAAGCTGACCGGAATCGGTGTTTCGTCCAGTTCATAACCTTTCGGGGCTTCCACTTCCACACACTCATATTCAAACAATTTCTTGATGCAGTCTGTACCATATGTGCCAAGTAAGAGCTTGTCACTTTCTGCCGCACCTTCGGAATCAGTAGTCAGAGTTCCTTCTGCTTCTCCGGTGGTCTTATTGCGGATTTCAAACTTTGCTCCTGCCAGTGCTTTTCCGGTTTCACTGTCCACCTTTTCAATACGGATTTTTCCATAGATATAATCATCCTTCATTTCCACTTTCTGAACTTTGGCAGTATCATCTAAAATAAAGGAAATATCCTCGGCTACCGCAAATCCTTTCGGAGCGATAATCTCACGCAGGGTCAGTTCTTCTCCTACCGGGAGTTTTTCTATCCGGTGTGGTTCACCAGTGGATACCCATTCTTCCAGTACCTCCCCATCCTTATCAAGAATCTGTAACGTGGCTCCTTTCAGTTCTTCCCCGGTGGTTAAATCCTTTTTAGAAACATCCAGTTTAGAAATATCGTCCTTCATTTCCACCTCTGTAACCGCTCCATCCTCATGTACCGCAAAGGTAATTTCCGCTGCCGTTACATAGCCATTTTCAAACGGTGCGATTTCTTCATGTAAGGTATACTCTCCTTCCGGCAGGGCATACACAATATGAGGTTCTTTGGTACTTACCCATTCTTCTACAACTTCACCCTCGGCATTGATAATCTGCAATGTTGCCCCTTCTAACTCTTCTCCGGTTGTAATGTCCGTCTTAGTCAACTTCGTTTCAGTCGGCTGATTTTCTACCGCCAGTTCCTTCGCCACAATGCTTTCGTTCTGGTTCTGGTATGCAATCTCCACTTCCCAAACGGTTTCATTCGGGAGATACCCCGGCGCACGCAATAACTCCTTCACATAATAGGAGCCATGCGGCAGATCACTTGCAAAGGTCAGCTTCCCGGCTTCATCCGTGGATTTCTGCTCAATCAGCATATCCTTTTCTACTAATACATCACCCTGTACCGATACAATATCCTCTTTCGCATACAGTCCGAATACAACGCCCGCAATCGCTTCTTTAGAAACACTATCGGTCTTTTCAATGGATACTTCGATTTTCTGTCGTTCATTGTAGTAAGATACGCCCTCGTAAATCACTGCAACGGTATCATCATCGGCAGAAATGGTGAACGCTTTGACCTCGGTATTTAGCACAAGATTTTCTCCGGCTACCACTTCTTTCATATAGTAAGAGCCAAGCGGAAGATTGTTTAAAGTGGCAGTGCCATCTTCGGTTTTCAAAGCCGCAATCAAATCATCCTTCCGATAACGAATCATCGGATTTCCGTTTTTATCCACTGCACCGTCCGGGCTGGCAATATCCTCCCCGGCATATACCTCAAATTCTGCCCCGGTCACGCCGCCAACGCTGTATACAAACGCATGGAATATCCTATCGGAATAATCAACACCCGTAAATACCTCTGCCACTTTGGAAAGCCCTATTGCTATCCTATCCAGAATCCCATCACCCTTCACTGCCTGTAACTGCTCTCCGGTTTTGGTAATGGTAAGGCTTCCAACCTGTTCATCATTCTTCTGCTCCACGGTTACAATCGCAACACCACTGTCCGGATCCGCTTCATGTGCCGTCCCCGAACCTACCGTAATCTCAATCGCTTTTTGTGCCTTTTCCTGATAGGTTCCTTCGGTGGTGATCTCCAATAGTGAAATTGCATTGCCACCAGAAATCAGAGATTCCTCACTTCCGGCTATCACAAATCCCACCGGAGCTTTTACTTCTTCAATACGATATGTACCGCTTTTTAATTTCTCCGGTGTCAGCAGATACCCCTCATCATTTGTGTGGAACACGCTGATTACTTCCTTCTTTGGGTAATATACGGTCTGCTCTACATATTCCTCATTATCACAATCATAAATCTTATAAGATGCTTCTTTCCCTAATACCGTTTCTCCGGTCTGGGCATCCTTCTTTACGATTTTCAAAAGGAACTGGAACGGTCTGTCATCAAAGACACGCCATGTCATCGGCTCTCTGCTATCCTTTGTGATATTCACTACGAACGGATTAACCTTTACTAAGTCATCCGGTACGGTGCTTTCCTCTACTACATAGGAACCGTAGGGAAGCTCCGGGCTTACCAGATACCCTTTACTATCGGTAAACATCTCCTGTATCGGGGCTGCCTGTCCGTTCTCATACAATACGGCAACGCTTTCCCCGGTAAAGTCATAGTTCTTAAAATCATCCGCCGTATAATATGACCCATTGCCCGGCTTTAATGTGCCGTCCTTTACCTTCGATAAATTACGAATCAGATATACTTTAAATCCTGCCTTTTCCACTAAATCCACCTCGGTCTGACCGCCATCCTCGGAAATCTTAATGAGGGAAAAGGCTTGCTTCATTACCTGTTCGATTACGGTAATCTCCTTTGTTACAATCTCTTTTTTCTGACCGCCATAGGTCAATGTTGCATCATAAACCGTATCATCCACGGTATATCCCTCTGGATTAGTAATCTCTTTCACATACATTTCCCCAAGCCACAAATCTTTAAAAGACAATTCCCCTTTGGTGTTGATGCTGCCTTGTGCAATCAGACTTCCGGCTTTATAGAGAACTCCGGTCTTGCCGTCCGGGTGAACGATATCGCTTTTGGCATACAGACCGTAAACTGCTCCGACCATAGTTGCATCCCCTTGATTTACGAACGCATTTGTTTCCACATCAATCTTATGAATGTAGATTTCTCCTTTTACCGGACGATTCTCTGCTTCCACGCTGATAGTTTTCCCGGCTTCTACCGTTACGGTATATACGCTCTCATTAAGGACATAATTTTCCGGTGCGGTGATTTCCTTCACATACACCGTTTTCACGCTTGCGTCAAAGTAATCACTGACCGTCTTCCCGCTCGTATTCGTGGCAGACATTTTCATCAACAGGCTGCTGCACGCCTTATCCGTATAAATGCCATACACTGCCCCTGAAAGCGGATTTCCTGTATTTGCATCCTTCTTAATAAGGGAAATTCTTGTCATCTCCAACCAATCCACGGTAAAGCTGACCGGGCTTGCACTCTCTGATTCAAATACCCCAATGTTCTGGTCTCCGTTGCCCGTAGACACCACCAGAGTACGCCACGTTTCCCCCACGGAACCGTATAACTTGCCGCTCTTAAATGTTCCGGTGACAAAAAGTGGGGCTTCAAAGTAAAAGCTATCGCCGCCGTACACTGCCAAGTTTCCGCCGGTAGATGATTTTCCGGTAGTCTTGTTATATCCGGTCACGTTATCCGGCAGGGAGATTGTAACTTTGTTTCTGCTGTCACCAGTCAATTTTATGGTACTGGTTTTTTGAATGTCACCGCTTCTTTGGGCACTGACACTGGTTTTGGATAATTCCAGTTCTCCGGTGGGCGGTTCATCCATGCCAAAGAGCTTATTTATATAAGCAATCACCCCATACTGTACAAGGGCATCATAACTACATCCGGCAAACGCATTGGTTCCGGCATAAGCATAACTTGCTGCTATATGGGTATAGATGTATTTCAAGTCCGTACTGTAACCAGACAGATAACTGCCTGTTATGTCTCCGGCTCCGCCGTAGCCATAATAGATGGCTTTCTGTAAATTGGTATTGGTATCAAGCACCTCGGCTACATAATCCCCGCTAGGCGGGCTGCTTTTATGAGACTCGATACAATAAGCAACTTTGCCATTGACGGTAAACCAACAAGTAGAATAGCTTCCCAGATAAGACGGATAATAAATTATATCCCCTTTTACAAGGCTGACCGTACTGCTTCCGGACAGGCTTGCACTTGCCGTTGAAAAAAGCAGGACACTTCCGTTTTCAATATCCGCTTCCAGTTCTTGAAGGGCTTCTTCATCTTCTTTTGCAGAACTTAGAATGGTAATCTCTGTTTCGGTCACTGGTTCTGTTTCCTCGGAATCCTCGCTTTCTTTGCTGTCTGTCTTTTGTGTTTCACCGCCGTTTGTCTCATTTTCTGCAAGACCTTCCGTATCGGTCAAAATGACGTTCCGGGAAATAAAGTAACTTTCACTTTCATCTTTTGGAACGACCATATATTCCGCAACGTATGTACCGGGAAGATTTGGGTCATAGGCATTTCCTTCTTCATCCGAAATCGCTGACAGGGTGACGGTTTCATTTGTTTCGTCATACGAAATCCCTTCCATGCAGGTCTCAATGGCAAAGTCCGTATCCGAAATATCTTTGGTAATATCGTATGCTTTTACAG
>Ga0153950_1000802_pt1 | contig 14097 bp, 16 predicted proteins | sample TSNJ034MetaG_FD_104737 | JGI IMG/M metagenome (GOLD analysis project Ga0153950, IMG submission 104737) | Attine ant fungus gardens microbial communities from New Jersey, USA - TSNJ034 MetaG | ecosystem: Host-associated > Fungi > Mycelium > Unclassified | place: USA: New Jersey, Wharton State...
ATAAAGCTCCGTTTCCTCGGAGTATTCAAAATCGGTTTCCGTGTCGGCCTGCTGCTGTTTGGGCCTGTAAATCTTGAAATACCACCCAGCCCCGCCGCCGAGCAGGACAAGCACCACCACAAGGATCATCCCCATGCCGCCGCCCTTTTTTGGTTCCGGCTCCGGCTCAGGTTCCGGCGTGGGAGCCGGGGCGGGTTCTACCACTACCGGCGCAGGCTTTTCCGGGATTACCGCAAGGGCAAGCAGATCGGCCTCGGTAACTGCGTTGAGGAAATATACATTTTCCGTTTCCCTCTGGCGGTCTATAATCAGATAAAACACATTCTCCGCCGGGGTCATTATTGTGAAAAATTCTTTCCCGTCCCCGTCGGTGGCGTTGTCAATGACCGTCCCGGTTCCCGCCGGGGTAAAAGGCTTTTTCTCCGGCTCGGCCTTCGTCGTGGGAATTTCCTGCACCGGCTCCGGGGCCGGGGTTTCCACAGGCAAAGGCGGCTCGGTGCAATCGCCGCCGCCCGCGTAGGCGGTCACGCTCATAAATGAAAGCGTGAGTAGAAGCACAAGCGCGGTTATTAAAAAACACCTTTTCATTCCTCAGTATCCTCCTCCACATCCGGGGCCGGGGCGGGTTCGGACTTCTGGCCATGATGGCCAGAAGTGGGCGCAGGCACAGCGCCGCTCCGAACCGTCTGCAACATAACGGCAAGCTCCTCGATGGAAATATTCATGCCGCGCACAACGCCCACGATCTCGGTATTCTCTATCTCGGTCTTTTTCTGTTCCAATTCCCGAAGCCGGGTCTGAAACTCGGATATTTTACCCTTGACCTTTTCTATCTCGGCCTCAACCTTTGCGGCCTTTGTAATTGCCATATATTTTTTTACCTCCGTGTGTTATGATGGAATAACAACAAAATACAACGGGTTTAATAATTCCCCGTCTTTCAGTACCTCCAAATCCAAGTGCGGCCCCGTGCTCTCGCCTGTGCTGCCCACAAGGGCGATCACATCCCCGGCCTGTACCGTCTGTCCGGCGCTCACAAGCAGGGCCGAGCAATGGGAATACCGCGCCGTGACTCCGCTGCCGTAATCAATTTTCACCGTCAGGCCGTACAGGGAATGGGTTTCACTGAGCAACACCACGCCCTCGCCGCCTGCCAGAATTTCCGTACCCGCAGGCAGCGCGATGTCGATTGCCCGGTGAAAATCGGCGTCCCCGGTTATGGGATGAACGCGCCAACCAAACCCGCAGGACACATAGGGGAGCCAGTTAAAGGGGAACGGACTGCCCACATACTGGCGGTTGCCTTTGGTAAGCTCATAAAGGTCATACCGATCCTGCGCGTCCTGGCTATCCAGAAGCGGGCCGATCACCTCGGCAAATGGGCGGGCAGTCAATGTCGTTTGCAGTATATAATAATTGTACGGCACTTGGCGGCTGTGTTCATGCCCGTTGTCACAGGTGTAGTATTCGGTGCGGTAACGCACCTCTACAATCCGGGTAAAGGTCAGCTTGTACTGTTGATTGAAAATATCCCGGAGCACCGACTCAATCCCCGCGAATGTAAAATCATCATACTTTGCCGTGAGAAAAGCAATCAGCGCGTGGGGATCGTGGCCTGTGGGATCAATGGAATATCTGTATTCGTCATACCCCGGATGGGATTGCGGCGCGTTTTTTGCCTTTAGTGTCAGGTCGGTTTCCCATTGCGTATAGGCAAGCTCGGCCTCGTTGATGTCCGCGTCCTCCGCAAGATAGGACGAACCTCCGATGGCTCCCGCCAATCCGTTCGCAATGGCAAGGCCGGAGCCGACGCAGGACTGCATCAGCATCAGAAGCAGGAACACGCCCGCGAAAATAGCGACCGCCACGGGATGCCGTCCGACAAATAAAAACGCGGCCCGGAATATTCTCTGCGCCGCGTCCACAACCTTTTTGCCGGTTTTCGCGCCCTGCTTTGCCGCCCGCGCCTGCTTTTGGTATTCTTTGCGCAGGCTCCGTTTTTGCCAGTACCGGGAAAAGGCGTTCCGCTTGATGTCCGGGTTTTCCTTTGCCAGTGTGCGGAACGTGTGATCGGCGCGGGCCTTAATGTTTTTCTTTTCCCACTTGCGAACCTGCCGCGCCGGATGGGTACGGATGCGGTGTTTTGCGAACCGGACGCCGCCGCGCAAAACGGCCTCGCCCGCAAGCTCGGCCTTATGCGCGGCCTCCACGCCCACATTCTCCTGCTCCACCTCACGGATTTTTCCGTGCGCGTACCTCCACGCCTGATGCTTTGCCGTTCTGACAACCTTTTTCACGGGGCCTGGTTTTTTCCGGGGCTTCTGTTTTGCCAGTTTACCCTGCGCCTTTTCCAGTTTTTCGCCCGTCTTTTCCATGCGGAGCTTTGATTTATGGAGCTTTTCTTCATCCCGCAAAACCTTTTTGTCTTTGGGCGCGGCCCCGCCGCCATTGTTGGCGGCTTCACCGTCAGGCGGCGGAGCCTTGCCGTTATCCTGCCGGAGCCGCCCGGACGGGCGGGGCTTTTCGCCTTCCCGCCGGAGCTTGCCGCTCCACTTCTGGCCATGATGGCCAGAAGTGGGATCGCCTCCGTCTTTATTCTGCGGCTTCATGCTTTATGTCCTCCGGGCGGGTGGTAAGCAGATCATATATTTCGCCCCGTGGGAACCTGTCCACAAAGGGGATTGTGGTATTGCCGAAGAACAAAAGGCCCTCTCCCGATCCCGAATGTGTAACATACGATAGCTGATGCGGCGATATGCCAAGCTGCTTCGCCAAAATCTGGCGGTCATACTGGCCCTGCGATAACAGGACTAAAAAATCGCTGTTTTCCAGTATGTTTGTAACCGCCGGACTGGACAAAAAATCCTTGACATTCTGTGTTAATGCTGATGGCACACAATACTTTTTACGGAGCATACGCCAGATCGTTACGCAATAACTGGCGGTCAGCTCGTCCGCAAGCAGCAGATGAAATTCGTCATAGTAGCACCAGGTCGCTTTGCCCTCGCTAAAGTTTTGCGATACCTGCGACCATACCAAATCCTGCATAATCAGCATGGCGATGGTGCGCAGGCCGGAGCCTAACTGTTTCAGATCAAGGCAGACAAGGCGGCTGTCCAAATCCACGTTGGTCTGGTGATTAAACACATTTAACGATCCCGTGACATATAGCTCCAACGCCGCCGCAAGCCTTTTCGCCTCCGGCTCGGCCTGCTCTATGAGCAGGCTGTGCAAATCCTCAAGCATAGGCATGGGCGCGGTTTCGGGATTATTCAGATAATCCCGGTAGAGGATGCGAACACAACGATCAATGACCGTCCGCTCTATGGGCTGTAATCCGTCCTTGCCGCCGACAATCAACTCGCATAGCGACAAAATAAAATCAGACTTTAACGACATGGGGTTTTCCTCACCGGAAAAGTCAAGCTGTAAATCCATTGGATTGATATGATGCGGGCTGTTGGGCGCGATTTCCACCACCTGACCGCCGAGCCTGCGGATCAGTGGTGTGTACTCGCCCATTGGATCGACCACGATGATCCGGTCTTGCGTTGTGAGAAAAACGCCGATGATCTCGCGCTTCGCGGCAAAACTTTTCCCGCTGCCCGGAGTGCCGAGATACAATCCCGCCGGGGTTTTCAGCTTTTTGCGGTCTGCCATAATGACGTTATGGGAAAGCGCGTTCATACCGTAGTAAAGGGCCTCGCCGCCCATGCGAAGCTCCTGCGTCATAAAGGGAACAAAAATAGCGGTACTGCTTGTCGTCATGCCGCGCTGAATTTCGATGCCGTTGTAGCCGAGCGGCAAGGATGACATATATCCCTGCTCCTGCTGAAAATCCAAACGGCGCAACAGGCAGTTGTATTTTTGCGCGATGCCGGATGCGGTAAAAACGTCGTTTTCAAGCTGCTGCTGTGTCGGAGCCGTGTTGAGCACCAGAAACGTCAACAAAAAAAGCCGCTCGTTGCGGCTCTGTAAATCGGATAACAATGCCTTTGAAGTGTTGGCAAACGTCACCAAGTCCGGCGGGAGAATATCAGGATCATAGCCGGAGCGGGATGCCTTTTTCTGCTCCTCCACTTTCATTTTGTCAATATCGCTCACCTTTGACTTGACGTTTTTTATGGCCTGTAACTGATCCACGGCCTGCATGTGCATGGTAACGGTCATTTCCGCATCCATTTCCAAAAGCTCGGTCAGGAGCTTGTCGGATAATTCCGACGCGATAATCTGCAAATAGGATGCCGCGCCCCAAGTCGTGCCCACGCGGAACATGCGGCTCTGCCGGAAGTCAAAGGAAGTGGGTGCGATAAAGTCTTTGCTGCTCATGCCCGTCTGCGGGATCATATCCCACGAAAAGCGGAACGGTTCCCGGCCCCCTGGATGAAGCTGCCCGTGCATGACCTCAAGCCGATCCCGCCCGTCCATTGGGCGGGAGAGAACGCCGAGCCGCTTAAAATTCCCCATAATATCAGCCTCCACGCGCTCCAACCGGGGCCGCGAAGCGGCAAGGCTGTCGGCGATCAGGCCGAACGTGATGTATTTTGTGCGCACAATCCCGTTGTTGCTTTTGGCGATCTGCCGGGTCAGCATATCCACAAACTCCCCGCGCACGCTGTCGTATTCGTCATGCTGCATGGGGATGTTCACCTTGTACTGGTCTACCGAATGGGAACGGCGGTTGACGAATGACATTTGAAAGGGTAACGCGCTGTCAAAGTAGCTCAGAAACGAACAGTACCCGTCAAAGATCGCGGCCTGATCGTCACTGGACGCTACCGCGTAATTAATATCCTCAAACTGGAGCGTCTTTGTGTACTGCCGCCCCGCGACACGGCAAATCCCGTCCGGGTGCATTTCGCGGTATGGAATGGTCTGCTGCGCCGTGCCGGGAACATACCGGCCTTTTTTACATCGGCCCTTTGGAGCGGGCGGGCGCTTTTTTGCTTTGCTCAATACTTATTTCATCCCCCTTGCTTAAAAAGGCGTAAAAGTTAGCGGTTTTGTACGGCCTCACTCCCGGCCAGAGAAAGCGGGCGCGGATAATATTCCGCATCACCTTTTCAAAGGGCAGGCCGTCGCGCTGATACATTGCAAGCAGAAAGGCCGGGAGCATCAGCCCCACCATTAAAAACATCGCCGCCGTGCCGCCGATGCTCCCGCGTGTCAGCAGGAACACCGGAACCCCGATGACCGCCGCCGCGCCGAAGCAGACAAGCTGCCGCTTTGTCAGGTTAAAGGCAACCTTTGTCTGGATTTTTGTTAAATCGGCGGGCACGTTTACATATGGCATAGTGTTTTCACCTCCTCCACTTCTGGCCATGATGGCCAGAGGTTGATGGTGCTCTCCACCTCATTGCCCCATACATGCCAGCCGGGAGCGGCCTGCCGCGCAAAAAGCTCCACACGGGGAACGTCCCCCATAAGCCGGACGATCCGATCCCGCGCCTCGTCCGGCTTTTTGCTGTGAGCCTCCACCGGGGAAATAATAAACTGGTGGATCGAATTGTCCTGTCGTTTGGGGTGGCCCCGCGTTGCCAATATACAGATTTCCGCATTGGAGCGCGTCCAGAAGCCCATGCCATAAAACCAACTGTCGGCCTTTTTATTTTTCTTTAACCAAACAAAAGCCACGGTTTTGAATTTGAAGCCCCACGCCTCGATCACGCGCAGGGCGTCGGGGAGCTGCGGGAATGTAGTCCACAAGAAAAGCGCGCTGTCCCTGGCGGCTATATCTGCAACCGGGAGCGCGCATAGTTCCTGCGTTTTCATGGTCGGGTAATGGTTTTGCGCCGCGCCCTGCACGTTGCCGCATGAGTAGTGCCACGGCGGATCTGCGTAAATCGCGGTAAATTGTTCCGTCAACTGATCTCCTTTCTCACTTCTGGCCATGATGGCCAGAAGTGCCCTCCGTTGTATTTCTGATCCGCTCCGCCGCAACAGCGTAAAACTGCGGCGCGTTTTCAAAACAGATAAACCTGCGGCCCGTGCTGATCGCTGCAATGGCGGTCGTGCCGCTCCCGGCGCAAATATCCGCCACAAGCTGCCCCTCATGCGTATAGGTTTTGATCAGGTACTCGCACAGGTCAACCGGCTTTTGCGTGGGGTGGATGGTATTCGTCACCGTGGTAAACTGGATGACGTTGCCGGGAAAGCGCCGCCCGTCGGGTGACTCCGCGCCGGAACGGGTAAACTTGCCGTAATTCGGACTCAGGCCCATACTGGTATGGGTTTTGAGGTACGGCTCCCGGTATTCAAACTGCGGATTGTATGCAGGAGCCTTCTGGTAAAACACCAGAATATTCTCGGATTTTTTGAGCGGTGCACGGCGGGCGTTGAGAAAGCCTGTGCCTCTGTCCTTGTACCAAATCCATTCATACCGGAGCATTTCTAAATTTGACATCCCCAGTATTTTGTCATATGGGCACTGCGCGAACAGGAGCACGGCCCCGTCAGGCTTTACCGCCCACCGCACCGCCTCCCAAAATTCCGGCAGGGGGAGCGGCACATCCCAATAGTTGCGGGTGGTGCCATAGGGCGGGTCGGTCAGAAGCATATCCACCGAACCGCGCGGCAGGGAGCGAAGCCCCCCGATCCCGTCCATTAAGTAAAGATTATCCGGCTGCGGCACTTCTGGCCATGATGGCCAGAGGTTGTCAGCGGTCATCATGCCCCGCCTTGCCTGCTTTTTCCGGCGCGGGGCGGGCGGCGTTTTCCTTCGCCGCCTGCTCCGCGCCCTCCTTTATCGCCTCCCGGATAGACGGCTTTACGGACATTGCCTGCGCGGCGGCGGCGCGGGCAACCAGTTTTTCCACCGCCGCGTTGTATCCCTCCAGAGCCTTGCTGTCCAGAACCGCCTGCAAATTCTCGTCGTAAACGTGGGCTGTGCGGCGAAAACCGGAGCGGGTAGAGCTGTCCGGCTTGCTCGGTGCTCCTACAAACAACCCTTTGTCGCCGTTAAACACCTTGAAGTCGTCCACGGAAAGTCCGTTCATCTTTACCTCGGCAACACCGATCAGCTTGCCCCTCGGCTCTATGGGCCGGACGTTGACTTCTATCTGCATCGCGGCCTCCACCGCCGCATTGACGCGGGCTGTTACGGCATCGTCAATGCTCATATTAAAAGCCTCGGCCATTTCCGCGATAGGAGCCTCCATTAACAGGTAGTTGTCCATATCCTCTCCGGCCCGCGTTTCCATATTGGCGGGCGTTGCCTGCGCCGCCACATTATTTTTTGACATAATAAAATCCCCCTTTTCATTCAGGCGGGTATGCGTATCGGCTAAAAACGACCGCACATCCTCCGCGTTAAAATCCTCCGGCGCTTTGCCGTTCCATTGCCGAACGCCGTCCGGCCCGTACCGTCGCGCCATTAGTGCGACCCCATGATGCTGTTGGCAAGGCTCCCTGTCTTAAAGAGCGTGAAACACAATAAAAATGTGTAGCCCATGCAAGTCCAGATCGCGCCCACCGGATCGCCGCTCCCGCCAACCCCCTGTATCAAGGCCGCGTAAATCCCCACGCATACCATGATGAGAAAGCCCTGCAACCCCACGGCGCACAGGGATTTCAGATAGTTTTGCCCCGTGTGACCGTATTCCCGGTTTGTCAGAGTGGCAAGCGGGATGGGCGCTAAACTTGTTCGCATGTATATCTCGATCATCCGGCCCCATATCACCACAAAGATGGCAATGTTCAGCGCGTGCATTGTCAATTTTACGAACATAGACTGTAGCCACAGGCCGAGCAAGGGGCCGACCTCCATGAGCTTTAGCTCCGTTTCCAGAGCCGTGAGCATATTGTCGGTTATGGCGGTACTGCCCTGTATTAGTCCCCCGGCGTTGTTTACCACATGCTGCGCCACATCAAACACCGCCATGACAATATTCCATGTGTTGGTGAGCACAAGGATCGCCACCGTCGTTTTGAAGAACCACTTGAAAAATATCCATGTGTCTATGTCGTGCATGTTGTTTTTTTCCACCAGTAATTGTATAAGCTCCCATGTCGCCACAAAGGTCAGGACAAGCCCCGCAATTGGGAGCACCACAGTCTCGGAAAGGTCACGAATGATGGAATAAACCCCGAAGTTCCAAGCCTCCGGGGTTTTTCCCACCTGTACGGCAATCTCTCCGACCTGCGCGTTGACGTTATCGAAAACCCCGGTCAGGTTCCCCATAATTCCGTCAATCAGTACGCCTTTCAGCCATTCGGTAATCCAGTCGGTGAGAAAATCCATACCGTCCTACCTTAAAACAGGGTGGACAGCATCGGCACCAACGTCATGCCGAGCAGGATCACGCCGCCCCCGGCCATAAGCTGCTTGATCCCTTGCGATTTCGCGCCTGGATTATCGGAGCCGTAGCCTTCCAAAAGGTTGATGACTCCCCACACAGCAAGGCCCGCGCCGAGCGCAATAACAAGGGTTTGCAGGGTATCAACGGCAGAAGTGAAAAATGCCATAAAGTTTGTACCTCCGTAAAATTATTTATTCTGAAAAGAAAAAACCGCCCATATCGGCGGCTGTGCCACTTCTGGCCACGATGGCCAGAGGTTATATGATGGCATGGGGCTCAAAGCATGAAACGCGGGATTTTGCCAATGCGCAATAGTCAGGGTTTAGGTCAATGCAAATATATTCCCGCGATGCCTGCAACGCCGCCACGCCCACTGTGCCGCTCCCTGCAAACGGATCAAGCACAATGCCGTTTTCCGGGCTGCCCGCGATAATGCAAAGGGCCGCGAGCGCAACGGGAAAAGTCGCAAAATGCGCTCTCTTAAACGGCTTGGTGGGAATAGTCCATATATCCCGCCTGTTGCGTTTATAAGGGGCCGCACCCAATGCCGGTTCCATGACAGCGGCGTAATCGTAATAGTATTGCGGCGATTTTGAAAGCAGAAAAACATGTTCATAGGATTGTGTCGGCCTGTCGGTTACGCTCTCAGGCATGGCATTTGGTTTTTGCCATATCACATCGGAGCGTAGATACCACCCGTCCTCACGGAGCGCAAACGCAAGCATCCACGGAATACCAATCATATCCTTTGCCTTTACGCCCTGCCAGATTTTCGGCATCCGCGCGGCGGGGTTATCCCGCGCATACAGATAACTCTGTTTGCTTCCGGGTCTGTCGGCAGGCGGTCTGCTCCAAGCTCCTTTTCCGCTACCCGCATAGCTGTCCGCAATATTGAGCCACATTGTACCCGTTGGTTTTAACACGCGGCGCACCTCGCGGAAAACATCCGTCAGCCTTTCCACATAAGCCTGCGGGGATATTTCCAAGCCGATTTGTCCGGCTATACCATAATCCCGCAAGCCGTAATAGGGCGGGCTTGTCACGCAGGCATCGGCCAGATTATCCGGCATTTCCCGCAAAACTGTGAGCGCATCGCCGCAAATAATTCTATTCAACTATCTACCTCCTTTACCACCTCTGGCCATGATGGCCAGAAGTCACTCATGCGAAAGCGTCCGGGTCGTCCAGATCGTCATAGTTGAGGATGTCCTCGTCCTCGTCCGTGTACATAACCGGCTCGTCCGGGGCTTCGTAAACCGCATAAACCTCGTCCGCTTTTACTTTCATGCGGCGGGTCACAAGGCGCGATGCGTCAAAAGCGTTGCGCTTATCGGCCTCGGCGGTATGCTTGTAATTGGGATGCTTTTTCAGATCGTACTTGGTCGAAAGAAACGGACGCAGGCCGCGAAGCTGCAAGATACATTTATCCCCCGGCATCGTGGTAAGCTCGTCCATTGTCATAAGCTCTTTTCCCAAGCGTTGCAGATTTTGGTTATAGCTCTCGGACTGGCCCCGCGTCCGGCCCTCGGTATACATGCTGATGGTTTCCTTGCCAAGAACCTCCGAAAGCTCCTTGATCGTGCTGTGCTCCCGGCCTCCCAAAAAAATCACGCTGTCCATGTTGCCCATAATGGTTTCAGCGTGATCCTTATACAATGCTTTGAGTTGTGACTGCGCCTGTAGGAACAGGCAAAGACTGATCTCACGGGAGCGAATAACGGCAACCAGCTTTTCAAGCTGCGGCACCTGCCCCGTGTTCGCGGCCTCGTCCCACAGGACGCGCACATGATGGGGGAGCCTGCCGCCGTATTTGTTGTCCGCCCGTTCGCATAAAAGGTTGAACATCTGCGAAAAGGCAAGAGCAACTATAAAGTTATAGGTGCTATCCGTATCACTGATAATAAAGAAAGTAGCTGTTTTCCTGTCGCCCATACGGTCAAGCTCCATTTCATCGTAGCTCATGATCTCCCGGAGCTGCCCAATATCAAATGGTGCAAGTCTCGCACCGCATGAAATAAGGATCGACTTCATGGTTTTGCCGGACGCAAGGCGAAATTTGGTATATTGCCTGACCGCGAAGTGCTCCGGTTCCCGCTTTTCAAGCCCTTTGAACATATAATCAATGGCATTGAGAAAGGACTCGTCCTCTTCCTTTACCTCCATGCTGCCCAACATTTCCACAAGGCTATTAAGATTGCGCTCCTCCTCCGGCCCCTCAAAGACGATATACCCGATTAAAGCGCAGTACAAAAGCGTTTCCGCTTTTGTCCAGAACGGATCTCCCTCTTTCCCGTCCCCCTTTGTGTTTTCGATCAGGGCATTTACAAACTTCAAAATATCGCTTTCCGTCTTGATATACGACAGCGGATTGTAGTGCATACTTTTGGAAAAATCTATGCTGTTGAAAACCTTGATTTTATACCCCTGCTTTTGCAGGAAAGAGCCGACCTGCCCCAAGATGCCCCCCTTCGGATCGACCACACAAAATGACGAATGCGCTTGAAGTAACTGCGGTGTCAGCCAGAAGCGGGTTTTGCCGGAGCCGGACGAGCCGATGACGCAACAATTCAGATTGCGGGCATTGGCCGGATTTTTAGGGCGTGTGTTCATAGTCAGAAATTCTGTGCCGGTCAAAATGACGTTGTTTTGAAATTTGGGATCGACAAAGGGTTTTATATCCTCCTGCGTACCCCATCGGGCCGAGCCGTACTCCACATCCCTCCGGAATTTCTTTGCGTTTTTTACTTTCATGTAGATAACAAGGCGGAGAAGCCCCGCCCCGGCAAGGCCGACAAGCCAATCGAAAGCATGGAACCCCGGCGCTATGTCCCCAAGTGCAGGGGATAATGTCTGCATCATACCGATCAGCTTATTGCCGAAGTCCGCGCCTGCCGCCATGCGATAGGCCGTGCCGAGCTTCAGACAAAACCAGAACGCGAATAGATACGGGATATTCGGGATAATATACCTCCGGATTTTATCTGTCGCCATGCGCTGCCTCCCGCGTTTTTTCGCGTTGGCGCGGCTCGGAACGGGAACGCTCCGCGAAGTCCTTTAGCTGCTTCAGTATGGACGGGCGGGTATTTTTCGCCCTGTTCATAACCAGTTTTGTGTACTCGGCAAAACAGGCCGTGATCGCGTCGGCCTGCCCCGCCTTGAAAAACAGAAGATATTTCCCCGCCCCGGTTTTATGGAAAGCATAGTCAACATTATATTTCCGGGCAACGCGGTCAAACAGCTTCGTTTCCCCGTCAAGCGGGATCGTGCTCGTAGCGGCCCCGTGGTTCATCAGCTTTTTTACAGACTGTTTTCCCTGCGGGGTTTGCCCCTTGCGGTACTCCTTTTGTATCTTCCGAAGCACCGCCGCAAGCGCCCTTGCGATTACCTTCGCCGTGAGCTTACTTGCCTGCACGGTAACGGCAACACTCCGGCGTTCAACATCTTCCTGCATAAAGACCACCTCCCCGCCACCTCTGGCCATGATGGCCAGAGGTGGTTTTATCGTTCAGCATTTTGCGCGGCCCGATTGGGCGCGGATTTCGGAGCATTGGCGATCTGATAATTAAATTCCTTTATCGTCTGCTTGATTGACGGTTTACGCTCCGCCGCCTTTTCCAGACGAGCAAGCCTGCCGATAGCGTTTTCCACGCTTTTTTTAGCGGATAAAAGGCACGACCGCTCGGCATGGAACGGGGCCGCGAATGTTTTCGCAACCTTGCCGGTAGCTTTGGCATCGGCAACGGCCTCCCTGCCCGTAAGGGCGCGGCCCATGTTTTTGATATGCTGTCCGGCCTTGTGGTACTCGGTACTCACCGCCTCGATTTTCGCAATCATGCGCTCATCGGATTTTACGCTTTCATTCAGATTATCCCGCAGGGTTTCCAGAGCGGGCCGGAGCTTGAAAAAACGGGCCGTATTATGCAGGGCCTGCGTTCCTTTTTCACGGAACGCGGACAAAAGATTTTTACATCCCTCCACAATAGCGGCCTTTAGTGTTGCAAGATTCTCCCGCAGGGTAATCACGCGATCCTGCATGAGAATAGTCGCGTCCCGCATGGTTTTCTGCACGGGCGCGGGCTGTCCGCGCATATCCACAAGCTCTTTTCGCATGGCGGCAAGCTCCTGCACGGCATTGTCAAGCTGTTTTTCCACCTCGCCCACATAGCCGATCACATCAAGTAAATCCTTCATCGCGTCCGTGTGATATTTTTCTATGACGGACAAAAGCTCCTTGACATGCGGGTTTTCCATAATGGGCGGGGATTTCCTTTTGCTCATAATCATTCCCCCTTTCAAAACAGGCGGCGGGGAGCGGGGCCGCTATGACTAATCCCGCCCCTGCCGCTTGACGGTCAGGATGCCCTCCAGAGTGGTCGCCGTGATGCCGAGCCTTGCGGCAACGGCGATGTCGTTTTTTACGTCCTCGTCCGTATCGCCGCCGCAGAGCACCAGAACGCTCGACCGCCGCAGGAGATCGCGCCCTATATCCACGCCGCTTTTATGCTCCTCCGGGATGTCGGCATTGATAAAAAACGGCAGATAGAGATATGGGCAGATAGGGGAAAAGCCCGCCTCATATACGGCTCGGCTGTACCGGATCGCCCTGTCCAGATTTTCGCATTCCTCGCTACCCCACGCGGCGGTAATATATGCAAGTGGCCTTTTCATAATCGTAACCTCCGTATTTTTTGCACAAAAAAGAAGCGTAGCGGCAACTTTGCCAATACGCTCCCGTGTTTATGTTTTTTATTACTATTTATATATTTACAATGTGTAACTCCCGCTCCATTGTATTCGCATAATCCATTGCGTAAATGGTATCACTGTCGGACTGCCCGCCGCAAACAGCAATTGCACGGCTGGATTGTTCAACCAAGTACCGGGTAACATGCAACGGATAATCCTGTCTGCATTCCTCGCATAACCCTTTGATCGCGTTACTTTTGGAAAGCAATTCCCATTCATCCCGGCTGAACCGTTCGCAATGCTTCGGATGGAGTACGGCCTCCAGAAATATGTCCGGGTACTCCCCGCGCCGCCCGTTTACCAGACGGGCAAAGAGCATCCCCGTGCCCTCCGTGAAGCCGGTCAAAAACGTCCTGTAACCGCCCTCCAATGCCGCGCCGATCTCGCGCTCCAGTTCCCGCCGCACCTCGTCCGACTTGTCGGCGGGAATTTCCCCATAACCGACAAAACAACAGGTTTTTTCTTGCATCCGCTTTTCCCTTCCTTTACATATTTATAAGTATATGCGCTCTGTTTCCTAGTAGGCAATATTGCCTATAACGGTTTATGTCTATTATACGCGATACTTAAACTATGTAAAGGATGTGGATATATATGATTTCTTATGCTCCGCTGTGGCGAACAATGGAAGAAAAGAACGCCACAACGTATACATTACAGGCGAAAGGCGGCGTCAGCAGTTCCACCATACGCAGGATGAAAGCAAACGAATCCGTTTCGACAAACACGCTTGACGCGCTGTGCAAAATCCTGAATTGCACACTGCCCGACGTTGCCGAATACATCCCGGACGAGCAAGGCGGGGAATAAGGTCGGTCAACCCACCCCCCGCCCGCCCATTCATGGGCGGGAGCGGCTCTGGAGAATATCCCCGCCGCCTTGCCGCTTGTAGCATAGCCGGGGCTGCCCGTCAAGAGCAAGCCGCCTATCGGCGGTGGCGCATACGCGCCACTCTTGACGGCCTGCTCCCGCCTATGCTTTTTATTGAAGCGGCGACGGGGAATATTCCAAGAGCCTGTTTTATGGAACACGGGAGCCGCGCACCTCTGGCCAT
>Ga0153950_1000807_pt1 | contig 14027 bp, 12 predicted proteins | sample TSNJ034MetaG_FD_104737 | JGI IMG/M metagenome (GOLD analysis project Ga0153950, IMG submission 104737) | Attine ant fungus gardens microbial communities from New Jersey, USA - TSNJ034 MetaG | ecosystem: Host-associated > Fungi > Mycelium > Unclassified | place: USA: New Jersey, Wharton State...
GCCTCCTGGACATCGAATGGCTGGAGAACAGCCTGCACGTGGCCACCGTGGACAATGACGCCCCGCTCATCTTCGAGGGCAGCGTGCGGTTCATCGATTCCCTGGCGGCCAGGCCGTGACCCCCGGCGAGGACAACGTGCCCGGCAGCCGCTCCTCGGAGGAGCCGCCCCCGGAGGAACCCCGCGGCTCCGGCCCGTCGGGACAGGACGACGACGCGGTCTGGGAGGACCTCGTCGCACGGCTGCAGGCCACGGACAGCGGCGACGAGTCCCCTCTGCCGGAGCCGGGAGGCCCTGCCGCCGGCTTCTCCGCCTTCGACCCACTGGGTCTGAGCAGCCCGGCAGCGGCTCCCGCGCCGGGGAACGGGCCCCGGGATTACGCCACCGATCCCGAGGTTGAGGAGGAGCTGGACCGCTTCGTCCCGGAGGACCCGGGTGCCCTGAGTGAATCCGACCCCCGCCTGGTGCTGGCCTGGGCGGGGGCCGCCGGTTCTCCCCTGCTGATCGTGCTGCTGCTGATCTTCTGGCGCTCCGCACCGCAGCCGGTGTGGTGGGTCCTCATCCTCGGCTTCGCCGCGGGCGTGGGCTACCTCCTCTGGCAGCTGCCGCACCGCAGCGATGACGACTACGACGACGGCGCGCGGCTCTAGCGACGCCGCCTAGGGCCGCCGTCCGCGGCCCCGCACGGCCCCCTTGAGCGGCAGGGCGCCTCTCAGAGGCGCCCGCCGGGTGGCGTTCCGGGCCAGATCCGCAGCTCCCACGAGCCCGGCCTCCGGGCCCAGCTTCGCCATGGCCACCCGCGCCACGGGACGGAACCCCCGACCCGTGAGATTGCGGTGGAAGGTCCGCTCGGCGGCGTCGAGGAGCAGGTCGCCGGCCGTGGACAGGCCGCCGCCGATCACGAAGGTCCCGGGATCCAGCGCCGCGGCGAGGTTCGCCAGGCCGAGCCCCAGCCACTCGCCCACATCGGCCACCAGTTCGCGGCTCTGAGGTTCCCCCTCCAGGGCCAGCCGGGTGATGAGAGCTCCCGTGATCCGGTTCAGCTCGCCGCCCGCCGCGGCCAGGATGTCCTGTGCCATGGGTGAGTTGGCCGCCGCGAGCTCCCGGGCGTCCCGGCCGAGGGCGTTGCCCGAGGCGTACTGCTCCCAGCAGCCACGGTTGCCGCATTCGCAGCGGTGCCCGCCAGGGACCATGATCGCGTGGCCGAACTCCCCCGCCACTCCGTGCCGTCCGCGCTCCAGGCGCCCGTCGTTCACCATCGCTCCGCCGATGCCGGTGCCGAGGGTGATGCAGACCAGCCGCGGCTCGCCCTGGCCCGCACCGAAGCGCCATTCCGCCCACGCGGCCGCATCGGCGTCGTTGACCACGTGCACGCGCCGCCGGAGCTTCTCCTCCAGGCGGGCGCGCAGGGGCTCATTGCGCCAGGCCAGATGCGGGCTGAAGAGGACGGTGCCGCCGTCGAGGTCCATCCAGCCGGCGGCACCGATGCCCACCGGGGCGCCGCGGCGGCCATTGCTGAGCTCCTCCACCAGCTCCGCGATCACCTCCTCCACCCGCGCGGCATCCTGGCCCGGGGTGTCGCGCCGCTCGGAACGGAGGATCCGGCCCTGCTGATCCACCAGCCCTGCCGCCACCTTGGTGCCGCCGATGTCGATGCCGATGGACAGCGCGCGTCCTCGGCCGGTGCGCTGAGTGGAGTGCTGCATGTGCCCATTTTAGGGAGCCGGACGCTAAGTTACTGGCGAGTAGATATAATGTGGATCACATTCCCCGTATGGTGATCGGCCTGCATCCAGTCCCTGGACTTCGCGGTGCCCGGTCCCGGGGGAACCCCCGGGTACTAGGCTTGGTGCAAGCCCTGACGGGGGAAGGGATATCGAAGGAGCTATCGTGCGAGAATTCAGCATGCCTGCCAAGGTTCACCTGGACCCTGACAGCAACATCACCGACCTCTTGCTGCGGCACGCCAGTGGTGGCAGCAATCCGTCCCTCTTCGCCACCCGGGACGCATCCGGCATCTGGCGCGACATCTCGGCCACTGAGTTCCTCGCCGACGTCTCGGCACTCGCCAAAGGGCTGATCGCCTCCGGCGTGCAGCAGGGCGACCGTGTGGGCATCATGTCCCGGACCCGCTACGAGTGGACCCTGGTGGACTTCGCCATCTGGTTCGCAGGCGCCATCTCCGTGCCGATCTACGAGACCTCCTCCCCCAGCCAGGTGGCCTGGAACCTGGGCGACTCGGGCGCGGTGGCGGCATTCGCCGAACAGTCCCACCACGAGCACGCCATCCGGGCCGCCGTCCGAGCCGAGAACTTGGACGGCATGCGCCACGTGTGGCAGATCGAATCCGGCGGACTCGACGAACTCCGCGAGGCCGGGGCCCGGATCGGCGACGCCGAACTGGAGGAACGCCGTCGCAGCGCCTCCCTGGACAGCATCGCCACCATCATCTACACCTCCGGCACCACCGGACGCCCCAAGGGCTGTGAGCTGACCCATGGGAACTTCGCGGAACTCTCCGACAACGCCCTCGCCGAGCTGGGCGTGATCGTGAACCAGGGCGCGTCCACCATCATGTTCCTGCCCCTGGCCCACGTGTTCGCCCGCTTCATCTCCGTGCTGGCCGTGGCAGCAGGTTCCCGCGTGGGCCACACCCCGGACGTGAAGAACCTCCTGCCGGATCTGCAGAGCTTCCAGCCGACGTTCATCCTCGCCGTCCCCCGCGTCTTCGAGAAGGTCTACAACTCCGCACAGTCCAAGGCCGAGGACGGCGGCAAGGGCGGGATCTTCCACAAAGCCGCCGAGACCGCCATCGCCTACTCGCGGGCACGCCAGGACGGCAAGGTGGGCCTGGGCCTGAAGCTCAAGCACACTCTGTTCGACGCACTGGTCTACAAGAAGCTCCGCCAGGCCATGGGCGGCCGGGTCAGCCACGCCGTGTCCGGCGGCGGACCTCTCGGCGAGCGGCTGGGGCACTTCTTCAACGGCATCGGCCTGCTGGTCCTGGAAGGTTACGGCCTGACGGAGACCACGGCCCCCATCACGGTCAACACCCTGGACCTCAACCGCATCGGCACCGTCGGGCCGCCGCTGCCCGGCAACGCCGTGCGGATCGCGGAGGACGGCGAGATCCTCGCTAAGGGCGTCTGCGTCATGCGCGGCTACTACAACCGGCCCGAGCTGCAGGAGGAGGCGTTCACGGACGGCTGGTTCCGCACGGGCGACATCGGTGAGCTGGACGCCCAGGGCTTCCTGCGGATCACCGGCCGGAAGAAGGAGATCATCGTGACCGCGGGCGGCAAGAACGTGGTGCCGGCCCTCCTTGAGGACCAGATCCGCGCCGACGCCCTGGTCTCCCAGGTCCTGGTGGTGGGTGACAACCGCCCCTTCATCGGCGCTCTCGTCACCCTGGACGAGGAGGCACTGCCGGGCTGGCTCGAACGGCACGGACTCTCCCCGAAGCTCTCGCTGACGGACGCGGCCCAGGAACCGAAGGTGAAGGAAGTGGTCCAGCAGCTGATCTCCAAGGCGAACGAATCGGTTTCCCACGCGGAGGCCATCAAGTCCTTCCGGATCGTCGCCTCGGACTTCACGGAGGCCTCCGGTCATCTGACCCCGTCCATGAAGGTCAAGCGCGCCCAGGTGGTCAAGGACTACTCGGAGATCATCGAAGAGATGTACTCGGCGCCCAAGCCCGCCTGAGCATCCGGCTCCCCGACGACGGCGGCCCGGCACCTGAAGGTGCCGGGCCGCCGTCGTCGGTGGGTGGTGTCCGGGGTTTCCCGGACACCACCTACGCTCAGCCGATGACCAGCAGCAGATCGCCGCCCTGAACCTGCTCGACGGCGGAGATCGCCAGACGCTGCACGGTGCCGGAGACGGGCGAGGTGATGGAGGCCTCCATCTTCATCGCCTCGATGGTGGCCACGGCGTCGCCGGCGGTCACCGTGTCCCCCACCGCGACCTTCAGGGAGACCGCACCCGCGAAGGGTGCCGCCACCTGGCCCGCGACGGCGGGATCGGCCTTCTCCGCGGCCTTGACGTTGCTGGTCACGGAGTGATCCCGCACCACCACGGGCCGGGACTGCCCATTGAGCTTGCACAGCACCGTGCGCATGCCCTTCTCATCCGCTTCGGAGATGGCTTCCAGACTGGCGATCAGGCGCACGCCGCGTTCCAGCTCGATCACGTGCTCCTCGCCTCGCTGGAGCCCATAGAGGTAGTCCCGGGTGTCCAGAACCGACAGGTTGCCGTAGCTCTCCTGGCTGCGCAGGTAGTCCTTGGTAGGACCGGCGAACAGGAGGCGGTTGAGCGTGTCACGGCGCGTCTGGGAATCGCCCTGGAGCGCCTCGGAGTCCTCGGCGCTCAGCTGGACGTCCCTCGGCTTCACGGCACGGCCCTGAAGGGCCTTGCTGCGGAACGGCTCCGGCCAGCCGCCCGGTGGGTTGCCCAGTTCCCCGTTGAGGAAGCCGATCACCGAATCCGGGATGTCGAAGTTCTGCGGCTTCTCCCGGAACTCCTCGGGATCAGCGCCGAGACCCACCAGGTGCAGGGCAAGATCGCCCACCACCTTGGAGGACGGCGTGACCTTGACCAGGCGGCCGAGGATGCGGTCCGCGGCCATGTACATGTCCTCGATGGCCTCGAAGCGCTCACCGAGCCCCAGGGCCATGGCCTGCTGGCGCAGATTGGAGAGCTGACCGCCCGGGATCTCGTGCTGGTACACGCGGCCGGTGGGTGCGGCGAGGCCGGACTCGAACGGTGCATAGACCCGGCGCACGGCCTCCCAGTAGGGTTCCAGCGCATCCACCGAGGCCAGGCTCAGAGCGGTCTCGCGCGGCGTGTGCGCCAGGGAGGCCACCAGCGCGGACATCGCGGGCTGGCTGGTGGTGCCGGCCAGCGCAGCGGAGGCGACGTCGACGGCGTCGACCCCCGCATCGACCGCGGACAGCAGGGTGGCCAGCTGGCCGCCCGCCGTGTCATGCGTATGCAGGTGCACCGGCAGATCGAAGCGCTCCCGCAGGGCCTTGACCAGGATCGCGGCCGCGGCAGGACGCAGGAGCCCGGCCATGTCCTTGATCGCCAGGATGTGCGCCCCGGCGTCCACGATGCGCTGGGCCAGCTCCAGGTAGTAGTCCAGCGTGTAAAGGTCTTCATCCGGGTTCAGGAGATCGCCCGTGTAGCAGAGGGCCACCTCGGCCACCGCGGTGCCGGTCTCCCGGACCGCGCGGATGGCGGGCTCCATCTGATCCACGTCGTTGAGGGCATCGAAGATCCGGAAGATGTCGATGCCGGTGGCGGCGGCCTCCTGGACGAAGGCGCGGGTCACCTCTTCGGGGTACGGCGTGTAGCCCACGGTGTTGCGGCCGCGCAGGAGCATCTGCAGACAGATGTTCGGGATGGCCTCCCGGAGCGCCGCGAGGCGCTGCCAGGGGTCCTCCCCCAGGAAGCGGAGCGCGACGTCGTAGGTGGCGCCGCCCCAGGCCTCCACGGAGAAGAGCCCGGGCAGCAGACGCGACACGGCCGGGCCGGCCGCCACCAGGTCCCGGGTGCGCACCCGGGTGGCGAGCAGGGACTGGTGGGCGTCGCGGAAGGTGGTGTCCGTGACCGCGACGGCGGTCTGCTCGCGCAGCGCTCGGGCGAACCCTTCGGGTCCCAGCTCCAGGAGCCGCTGCCGCGAGCCGGCCGGGGCTTCGCCCTCCGGAACCTCCGGGAGCTTCACACCTGGACCCGTGCTGACGCGCGGCTCGCCGTGCGGCTTGTTGACCGTGGTCTCGGCGAGCCAGGTCAGCAGCTTGGTGCCCCGGTCGGCCGAGGTCCGGGCCTTGAGCAGTTCCGGGCGCTCCTCGATGAAGGAGGTGGCCACCTTGCCCGCCACGAAGTCCGGATCATCCAGCACGGCCTGCAGGAACGGGATGTTGGTGGAGACGCCGCGGATGCGGAACTCGGCCAGCGCACGGCGGGCCCTGGCCACGGCGGCCGGGTAGTCCCGGCCACGGCAGGTGAGCTTGACCAGCATGGAGTCGAAGTGCGGGCTGATCTCGGCACCGGAATATACGGTTCCGCCGTCCAGGCGAACGCCGGCGCCACCGGCGGAGCGGTAGCCGGTGATCTTCCCGACATCCGGGCGGAAGCCGTTGGCGGGGTCCTCGGTGGTGATGCGGCACTGAAGCGCGGCGCCCTTGAGACTGACGGTCTCCTGGGAGAGCCCCAGATCGGCGAGGGTCTCCCCCGCGGCGATCCGCATCTGAGCCTGGACCAGATCCACGTCCGTGACCTCCTCGGTCACCGTGTGCTCCACCTGGATCCTGGGGTTCATCTCGATGAAGACGTGCTGCCCGGCCCGCTCACCCGCGGTGTCCACCAGGAACTCCACGGTGCCCGCGTTGACGTAACCCAGGGCCTTGGCGAAAGCCACGGCGTCCCGGTAGAGGGCCTGCCGGATGCCCTCATCCAGATTCGGTGCCGGCGCGATCTCGATGACCTTCTGGTGGCGGCGCTGGAGTGAACAGTCACGCTCGAAGAGGTGCATGACGTTGCCTTCGGCATCGGCCAGGATCTGGACCTCGATGTGGCGGGGACGCAGCACGGCCTGCTCCAGGAACATGGTGGGGTCACCGAAAGCGGCGTCCGCCTCCCGCATGGCCGCTTCCAGCGCACCACGCAGATCTTCGGGCTTCTCCACCCGGCGCATGCCACGCCCGCCGCCACCGGCCACGGCCTTGGCGAAGATGGGGAAGCCGATCTCCTCGGCGGCGGCCACGAGTTCGTCGATGTCCCGGGAGGGCTCGGAAGACTTCAGGACGGGCACCCCGGCCTTCCGGGCGGCGGCGAGAGCGGCCACCTTGTTGCCCGCCAGCTCCAGGACCTCCGCGGGAGGCCCGACGAAGGTGATACCGGCGTCGGCGGCGGCGCGGGCCAGATCAGGATTCTCGGAGAGGAACCCATACCCGGGATAGATGGCGTCAGCGCCCGATTCCTTCGCGACACGGACGATCTCCGCCACATCGAGGTAGGCCCGGACCGGATGCCCTTCCTCCCCGATGCGATAGGCCTCATCCGCCTTCTGGCGATGGATGGAGTTCCGGTCCTCCTGGGGGAAGACCGCCACTGTCTTGGCGCCCAGCTCATAGCCGGCGCGGAAGGCCCTGATCGCGATTTCGCCGCGGTTGGCCACCAGTATCTTGGAAAACATGCTTCTCCGTACGTCACAAGCCGGGTTGTTCCCGTGCCCCAAGTCTGACCATGTGTCACTCACCACACAAGGGGTGGTGACTGGTATCACAGTAGCGGCCTGAGAGTCACGTTTCCGCGTCGAAGAATCGTCTGTGACACGGAAAGACGCGCTCCGCCGCGGCAGGGCCCGGCACCGCCGGAGCGGCTCCGTGCACCCCCTCGACAGCTGACGCAGCAGTGCCCGGGAAGTCTCCACGGATGCCGCCACCGGCACCGTTCACGACACACTGGTCCGCTCCTGAACCCTCAATCCGGCAGTGCGGCCCGCGCCCGCCCCTATGATGGAAGGTGATGCCACCCTGCGGAGACGGATCCGGTCTGCACCCGCGGGGCCGGGCAGAGAACACCAAGTGTCGAGTTACAGGGGTGTGGGTTCAGAAGTGCGAGTCGTAAGCGTCAGCAGTCTCAAAGGTGGAGTGGGCAAGACCTCTGTCACCACGGGATTGGCATCCGCTGCACTGGCCGCAGGTGTCCCGACCCTGGTGGTGGATCTGGATCCCCACGCCGACGCCTCCACCGCCCTGGGAACCAGCGCGGGCCGCGTGACGGACATCGGCAGGCTCCTGAAGACCGCGCGGCGCGCACGTCTGGCGGAGAACCTCACCCCGAGCGCCTGGGCGAGCGAGCCCGGCAAGCTGGACGTCGCCATCGGTTCCGCGTACTCGGGGATCTACGACCGGCCTGATCTGGGACGCCGGGACCTCCGCCGTCTTCAGCTCCTGCTGGAGCCTCTCACCGGCTACGATCTGGTGCTCATCGACTGCCCGCCGTCCCTGAACGGGCTGACCCGGATGGCCTGGAACGCCAGTGACGACGTGGTCCTGGTGGCCGAGCCCGGGCTGTTCTCCGTCGCCGGCACCGAACGCACCCTGCGCGCCATCGACATGTTCCGCCGCGAGTTCTCCCCCCGCCTCAACCCCGCGGGGATCGTGGCCAACCGCGTTCGGCTGGGCTCCAGCGAGCATATGTACCGCCTGGACGAGATGCGCTCCATGTTCGGCCCGTTGCTCCTGGAACCGGTGGTGCCGGAGCTGGCCAACTGGCAGCAGATCCAGGGTGCCGCCCACGCCGTGCACCAGTGGCCCGGCGACTCCGCCAAGGGCGTCGCCACGGTCTACGATCAGCTGCTCGCGGCTCTCCGCAAGGCCTGAGCAGACCTCCCCGCGCCGGACTTCAGCCGACGACGAAGGCCGGCCCGTCTGAGACGGACCGGCCTTTCGCGTAACAGGTGAGTGTCAGCTGATCTTCTTTTGGGCCCGGCGGCGGCTCAGCTCATCCTCCGGGAAGTCCTGCGAGAGGGCGTGCTCACTCGGAAGCTCGGCCAGCGTGCCCTCCACCTCGCGCCAGACACGGCCCACGGCGATGCCGAAGACGCCCTGACCACCCTGGACCAGGTCGATCACCTCGTCTGCGGAGGTGCACTCGTAGACACTGGCGCCGTCGCTCATGAGCGTGATCTGCGCCAGGTCCTCGACACCGCGCTCCCTCAGGTGTTCCACGGCGGAGCGGATCTGCTGGAGTGAGACACCCGTGTCCAGGAGGCGCTTGACCACCTTGAGCACCAGGATGTCCCGGAAGCTGTAGAGGCGCTGGGATCCGGAACCCGCCGCGCCACGGACGGTGGGCTCCACCAGGCCGGTCCTGGCCCAGTAGTCCAGCTGACGGTAGGTGATGCCCGCCGCTTTGCAGGCGGTGGGCCCGCGGTAGCCGGCGTCCTCGTCCAGAAGCGGCAGGTCCTCGCTGAACAGCAGGCCCTGGGCGCCCGCAGCGGGGGCAATGGGTGCGCCTGCGTGCTGGCGCTTGCCCGCGTCGCCTTTCGGACTCACGTCTTCCTCCTCTTCAAGGGTTCCCGGGGTGCGATGCGCCATTCCGGCGGCTCTGCTCACACGGGAAGTCACACCGCGCTGAGGCGGCCCCTGCTTCCAGTGTGAACGGCTCGATGCCGGGTGGCAATGGGAACCTGATACTTCGACGTTAGGGCCGAGGAGGCCCCAGGTCAAAGACGTTCGGCCCTTTTTCCTGCCGTGTCGAAACTTTAACGCTGAACTTGAAGCTTAAGCCCTGCCCGGGAAAGCCCGGAGCCATGCTCAGGGTTCGAAATCCTCGGGTTCCACACCGTTCAGGAATTCCCGGAACTGCCGGAGTTCACGCTCCTGTTCGGCCGTCGCCGGAGCGGCACCGGAGGCGGCGCCCTCGGCCGGCTCCTCCTCCGCCGCGCCGGAGGCGGGACGCGCGACCTCCGCGTCCTCGTCCTGGATCTCGATGAGCACGCCGGCGTCGTCCATGACCTGCTCGGCACACCAGATACGGCAGTGACTGCGCAGCGCCAGCGCCAGCGCGTCGGAGGCCCGCGAGCTCACCGTGGTGCCGTCGTCGAACTGCAACTGGGCGTAGAAGACCGAGTCCTCCACGCTGACGATGGTGACCGAGACCAGCGCCCGGCCGAGGGCATGGATGACATCCAGCATGAGGTCGTGGGTCAGCGGGCGGGGCGGCACCACACCCTGCTGTGCCAGGGCGATGGCGCTGGCCTCGGGAGGGCCGATCCAGATGGGGACGTGCCGCTCCCCCTGGAGCTCTTTGAGGAGCACCAGGGGCTGATTCCCCGGAAGCTCGATCCGGACCCCGACCACCTCGACCTCGATCATCACTTCTCCAGCCGGGAGATCTGGCCCTGGATGACGGCCTGATGAAGATCCTGGAGCAGCCCGCTCAGCTCACGCGCCGCTTCCGCGGTGCGTGCACGGGATGCCGTGTCCTTCCGCGAAGCGAGGGGGGCCACCGCGCGTTCGATCAGCGCGAACTCCCGCTCGGCGGCGGCGAGCACGGGCCTGAGGTGGCGCGGTTCCAGGCCCTGCGCTTCAAGCCGGGCGCAGCTGATGGTCACTTGAAGGGCGTACTCGTCGAACTGCCCGCCCTCATGAGTGATGATCCCGTAGTCCAGGAGCTCCTTGACCAGACGCACGCTGGCACCCGACTCCGCCCGCAGCTGGGATTCGTTCAGCAGCCGGGAACGGCCGCGCAGCGCCTCCGCGGGGTCCTCGGAGACCAGCTTCGGCGAGAGCTTCATCCCGCCGGGCAGATTGTCCGGGCGCTCACCGCGGTCGATGGCGTCGAGGTAGTCACGGATGACCTTCAGCGGCAGGTACTGGTCCCGCTGCAACGCCAGCACGAAGCGCAGGCGCTCCACATCGGCCTCGCTGTACTGACGGTAGCCCGCTGGGGTCCGCTGGGGCGTGATGAGCCCCTTCTCCTCCAGGAAACGGATCTTGGAGGCGGAAATACCGGGAAAGTCCTCGTTCAGCTGAGCGAGGACTTCTCCGATGTTCAGGACGACGGCGGCGCCTTGGCGCCTGCCGGACTGTGCAAGAGCCACGTTGCGGGGCGCCTCAGTCCTGGCTTGCCGGGCGTGCCGGGCTCGGGTAGTAGTTCAGCCGGAACTTGCCGATCTGCACTTCCACGCCGCTCTTGAGCAGCACGCGGTCCACACGGTCGTGGTTGACGTAGCTGCCGTTGAGGCTTCCGGTGTCCACCAGTTCATAGCCCGCAGGGGTGCGGACGAACTCGGCGTGCTTGCGGGAGACGGTGACGTCATCCAGGAAGATCTCGGCATCGGGGTGGCGTCCCACGGTGACCTGGTCGGTGTCCAGCAGGAAGCGCGCCCCGGCATTCGGGCCGTGGTGCGCGATCAGCAGGGCGGATCCCTGCGGCAGAGCCGCGATGGAGGCGATGTCCTCCGGGCCCAGCTTCGGGTCCGCGGCCACCACTTCGGAAAGGACCGGAAGGTACACCGAGGTGGTGTCCGTGGACTCGCCCTCGAATGCGGCTTCGTCTGCGGGTTCGACGGGGACCGATGGTTGTTCGGACATCGGGCGGCTCCTCACTCTTCTCGCCTCGGCGGGGTTCTTCCCGGGTCCTCCGGTGATGGGACCCAGGAACGGGCCGTGCTGTCCGGGACGAACCGTCCCGGACAGCACGGACGACTGCTTTCTAGCCTACCTGCTGACCGTACGCTTCGGCGCTGAGCAGGCCGGACAGTTCGTCCGCAGCGGCGAGACGGACCTCGAAAAGCCAGCCGGCGCCGTACGGATCGGAGTTGATGAGCGCCGGATCGGCGTCCAGGGCCTCGTTGCGGCCGACGATCTCGCCCGTGACCGGCGCGTAGATGTCGCTGACGCTCTTGGTGGACTCCACTTCGCCGACGACGTCGTTGGCGGTCACGGAAGCTCCGGCCTCGGGGACCTGCGCGTACACGACATCGCCGAGCGCGTCCTGGGCGAAATCGGTGATGCCGACACGCACCACACCGTCCTGCTCCGTGCTCGCCACCCATTCGTGTTCGGCGGTGTAGGACAGCTCTGCGGGGATGTTGCTCATCGCCTGGCCTTTCGTCTGATCTGGTGGTCGCCTGGATCACGGCAACCGACGCTGAAAGTATAGGCACATAACAAGCCGGAGTGGCCGGGCACGTGCCATGATGATCCCATGAGTGAACAGAGCGGCTCCATCATGCCTCCGCCCACGTCAGGGCAGGGACAGGCACCCCAGTCCTCATCGGCCCGGAAATCCAGGACCCTCACCTGGATCATCCTCGGCGCCATCCTCCTGGTGGTGGCGGTGATCGCCTACTTCATCGCAGCGGCCGTCGTCCCGGTCGAATGGGCCAAGAACATCAACGGGCAGGCCGGCCCGGGGTCCGGAGGCGTCTTCCTCGGCCTGGGATACGGCCTGATCCTGACCTTCATCTCGCTGTGGATCGCCTGGCAGGCCACCCACAAGAAGATCACCTGGCCCTGGAAGGCGGTCATCCTCGTGATCGCCGTGGCGGTGTCCACGCCCAATCTGCTGACCGCCGGCATCGCCTGGGGGACCTCGAACGCGGCCCACAACGCCCAGCGCATCATCGGCACCGGGCCCACCTGGTTCCCCCTCTGGACCGGGATCGGCGCCATCATCGGGGCGGCCCTCTTCATCGTGGCTCTCGTGCTGTGGAAGCTCTGGCGGCGGCGTGGCAAGCAGGCGAAGCTCTACAAGGCGGTGGAGAAGCAGCGCCTGCTGGAGGAGAAGGAAGCGGCGCGCGCCGCCGCGAAGGCCCAGCAGGAGCAGGAGCGCCGGCAACAGCGTCAGGACGACGCCGGCGCGTGAGCGCGCGCGGTGAAGGCCCCCGGCACCTCAAGGTGCCGGGGGCCTTCTGCTGTGCCCGGCGTCGTCGTCGGGCTGCGGCTCAGGCGCGTGGGCTCAGTAGCCGCTGCCGCCCTCGACCAGATACTGCTCCGCCACCACACGGCCGCGGTGCAGGACCGTGCGGTCCTGACCGCGGTCCATCACGGCACTGGTGACCGTCTCACCGTCCACCAGGAGCAGATCGGCCCGGTCCCCCACCGCCAGGCCCGGACGGTCGTCCAAGCCCCCCAGGCGTGGCACGGAATGGTCCATGATGGATGCCCCGCCCCGGGTAGCGACGGCGGCGCTGAGCTCCACCAGCCCGTCCGCGCGGAAGCCCCTGGTGAAGGCCAGCTGCCAGGTGCGGTCCAGCATGTCGCAATTGCCGTACGGGCTCCAGTAGTCACGCTGCCCGTCCTGCCCGAGGCCGACGCGCACGCCGGCCGCGACCAGATCCTGGAGAGGCAGCTGACCGGACGCGGCGGGGGCCACGCTGGTCAGGGAGATGTCCAGCGCCGCCATCCGCTCGATGAGCGAACGGGTCACGGTCTCGGACGAACCGCCCAGGGTGTAGGCGTGGGACAGATTGACCTTGCCCTGCATGCCGAGGGCCTTGGTGCGTTCCATGATCAGCTCCGTGCTGAAGATGGCCAGGTCCGTGGGCTCGTGGAGGTGAACGTCAACCTCCACCTGGTACTTCTCGGCCAGGCCGAACACGATGTCCAGATGGCGGGCCGGGTCGCGGTCCAGCTGACAGGGGTCGATGCCGCCCATGACGTCCGCGCCCTGCCGGAGCGCCTCCTCCAGGAGTGCTTCGGTGCCCTCCTCCAGGAGGATGCCCGCCTGAGGGAAGACCATGATCTGGACCTCGGCCTGATCCTTGAACTTCTCCTTGGCCGCCACCACGGCCTCGTACTTCGCAAGGCCCGTGTCCACGTCCACCTGCGCGAACGACCGCACCCGAGTGGTGCCCCGGCCGATCATGCGCTCCAGGGTGCCGGCCACGCGCTCGGTCAGGCCGATCTCCGCACTGCGCCAGTTCTCCCGGTCGTTGCTCATCATGCCCCAGACCCCCGGACGGCCTGTGTGTTCCCGGAACGGAAGCCCGATGCGGGTGGAGTCCAGGTGGACGTGGACGTCGCTGAAGGAGGGCAGCAGCAGCCTGCCGCGGCCTTCGACGACGTCCTGCCCCGCCTCCGGCGCCGCGCCTGGCTCATGCGGCCGGACCGCGGCGATCACTTCGCCGTCGAGCAGCACATCGGAGGGGGCGGCGCCCCAGGGACGGACATTGCGGATCAGCATGGAAGACCTTTCAGGAGAAGCGACGAGGGGTGGTTCCGGGCGCCGTCAGACGAGGGAGGCGGCGGGCGAGGCCGCGAGCAGCGGCGCCTCCGGATAGTGGCAGGCTACCGTGCCGGAGGGGATCTCCTCCCGGCACAGGGTGCGCTTCTCCTCGGGAAGCAGCGCGTAGGCGGGACAACGGGTGCGGAAGACGCAGCCGCTGGGCGGGTTGGCCGGGGACGGCAGATCGCCTTGCAGGCGGATGCGGTCCTTGCTGCCGGCACCGAGTTCCACGCTGGGCACCGCGGACAGGAGGGCCCGGGTGTAGGGATGCCGGGGCGTGTTGAA
>Ga0153950_1000816_pt1 | contig 13957 bp, 18 predicted proteins | sample TSNJ034MetaG_FD_104737 | JGI IMG/M metagenome (GOLD analysis project Ga0153950, IMG submission 104737) | Attine ant fungus gardens microbial communities from New Jersey, USA - TSNJ034 MetaG | ecosystem: Host-associated > Fungi > Mycelium > Unclassified | place: USA: New Jersey, Wharton State...
ACCGCGATGGCCGCCGTGTAGAGCCAGAACTGTCCGGGAAGCGCGCGAGAGACCGGGACATCCTGCGGTACCGGTTCCAGTGCCCGTGTCACGGCGTCCGGGACAGGCCCGGGCAGGGCTGGGGCCTTGGCCTCGCCGGCGAGGGTCTCATAAATGGCGGGATCGGGAACCCGGTGCCGCAGCCAGAACAGCAGGAGCAGCACCAGGATCCCCGGAATGATCAGGACTCCGAACGCGAAGGCGTAGTCGCCCTCTCTCCAGCCGAGCACTGCGGCCAGGAGCAGTGGACCGAGCATGGCGCCCGTCTGGTCGAGGGCCTGATGCACGCCGAAGGCCTTGCCTCGACCGGTCCCCGCGGAGGCGTGAGAGAGGAGCGTGTCCTTGGCGGGAGACCGGACGGCCTTGCCGAGCCGCTCGGTGCCGTACAGCAGGAGCGCCGGGGCCAGGAGGCCCGTGACTCCGATGAGGGGCACGCTGAGCACCGTGAGCGCGTAGCCGAGAATCGTCCAGATCCAGTAGTGGCGGGTCCGGGAGACCGCATATCCGGTGACGACCCTCAGTCCGTAGCCGATGAACTCTCCGGCCCCGGCAACGATCCCGACCACGGTGGCGGATGCGCCGAGCGTGGCCAGATAGGGACCGATGATGCTGCGGGCGCCCTCGTAGACCATGTCGGCGAGCAGGCTCACGACTCCGAACGCGAGGATGAAATGCCAGGGGCGCAGCAGGCTGCCGCGTGCCTGGCCTGAAGCCGTCATCCGTTCAGTCCCGGGTGGATGCTGCGGTGACACGCACGGCCATTTCGTCCACGTTCGGCAGATGCCGTTTCACCGAGGCCTCCGCCTCGCCCGCCACGCGGTCCGCGTCGGCGAGGCTGATCCCGGTGGCACGGACGACGGCATCGCCATGGAGGCGGTGACCCACCCAGCGCAGGCGCACCTGCTCCACCGATTCGATCTGTGCCACGTGCGCGAGTGCGTGTTCGGCTCGGTCGACGAGTTCGGGTTCGATGCCATCCATGAGGCGCCGCCCGACTGAACGGATCGTGCCGATGAGCAGCACCGCGATCATGGCGGAGATCAGCAGCCCGACCAGCGGGTCGGCCAGCGGAAAGCCCAGGAGGACGCCGATGCCGCCGATCACCACGGCCAGGGAGGTGAAACCGTCCGTGCGGGCGTGCACGCCGTCGGCGACGAGCGCCGCGGACCCGATTCTCCGCCCGACACGGATGCGGTAGACGGCGACGGCCTCATTGCCGAGGAATCCGATGACGCCCGCAGCGATCACCCAGCCGATGCTGGTCACCGGGCGAGGAGTGATGATCCGGTCGATCGCCTCCCAGGCAGTGATGACCGAGGACAGGGCGATCATGAGCACGATGAAGAGCCCGGCGAGGTCTTCGGCTCGGTTGAAACCGTAGGTGTAGCGTCGCGTCGCGGCCCGCCGGGAGAGGACGAAGGCGATCCACAGGGGCACCGCCGTGAGTGCGTCCGAGAGATTGTGGATGGTGTCCGCCAGCAGGGCCACCGAGCCGGAGAAGGTGACCACTGCGGCCTGTGCCACGGTGGTCGCCAGCATGATCCCCAGACTGATCTTCAGAGCCCGGATGCCCTCCGAATGTGCTTGCAGGGCATCGTCGATCGAATCGGCGGCGTCGTGGGAGTGTGGGACGAAGAGGGCGTGCAGGAAGCCCTTGAAGCCACCGGGGTGAGAGTGCCCGTGCGGACCATGGGAATGGTCATGCCCGTCGTGGCCAGGGGAGTGCCCGTGATCATGGGAGTGCTCATGTCCGTGGGCTGCGCCATCATGAGGGGCGTGGGCGGGCGTGTTCACGGTTCGCTCCGCTCGGCGTGGTGGTGGCGCGGATGCCCGCCCAGCGAATGCTCGGCCTGGAAGATTGCGTCCGAGACGAGCTGGGAGGCATGTTCGTTCTCCAGCCGGTAGAAGACCCTCTGGCCGTCCTGCCGGGTCGCGACGATCCGGGCCATCCGCAATTTCGCCAGGTGCTGCGACACGGCGGCCGGAGACTTGTCCACGATCTCGGCGAGGTGGTTCACGGACAGTTCCTCGTTGCGGCGCAGTGCGAGGATGATCCGCACCCGTGTGGCATCCGCGAGGAGGCCGAAGACTTCAACGGCGAGTTCCACGTACTGTCCGTCCGGATCCAGCCCGCATATCTGCTTATCTGCGTCCATACGCAGATTATTGCATGGGGTTCGACGACAGTGCGGAGATCGGCCCGTAGGGGGAGTCGGAGCGGCGCATTAGGCGCCCTTGGCCGTCTCTGGCATAATGGACGGGTACCTGATCTGCGTGGCCCCTCTTCCCATGCATGATCACGTCCTTTCGAACCCTCCAGTATGGCCCGCCCCACGGGAGCAGAACGCTGGGTTCAACCCCGTTTCAGAAACAGGAGTGACCACAACAGTGGCCGTTAAGATTCGCCTCAAGCGCTTCGGTAAGATGCGCGCACCGTACTACCGTATTGTCGTTGCGGATTCCCGCACCCGCCGCGATGGCCGTGCCATCGAGGAGATCGGCAAGTACCACCCCACCGAGCAGCCCTCCTACATCGAGGTTGACTCTGAGCGTGCTCAGTACTGGCTGTCCGTTGGCGCTCAGCCGACCGAGCAGGTTCTGAACCTCCTCAAGATCACCGGTGACTGGCAGAAGTTCAAGGGTCTCCCGGGCGCCGAGGGCACCCTGAAGACCCGCGAGCCGAAGCCGGCGTTCGTGGCTCCGTCCACCGACTCCGTCGTCATGCCGGAAGCCATCACCCCGAAGGCCAAGAAGGCTGAGGAGGCTTCTGAGGAAGCCGCCGAGACCACCGAGGCTGAGTAGTTGCTTCCCGAGGTTCTTGAGCACCTGGTCCGCGGCATCGTGGACAGCCCCGAGGACGTCACCGTTGCAGCCAAGAACGGCCGCCGCGGTGAAAGCCTCGAGGTTCGTGTGAACGACGACGACCTGGGCCGTGTCATCGGCCGCCAGGGCCGTACGGCACGCGCGCTCCGCACGGTGGTGGGCGCCCTCTCCGAGGGTGGCCCGGTCCGTGTGGACGTCGTCGACGGCGACCGCCGTCGTTAGAACCAGCCTGAGAAGACAAGGCTAAAGCCGGAACGGCCCCTCCGCCCTCGTGGTGGAGGGGCCGTTCCCGTCAGATGACATCCACGGTGTAAACCTGGCGCTCTTGGCGCCTTCGACAGACATGAATTGGTAGGTGGAACATGCAGCTCCAGGTTGCACGCTTGGGCAGGCCCCACGGGATCCGTGGGGAAGTCACCGTCGAATTGTTCACGGATGACCCCGAAAGCCGCTTCGTGACCGGTGCCGAGTTCGTCACCCAGCCGGCGGTCAACGGCCCCCTCACGGTGACCAGTGCACGCTGGAACAAGGGCACCCTGCTGCTCGGTTTCGACTCCGTCCAGGACAGGAACCGCGCCGAGGAACTCCGTGGCACCTACCTTTTCGTGGAGAGCGACGAGCTCGAAGACGAAGGCGAGGACGAGGGGTGGTACGAGCATGAGCTGCTCGGTCTGGAAGTCCGCGTGGGTGAGGAGAAGGTCGGCACCGTAGCCGAGCTGAGGACCATGCCCGTCCAGGACCTCCTGGTGATCCGGACGGCGGCCGGTCAGGACGTGCTCATCCCGTTCGTGGACGAGATCGTCCCGGAGATCGACCTGGAGGAAGGTTATGTCCTCCTCACCCCGCCCCCCGGGCTTCTGGAACTGAACACGGACCAGGAGGGCTCCGGCCCGTCCGGCGACAAGGCCTGACCCATGCGCATCGACGTCATCAGCATCTTCCCGGAGTATCTCCAGCCGCTGGGGCTCTCCCTGCTCGGCAAGGCGCGGCAGGACGGCCTCCTGGCGCTGGAGGTGCACGATCTCCGCGACTTCACCACGGACCGCCACCGGACCGTTGATGACACCCCTTATGGTGGTGGCGCCGGGATGGTGATGAAGCCCGAGCCCTGGGCCCAGGCCCTGGAGTCCGTGCTTCCCGTGGCGGGGGAGCGCACAGGGAAACCGGTCCTGATCGTCCCGTCCCCGGCGGGCGCCCGCTTCACCCAGGCGATGGCCTACGAGCTGGCCGAGGAGGAGCAGCTGGTCTTCGCCTGCGGTCGTTACGAAGGCATCGACGAGCGCGTGATCGACTGGGCGCAGGAGCACTTCGACGTCCGCCCTGTCAGCCTGGGCGACTACGTCCTGAACGGCGGCGAGGTGGCCGTCATGGCCATGGTGGAAGCCATCGGGCGTCTGGTCCCCGGCGTGGTGGGGAACGCCGAGTCCCTGGTGGAGGAGTCGCATTCCGACGGTCTTCTGGAGTACCCCGTCTACACCAAGCCCTCCTCCTGGCGGGATCACGAGGTTCCTGCGGTTCTGCTCTCCGGCAATCACGGGAAGATCGCCCAGTGGCGCCGTCATCAGCAGTACGCCCGGACGGCGGAGCGCCGGCCGGATCTGCTGATGGACTTCGACGCGGCGAAGCTGCCCCGCGCGGACCGCGAGGCGTTCTCGGCGCTGGGGTACGACGTCGTCGGCGGCCGTCTGGTGCGCCGTCCGGAAAGCGGCGGCGCCGCGGGCTGAGTCCGGCCAGGCTGCCACGGCGGCCTGCCGGGGGTACCGCGTCGTCCGCGTGGTGCCCATCCCGGATTGGCTCCGCTCAGGAGGCTGTGGCAAAATTGATTCTTGGTGTCCATTGGGCTGCCGCCTGCCACAGGGGGTGTGCCGTCAACAAGAGGACCACCGCAGAACCCACAAGGGGACTGCGGCTAGCAACTTCAGCACCGTGCCCGGCTCCGGCCGTCGTGGTGCTGGCTACCAAAGCGGATGACCTGTGGCGTCCGCCAGGAGTATGGATATGAACATCCTCGATTCCATTGATGCAGCGTCGCTGCGCAACGATGTCCCCGACTTCCGCCCCGGTGACACCCTGAAGGTGCACGTCAACATCATCGAAGGCAAGAACAGCCGTGTTCAGGTCTTCCAGGGCTTCGTCGTGGGTCGTCAGGGCGCCGGCGTGCGCGAGACCTTCACGGTCCGCAAGGTCTCCTTCGGTGTGGGTGTGGAGCGTACCTTCCCGGTGCACTCCCCGATCATCGAGAAGATCGAGCTCGTCACCCGTGGTGACGTCCGTCGCGCCAAGCTGTACTACATGCGTAAGCTCCGCGGCAAGGCTGCGAAGATCAAGGAAAAGCGCGACTTCGGCAACGCCAAGTAAGTCCCCGGGCCTGCGTCTCCGCTTCGGCAGAGCGCTCCTGAGGATTTCCTTCGCATGAAGACGACAAAACGCCAGAACCCGTTGCGGGGCTGGCGTTTTGTCGCTTCCGGGGTGGTTCTGGCCATCCTGGTGATCTCCTGCGTCCGCGCTCTCTGGGTGGATGTCTACTACATCCCCTCGGCCTCCATGGAGCCGTTGCTGCAGGAGGGCGACCGGATCGCCGTGTCCCGCACCGCCTTCCAGGGCCGGGGGCCGGAACGTGGTGAACTGGTGGTCTTCGACGGACGGGGTTCCCTCGCTCCCGCGGACAGTGGGCGGGGTCCCGTGCTGGATTCCTTCGCGGCCATCGGCCACTGGCTTGGCGTCATCGGCCAGGACACCGTGTATGTGAAGAGGGTCATCGGCATCGGCGGTGACCGTGTGAAGTGCTGCACCGTCGGCGGCGAGCTGGAAGTGAACGGGCATGCCGTGCAGGAGGGCTACCTGTTCCCGGGGGACAAGGCGAGCGACGTGCCCTTCGATGTCCAGGTTCCGCAGGGGCGTCTCTGGCTCATGGGGGATCACCGCTCGGTGTCCCGGGACTCGCGGTCCCTGCTCGGCGCCCCTGGTGGCGGCATGATCCCGCTGGACCATGTGCTGGGCAGGGCGGACAGCATCGTCTGGCCGCTTGATAGATTTGGACAGATTCCGTCACCGGCAACTGGCCCGTGACCTGAACGGAAGGACGGCATTGGGAGCACACCTTCCCGAACCGGATCCCCAGCCTGAAGAGGCTCCACAGGACCGCAAGAGCCGGGCGCAGCAGCGGAAGAAGGACCATCCGCTGCTGTCGTTCCTGAAGGAGATCGGCGGCATCGTCGCTGCTGCGGTGCTGCTGTCCTTCCTCATCAAGACTTTCCTGTTCCAGGCCTTCTTCGTGCCCAGCCCCTCCATGGTGCACACCCTTGAGGTGGATGACCGGATCTTCGTGAACCGGCTGGTCCCCAACCCGATCGCGCTGGAACGTGGCGATGTGGTGGTCTTCCGGGACACCAAGGGCTGGCTCCCGCCCGCTCCCACCGTGGACCGCGGACCGTTCGCCTGGGCGAGTGACGCACTGGTGTTCCTGGGCCTCCAGCCTGATGACACCAAGCAGTACCTGGTCAAGCGTCTCATCGGGCTGCCCGGCGATCACGTGGTGTGCTGTGACGCCCAGGGCCGTATCCAGGTCAACGGCGTGAGCCTGAATGAGAAGTACATCAACCCGGACAGTAAGCCCGTCCCGGAGCCGTTCGACGTGGTCGTGCCGGAGGGCAAGATCTGGGTCATGGGCGACAACCGCAACGACTCGGCGGACTCCCGCCGGCACGTGGACGGGCCAGGCAACGGCTTCATCGACATCAAGGACGTGCAGGGCCGCGCCGCGGTGATCGTCCTTCCGCTGAACCGGATGTCCGTCCTCGACAACTACCCTGACGTGTTCAAGGACGTCCCCGCGCCGTCCAAGGCTGCCGAGGAGAGCCGCCCGGAGCAGGGCTCCTCGGCGGGCACCACGCATTCGGGGGAGTAAGCGATGCCCGCACCCACGCTGGAGGTGGAACGCTCCCTGGCCGGCGCCTCGGTCCGGTATCTCGCGTGCCTGGACGAGGTGGGGCGAGGTGCTCTGGCCGGTCCGGTGAGCGTGGGGCTCACGGTGCTGGATCTCACGGCCTTGGTGGAGCTTCCCCAGGTTCGGGATTCGAAGCTGCTCAAGGCCGCCCGGCGGGAGGAACTCGCCCCGGTGGTCAGGGAATGGGCCGCTTTCTCCGCGGTGGGCCATGCCGAAGCCTCCGAGATCGATGCCTTGGGGATCGTGGAGGCTCTGGCACTCGCCGCGCAGCGTGCGTGGCACGGAGTGGTTGCTGCGGGTGGTCGGGCCGACGCGGTGCTGCTGGACGGTAAGCACAATTGGCTCAAGCGTCCGGAGGAGTCTCTCTTCGACCTGTTCGGGGCAGGCGACGGCTTCTCCGCGAACGACGACGGCGCGGCCGGAGCGCGGGGCGCAGGCGCCGCCGTCGTCGCCCCCGCTATTCCCGCGGTGGGGGCTGCTCCCGGCGCGGTTGCCGCGGACATCCGCGATCTTCCGGTGACGATGCGCATCAAGGCGGACATGGACTGTCAGGGCGTCGCGGCGGCCAGCATCCTGGCGAAGGTGGAGCGTGACGCCATCATGGCCGCTCTGGCGGGGCAGTATCCGGCCTTCGGCTGGGACGTCAACAAGGGCTACGGAACCGCGCCGCACAAAGACGCGATCCGGCAGCTCGGGCCCTGCGACCACCACCGCCGGAGCTGGAAACTCCTCTGACCCTCCCACGAGGTGGTGTGCACTCGCGTCCCACCTGGGGGAAGATGGACACATGAGTGCCGAGGATCTTGAGAACTACGAGACTGAGATGGAGCTCCAGCTGTACCGGGAGTACCGGGACGTGGTGGGGCTTTTCAGCTACGTCGTGGAGACGGAACGGCGCTTCTATCTGGCGAATCACGTGGACCTGCAGGCGCGCAGCGCCGACGGCGAGGTCTACTTCGATCTGAATCTGAGCGACGCCTGGGTCTGGGACGTCTACCGCACCGCACGCTTCGTGAAGAACGTCCGGGTCATCACCTTCAAGGACGTCAACGTGGAGGAACTGCCGCGCAACGAAGATCTGGGCTTGCCCCAGCCCGGCGACCTGGGCAACTGATCTTCTTCGCTGGAGGATCGACGTGAGGGATGCGCGCGGTTCCGTCCTGCGGATCCCGGAATTCCGGCGGCTCCTTGGGGTGACGTCCGCGACCGTGTTCGCGGAGTTCCTCCTAGAGTCCGTGGTCTATTGCTGGATCGTCTCCGCCACCGTCGGCGAACCGGTATTGCGCTCGCTCCTCATCGGTTCTTACGTGGTGCTTTCCACCCTCCCGAGGATTTTCGGCGCCGCTGTGATGGGCGTCCTATCGGACTCTCTCGGTGCCGCCGGCTCGGTCAGGTTGTCCACTGCCGCCCGGGCGCTCTTCGCCGTTGTAGCCGCCTGCGCGTCCTTCCTGGGCCGGGCGGAGGTGCCCGTCACCGCGGTGCTCCTGCTGGCCCTAGTGGTGGCCTGCTCCACGCTCAATCAGTTGTTCACGGCGGCCAGGGCCAAGACCGTCCAGCAGTTCGTGGAGCCGGAGCTGCGCGGGACGGCGTCGAGTCTGTCGATGACCGTTCTCACGGCGCTGAGCATCGTGTCGGCTTCCCTGGGTCCCTTCGCCTTCAGCTTCGCCGGGCTGGAGGCCTGCCTGATCCTCATCGCCGGGCTGTTCGTGCTGGGGACGGTTCTGGGCCTGTCCGGGTTCCCGCGGGGTGATCGTGGCGGACGGCTTCCGGACGTCGCCGGGCCGGGCTTCTTCTCGGCTCTGTTCGAGGGCTGGGTGGTCTCCTGGACGGTGCGGCGGCTACGGTACGTTCTGCTCGGTTCCGTGCTGTACGGCGTTCCCTTGGGGGTGAACAACGTGGCCCTGGTCCTGCTGTGGGTGGACACCAAGGGCGGAACACTGATCGACTACGGCCTTGGTTCGTCATTGTTCGGTGTCGGCGGCTTCGTGGGAGCGGTGGCAGCCCATGGGTGGGTGCGGCGGATGAGCCTTCGCAGGCTCTTCTCCACGAGTCTTGCCGCGCTGGGAGTCAGCTACGGACTGCTGGCGTGGACACCGGACCTCCGGTTGTCCTTCGCGCTCATGTTCGTGAGTGGCTTCCTGTTCAGCCTGTACGCGGTCGTCCAGTCGCCGATTCTGTTGGAGGCCTCGCCGCCGGAACTCACGGGCCGGGTCGTGTCGACGGTGGCCTCAGTCGCCGCACTCAGTTCACTCGTGGCGGCCGCCGTGGTGTCGCTGGTGTTCGCCGTGGCCGGTTCCGGCGACGCTTTGGTTCCGTGGTCGGTCTCGGTCGGCGGGGGTCTGACCGTGCTGGGCGGTGCGCTGCTGATGGTCCGTGACCGTGGAAGGGATGACGCTGTGCCCGTGGACCTCACCGAGGCGCGGGACCGCTGAACGGCGGCTGAGAGTTCACTTGGCCGCCGACTGCGATCGGCACGGCGGTGTGGATGCTTCGGGACAGCCCTTGTCCACATACTCTGATTCACCCGTCTGCCCTTTCTTTCCGCGCCTTGAGACTGGGTGTGGAGGTGGTTCGGATGAGAGCGAAGGACGTGCTCGGGCGGCGTGGCGAGGAGCTTGCCGCGGATTTCCTGGAGGACCAGGGGATCAGGGTGGTGGAACAGAACTGGCGGTGCGCTGCGGGCGAGCTGGATATCGTGGCCGTTGACGGCGACACCCTGGTGGTGGCCGAGGTCAAGACCAGGAGCAGTCTGGACTACGGGCATCCGTTTGAGGCGGTATCGCCGCCGAAGGTGGCCCGTTTGCATCATCTGGCATGCCGCTGGATGGGGGAGCGGGGCCTGCGTCTTCCGCGCCGTCGGCTGGATGCCATCGCCGTCCTCGCCGCGCGTGGTGAGGAACCGGTCATCGAGCACCTGAAGGGGATCGGCTGATGTCGGGCCGGAACGGGGTCGGGAGGTCCTTGTCCGTGGCGCTCAACGGCTTGGAAGGCCGGGTGATCGAGGTGGAGGCGGATATCGGGAACACGCTTCCCGGATTCGTCATTCTGGGCCTGCCGGATGCCGCGCTGTCGGAGTCCCGGGAGCGTATCCGGGCGTGTGCGTCCAATTCCGGGATCCCGTTGAGCCGCCGGAAGATCACGGTGAATCTGTTTCCTGCGTCCTTGCCCAAACGCGGCTCGGGGTTTGACCTGGCCATCGCTGTTGCGGCGATCGCGGCCAACGGGGAGATCCGGGGGACGGAGCGTGTGGTGTTCCTGGCGGAGCTGGGCTTGGACGGGCGGCTTCGTCCGGTGCGTGGTGTGCTGCCGGCGGTGGCCGCGGCCGTGAGGGCCGGCCACTCCCGTGTGGTGGTGGCTCGTGGTAACGCGGCCGAAGCGTCCTTGGTGCCGGGTGCGGAGGTGTCCTCGTATCGGACCTTCGCCCGTCTGGTGCTGGACTTCGGGGCGGACCCGAAGGAACTGAACCTGGACTTCGATCCTGCAGAGCCCGAACAGAGGCGGGATGCTGCCGGCTCCATGGGGCCGGAGCCGGATCTGGCGGATGTCGCGGGGCAGCACGAGGCACGATTCGCGCTGGAGGTCGCAGCGGCCGGCGCGCACCACATGCTCATGGTCGGCCCTCCGGGCGCAGGCAAGACGATGCTGGCCGAGCGGTTGCCCGGCCTTCTGCCGCCGTTGGATGACGAAGCCGCGCTTGAAGTGACGAGCATCCACTCACTGGCCACCCAGGGTGAAGTGCGCACCGAACTCATCCGGCAGCCGCCGTTCGAGAATCCCCATCACACGGCCACCTGCGCCGCCATCGTGGGAGGAGGTGCAGGTCTGCCACGTCCTGGTGCCGCTTCGAGAGCACACCGCGGGGTGCTGTTCCTGGACGAGGCACCGGAGTACGAGCGAAGGGTCCTGGACGCCCTGCGCCAGCCCTTGGAACACGGGAAACTCGTGATCCATCGGGCGGGAGGCGCCGCATCTTACCCCTCCCGCTTCCAGCTGCTCCTGGCGGCGAACCCGTGTCCTTGCGGGAAGGCGAGCGGCAAGGGACTGGAGTGCAGCTGCACCCCACTGGCGCGCCGACGCTACTTCGGGCGGCTCTCGGGACCCCTGCTGGACCGGGTGGACATCCAGCTCGGCGTCCAGAAGATCAGCCGACTGGACCTGGACTCGCAGGGGGAGAACGAAGACACCGTCACAGTCCGGGACAGGGTTCGGCAGGCACGGCAGGCACAGCTCGAACGGCTCGGGCGGTTCGGCCTGGAGACCAACTCGATGGTTCCGGGCAAGATCCTTCGAGGTGGTCTGCGGCTGGACCGCGCGTCGACCCGCATCCTCGATGCGGCGATGGACCGAGGATCCCTCAGTGCCCGTGGCTATGACAGGGTCCTTCGCTTGGCCTGGACGCTGGCCGACCTGGCCGGTGATGCCACTCCGGGCGGCGACCACGTGGGTCTCGCACTGGCCCTGAGAACTTCGGAGGCGACCACATGAGCGAGCGTCTGGCCCGGGCCTCGCTGACTCGGCTGTTCGAACCGCAGGACGCCGTGGGACTCGCCCTGGTCGCCGTCCTGGGGCCGGAGGGTGCGCTCACTGTCATCACCTCCGGCTGCGCTCCGGATCCCAGCCTGGAGCGTTCGCTCCACGAGCTGCTTGCTGAGCACGGCGGGAACACGTCATGGAAGGGACTCGGTGCAGCCTTCGCCCGGTGGAGGCCACGGGTGTCTTCGCTGGCGCCCGAACGCGATCTGATGGTGGTGGAGAGGCTCGGCGGCGGTTTTCTGATCCCGTCAGATGGACACTGGCCCCAGCAGTTAGAGGACCTCGGTCTTCAGGCGCCGCTCGGGCTCTGGTACCGCGGGAATCCGTCGCTGCTCCCGGATGCCGAGCATGCTGTGGCCGTCGTGGGGTCACGCGACTCGACTGCCTACGGCTCCACGGTCAGTGCGGATATCGCCCACGGGCTGGCCAGACGGGGCTTCACCGTGGTGTCGGGCGGCGCGTACGGGATCGACGCGCACGCGCACCGTGCGGCTTTGGCCGGAGCGGATCCGGGATGTGAACGAGCGCCGACCGTGGCCTTCATGGCGGGAGGTCTGGATCGTTTCTACCCGAGTGGTAACGATGAGCTCCTCAGGACAGTGGCCCGCCGTGGTCTGGTGCTCGCGGAGGTGCCCCCCCGGCGCGGCACCCACCCGGTACCGGTTCCTCCAACGGAACCGGATGATCGCTGCGTTCGCCGGTGCGACAGTGGTGGTTGAGGCCCGGTGGAGGTCCGGGGCCCTGAACACCGCACATCACGCCGAGGCCCTGGGAAGACCCGTAGCCGCCGTTCCGGGATCGGTGTTGTCGGCGAACAGTGCAGGCTGTCACCGGCTTCTGCGCGACGGCGGGGCGGTCCTCGTCACCGACGTCCAGGAGGTCTTCGAACTGCTGGGAGGACCGCCGGCATCCAGCGGCGACGTTCAGCATCGCAGTGACGCTGCGATTCAGGACGGCCTGACCTTGGAGGACCTGGTCCTCCTGGACGCCCTGCCGTTGAGGACGCCGGTTCCGCCGGAGAAGCTCTGCGTGGTGGCCGGTCTCAGCCTGCTCGCGGTGCGCGCAGGACTGGGACGGCTGCAGGTGCTGGGATTGGCCGAATCGCTCGGAGCGCAATGGCGCCGGAGTCCGAAGGACGGGTCCGCTCGATGACAGGGGGCCTCCCGGGTGGGTTGGCACGTCCGGGACCGGCTTGATCCTGGGGAGCTGGGGCGGCACAGTGGAGAGGTGCCACAGAGTCCAGCCCCATTCCACGACGACGTCCTGGACGAGTACGCCCGGTACCTCACGGGGGAGCGGGGCCGGTCCGGCAACACCTTGCGGGCCTACCTCACCGATGTCCGCCAGCTGCAGGAGTTTGCCGTGAACGCCGGAGCCATGTCCTGGGACGACGTGGATCTCCACCTGCTGCGCGAGTGGCTGGCGGATCACTCGGCCCGGGGGATGGCGCGGGCCACGCTGGCGCGCCACGCGGCCAGCGCCCGGGCGTTCTTCGCCTGGCTACTCCGGGAAGAACGGGTCTCCCAGGACCCTACGCTGCGCCTGCGGTCACCGAAACGCACCTCGGCCCTGCCCACGGTGCTCCGGCCGGCCCAGATGGACCGTGTTCTCGGCGATCTGAAGGACGCGGCCCAGGAATCCGAGCCAGTCGCACTGCGTAACCTCGCCGTCGTGGAGACACTCTACGCGTCCGGTATCCGAGTGGGCGAACTCGTCGGCCTGGACGTCGATGACGTGGACCTGGAACGCCGGACCCTCCGGGTGCTCGGCAAGGGCGACAAGGAACGCACCGTTCCCTTCGGAGTCCCCGCCGCCAAGGCCATCGTGAACTGGCTGCGCCATGGACGACCTCAACTGGTCAATACCTCAAGCGGCCCCGCTCTCTTCCTCGGTGTCCGGGGCGGACGCGTCGATCCACGCCAGATCCGCAGCCTCGTGGCAGACCGCTTCGCAGCTCTGGGGGATACTGCCGCCACCGGGCCCCACGCTCTCCGCCACACGGCCGCCACACACCTTCTGGACGGGGGTGCGGAACTCCGGGCCGTTCAGGAACTCCTGGGCCACAGCACCCCGGCCACCACCCAGCTGTATACCCACGTCTCCGTGGAACGGCTCAGAGACAGCTACCGCCAGGCACACCCCAGGGCCTGAGCTCCGGTGCTACTGGCACAAATCCCCGGGCTACGGCACAATAAGAACCAGCGCCGGGCTTCAAGCACTACTTGAACCCCCGGCCGGTGCCGCGAGGCGCCACGGACAACTCAAAAGCCTGCAAGAAGGCGAACACAGGAATCACCGGACTTCACGGAGTCGAGGGCGTTGGGGAAGACGTACCTACGGCTAAGGAGGATGGGATGTCTGTTGCAATGACTCGGGGAGTGCTGTTCGTGCACTCCGCCCCGGCCGCGCTGTGCCCCCACGTCGAGTGGGCTGTCGCATCGTTGCTGGACGATTCCGCCACCCTGGAGTGGGTGGCCCAGCCCGCTGCGCCTGGAATGTTCCGGGCTGAGCTGGCCTGGACCGGCGCTCCCGGCACCGCGATCCAGCTGGCCTCCACCCTCCGCGGCTGGACTCACCTCCGCTACGAAGTGACCGAAGAGGCATCCCCCGGCACCG
>Ga0153950_1000818_pt1 | contig 13915 bp, 6 predicted proteins | sample TSNJ034MetaG_FD_104737 | JGI IMG/M metagenome (GOLD analysis project Ga0153950, IMG submission 104737) | Attine ant fungus gardens microbial communities from New Jersey, USA - TSNJ034 MetaG | ecosystem: Host-associated > Fungi > Mycelium > Unclassified | place: USA: New Jersey, Wharton State...
CATACCGATGCCCTGCAAATCCTGATAGTTAATGATGTAGTCCTTCATGGTGGTGCTGATGGAGCCGCTGATGCGATTGCTGTTAGCTTTCAGGAAATTAAATGCCGTGTTCGTCGCTTCCTTACAGTCACGGTCAGAGCCAATGCCGGTACGCTCAAACTTACCATTACCCGGCAGCATCTGACTTTCTAGGCGAAACACACCAATCATGCCAGATTTACCACGGGAAACTGTATAAACCTGTCCTGGATTGCACATCCCCTCCGGAATAAGTTTACCGCCACCTTGCTCCGGAACAGAAACATAATGCTCTTCAAACGTTTCGCTATTAATATAGGAGAAGTTGACATCATAGAACTCCATGCCGCCCAGCTTCTTCAGCTGTTCCTTAACACGGCGACGCATCTCCAACGACAGCTGTAGCACTTCCTCCAATTCTTCCTTCGTGAATAATCCATCTGGATATATCAACTTCAGAAAGCCACCGACCATCTTACGAACAGCAATGGTATCACGCTGGTTAAGGTTTTTGCCAAGATGGTAGTATTTATCAAGAGCATCTCCGTACTGCTCCTTGCGAAGCTCACGAATAAACTCTGCCAGGTAATCTGTAATAAAACCGTAGTCGTCTGTAAAATGCTCCGGTCTGAATTTCGGAATCTCCCAGCCCGGTATGTAACAATGCATACGGTCAAGGAATGCGGTATCGGTACCCATTTCCGGTGGGAACGGGTCAAAGAGGCTGGATGTCTTCAGCAAAACGTCCACGCTCTGATTGATATTACCGACAAACACCATAGAAGCGGAGGCGGCCTTTTCTTCCTTGCCACGGGCAAAGGAACCGGATGCCATATAATCCTTCATAATCTGGATGCCGTCTTTATCTTTGAAATTGATGCCTGCTACTTCATCAAAAGCAACGCAATCCCAAAGTCCAACTAAACCGACCGTCTTTCTACCCATATTATAAAACAGATTGGCTACGGTTGTCTGTCCACCTGACACCAGAATACTGTTCGGAGAGATTTCTTTAAATAAGTGTGATTTTCCAGTACTACGGGGACCTAATTCACACAGATTGAAATTATTTTCTACAAGCGGCAGCATACGAGCCAGCAATAACCATTTCTCACGGTACTGCAGTTCGTCGGGTTCCATACCTATGGAACGCAACATGACGTCCATCCACTCTTCTTTTGTGAATGCTTTTCTGCCATTCTTCAGTTCATCAATATCCACATGAGGCATCTGGATTGGTGTCAACTTGCGAATGCGTATAGGTGATCCATTCTTCTTGTCTTCTTCCATATATTCATAATCCAGCTGAATGATACTCCAGATACCACCACAGAGAAGTCTATCAAATTTAGTCGGATATTCTTCTCCAATAGGCACGCCTCTCAAGCCAAGATTAGAGAACTCGGCTTCATAACAATCTTTCTTGATATTCAGATTGACCGTGATTTTATCAATAACGGTATGGCTGCCACGCTGACGCAGCATGGACAGGATTTTCTGTGCTTCATCCGGACGAACAAAGTTGTCCGCCAGAATACGCTTTACATTCTGTACGCCCTGCTCAATGACCTCATCATCGTCAGAGCTGCAGTATTGCCCCAGAAGAAACTCAAGGACATAAACAGGCACATTGGCACCTTCCTTGATCTTCTTCGTCAGGTCTTTACGGACAATCTTGCCATCAAAGTTCTGGCGAAGCTTGTCCTTTATGATTTCACGAGAGCTTTTGCTCCCGGCTAATGATTCCATGACAGATCCTCCCGATGTTAGCTGAAGAAGTCAAACTCATCTACCGCAAATGCAATGTCGATGGTGAACTCCTCACGCTGCGGCAGCTGCAATCCAGTCTCGTCTGCGATAACCAGATAGTACGTCTCCTTGTTATTGAACTTCAGAGATTTCAAATTAAAGCTGCAGCGGAACGTGCGCTCCTGATTATTATCTGTTACTTTATCAGCGATGATTTTCTGTGTATCACTGATTTGTTTTCCTTCTGAATCCGCGAAATAAAGCAGATAGGTTGCTGCCTCACGGTTATCACCGACTGCTTCCTTCTGGTAGAAATTCAGTGAGAAAATCATATTACTGATTTTACGGCTGGCAGAAAGCAAGTTTATAGTAACTGGCTTGGTGTCATATTTCTTCTTGTTACGCTGGTATTCCTTGGTTTGGTTTCTTAAGTAGTGATATTCCACTACCGGAACAACCATCTCCTGGAGGCTGATACCACCATGTACGAAGTTAAGTCCTCCACCTTTTTTCTTGATACGGATGCTCTCTCTAGGAGTAAAGGCATCGTAATCTGCATCTGCAACGAACTTCACTGGCAGTAAATATTGCGGCTTGGCACCCTTACGAGTTACCAGATATCTTCTATCTACTTCCACATCTTCATCACTAACCGTGGTCTTATCCACCTTGCTGTCCTCTGACAGAGGGCTGTAGGTGTACAGGAAGCCGTGGTCGGAAGTGATGATGATATTCACACCACCAAAGTCGTTCACAATGATTTTTACCATATTTTTGATTTCTTCAATGGCATCCTCACAGGATGGGAATACCAGTGCTTCATCGGTATGACTGGTCTCATCAATTTTATCATGATAGATATAAACCACTTCATTGCCCTTAATCAGCTCACTTCTTTCTGGACGCTTCATAAGGACGATATCTTTATATTTCACTGCGATGCTTGCCGGATTTGCTTTCTTTAGAATAGCATCACGATAGCCTGCATCTGTTGATGTTCCATCTGCATAAACTGCCAGTCCATTTGGCTTTTCTTCTACGGTCAATTCGTTATGCGGCAATAGTGCTGCCATACCAAACTTGGTAACAGTCGGGAAGATTGCGCTACAACTGTTCAGGTCAACCTTTGCCTGTGTTTCCCGGCGCAGCTGCTCAGTCAATGTTGCTGCTACTTCATAGCGCAGTGCATCTGAAATAATTACAAAGGTACGGGTATCTGCACTCTTGACCTTCTCCCTATAGAAATCCTCCTGCTGTGGTACTTCCAAAATGCGACCATACTCTGCCAACTCATCGGCTGCCACTGTTGTCCAGTTGCTACCTAGCTGATCCAGATACCAATTATCATGGAGTCCTTCCACTTTATCCGCTACGTGTTTAAACAGGTCGTCCAGCAGCGGATTAGATGCTTTCAGGCTCCTTGCAAATGCGCAATGGAACTGACGGTAGTAAGTATCCATCTTGTAGTATTCTTCAGTATATTCTTTCCAAACGCCACGAGCTTCCACGGTATGGAATCCAGCTGAATGGTCGAGGAGGAACGCTTGCATATTGGCTACCTGCAGGATGCCTTCATAGAAATCCTTCACCAAGTCATACCATGCACAGGTACGGCGTTTTTCCACCATTGCTGTAATGATATCCACATTGATAATCTGGTCGCCAATTTCTGTCATTAAGCTAATAAGAATACACTCATTGATGCAAGGGAACAACTCGGTCTCAGCTAAATCTTCAACTGGGAGCTTTCCAAAACGATATGGAAGTCGTGCTTCCTCTTCCACGTAACGAGCCAGTTCAAAGAGCTGGTCATTCTCATCACCGTGCAGCCACTCTGAAATGAAATCATAACAATATGCCTGATGTGATGTAGAAATAAAGCCATCTAGACCTGCCAAATGCTCCGGACGCATTGTTCTGGTTGCTGCAGTCAGCAGCATATGGATAGCAAGCCTACTGATATCGCATTCTTCTTCACGGTAACCGGATGCCTGTGCTACCATAGCCCAGAATGCATCCTTAGCACCAAAGTCTACGAATTTCTGATAGATGCCATTGGTTTCCTGATTCATTCCAGCTGTAAATACAGAGCGAATAATCGCATTCGGTTGAGTGTCCTTCAACCCACAGAGCACTGTCATCACCGCCAGATGCAGCTGGGCTGATGTCGTCACTGCTCTTTTCAGGTTCGCCACCTTGGTACGATGTCCCTTTGTTTTGAAGAAGATACGGTATGCCTTGACCTGCTTGCGCAGGGAGGCACCGTTATTCATGTTCATCTCATCCATCCAGATAGAAACAAGGTCAGCACGGAACTCCTCGCTATAAAGCTCAATCGGCAACAGCCAGTTTTCTTCATCGGTATATGACATCGGACAGTACACCAGAAAGTTGGAGGTCTTGTCATCCACCGTCAGTAGCTTTTTCACTGCAAAGTTATTTTTGCCAGTCAGTGTTACAAGTGTCGCATTTTCCAGAGTAACCTCTGACAGCTTATCTTCAAATTCCCGGTCATCGTCTTTCCAGAAAATAATGCGGCGACGATAGAACTCCGGCAGGGGTGCCGCAAAACGCCTATTTAAGTCTTGCGTTACCTGCTCTGAATCCAATAAAGCCATATGTGGCACCTCCTTTACTTGATTTTCGCCAAGACATCCTTAAATATCTCGTAGTTCTTTTTCACACCATCATCAAGGTCAATCGCAATCATGCGGTCAGCAAGGTGATGGATTTTTTCTTCGTAGGTATGAATCTCTTCACTCTGGTCTTTAAGTTTGGAGAGTTGCTTATTTAAGTGCACACGCTCAGAGGTAGATGCTCTAGCAATACGATTCTCCAAATCAGCTATTGCTGTACGGTAACGGCTCTGCTGCTCATGCACATAATCGGTGCGCATACGAGCAATGGTATCCGGCTGGTAGCGATGCATATAAACCAATGCCTTGAAGCCATTCTTCTTACCGGAATCGAAGAGCCAGTAAATCGGACGCTTGCCGGAGCCGGTGACCGCATAGGTATTACAATGGTCAGCATAGAATCCTTTTTCACTCAAAAAATAGTCACGAAGAACATCTTTGGGAGTTCCTTTACCTCCAAGTGCATTCGCAATAAACTGAAGATTCTCATCCAATGTATCTTTTCCATATACTGTCTCAATAAATTTTACAAACAGTCCTGTTATATCATCCTCAAAATATTCATCATCACAAATGGGGATGATGTTGTCTTTATCAGCTGGGAAGGTATAATACTTGGATTCATTCCATTCACCACCAGTATATACAATCCCTTCGCAGTCTAACGAATAGCGACCAAACATACATCCTACCGCATAAGAAATCAATCCTTTCACATCCCGTTGCAAATCGGCTTTCTGAACCGTAATGTTCTTTTCATCAACTTCAAATGCCAATTCATTCTGCAATCCATATATGTCAATAAATACACGGTTGATTTCTTCTTCATCGTCTTTAAGCGTATCGTATCTATCATCACATTCTTTTTTCCATGCTGAATAAATAGTAGATATAAACGAATCAGATTCAACCAATGGATGGCGTCTAAAATCCCATGAATTCTCAAAATAGTCCCAATCTTTTTTTGATATTTCAATACATTCTTGCGCGAGCTGTTCTATTTTAATCACACGACTTTGCGAGAAAATTACCGGAAGTTTCGCAATTGACCCTGCATTATAATCTAATGTTGGAGCCAATACTTTGAGCAATTCATTCGCCACACAACTATTTAAAAAAGCTGTCATGTATAGTATTTGTGATTCATCATCAAAAAAACAGGTTGACCCCTTTGTGTCGAATAAAAAACCTTGTTTACAATAACGAGCATTAAAGTTGCCAGATGCAAGCGTTGACCAAGTAACACCCTCATGAAAATAGAACTGTATATTTTTGATTGTTCTTGTCACGCACTTATACAGTTTTTCTGCTAATGCCTTAACCTCCAAACCATTTTCTTCCCAGTTTATCAAGTAGTCGTTATTACCGTACCATTTGCGGAATCCACCGCCTTTATTATATGGGAACCATTTTGCTGCAGATACCAGTGCATCTTTTTCATCGCTGGCATTAGTATTAGTCCTGTTGCTATCAACTTCAAACCACAATCGTAAAAAACGGTTGTTGTCCGATGTCGCCATACCTTGCCGTGGTTTAGCATAGTCGCCCAATGTCTTATTGGCAAATGCAGAAAACATCCGGTCGCTCAACCAATATGCTATTGCCATTTCATCAAGTATTTCATACTTTCTTTTCTCTACAATATATCTATTTTGCTTTGATATATATAGTCGTTTCTTTTCTGCCTCCGAATTTCCGCTAAGTAGCCTGCAGTATGTTGCCTTATACGCTTTCATATTTGTCTTTCTTTCAACAAAACTGACAGATTGTACAACTTCGCCACTAATTTCATCAAACGCTCTTGCACCCAAATGAAGCATATTTACAATATCATCTTGCAAAATTTTTTGTCGTAGTTTTGAAAAACTTGTTAAAAATAGCCATCCGTGCTGTGTTATCATTGCATAAAAAGATTTGTTTTTCGTCATCTTTTCACACTGTTCAATAAACACTGAATACAAATCTGCCTTGCTATCCGGGTAAAACTTGTTGATGAAATTATATAAATTATCATTCACACCACCACGACTTCCCATATAAGGTGGATTAGTTATAACTATTTCGTATTTTTGCGACAGAACTATGGCTTGATTAGCTAAAGCTTGCACTTTTTCATCTGATGCCATATACCAGCCCATCATCATTATGTTTGCCAAAGAAGCTTCTGCACATGACTTCCATGCCTCTAAAAAACCAAAATAATCTTTTTCTTCAACATTTAAAATCGAACCATACTCCTTTGCATCTTGAAAAACCTCCAATAAATATTGGAGAGTTTCTCTATGCGATTCAGATAACAAAAAATCGCCATACTCTTTGTCGTATTGAATATGGTTACTTTCCTGAATAGCATAAATGTGAGGTTGAAGTATTCTATCTCGTTTTAAGAATCGACTATCATATTGAACAGCTTTCATTATTATCGAAAACGAAGCAAGCTGTGCTGCTCGGTCATCGATATCCAATCCATACAAATTATTTTCGATGATACTCTGAACAGACTCACGAATGGAATAACCGTAGGCTGCATAAATCTTCATTAACACATCGAACATATAGACAATGATGTGACCGCTGCCCATGCAGGGGTCGATACACAAAATTTTCTCCGGTTTCAATGACGCATACTTTTTTTGAATTTCAGCCAATTGCGCCTTTACATCCTCTTCCTGCTCTGCTTCATCCAGATAATACTTCCACCCAGATTTCAATTCATCATTCGGATGACCTTCCAGCCACATACGACCAAGGCTGTTTTCTACCATATAGCGTACAATCCAATCTGGTGTAAACAACTGAGTCGCTGCTGGGATTTCCTCTTTCTTAATTTTAGTTCCAGACTTTCTTCCAAAAACTTTTGCTTTTGGCTCGGTATTATAGTACTGATAAAGCCAGCCTATTATTTGAACTGCACCTTGTTCTTCACCATTTTCATCTAACGAATGTGCATCCCAGTTATCCTCTGAAATCATAGATACCATCCGCTCCACAACGCTACCTTCACGAAGCAGATTGTCAGGAAACAACAGGATAGTATAATCATCCTTTTCTATCTTACACTTCTCATCCACAGGCTTGAACATCTGCGGCAAAACTGCACTCAGCGCATTGCACTGGGTAATGAGCAAATATTTGTACAGTTCATCATTTGCATCCTGCTCCTTCAAGGCATAGACTTTCCCCATATCTAGTCCATCCAGATTCAGGTGGATTGCCTCTGCCAAAATCTGAGGCTTGAAGCTGCCGCTTTCATCGGTGAACACACGCACACGGGTCGGAAGGTAATTGTTCACCTCCATATAACGTATTGCTGCGAAACGGTTGAACCATGTATAAGCAACTTCCTCGATAACATACTCGTAGCCTTTGTCACACATACGAGCAATTGCAGCCTGACGCTGGGTCTTTTCAACTGGTGTCAGTACATTGCCGGATGCACTATCTGTACCCGGATTGGCATCGGCAGTTATTTCGTATTTTTCAGCTCTCTGACGCACACGGTCGATTAGTTCCGTTCTTGCCCAGACAGCATATTTTTTTATCGCATTCTTATCCATTGCTATCTCCTTAATTCAGCTTGATACCGTCACAATCCTTCAGCATTGCTTTCAGGTACGCTCTCATTCTCTCCACATAGGCATCAACATCGGCTTGGCTTTCCAGCGTTTTGGACGGAAATGCCGCCTGACGATATACAGTCTTGATATGCTTCTGCGGAACAGTCTTCACCGAATTGACCAACTTTACTGGTTTCGGGTCTAATGGATTCGGTGGTTGTTTGAGGGTTTCCAGTCTATCTACGCTATCATCCTTATAAGACCACATCTGCGGAACCATACCATCCAACAATGCCAGACTCTTCAGGTCAGCAATCTGCTGCTTGCACTGGGTGAAATAGTTGTCCGTTTTTTCAATGATGGTCTTGCATTTGGTATCTCCACCAGCTGTAGTATGGATTTCTGCCATACATTGGCGTACGATTTCCAATAGCTCCTCACGCTTTGCTTCCAGCAACTTATCATGTCCTGCATGGACAGTTGCCATCAGACCATTCAGTTCCGGAATTCGCTTGTAAACGGTACGGCTGTCGGTCCGTGACATAGTAATGATACGAATCTGACCCAGGGCCTTTTTTGCTTCATCTTCACGTTGTAGGTAAGAAAGGTCGTTGTGTATGTCTGCCTCCAGCTTCACAGCTGCATCGAATACCGTCACCTGACTGGAGAAGAAGCTCTCTACACCCTGCAGATCATCCTTGCTATCGAAGAGTTTATTTTCATCATCCAGCACACGCTGTACCAGAGAGATATTGTCCTTCTGCTGTGACAGAACATCCTGCATCAGAGCGATGGCTTCTAATACCTTAATGTGGTCAGGATAATTGTGACCATTGTACTTCTGGTTCAATGCTTCATAGTGTTCTTTCTGCTTGGTGAACTTATCGATGATAAATGCAATCAGTCCATTTTCATCCTCCGGCACATCCATCACATCAAAGTATTCTCTTAAAATGCTGCGTACTGCCTTCATATTGGTTGCAGTAATTGCTATATGCTTGGAAATGCTGGTCTTGCCGATTTCACTCTTTTTACGAAGCATATCCGGTAGCTTTGTATTGTCAGGCTGAATGGTTGCTCCACCGTATTTGATGGTGACCTTCTGCTGATAAATAAGTAGCGCTGCTACGGCTGCAATGTCAATTTCCTTCCAGCCATAAGGAATGCCCTGATACTTGCTCTGCACATCTGCCATAGAGGTCGGCAGGCGTTTCATGAACTGCATCTCCAGATATTCTTCCATTTTTGCTACTGCATCACGGTTGTCTTCTGTACCTGGAATCTGCTGTACTGCTCCGGTCAGAATAGCTGAAATATCTGCATCGGATTCTGCATTCTTTTTAATCAGATTCAGGTCGCTATAAACATGAGTCACCAGATATTCTAATGCCTGTTCGATTTTAGAAACTGCGGAACCGCTGCGGATTTCAATATGTTCTCCATCCACATAGAAGGTAGCTCCGGCGATGGCTTCTTCCAACTTCTCTTTTGCCATCAGTTCATACTTTCCAGCCTCATCCTGCTGGTCACGGATAATGTCCTGTACGGATTTTGCAAGCTGGGCAACATTACGCTGTTTCACATACTTGCGGATTTTCATAGCATTTTCCAGCATCTCATAGTATGGAGTTTCGGAAAGCACTACGATGGCACAGTCATTGGACTCTGTCATGAGACGCAGTTCCTGGCGCTCATTGGCATCTGCTGCAATAGTCAGAAAACGAAGGCGCATACCACCTGTGACTGCACCGACCGTTGTGGAATCCACCATCTGGTCAAAGGCGAAGTCATATTTACCATAGCGATATTTCTTCGTGGTATAAATATCACCGAAAATCATGTGGGCGATACGCTCCACAATGGCTGCGGTATCAACCGTTGTATTTTTAATCTCACGGGCAATGTCCTGCTCTTCATCAGTGAGGAAGTTGTAGATGTCACCAGTACGACCAATATAGTTCTGGCTGTCCAGACGGTCGAGAGATGCTTTTACTTTTTCACGTAGGCTGATTTTATCTACCCGGATGTCATCTGCCATCAGGATTACAATATTATCAATGCTTGCTTTGATGTCATCGATATAACGCACGAGGTAAAGGAGCTTCAGCAAATCTACATCGTATGGTTCGATGCCGTTACTATCTGCTGCTGCACGGTCGCAACGCTCAATAACACGACGAATGGAGCCATCCAAGAATCCATGAACGGTATCATAGAAACGGAACAATGGAACCAGTGCGTACTCGTCTCTGTCCTGAATCTTCTGTGCTGCCTCTTGGAATCCGGACAGCATGGAACGCTCCGCACCAGAGAAGTGCTTACCGGCATTACCGTGTTTTCTTACTTCCGAGAACACCTTCTGCATAATGATAAACTGGTACGGAACGAACGGGAAGTTCACCGCATACTCTGTTGCACCACTATAACCCTTGATATCCAATACGGAATCAGTAAAGCTAAACAGATTACGAAGAACAGAATCATTCTTATCATAGACCTGCTCCAAGGTCTGCTTGGCATCCGGGGTCTTGCTCAGGATACGTTTCTGGATTACTTCATCAACTGCCGAAGACGACAGAGAAAGACGGGTCTTGAAACGTGCTTGAATACGAGAGAATTCATCCTGACGGGTCTTAATAATCTCGTCGATGGCTTCCTGTCCGGTGCAAACGACCCAAACCTTCTCGCCACATTCGCTGCCGATTTTCTCAATCAGAGACTGAAGATTTAAAAGCAGGTCGGTATCTGCACCAACATACTGACCAACTTCATCGACCATAAACAGCATACGGAAATTGGCTGGCTTGGTATTCACATACTCTTTGATTTCGAAAACGAGCTGCGCAATACTCATCTCTGTGGTTTCAGTGCCGTCAAACCAGTTATGCGCTGCAGTTTCACTCATACCGAGAACTTCCATCAACGTTTCAACAACATCGTCCTCGAAGAAAGCGAAGGTGTCACGAGTGGAAACCCAACTGCCGCCATTTTTCTCTTCGAATACACGATGGAACTCTTCTGTCTTTCCACGCTTAGTGATGAACTGTTCCAGCTTGGCAACCTTCAGGTTCTCACCATAAAAGCCCAGATGGTTATAGAACATCTTTGCAAATACACGCAGAACAGCAGTCTTGTCTTTGTTGATGGAACCTTCGATATCAATATTGAACAGGATGGTCTCTGTATCACATCTGGTAGAGTTATCTACCAGCATGAAAGTTGCAGGGTCATCCGCAAATTTCTTACGGAAACGCTCTACCGTCAGAACACCCTCTACGGAACGGTTCTCCAAAATATAGGAAAGCATTTTCAAGAAGTGAGATTTACCACTTCCAAAGAAGCCAGAAATCCATACTCCGGTATCAGCGGTCGGGTCATTGAAAGAGTCGCTGTAATAATTAAAAAATGTAATGAAGTGCTTTTTCAATTCCTTGGTGATGACATACTCGTTCAATTCCTGTACCAAGACATCATCCGCATCTTGGTCTACCTTGATAACGCCGTTGATTTTACGGTTGATATCATCAACGAACATATTTTGTATTCTCATTTTGCAGTTCCTCCTTCTATATCACATTGAATGCCCTATAATAGGGATTCGCCGATAGTTTTTCAAATAGTTTTACGTGCCTTCCATCGAAGGTGCCCGGATACATAACCAGGATCGGTACATTGCCGACCTTTGGCTGTAATGCCTCCAGCAGTTTATGTATACGCATGAATGGGAACACATCGCCCACTCCTGTTAACAGAAGAACATCGTCCTTTTCTAAGGAATCTCCACAAACCAGGCTCACATAATTCTGAACCGGGATACCTTTTTCCAGCTGCATCTGAAGCTGTTCTTTTCCTTTTTTTTCTTCCATGCCAGGAATCTTATCTAAGATACGTTTCTCCCTGCAGGCTTTCAGAAATATTTCATATAGGTTTCTCTCCAGCAGATGGCACGGCAATGACTGGTCTGTCATCAGCTGACGCACAAAATGCTGGATGGTCATCTCATCCTCTGGGTGATAACAGAAGATGCGGATATTAACTTCATTGCTTAAGCCTCTGCTTTCCAGAAAGTCTGGGTCTTTCAACAGCTCTCGCACTTTGTCTAATCGTTCATTGATATTGCTCAATGTGGTACCTCCTTTACATGAAGCAATTGAATGCGATCAAAGCCGCATCGTCATTATTACTTCGGATGGCATTTTCCAAAACCGGACTGAGCAGTACCGGATTTAGTTGTTCTGCTTTTGTACTTTCAATGTATTCATTGTCCACCAGTGTCTTTATCAGCACCTGCTTTAACTTGGTGATGGTGGAATCACTCCATGTGGCAACATAATCGTCCTGTTCCTGTAAACGCATGAAAAATACGTTCAAGTCTATCTTACCAAAAGAGGTGTCCCTTAATCGATACTTCTCTCCGATAACAGAAACCATGAAATCCCATACCAGACGATATTGCTTCATCATGGCATACAAACATATCTGTTTTGCTACATCGGAAGGCTGAGTAACAATCGACTGCACCAGCGTCTTATCGTTTAATGCATCTAATCTGCGCAGGCAAGCAAGAGCCATCTTCCGTACTGACTTCTCTGTCGGGTACTGGAACAAATTATCTGAAACAATACGCTCTGCCACTTCATCCGCTGCGAGTCCTTCCGTCAACAATTTGGCTGTGGTGCGCACCTCATAAAATAAAAATTGTTCTCTTGTTATGGCAGCATTGTATGGGCTTACGCTCTGCAGTGCTGTCTTTGCTTTTTGTGCCATCTATCTTCCTCCTACGGAATTACTGCTCATCGGATTCATCCTCCGTATCATCTGGAACAGTCTCCATGATATCGCTAATATGGCAATTCAGTGCTGTGCAAATCCGTAAAAGAACATCTGTTGTGATATTCTCTCCTTTACCAAGTTTTGCAATTGAAGCAGTGCTAATGCCGCTCAGTTTTCTTAATTCTTTCTTATTCATACCTTTATCGATTAATAGCTTCCATAACGGATTATAGCTGATACGCATCTCGTACCTCCATCTATACAAATGCTAAATTAACAGTTAGCTTTCGGTTTTCTCCGGTTACTTTGCGGCAGGCTTTTTCTCTGCCCAAGACCAGCCGAACAGTTCTCCACCATCAGCTTTCAACTCTATGATTTTTGTTTCATGAACAATATTTCTTGTGATTTCATAGAATGCATTTTCTTTATCAAAAGCAATGAATATCTGCTTCTTACTCTGCTTATATAATTCCATGATTTTATCAATAGGCAGGTCTGCAATATTCTTAAAAATATTTGAATCATGAGCAATGACCGGAAGTGGAGTCAAACGAAGCATAGCAAGGTCAAATATAATAAGTCCCTTAAAGTTAGTGCCTGCTCCCTTATCTCCTAATGTTTGAAATTCATATGTTGGGTTTCCACTGCGGCTGCTTCCAAAAGTAATCTCTGGCGCATATCGCTTGCCATCATAAATAAAGTCATTCAATCGAGTCATTTCCTGATTGATGCTTGTCTCCACTCCCTTCAACTGCTGCTCACGAATATTTTCCAAATTTTTCTTAGCTGCTTTTGTTTCATCGGTCAACTGTACTGTTGCATTGTACCCTTTGTTTTGTGCTGTCAATATATCGATACGTCTTTGCATTTCTACATACTGCTGCATAAATTTCTTTGATATATTAACAGGAACTCCGAGCTGACGCTGCTCTTCTTCCAACTTTTTCATTTCCGAACTAACCGCATCAATCAACACTTCTAACTGAGTCACTTCTTCGCTCATTTCTCCTGTAAGGATTGTCTGCATTTTATTGTGGAAGTTTTCAATCATCTCCAGTTTCTGGATGTCGACCTCTGGGAAAAACTCAGCCAAGTCGGACAGATCATCGTCTCCCGGAACCAGCCCACCTTCCATATTTGCTCTTACCGCACTAAGCTGTGAACGCAAGCGTGAACGCTTTC
>Ga0153950_1000819_pt1 | contig 13906 bp, 10 predicted proteins | sample TSNJ034MetaG_FD_104737 | JGI IMG/M metagenome (GOLD analysis project Ga0153950, IMG submission 104737) | Attine ant fungus gardens microbial communities from New Jersey, USA - TSNJ034 MetaG | ecosystem: Host-associated > Fungi > Mycelium > Unclassified | place: USA: New Jersey, Wharton State...
CTTTTGCGCAACCGCACGAAGCCGAATCAAGCGCGGCTTCTGCCTTTTTGGCTTTGCTGTTCTATTCCGTTTTTTTGCTTTGGTTCCAGTTGCGAACCCCGCCGGAGGCTGGAGGGGGCACGCGGGGGGACTTAGTCCCCCCGCGAGATGCGCGCGAGCGAAGCGAGCTAATGTTGTTTCCGCAGAAACAACGCGCATCTTGAGGCCGAATCAAGCGCGGCTTCTTACCTTTTTGGCCTTCGCGTTCGGTTCCGTTTCTGTGCTATTTTTGCGGCTATTTCGGCTGTAGGGGCGGGGTTAACCCGCCCGCCGCTCTCTGTGAAATTGGCCCGTGGGGGGCCTTAGTTAGTTCCCCCGCGAGCTAATGTTGTTTCCGCAGAAATAACGCGCATCTGTGGTTATTTTTCGTAAAACAGCGCCTTGGTGGAGTTGGAGTAGACGCTGAGCACCAGGCCCAGCCCGGCGTAGAGGGAAAGCACCGACGATCCGCCGGAGGAAAACAGGGGCAGCGTGACGCCGATAACCGGCAGGAGGCTCAGGCACATCCCCAAATTGACAAGGGTCTGAGATACGATCATGGCGAATACGCCGATGCAGATCATCCGCCCGGTGGTGTCCAGGGCCAGGCGCGAATTGTAGAAGATCTTGCCCGCGATGACCATGAGCAGCAATATGACGCCCAGGGCGCCGATAAATCCGCAGGCCTCGCCGATAAAGGAGAAGATGAAGTCGTTGTAAATCTCCGGGACGGGGATGTGTTTGCCCGCAAAGATGCCGGTGCCCCGCAGCCCCCCCACGCCCAGCGCCTTGAGCCCGTTGAGCTGCTGGTAAGCGTAATCGGCGTCCAGCGAGAGGTCTTGCACCGTGAGAATGCGCATTTTTTGGTCGTTGGTTAGGATTTTAAGCCACACAATCGGCGCGGCGGCAACCACCCCGGCGACCGCGATGAGTATATACCGCCACCGGATGCCCGCGCAGAAGATCATCACGAGAAAAATGCAGAGGAAAATCAGCGCCGTGCCGCTGTCCTGCTGTTGGATGAGCAGCACGTGGGCCCCGCCGTGGAGACACAGCAGCAGCAGATTTCCCAGCTTGTTCATCTCGTCCTTCACCTTGTTTAAATGCATGGCGAAGGTGGTGATAAAGGAGATCTTCAGCAATTCCGAGGGCTGCATGGAAAAGCTTTTTTCCCCGATGGAAAGCACAAGCCACGCCTGGTCTCCGCCCCGGTAGGTGCCCACAATAAAGGTGAGCGCCACCAGGATGACGCACAGGGGCATGTACACCTTCCACAGCTTGAGCAAATTTCGGTAGTCCACCAGGGATAGGATCACCGCCAGGCAGATGCCGATGCCGATGGCCACGGCCTGTGTCCAGAATTTGCTGGAGTAAGCCAGCTCGGAATACACAATACCTGCCAGAAACAACAGCGAGAGCAGCGAGGCCGAGATCCAAAACAGCCACAGCCACTTATCCGTGTTGTTCAGATAGCCCCTTACAGCGCCCCAAGCTCTTTTCATTCTCGTCCTCCCAATCCTTTACAATCGCTATAGTTGCGGTCTGGATTTTCACCCCACACCACCCGCGGGATCCCCGCCAAATCCTGGGCGGAACGCACCGGGCCAAAGCCCTCGGCACGCAGCAGCGCTTCCACCGCCCCGTGCTGCCGCGCGCCCACCTCCAGGCAGATGCGCCCGCCGGGGCGCAGGCTGGGGCGGAGCCGGGCAAAGCACCGGTAAAAATCCAGCCCGTCCGCGCCGCCGTCCAGCGCCAGCTCCGGCTCCCGGTGCACCTCGGCCTGGAGCCCCGCCAACTCCCCCCGGGGGATATAGGGCGGGTTGGAAACAATCAGATCCACCGGTTCAGGCGGCCGGTAAACGGTGGCATCGGCCAAAAGCGCCTCCACCGCCACGTCATTTATCGCAATGTTTTTTGTGAGATACACAAAAGCTTCCGGGGAGCGCTCCACCGCCGTTACCCGCGCCGCCGGCCGGTGCTTTTTCAGCGCCACGGCGACACAGCCGCTGCCGCTGCAAAGGTCCAGCACCGACGGCGCGGGCTTGTCCCCCAGATAGTCCAGCGCCAGGTCCACCAGCAGCTCGGTCTCGGGGCGGGGAATGAGCACCCCTGGGCCCACCGCAAAGGGGAGGGAGTAGAACTCCCACTCCCCCAGCAGGTACTGGAGCGGCTCCCCCTCCCCGCGGCGCAGCGCCAGCTCCTCCAGCGCGGCCCACAGCTCCGGCGGCGCAAGCTCGTTCCCGCAGGGGAGCACATCCCTCACCGCGCGCCCTGTGAGAAACCGGAACGCCTCCCCTGCCTCGAAGCGGGAGGGCAGAAGGCGCAGCGCCTCGCGGTACAGATCCGCCAGCGTGGGGCGCTCACCATTCATCGGCGCCCTTTTCCCGGGGGATCACCGGCTGCATGGACGCGACGGCCACCTCAATCTGGTCGTCGTGGGGCTCGTTGGTGGTCAGCCGCTGCAACCACAGCCCCGGGGCGGAGATGCCGCGGGTAATGATGTTGTCGTGTCTGCCCGCAAACTTGATGATCTCGTAGGCGATGCCCACCACCAGGGGGAGCAGCGCCACCTTCAGCAGCACCCGGAGGAGGATGTTTTCCCAGGTGACCACCGAGAACACCAAAATGGAGATGACCAGCACAATGAGCAAAAAGCTGGTTCCACAGCGGGGGTGGAAACGGGTTTTGCCCCGGATGTTTTCCACCGTCAGCTCCTCGCCCGCCTCGTAGCAGGCGATGGTCTTGTGCTCCGCCCCGTGGTACTCGAACACCCGGCGGATGTCCTGCATACGGGAGACCAGGGCGAGATAGCAGACAAACAGGATGATTTTTACAAGGCCCTCCAACAGTGATTTGGCGACGGAGGAGGAAACCCAGGGGTCCAGCCGCCCGATGAGCAAGGCGGGCAGCAACACAAACAGCGCGATGGCAAGACCCATCCCAATGATAATGGAGATCACCCCCACCACGGTGGAGATGTTTTTCCCCAGCTTTTCGGCCAGCCATTTGTCGAATTTGGAGGGCTCCTCCCCTGCGTCCTCCAAGCCCGCCTTTTCGGCGGATTTCATCAGGCACTTGTAGCCCAGGAGCAGGGAATCCAGCATGTTGAAGATCCCCCGGACAAAGGGCGTTTTGCGGTACCATTTTTTGCCGGCGCCCGCGTTGTCCCAGGTCTCCACATCAATGCCCCCGTCGGGCAGACGGGTGGCCATGGCGGTGGACGACGGCCCGCGCATCATGACCCCCTCAATAAGAGCCTGGCCCCCAATGGAAGTTTTAAACGTTTTCTTAGACATATACTGATCTTCCTCTCTTCGGGAGCACTATTTCCCTTTTTGAGCTTCGCCGCCGGGGCGGGGAGTCTCCTCCGTCCCGGTGGGGTTGTCGATTTGCGCGATTTCATCCTGCTTTGTGTAGATGGGCAGCGTAATCGTCACCGTGGTGCCCTTCCCGTATACGGAGTCCACCGCAAGAGTCCCCTCGTGGCGGACAACGATCTCCTCCGCCACCGCAAGGCCGATCCCCGAGCCCCGCCGGGTAAAGTCCGCCTTGTAGAATTTGGTCTTGATTTTGGGAAGGTCCTCCTCCTTGACGCCGATGCCGGTGTCCGCAACGGTGATGGTCAGGGTCTGGTTGTCTATATTGGCCAATATCGTCACCGTATCGCCGGGATCGGAATATTTGATGGCGTTGTCCAGTATATTGACAAACACCTGCCGCAGTTTATTTTTATCGCCGTTTACCGGCGCGATTTGCTCGCTTTCCTCGAAGTGTATGGCAATGTCCTCCCGGCGCGCCCGCTCGGTGTACATCATCACCGCCTCCGACAGCTCCGCCATGACGTCGATTTTGCTGCGCACCAGAGTGAGCCTGCCGCTCTCCATCCGGGAAAAGTCCAGCAACTCCTCCACCATGCCGGACAGGCGGGTGGTCTCGCTGATGATGACGTTCATGCCCCGGCGCAGGGTCTCCTTGTCCTGGCCCCCATCCCCCAATATGGTCTCGCCCCAGCCCTGGATGGCGGTGAGGGGCGTGCGGAGCTCGTGGCTCACCGAGGAGATGAAGTCGTTTTTGATCTTTTCGGCGTTGGAAAGTTCTCCGGCCATGTAGTTGATGATGTCGCACAGCTCGCCGATTTCATCGTCGGTCCGTTTGGTGAGCCGTGCCTCAAAATCCCCTTGGGCGATGCGCCGGGCCGTCTCCCCCACCTCGCCCACGGGGTTGACAATGGTCCCGATAAAGTAGGAGCTGGAAAACAAAATGGGGATGAGCACCACAACGCCCAGCAGCACCATGGAAAGCACCAGCAGGGCGATTTGCCGGTCTACATTGGTCAGGGAGGTGACAAATCGCACAGCGGCCACCGGCTCCTCTTCCATGGGGAAGATCACCGTCACCGCCATAATGTGCTCGCCGCCGCTCCATCTGCCCACATAACGGCCAGAGCGCTCCGGGGAGGCTTTGGCTATCTCGTAATCCGGCAGATCCCGGGGGTTCTCCGGGGAAAACCCGCTGGAGGTCAGCGCCACCGCCCCGCTTTGGTCGATGGTCATCATCTCCATCTTGTCCTTGGCGGAAAACCCGGCCACATAGTCCCGCACCTGGGAGGAAAAGTCGACGCGGCTGTCGTTGGAGTACTGGGCGAACATGCTGTTTGCCACGTCCGCCCGGGACTCCAGCGCCTGCTCCACGGAATTGTAGTAGTAATTGGTGATTCCAAAGGCAAAGGCGGCTTCGATGATGATGATAATGATGATAATGACGCCAAAATTATTGAGCAGCCAACGCCGCGTTATTCTTTTGACCGCCACTGTGCTCACTCCGTCCTCATCATTAATATAGTATAAGTATAGAATAAAAAATGTACTTTCCGGCTCAGTCCGCCCATTTGTAGCCAAAACCCCAAATGGTGAGGATGTGATGGGGGTTGGAGGGGTCATCCTCAATTTTCATCCGCAGGCGGCGGATGTTGACGTCGACAATTTTCACATCGCCAAAGTAGTTTTCCCCCCACACATGGGAGAGGATCTGGGAGCGCTCCATTGCGATGTTGGGGTTGCCCATAAAGAACTCCATAATTTGAAACTCCACCTGGGTGAGCTCCACGGGTTTGCCGTTCTTGGTCAGGGACCGGCTCTTTAAATTGAGCACAAACTCCCCCGACACAAGCTGCGAGGCAGGCTCGTTGTTCTGCTTCGCCATGGAGACGCGGCGGTACACCGCGTCCACCCGGGCCACCAGCTCCGTGGGGCTGAAAGGCTTGGTGACGTAGTCGTCCGCCCCCAGCATCAGGCCGCTCACCTTGTCCATCTCCTGGGTTTTGGCCGAGAGCATGATAATACCGATGGAATCGGAGCGGCTGCGGATTCGCTTGCAGACCTCAAAGCCGTCCAAACCGCCAGGCATCATCACATCCAAAAGGGCGATGTCGAAGTCGCCGCCGTACTGCTCAAACATCTCCATCGCAGCCTCGCCGGTGGCCACATCCACAACCTCGTATCCCGCCCTCACCAAGTTGATAACCACAAAGTCGCGGATCACATCTTCGTCCTCAGCAATCAATATTCTCTTCATTGGAGCAACCTCTCTTTCTTTTGCCTGGGATACGCAATTTGTTCTAAAGCAGCAAAAACAACCGCTCCAGCTCCAGCTGGCTGATGGACAGCTCGTGGGTTGTCGCCGGGATATAGCCGTAGTACCGGAACATCCCCTTTTCCCCCAACAGCAGGTAGTCCTGCGTAAATTGGTCCTGGTAATCGTTGACGGAGTAACGGCGGATGCGCAGCAGCTCCGCCCCCGTTTGCTCCGTTTGGTTGTCGTAGACGTAAAAGCGCCACTCGCTTATCTCGGGCTGGCGCACCACCGTCACATAATCCAGCCAGTCGTCGGGGAAATACAGGAGATAGCCGTCGTTTTGGTTGATGGCGGCGGTGCGCGTGATCTCAAAGCCCTCCTCCCCCAGCTGCATAAACTGGGTGAGATACAGCGACTGGATTTCGTCACTTTGATTCTGTCCCACCAGAAGCGCGAGCTGGGGCACCTCCACCTTGCCGTCACCGTCCAGGTCGGCGCAGAAAACCTCCTCCTCGCGGAAGGTCATCACATAACTGTCCATGCTGAGCTCGTCGTCCACGCTGTCCCCCGCCAAAAGCTCCAGTTGGCCCGGCCAAACCTGTATGACCTCGGTGGCCGTGGCCCCGCCCCCCAGAATCGCCTCGTCCACGTACACCGCCCGGCGTCCGTTCCACAGCCGCCCTGTGACCATCTGGTGTACGAAAATCGCATCCCGGGACAACGGGAGCATATCGTCCTGCCGGATATACCCCTCTGCCCCGCTGAACAGGGAGAGGGCGAAGGACTCCTCGCCGTCCATGATAACAGCGGCGATTTCTACAAGCCCGTCCCCGTCAAAATCCTCCATGGTGTAGTGGACATAGGGTTGTTCCAGCTGCTGCTTGAATTTTATGCCGTCGAAGGAGTAAACCCCCAGCGTATAGCTGTTCGGTCCGTTCACCCACCCGATGACGATGGCCCAGGTTTCCAGGGAGGTGATGTGTTCAAAGCGCACAAAGTCAATCTGGGAGCCCTTGCCATACAGGTCGGACGCCGTGGACCAGCCCCCCTTCAGGTTCTTGCGCAGCACCTTCACCCGCACCTCGCCGGGTTCGGAGGCAAAGGCATAAAACACAATGGCCTCCTGCACGCCGTCGCCGTCCAGATCGTAAAACACATAGGGGGAGCGGTACTCGCCATTTTGGGGGTATTTGTACACGATGTCGGGGAGGTTCACCGTCGCCTCCAGCGCGTCGTAAACGTCGGCTTGCTGCTGGTTGAGGCGGGGCGCCTGCAAAAGCTCCTCCAGCCCCGTGGAAATAGAACAGGAGGAGAGCAGCGCCATGCAAAGAAAGGCTGCCAGTAGCTTTGTTTTCACGCCCCATCCTCCCTGTACTACAGTGATTTCAAAAAAATAAAAGGTATTTTAAAATTGCGATAGAGACTATTTTCCCACATACATAGTAAAGGAAAACCGTGTAAATGTCAACAAAAGACACTGGCATCGCAAAGGAGCCCCACGGGCGGTTTGACAACGCCTTAAAATAAGGGTAAAATAACTTCGTTACATTTAAAAATGAACAAAGGCTGGACTTCTGGAGGGAAATATGGGAATTTTTAAAAAAATGTTTGGAAGCTACTCCCAGCGCGAGCTGCGGCGCGTCGAGCCCCTTGCCGCCCAGGTGGAGGAGCTGGCGTCCACCTATGAGGCAATGAGCGACAAGGAGCTTCGCGCAACCACCGATGCGCTCAGGGAGCGCCTGCAAAAGGGCGAGACCACCGACGACATCCTGCCGGACGCCTTTGCGGTTTGCCGCGAGGCGTCGGCCCGCGTGCTGGGCATGCGCCACTTCCCCGTGCAGATTGTCGGCGGCATCGTGCTCCACCAGGGGCGCATCTCCGAGATGAAAACCGGCGAGGGAAAAACGCTGGTGGCCACCCTGCCCGCATACCTCAACGCCCTGAGCGGGCGGGGCGTGCATATTGTCACCGTCAACGATTATCTGGCCAAGCGCGACAGCGAGTGGATGGGCAAGGTCTACCGCTTTTTGGGACTCAAGGTGGGGCTTATCGTCCACGGGCTGGACAACGCCCAGCGCCGGGAGGCCTACGCCTGCGACATCACCTACGGCACCAATAACGAGCTGGGCTTTGATTATCTGCGGGACAACATGGTCATTTACAAAAAGGAAAAGGTACAGCGGGACTTCCACTACGCCATTGTGGACGAGGTGGACTCCATTTTGGTGGACGAGGCGAGAACGCCGCTTATCATCTCCGGCCGGGGCGATAAATCCACCGAACTCTACGAGCTGGCCGACCGGTTCGCCGCCTCTCTGAGCTACACCCGCGTCAAGGAGGTGGACTCTAAGGAGGACACCGACGAGACCACCGAGGGCGACGTGCTTATCGATGAAAAGGCGCGCACCGCCACCCTGACCAAGTCGGGCGTGAAAAAAGCGGAGCGCCACTTCAACGTGGAAAACCTTATGGAGGGCGACAACATAACGCTGCAGCACCACATCAACCAGGCCGTACGGGCCCGGGGCATCATGCAGCGGGACGTGGATTACGTGGTGAAGGACGACCAGGTGATCATTGTGGACGAGTTCACCGGCCGCCTGATGCTGGGCCGCCGTTACAACGAGGGCCTGCACCAGGCCATAGAGGCCAAGGAAAAGGTAAAGGTGGAGCGGGAGAGCAAAACCCTTGCCACCATCACCTTCCAGAATTACTTCCGCATGTACGAGAAGCTGGCCGGTATGACCGGTACCGCCCTCACCGAGGAGGCGGAGTTCCGCGAGATTTACAAGCTGGACGTCATCGAGATCCCCACAAACCAGCCCATCTGCCGCGAGGACCGGACCGATGTCGTATATAAAACCGAGGCGGCGAAATTCAACGCTGTTATTGAGGAGATCATCGAGGCCCACGCAAAGGGACAGCCGGTTCTGGTGGGCACCATCTCCATTGAAAAATCCGAGCTGCTAAGCAAAATGCTGGGCCGCCGGGGCATCAAGCACGAGGTGCTCAACGCCAAGTACCACGAAAAAGAGGCGGAAATAGTGGCCCAGGCCGGTAAATTTGGCGCGGTCACCATCGCCACCAACATGGCGGGGCGCGGCACCGACATTGTGCTGGGCGGAAACGCCGAATTCATCGCCAAGGCCCAGATGCGCAAGGAGCAGTTTGCGGAGGTGCTCATCATCGAGGCCACCGGCTTTGGGGACACCGACGACGAGGAAATTATCGCGGCGCGCAGGCGGTTTGCCCAGCTGCAGGAAAAATACAAGGTGGAAATAGCCAACGAGGCCCGCAAGGTGCGGGAGGCGGGCGGGCTCTTTATCATCGGCACCGAGCGCCACGACTCACGCCGCATTGACAACCAGCTGCGCGGGCGCGCCGGGCGCCAGGGCGACCCCGGCACCACCCGGTTTTTCCTATCGCTGGAGGACGACCTCATGCGGCTCTTCGGCGGAGAGCGCATCCAGAACATGATGGACGGCCTGAAAATTGAGGACGACATGCCCATCGAGAACAAGCTGCTCACGAATTCCATTGAAAACGCCCAGCGCAAGGTGGAGGGACGCAACTTCGGCATCCGCAAAAATGTGCTGGAATTCGACGACGTCATGAACCGCCAGAGGGAGATTATCTACGGGCAGCGGGCCAAGGTGCTCAACGGCGAGGATCTCAGCGAAACCATTCAGACCATGATCGATGAGGTAATAAACGCCGCCGTGGATATGTACATCGTGGACGAGGAGGTTCACGACTCCTGGAACCTGGACGGCCTCCGGGATCACTTTATGGGCTGGCTCACCACCGACGACGACTTGCGCTACAACACCGAGGAGTTGAGCAACGCCGACAAGGAAGGCATCAAGGATACGCTTCGTGAGCGCGCCCACCAGCGCTACGGGGAGCGGGAGAAGCTGTTCACCCCCGAATTTATGCGGGAGATGGAGCGGGTCATCCTGCTCAAGACGGTGGATTCCAAGTGGATGGATCACATCGACGCCATGAGCGAGCTGAAGCAGGGCATCCACCTGCGGTCCTACGGGCAGCACAACCCCGTTGTGGAGTACCGCCTGGAGGGCTTCGAGATGTTCGACGCCATGATCGCCTCCATCCGCGAGGACACCGTGAAGCTGCTCTTTGTGTTCCAGGTGCGCAAAAACGAGGAGGCCCCCAAGCGCGAACAGGTGGCGAAGCCGTTGGCGACTGGCCGGGGCGATGGTTCGGTGAAAAAGCAGCCGGTGCGCAATGCCGAGAAAAAGGTGGGCCGCAACGATCCCTGCCCCTGCGGCAGCGGCAAAAAATACAAAAAATGCTGCGGCGCGTAAATGCCCGTTATCTTATAATGTATATGAAATTTCCATACAGCCTGCACCCATTGGGGGAGCGGGCTGTTTTCCCCGTGCAATACGAATAGAAAATACTCTTAAAAGTCAGGGCGATTTCGAATATGATCAATTTACTCATAAGGCTCTTTGTGAAGGACGCGGACAATGTGCGCAGCGACGCTGTCCGCCGGCGCCATGGCCATTTGGCAGGTGTGGTGGGCATCGTCACCAATCTGCTGCTGTTCGGGGCCAAGCTGGTGGTGGGCACGCTGGCGGGCAGCATTGCCATCACGGCGGACGCCATGAACAACCTCAGCGACTGCGCGTCGTCCATGGTGACGCTCATCGGGTTCAAGCTCTCGGGGATACCGGCGGACGAGCACCACCCCTACGGACACGCGCGGTTTGAATACATCAGCGGCCTGGTGGTGAGCTTTTTCATTCTCATCATCGGCCTGGAACTGCTCCGAAGCTCCTTTGCCAAGGCGCTGCACCCCCAGGCGATGGAGTTTTCGGCAGTGGTGGCGGCGGTGTTGGCGCTCTCCATTATGGTGAAGCTGTGGCAGTGCATATTTTACCGCCGCCTGGGGCGGCGCATTGATTCGGGCGCGCTGGGCGCCGCCTCGTCGGACTCCCTCAACGACGTCTTGGCCACAGGCGCTGTGCTGGCGGCGGCGGCAGTCACTCACTTCACCGGCTGGCATTGGCTGGACGGCGTCATGGGCATTTTGGTGGCGGTGTTCATTTTGATTTCAGGGGTCAAGCTGGTCCGGGAAACCCTGGACCCGCTGCTGGGCACGGCCCCCGACGCGGCCATGGTGGGGGAAATTCAACAAAGGCTGCTGGAATACCCCACCATCATCGGCACCCACGATTTAATGATCCACAACTACGGGCCGGGGCGCTGCTTTGCCTCGGTGCACGCGGAGGTACCGGCCAGTCAGGACATTCTGGTCAGCCACGACATTATCGACAACATCGAGCGCGATTTCCAGCGGCAGCTGGGCATTCATCTGGTGGTGCACCTGGACCCTCTTGTGACCGACGATGAGCGGATCTCGGCATTGGCGGAGTACATGGCGGACGCGGCCCGGGGGGTGGACCCGGTGCTTACCATCCACGATTTCCGCATGGTGGAAGGGAGCACCCACACCAATCTGATTTTCGACGTTCTGGTGCCGCCCCGTTTTTCCCTCAGCGACAGCGAGCTGCGCCGGCGGCTGGAGGAAGGGGCCAGGCAGCTGGCTCCCAATTATTACTGCGTGATCCGGGTGGACCGCAGCTACACCTCCACCACCAATTAAAATGCCGCCGTACCCGTTTTACGGTAAACCAACTTCAAAATGATCGCATTTTGAAGTTGGTTTACCGGCTGGGAATCAACTTTTCCTCTTTCTTTTTTCCATTTTTAAAGTTGATTCACTATACAATGAACGTGATATACCGGCCTGCGGGCTGAACAGTAAAAAAAGGAGAGCAAGAGTGATGGAATTTTCAAAGCGGATGCAATCCACCGAATCCAACAGTATCGCCGCCATGGAGGAGGAGCGCAAAAAGCTGGTGGCGCAGGGGCGGAGCGTCATCAACCTGTCCGTGGGTAAGCCGGATCTGCCGCCGGACGACTTCGTCATGGAGGTGATGGCGGAGGCTTGCCGCGACCCTGAAAATTATAAATACTCCCTGGGCGATCTGCCGCAGCTCACCGAAGCGGTGGTGGACTGGTACAAGGCCCGGTTCGGCGTTGCACTCCAGCCGGATCAGATCACTTCCTGCTACGGCTCCCAGGAGGGCATCGCCCACATCTGCTTTCCGCTGTGCGACCCCGGCGACGTGGTGCTGGTGCCGGATCCCGGCTATCCGGTGTTCAGCTACGGCCCCTTTTTGGCGGGGGCGCGGCTTGCCGGTGTGCCCCTGGAACGGGACAAGGGCTATCTCATGGATTTTGACGCCATCCCGCCGGAACTGGCGGACAAGGCCAGGGTCATCATCGTCTCCTACCCCAACAACCCCACCACCGCCCGGGCGGACGCGGCTTTTTATGAGCGGCTGGTGCACTTCGCCAAACGCCACAACATCATCGTGGTCCACGACAACGCCTACTGCGAGCTGGTGCTGAACGGCGCCCCCGGCGGCTCCTTTTTGCAGGCCCCCGGCGCCATGGATGTGGGCATTGAATTCAATTCGCTCTCCAAAAGCTATAACCTGTCGGGCGCCCGCATGAGCTTTGTGCTGGGCAACCGCGACATCATCGCCCAGTTTAAGCGCCTGCGCTCTCAGATCGACTACGGCCCCTTTTTGGCGGTGCAAAAGGCGGCGCAGGCGGCCCTGCGGGGGCCCCAGGACATTCTGGATCGCAACCGCGCCGCCTACCGGGAGCGGCGGGACGCGCTCTGCCAGGGGCTGCGCCGGGCGGGCTGGCCGGTGCCGGACTGCGACAGCACCATGTTCACCTGGTTTCCCATTCCCAGCGGCTTTGCGGACGATGAGGAATTCACCTTCGCGCTGATGGAGCGCACCGGCGTGCTGGTTCTGCCCGGCTCCAGCTTTGGCCAGCGGGGCAAAAACCATGTGCGCATGGCGCTGGTGCACCCGGCACAAACCCTGTGCCATGCGGCGGAGCTCATCGGCGAAAGCGGTATATTGCAGGGACGGTAGATGGGATTTTGCGCCTTTAAAAAGCGACACAGACGAAATTTACGCGGGATTTAAGAGGAGAGAGCATGTACGACATTGGCATTGTGGGCATGGGTCCCGCCGGGGCCACGCTGGCGCGGTTGCTGGGGGAAAAATACAAGGTGCTGGTGGTGGACAGAAAGCAGCCGGATGCGGAATACGGCAAATGCTGCGGGGGGCTGCTGGCCCTGGACGCCCAAAAGAGCTTGGCGAAATTTTCCCTGACCCTGCCCCGGGATATCCTTGTGACGCCCCAGATATTTGCGGTGCGCACCATCGATTTGCGCTACCCGCTGGAGCGATACTATCAGCGCTTTTACGTGAATTTGGACCGGGGAAAATTCGACAACTGGCTGGCATCCCTCATCCCCCCCTCGGTGACGGTGCTGCGGGGCGCGCTGTGCAAAAGTGTCAAAAGGGTGTCCGGCGGCTTTGCGCTCACTGTGCGGCAAGGCGGTGAGATCCACACCTATGGGGTGAAAGCCCTGGTGGGGGCCGACGGCGCGGGTTCCCTTACGCGCCGCGCCTTTTTTCCGGATAAGGGGGGTATCCGCCGGTATGTCGCCATCCAGGAGTGGTACGAGGGCGATAAGATGGACCCCTTTTACGCCTCGGTGTTCGACCCCGAAATCACGGACTGCTATTGCTGGACCATCCACAAGGAGGGCCGTCTGGTGGTGGGCGGGGCTTTCCCCCAACAAAACGCCACCCGGCGCTTTCAGCTGCTCAAAGAAAAGCTGGAGCAGCGGGGCTACCGCTTTGGTCATCGGGTGCGCCGCGAGGGCTGCCTGGTTTATCGCCCGGGGGGAATGGGCAGCTTTGCCACCGCCCGGGATAGGGCGTTCCTTGTGGGCGAGGCGGCGGGATTTATCTCCCCCAGCTCGTTGGAGGGCCTGAGCTACGCCATGGACAGCGGCTATTTGCTGGCCCGCGCGCTGGAGCCCGGACTGCACGGCGCCGAGACGCGGTACACAGCCTCCACCAGGGGAATCCGCCTGGGCCTGCTGAGCAAGCACCTGAAGGTGCCCTTTATGTATCAGCCGCTGCTGCGCCGCCTGGTGATGCGCAGCGGACTGGATAGCATCCACATGGCGTGAGAGGGGGAGCTGCCCCTCGTATCGGGGGGAGGGATTGCCGCTGGGCAGCAGGGCTTTTTTTGCGGCAGTGCTGCCGCATGACGCTTTTCCCCATGCAATGGGGAGGGTTTGCCCCTCATGCCGGGGCGGGCAGTACCTTTTCGACGTCGAAAAGGTACCAAAAGACGCCATGGGGCTGCGCCCCCTGGTACCCCCATGTATAAAGAAGCTTTGCGTTAA
>Ga0153950_1000820_pt1 | contig 13905 bp, 18 predicted proteins | sample TSNJ034MetaG_FD_104737 | JGI IMG/M metagenome (GOLD analysis project Ga0153950, IMG submission 104737) | Attine ant fungus gardens microbial communities from New Jersey, USA - TSNJ034 MetaG | ecosystem: Host-associated > Fungi > Mycelium > Unclassified | place: USA: New Jersey, Wharton State...
AGTATTTCAAATATTTTAGGGTGATGTGACGTAAAATAGATACCGCTTCCAAGACCTATATATTTATACTGTTCAAGGTCACTGGAAATGGCTTCATCAACGGTTACCAAGCGACAGTTAATTTTACGCGCCATCGCTGCGGCCAGTCTTTGCGTATTTCCACGGTATATAGAATAGCATATTATTAAGACTTCCTCGTTTATCATAATCCTCTACCCCCTTTCAAGAGACTATTTTTGTGATTTTGCGAATGATGCTTGCTGGTATTTCTTTTTCCTTTCTCGTTCCGGCGAAGATAACTTTTCCTTTGCACTTCATCCCTGATGTATGAAAAAATTCTTTCATTGCTTTGATACACCCCGTACTCTGACCCGCCAACCGGTCAAAAGGCGCAGGCGTATTATAGGTAGTCATCAGAATATATCGTTGTGATGACGATAACTTAGGCTTTGGTATCATGCTACGATTATCATCATAGATGGCTCCTGCCAGCCTATCGAAAAGATTTTTCACGGGTGCGGGTACATTAGCAAAATAAGTTGGACTGCTAATAATAACAAGGTCACAATCAATCAACAGTTGGCATATATCCTGTAAATCATCCTTAATGATACAAACACCATTCTCCCTGCATTTCATGCAGCCCGTACAGTAAGCAATACTTTTCTCAAATAGGTTCACCCGTGTAACTTCATAATTTAGCGTCTGGGCTTGCTTAATCGCAATATCAAGCATTTTGGATACGTTACCGCTTGCTCTGGGACTTCCTAAGATTGCAAGTACCTTTTTCATACGATTACCGCCAAAATTATCCATGACCTTTATCCTCCTATTTGGTGGTAATATCGTCTAATGTGCTTTCTAACAGGCTGTCATCGTAAGCAACAATCTTATTCGTTACAAGCAATGAATATCCCTGAATGAATGCCCATAGCTTGATACTAAGCGTTTCTGTATCGATTGCTACTCTGTTCTCATGGACAAATCGACCAATCAACTCTTTATACTCTTTCAAAAATGAATACGGTGTATCCACATCAGTAGTCAAATCTTGATAGGCTTTTATTCCATAGGGACTAAAGAAAAGGAAATCCATCAACAATGGCTTGCTCTCAAACATTTGCAATATTGTTTTCCCGAATAAAAACAAATTGTGCTTTGCGTTTATACTGTTGCCCATTTTATCTCTTTCCGCTTGATAGAACTCATAAACAATATGGGATACTCTAATCAAAACGGTGTTCAACAAATCGTCTTTTCCTTGAAAATGCCTATAAAGTGCAGCGGCAGAAATACCTTGTTTTTTTGCAATTTCCCTTAAAGAGATACTGGCGTATCCTCTTTCTGATATTTCATCTATAACAAAACTTATAGTACGCTCTTTAGTATCCGTTTTTCTATTATCCATCATTGTATCCCTCCTGAGAATATGTTATCACCGTTAACCTAAATTATCAAGTGTTTTTTCGCTTTTACACAAGTTTTGTATTAGGGATATATAAAACAACACAAAGATGGTATATTACTTGTGATTTTCAAGCATAAAAAAACCGGGAGTATGGTGTTCACGCTACTACACAGGTTGAAAGGTTGTTTACAATGTGCTCCTTCATTAGCAGCGTCATATCCCTCCAACTCTAATTAAGTATCCAGCTCGTTATAGGTTCGTTTTCCCGAAAAGCCAATCAATACGATTAGTAATGCCGTAACAAACATAATCAGATGGATTGAGCTTGAGAGTCTTTCATACATAAATCCGTACAAGGCCATTCCAATAGGCAGCGCACAATTAGCAATCGTCATATAAAAGGACATTACCCTGCCAAGCATATTTTCAGGGACTTTCCGCTGTATGGCAGACATGAGATATATTCCCGCTATACTTGCCGTCAGAAAGATAGACACGCAACATATTATTAAGACGTAATACACCGTTACAGGTTGAAGTCCTAAAAGGAAAACCATACCCAACGGAAGCATAGAAACACCCATTGAAATAAACAAGATATATAGCTTGCTCACCTTGAACCGATTTGCAATGATACCAGTTAAAAATCCACCCAACAGGCCGGCAACGCCCATTGCGGCCTGTGAGATTCCGTTCAAGACAGAACTAAGCCCCAACGAAACCTGTATCATGTAAGGCGCGCCAACTGTTATTAAAGGCTGTATCAGCAGTATGAATAGGGAGTTAAGCAAAATGGCCTTGAAAACATAAGGTCGTTTTTTGACTACAAAATGTACTCCATTAGCAATATCTTTTTTTATGATTTGTATTGCATTACCCGTACTTTCCGGTTTTTGAAAGGGCATATGGATAAAGGACTCTAAGATTGCCGCAAGAAAAAAGCATAATCCGCTGCCGTAAATTATGAATTTTACTTTTGAGAACCCTATAATGCCATAGAGCATACCCGCCAGAAGCGGCCCGACTAAACCGGCCAGCATATTTATCTGATTTACGACGGCATTGGCTTTCACAAGATTATCTTTCGGCTGTATGATCGGAATGCTGGACTGAACAACAGGACTTTCAAATGATGAAACGATTGAAAGCAATACCATCATAATTCCCAAAAGCACCACGGTATGACCCATTGCCAACATACTTCCAAGCAAAACGGCTATCATGCCATAGGAAAAATCCAGCGCGACCATCATGTTACGCTTGTTTTTCCGATCAACCAATACGCCGCCAAGCGGGGATAAAAAAATCGGCGGAATTGAAGAAATGGCTGTCACGGTTCCAAACACCGCTGCCGAGCCGGTGAGGTCTAAAATGTATAAGGAAACTGTAAATTTCAGAATGGCCGTGCCAAACATAGATACGGCTTGACCGATTGTTATAAAGATAAAATTCCGTGTAAACAACTTTTGCATAGGAGCTCCCCCGTATACTGAAATGGATTGAACTTCATTACCTGGCTCCCATTATAAAAGAAAAAACCTGACGACGTATGTCAGGTTTTTTCTACTAATACAAATTTTTTGGCTATTTTATCATTGCCAACATTTTTTGAATGTCCTCAGCGGCCATCTCTACCTTTGATTTTTCAATGAGAATATTGCCGCCAGTCATTATATAAGACGGGAAAATTCTTTTGCCCTCGTAAAACAATTCGCTGTTTCTCAATTTATAGGTTGATATGGATGGTACGGCATTTTTCTTTGTTTTCGCTTTGGTAATCATATTAAAAGCCTTTTTTGCCACATCACCCATCAACATGATAACCTTTAGATTCGGGAACAAGCTCATTTCATATTCCAGTACAGGCACACATTTTTCAATCTGTTCCCTTGAAATCGTGGTATCCGTTTTTGGCACTTTTACCGCATTGGTGATATAAACACCCGCCGCGATTATATCATCAATGGAATCAGCTCTAAAACCGGCTTTTTCAAATAAAGGCAGCGTCGTTGTTAAGTAATCGGGAGGGGTATTGCCGCCATAAAAATCATCAGCCGGATTATACGGAACAACTTCGTTAATCATGATCGCCTTTATTTTTTCGGTGTCAAGCGTAATGCCCGGCAACTGCATTCCCAAAATAACTGGATCATCTAATTTCGCAAGTGCTTCTCTCATGTTCAGTTTCATAGATTTTATTGTCCTTTCAGAATTTATTTTATACTTCTAATTGCTTGTATAGCTCTTTGGTGCCGCTCCAAAAGTTCCTTTTTTACACAGTCAGGTTCAATTACCGTAACATTTTCCCCAAACGACATTAAAAACTCATATAGCCAATCATCATCCGGCAATGTTATATTCACCTTGAATATCTCGCCATCTTTATTTATTACATCCTCATCTAAAATGTCATATAGACGGTAGGCAACTTGCGGCCTGAAATGCAGTATCAGCTCTATGGGGAGGCCATATCTTTCCGGCTTTGCCCAGATCTCGCCAATTTCTTCAAGTGTCCGATTAAAATGTTTCCCTGTTAAAACTGCGTTTTTAATGCGGGAAACACGAAAAAGCCGCCAATCAAGTTTTTCAAGACAATACCCATATAAGTACCATGCCTTATCTTTATAAATCAGCTTCACGGGCTCTATTGTCCTGTTAGACTTAACGCCGGCGGAGTTGAAATAATCAAATCCAACTATGCGTTTTTCTAAAATACCTGTTTTTAATAGAGTAAATAAATTCTTTTCTCTTTGTGTGACACTTCCCCAACGTGAAAAATCAATTTCAATCCAGCTTTGAGCATTTGATTGAAATAATGCGCCGAGCTTTGTCAATATTTCATAAGTGTTTGGATATTGAGCGGCGGTCAAGCTCTGCAAACCAAATAGTATTTCATCCTGCTCTTGCTTTGATAATGCCGACTTGCTCAACACAAATCCGTCGAGTAGCTGTATGCCTCCTTTCCTGCCGTTATTAGCGTAAACAGGGATTCCCGCGCTGCTTAAAGCGTCTATATCCCTATAAATCGTTCTTATGGACACCTCGAACATTTCAGCTAACTCGGAAGCTGTCGCCTTTCCATTATTCAACAAATAATATAGTATCTTAAACAATCGGCTTTCCTGCATCATTCTCACCCCGAGTATAGTGTAACACAAAAAACCTGACAATGTGCGTCATATTTTTTAGTCCCGTGAAATCGAATAATCACAAAGACACCGCAAGCTGTAAAGCTGCGGCGTCCTTGCTTTTCACATATCCTTGCTCCCTGTTGTTTCAGCGGTGTCTGGATGGATAAAAGTGAGCTGACGCTCTTTCTTAACCGCATAATTCACCGTCTGTCCTGTACCGCTCCTTATACTCTTATCCTGATCGTAGACAGCGATAAGGTATTGCGAGTGGTCTACCATGAAATAGTTGCGCCGTTTATGCGCAACAGCGGAATAGTGATTGTTAATCACTTTTTTTTGGTCGCACATGCTTAATATTTTATCATACCGATTTTTTGAGCCGGATGAGAATTTTTCGGCTTGTTCAGGGAACGGGATAGCCAAAAAAAGCTCCATATCCGCATATTCTTTGTTTTTCTTCAATTTCAGTATGATTTCAGCCGCCCAGGTATCGACGCCGAGCGCACCACCAACATAAAATGTTCTGACACCTTTTGCATAATGGCTTTTAATCTGTTCCTCAAGCGCTGCTTTGATTTTTTTGCAAAGCGGCGCTTTTTCATCATTCTTGAATTTGAACCTTTGCGATCTGTGGCCCGTAATGGCACATGACAGCTTTTCCAAAAAAATTCCTCCTTTTAATTATCTCGATTGTATTTTGTTGAGCCTGCGGTGATATCTTCATGGCCTATTCTATGAAGAATAGGCATGTGCATCTGATGAAACTCTATATCCCTTTCAGAGTATAAAATCTAATCATATATGTCAATAATAATAGCGGATTTAATCTTATAAATTCAGCCTGTCCATAAGATAATATTCTATACAGGAAAGGGTGATGTGATGTACGAGGATTTTCTGCCAGAAAGACTGGCGCAGTTACGCATCAAAAAGGGCGTATCTGCGCGAGATATGAGTCTATCGCTTGGACAAAGCGAAAGTTATATCAACACTATTGAAAATAAAAAGGCGCTTCCTTCCATGGCGGTCTTTTACTATATATGTGAATATCTCGATATTACACCGGAAGAGTTTTATGACGAGGAAAACAAAAATCCGCAACTGCTCAATGAACTGATTGAGGAGCAAAAAATGTTGGGCGATGAGGCTTTAGGGTATATGCTCGGCCTTGCAAAGCTGCTAAATAAAAAATGACGCATCATTTTTAAGTAACTTAGCATGAGGACATTCGAGGGCCTGTGCAAAATACCGGATTGCCGTTTGTAAGAAATCGCGGAATGTGTACGAGATGGAATTTAGGACGGGTAACATGAAAACTGTCAAAGGAGCTGCCGGAAAGCGGCTCCTTTTAACAGTCTACAGTAAAATCACTTGTTACGAAACATTTCCAGCGTACCCGCAACCGCGTTAAACCCTTCCGGCCCAAGCGCTTCCAAAGCATCGTCAAAACTGATTTCCTCGGCAAATGGAGCCGGTTTTTTCGCCTGATTGTCCGGAGCTTTAGCTGTCTTGACTGTATTATTTTCTTCTCTGTCTTGCAGTATCCGGTTTACGACAGCCTCAATGACTTTCACATCAAACTCCGCTGTGCGTGGTATATGCGGCGTTTCACTGCAATTCTCGAAGTGAAGCACCGCGTTGACAATGTACTGCGCCTTACTGCGCCGGCCTTGACGGTTGAGGATTTCCGCCACCTGAAGGTGTGATGGGTCGGTTTGACTGAATTGGATAGTGAACCTCGTTTCGGCTTTTTTATCCGCCATGAGACTCACCTTCTTATCTTGGACGCTTTATATAGCAGCTCGTAACCCTTTGCGTTAGCGGATATTTTGTCCACGAAAATAGGGGAAGCGACTTTTCCGGAGGCCTCGATCTGCTTTCTGAGCAAAATGGAGCCGCCGCCAACGAACACCGCCTTACCGGAGCGCAAATCTATCATCCGTTCGCGCAGCTTACCAAACAGGTCGCTGATGAACACCTGGGCGGCGTCGAAAACGATGCGCTTCACATCATCGCTATACTCGTTGGATTCGTCCTTGAGAATGGTGTCGATGTCGGATTCTTCAAGCAGCATGTCTAATTCCGAATTGATTCTTGCGCTGATCTGATTGTAGAGGATGATGACCCCGTTTTCCAATGTGTCGCATATCGACAAATCAGCTTGTCCGTTTTTTATCAGCAGGTAATCAGCCGTGAATCCGCCTATGTCGATGACCATAGCTTTCGGATAGCCGCTGATCCGGCTGAAGACCGGCATGGCGGCTGCGAACGCCTGCGGGAAGGCTGTCGCCCCGCTGATGTAGATTTCGAACTTCTTTCCGTGGAACTCAAACTCTTCAACCTCACCGCGAGTGAAGTATTTTTCAAAGCGTTCATACTGGGCGCCAAAATGCGCGGGTGGCAGCCCCACTAATAGCTGGACCGGGATTACATCGGTCTCATAGCGGCCCGTATCCTCAATTTCAAAAGCTATAGCGAATAAGGTAAGGATGTAGAACCGGTCGTCCCCGGTTTTATCCCGCATATAAGGAATCCGCTTATCCGAAAGCGTATAATACTTCCCCTTGTATTTCAGGACATCATCACCAAAAGGGGGCCGGGTGTCGCTTTCACGGAGCCCCGATGTAAAAATCCGGCCTTCCGTCTTGATTTGTTTGTTGCCATGATCGACTGCAATTAACATAAAAATACAGCTCCTTTTTCTTCTTATACTTACTATTTACTAATTTAATACGCATAACTTCAACAACTTCACGGATAAAAGCGCAAAAAAAAGAGCCGCGAAACAGATTTTTTTCTGCTCCGCGGCTCTTTTCGTCTGCAATTATGCCTTCGTACTTTTATTCTTTAGCGCCACTGCCAGGAAGTGTTCGCTCACGGCCTGGTAATGAAAATAATCGTCGGAGTCAAGTTTCTGAACCCTTTTATCCAGTATCATCCTATCTTTGTCGGATACCTCTCCCGTGAGAAGGTAGTCCACACTTATCCCATAAGCGATACATAGCCTCAACATACAATCAGGCGCTAAAAACGATTTGCCAAGCTCCGCATCGGAGATTGCCTGCTGTGTGACCTCCGCGATATCGGCGGCATCTTCCTGTGTATAATTCTTTGCTTTACGAACGGCAAAGTAACGCTCACCCATATCTTTCAGTAATTGCTTTTTCTCAATAGCCATCCAGTTACACCTCCTTATAACTAAGCATACAAGTATATCCGTATTTTTACCACAAGTGACACTTGTGTTTATACGGAATTACTTGTATAATCAAAGAGCTATTAGCTTTATAAGGATGGGAGGGAGAGGATATGCAGTATTATTTGGAAGAGCCGGGCGTACTGTACGACTGTCTGCTGTTCCTATCCCTCTACCATGAGGATAAGGAGCTGACACATACAAATGGATCTACATATTTTCTTGAAGCCAAAGAAAGGCTGCTGCAAAGCGGTATAGCAGTTCCGGAGCACCTTTCCTCGCTTGTCTGCCGACAAGAGAAAGCGAGCTCTTTTTTATCTGCCGCACTATTTGACGAATTGGCATACAGCCAATGTACCTTTGCGAAGATGGAACGCACAGTCAATAACCTTCCGTTTATGAAAAAAAAGTTCGTCGAGTTCTATTTTCCCGACGCGAAACCGAATATCCGTCAGCTAATCGAACAGCAGGCGTATCCCGGCGCTATCGGTTTGCTAAAACAGTCTTCGATGGAGCCATCCTCACAGACTGAATTTCTATATATCTTGTTCCACTTTAGCGAAGCCATGCGGGAGATCTCTGATTTCGTCAACCAGTTACGCTATGAAATGGAAAAGCAGCACCGGAAGTTCTTGGAGCAAAACGTAGAGAAGCTGAAACAAATCCAGCAGGCGCCGGTTGCCGATAAGCTGAGGGCGATCAATGGATTGACGCCGGACAAAGCGCCCATCAGATACTCGTTGTCTTTGCTGGATGAGGAAAGAATCTCCTTCCGGCCCGGTGAGCCTGATTTATTTATCTTAGGCAGCCGTTATGACGCTGCACTGGACACGAGGTATCAATACTGCCATGTAACGCCGGTTTCTTTTATCCACGCTTTGGGAAACGAAGCTAAGCGTATTATTTTCGAGGCGCTGCTGGATATGCGCTCCATGTCCGCAGCCGACATGGAGATAACGCTTCACCTGTCCAGGAATGCGGTGGCCCGCAATATTAAAGAGATGCGGGAGAGTGGCGTTGTCACAGTGGAACGCAAAGAAGGTCTATCTTATTATTATACACTGAACAAAGAATACATAGGCGTAGTAGCGGAGCAGTTGGAGCAGCTAAAATATCAAAGGAACGATGTTGCAGCGGTAAAAGAGCGGTAGAAGGGCTTATATGGTCAGATGCCGATACCCCCCGTGAAGTATCTGTCAAGGTTATGCTGGAATAGTGATGGGCTTTGTGGTAAAATTATGTAGTATGCTGTTCGCATCGGTGATAAGGAGAAGCAAATAAAAAGAGAAAAAAACACTTTCTTGTAATGGAGGATAAACATGATTAAGTCGATAATAGGAATAGCTTTTGACTGTCCGAACGCAAACGAGTTAGCAGATTTTTATGTAAAACTGTCCGGTTGGGAAAAGGAAATATCAAGCGATGAATGGGCTGGCATACGCACTCCACAGGGGATACTTATTGTCTTTCAAACAGTAGAGAATTATGAACCTCCCGTGTGGCCTTGGGAAAATGGCAAGCAGCAGCAAATGGCTCACATTGATTTTTATGTTGACGACCTGGAAGAAGCTGTGCAATACGCCTTGAAACATGGGGCAAAAAAAGCAGAGATTCAATACTTCGATACTTCAACAGTAATGTTTGACCCTGCTGGGCATCCATTTTGTTTGTCAACTGCTCAACAATAGAAAAATGCACTATCGTAATACTGCATGTTCGCAATACTTTCCTTTAGCGACTAAGGGATAAGGTAAGTCACGCCATTATATTTAGAGGTAGTGGGGGGAATAAAAATGGAATACAAACAAAGAGAATATCCGCTATTCTCGGCTTGTGGATTGAATTGTGGGCTGTGCCCCCGTTATCAAATGGATGGAGCGTCTAAATGCTCCGGTTGCTCCGGTGAGGGGTTTTTAACAAAACATCCCAAATGCGGGTTGTTGTCTTGTAGTCAACGCAAAGGGATTGAATACTGTTATCAGTGTGATGAATTTCCTTGCAAAAAATATGATGGTGCTGACCAATCAGATTCCTTTATTACACATCTAAACCAGTCAAAAGACATGGAAAAAGCGAAGAGTCTCGGAATAGATGTTTATAAACAAGAGCTGGACGAAAAAATCACCATACTGGAACATCTTTTAGCCAATTACGATGATGGGCGGCGAAAGGGTTTGTTTTGTCTTGCTGTTAATCTACTGGAGCTACATGATATAAAAAGCGTAGTAGAACAGCTTGCTTTTGAAATACAACCAGAACAACCTATAAAAGAGCGGGCGGCAACTGCCGTTCAACTGTTTGAGGAGATGGCGGAAAAGCGAAACATTACGCTTAAATTGCGCAAGAAAACAAAGGAGCAGTAATCAACTTTTGCAACAAGCAAGCTGGAAATTGAAAGGATTGTATACATGGATACTATTACTGCAATTAACAGCAGGCGCAGTATAAGGAAATACCAAACTACTCTAATGCCGCATGACGATATTGAGAAAGTCATCCTTGCCGGTATGCAAGCGCCATCCCCAAAGAACAGACAACCTTGGCGTTTTGTAGTTGTTGAGGGAAGCGCAAAAGCAGATATGATAAGCGCCATGAATAATGGACTTAAACGAGAAGCGACAAGCCCTAAATTGCCTGAAAGCTCAATACATATCGCGGGTGCTAAATATACTATTTCAATCATGGAACAAGCCCCCGCAACTATTTTTATTATTAACCCATTAAACATAATGGAGAGGTTTCCCATTGATTGGGAGGCACGATTTGGCGATATTTCAAATATTCAAGCTGTGGGCGCTTGTATCCAAAACATGCTTTTGGCCGCTACTGATTTAGGGTACGGTTCTTTATGGATTAACGACATATATTTTGCTTATGAAGAAATTAGTAAATGGCTTAATACCAATGAACAAATTGTTGCAGCAATATCTTTTGGGATTCCGGCAGAAAACCCAAGTGCAAGACCCCGAAATAAAACAGCCGATGTAGTAGAGTGGAAAAACAACTAATTAAGGCAATCGCAGCGTTTTAGGAGATAATCAAATGTATGATGTAATAATAATAGGCGTAGGGCCAGCCGGGAGTAGTGCCGCTAAAGAATTAGCTGTTAAAGGATATAACGTATTGATGGTTGAAAAATTCATGATACCACGAAACAAATCTTGTTCGGGTATTCTGATAAAAAAGTCAATGCAGCTTATTCATACATATTTTGGCGAGAATATACCCCGAACTGTTATGTGTACTCCAACGGATAATAGGGGCATGATATTTACTAATGATGATGGACGAGAATACCGGTATGAACAGGAAGGCTTGAATATCTGGAGAGACTCTTTCGATTATTGGTTAGCTCAAAAAGCAGTGGAAGCAGGAGCGGAATTAAGGGATGAAACGACGGCTATCCATTGTGAGGAATACGCCGATTGCGTGGTTGTAAGATTAAAAGAGAAAGAAGAATACACGGAAAAGGCAAAAATGGTTATTGCCTGTGACGGTGCTGTAAGCACAATAAAACGCAAGCTAATTCAAGTGCCCCATAACTACGTTACAACCTATCAGACTTTTAACAGCGGCTCCATTGATTTAGACCATCATTATTTTTACGCTTATTTACAGCCGCAACTATCCGAATATGACGCATGGTTCAATGTCAAGGATGATTATTTGATTTTTGGCGTGGCGGTCAAGGATACAAGCAAGATCGGGCATTACTACTCAAAATTCATTGAATACATGAAGCTGGAACATAACGTACAAATTGAAGCACAGGAAAAAGCGGAAAAATGGATTATGCCGCATATCATGCCCGGCTGCCCTGTTGATTATGGTAAGGGCCGGGTTCTGTTTGCGGGTGATGCCGCCGGTTTCCTCAATCCTATGGGCGAGGGTATATCCGCAGGATTGGAAAGCGGTTATGCGGCGGCAAAAGCAATTCAAGAGGTAGATTTACATAGGGATTTTGATGTTCAAGCAGTTTATGAAGCGTATCAAGAAAATACTATGGCATTGAAAACCTATATGGAACGACAATGGCGGTTCGTTGCAAATCTATCAGCTAAATTCAAAGCGCATAGTCAAACATTATAAGCATTATCTTCATTTTCAATAGTTTTCAAAGACGTAATATCAACAATAAGATGAGTGAAAACAAGCCTGTTTTGAGTTATTGATAAGGAAGTGCAGCATGACAGAAAACAATCAATCGGCCAAAATACTCATAGCTGCCTTTGTCAATGAGGCTACTTTAGCTGCCGACATGGTTTTGTCCGAAATTACGGGATTGGAAGTACCCGACGAAGTTATTGAGGCCGTCAAAGAAACAAAGGCATTAGCGGATAAGGCTGCCGGTTACGATAACAAGTCAATATCTGCGCTGAACGATTTTAATTGGCAAATGCACATCATATGTTCCAAGTTATATCTGAATATTCAGAGGGTATCTCGGAATAAAAGGGAACGGTTTTCAAACGCAATAAGCGCATATAAAACTATGATGTATCATTTTAGTATGGGGCAGATGCAATTAGCGCCAATTATCCCTGGGCAACTTGTACGCGACATGGGATACCATACAAAAATACTGGGCGATAGCGCTCAAGCAGAAATTAACAGGCTTTTGACTTTCAACTCTCTTAATGAGGAATTAGCCGGCTTGTCGGAAGAGATAGATCGTATTACATCCCTATTGACTGATTACTTGGCGCAGGATAATCAGTCTGGAAACTCCACACAAGGAATTAAAAGCATAGCTGCTTCTTTTGCCGTTATTACTGATACCCTCCAGCATACTGCCGAGCTACTTGGTGAACAGGGCGATACATTGAATTATCTGGCAGAGGAATACGATTTCTTCAAGGACAAAATTGGGGATATGTCCGAGTTATTATAGCTGCTTTATTTTTGCCCTTATTCCCAATAAGCGAAACAAAACGGATATCAAAGGTGATATCCGTTTTGCTATTCCTGTGTCATAGTATAACTATCCCTGCGTTATCGCGGTTCTGCATTTTTGGCAGAGTTTTTGGCGTTTGAAATCGGTCAGATCCTCCATTTGACCGCAAAAGGTACAGGTTGCCCGGTAGGGAGATATAAGCACCCCAGAAATGGTTCCGTCATCATAAACAGAATAGTGCAAGGGGTCTCCTGGGCTAATGCCCCAGGCGTTTGTAATTTCAATCGGTATGGTGCAACGGTTGCCTGTAGCAAGATTTCTGACAATGCCGGTATCCTTTACGCTCATATGCCGGCCGCCCCTCTTACTACGGAACGCGCTCCATAATAGCCCATATCAAAAAAGCGATTAATATGATAACTGATAGTGCCGTGATACTGCCTGAATATCTCATTATAATCCGTGAGCAGCAGGCGCCGTTCATCACCTGCAAGGATATCACACATCTTATAAAAAAGCTTGTCCCGTTCCCTTAGCAGCTTTTTATTGCTTGATTCGTCCATTATGCTGCGCAAGTAGGTCATAAACGCTTTCCAGTATTTCATGCGGCGATGCTCCCTCCCCGCTATGTAAGCGGCAAAGGGATCGTACATATCCTGCTCTCGTTTCATTAGCATCCTGTAATCCGCCATCAGGCTTTCATGTTGGCCTTTTTCTACGAGGGCCTGTGTAATGTCCTGATATAAAGTTTCGAGATCCTCCGGAACCCTCCATATATCCAGCTCCGTTTTTTTCTCCAGCGTCAAAGCGTCTGATAGTTGTCTGATTTTATCTTCATGGTACATGCCTTTGGTCTCCTTATAATTTATTGCCGGCATGTCCATGATAACCGTTAAAAATAGCGCTATCAACATCTATGTGAAGGTAGGGAAACGGCTCGGATGCCGTCGTATGCGTGAATAAGGGAGAACGGTGTCGGAGGCGTTGGGGGGAATATGACGATATGTGTTTGTATATGTAGTAATAGCAAAATTTTTCCATCTGAAACAGAGGGTATGAGAAGGATGACCTAATAAAAAAAGAAGACCGGAGCCTTCTTTTTGGTTACATTTGATTGGATAGTTGTCTTTTGGAAACGAGAGTGAACATATATGGATTTAACGAATTACGCAGTATGTTATTCGTAGTCCAGTATTATTTCTTCACCGCTTATTTTCTCTCTGACACCGCCATGCTCAAGTACATAAACTTTATCGCAAACTGTCATGGTGGACTC
>Ga0153950_1000823_pt1 | contig 13879 bp, 11 predicted proteins | sample TSNJ034MetaG_FD_104737 | JGI IMG/M metagenome (GOLD analysis project Ga0153950, IMG submission 104737) | Attine ant fungus gardens microbial communities from New Jersey, USA - TSNJ034 MetaG | ecosystem: Host-associated > Fungi > Mycelium > Unclassified | place: USA: New Jersey, Wharton State...
AAAAAGTGGGAATATTGTCTGCCGTAATAAACGCTCGCTTTGCATCGTTTACTGTTTGGCGAGCCACTCCAATTTTTTCTGCAATCTGCGCCTGTTTCAAAGGCTTGCGTCCGTCTGTTTCATTGAGTTCGAGTATTATTTTTGCTCGATTTACCAACCTAACACTGTGCTTTCCGGTTTTAGTGAACTTTTCCAGTTCATTCCGTGTGCTTGCACTTAGTTCGATTTTGATGTGCTTTCCTCTCATCTGCTGTCACCTCATTGCGTTAGATGACTGCATTATAGTGCATATTGAATTGTTTGTAAAACTTTAGAAAACACAATGTACTAGTATTACAATTGTATAACTGATTTATTTCAGTGATACCACATAGCAGAGATCTGATGATCTCTGCGCAGCCTGTAGACGAAAAGGAGCTCATGCCACCGCTTGAGCTCCTTTTCGTCTACAGGCTGACCACCGGTTCTACCGGGGGATTTCGTTTGCAATAAACCTGTATCCTCTAAATTGATACTTGACATTTTCGTTGTGCCGGTGTATGATAACGGTGTTATCATATTGAATGAGAGGGAATTTCATGCCGCCGGATGCCGCCGCAACGCGAAAAGCTATTTTAGAGCAAGCGAAAAAGGAATTTTTATCCCACGGCTTTGCGGACGCTTCCTTGCGCGTGATTGCTGCGGGAGCGTGCGTTACCACCGGCGCGCTATACCGGCATTTCCGTGATAAAAACGCTCTGTTCGAGGCACTTGTCGCGCCCATACGGGATGAGGTCATCCAGACCTTACAGCAGCAGACCAACAAATACATCCAGTTATTGGGTTCACAGGGAATGCAGCCGATGTGGGAGCGCTCGGAATGGAATATGCAAATCTTTATCCGATATATTTATCGGCATTTTGATGTGTTCCGGCTGTTGTTCCTGTCGGATCAAACCGTGTATGAGGATTTTCTTCACACGCTGATTCGGCTGGAGGTTGAATGCACTCTGTGCTATCTTGCCGAAGCCAAGCGGCTGGGAAACCCTGTGCGGATTTTGGAGGAACAAGAGCTGCATATGATCGCGGGTGCTCAGTTTTCCTTTTTATTTGAACTTGTATCCCACCAAGTCCCCAAGAAAGATGCCCTCCGTTACGCGGCCACGATGGAGCTTTTTATGTTGGCCGGGTGGAAGGAAGTTATTTTAGCGTAGCTTACCATTTCTCCCGTTTAAGGCCAAATTGGGAGAAAAATCGGCGCAATAAGTTAGCTTTTTCTAACTTTATTTTTTTTGCAAATAGGTTATCTTTCGCTAACCAAATAGAATGAAGGGGGAATTCAAATGTCCATTTCACAGACAAAGGAAAGTCAGGTAATGAATCAACCCGCATTAAGGAGGGGTACTGTGTCAAAGACCAACCCAAAAACCGGAACGGCGCGCCTGATGGAATTGGCGGCGACCAAAAAGCCGCTGATAACCGGCGCGGTCATCCTGTCGGTGCTGGCGTCCATTGTCAGCTTTGTGCCGCATATCGCCATCTATTTGATCGTGCGTGAAATCCTGGTTGCGCTGCCCAATATGGCGGCTCTGGACAGCGCCCTTGTCATACACTACGGATGGCTGGCCTTCGCCGGAGTCGTCGGAAATATCCTGCTGTATTTTGGGGCGCTGGCCTGCTCACACCTTGCGGCTTTCGGCACGCTGTATGAGCTAAAGGTGAATTTTGCGTCCCATCTGGCCAAGGTGCCGCTGGGCTTCCATGTAATGATCGGCAGCGGCAAGCTTCGTAAAATCATGGACGAAAATATCGAGAAAGTTGAAGAATTCATCGCGCATCAGTTACCCGACCTGGCGGCCGCCTTTGTCGCCCCTGTGGTAATGGCGGTCATCCTCCTGACGGTGGATTGGCGCTTCGGCCTTGCGGCCTTGCTGGGCGTGGTCATCGCGTTTGTTGCGCAATTCGTCATGTACGGCAACAAAGGCTCCAAAGTCATGATGGATAAATATCAGAAAGCGCTGGAGGATATGAACAACGCCTCGGTGGAATACATCCGGGGCATTGCGGTGGTCAAGGCGTTTATGCAAACAGTGTACTCCTTCCGCCGCCTGCACAGCACCATCAAAGCCTATACCTCGATGGTGATTCCCTACACCCTGAGCTGGGAATACTCCTTTTCCGGCTTCGTCACGCTGGTCAACAATATTTATCTGTTCGTTGTGCCCGTTGGCATTTTGGTCGGGATGAACAGCACCGATTACGCCGGTTTCGCGGGCACGCTCATCTTCTACCTGCTGTTTACCCCGTCCATCGCCTCGGTGCTAATGAAAGTGATGTACGTCAACGGCAACGTCATGCGGGTTATTGGCGGCGTGGAAGCGATGGATGAGATATTGGCCGAGCCGGAGCTGCCGCAGCCCGCTCAGCCCAAAACCGTTTCGGAGTACGGTGTCGAATTCCTGGACGTAAAGTTTTCCTATGATAAGGACAAGGAGACGGAGGCGCTCTCGGGCGTTTCTTTCATGGCAAGGCAGGGGGAGATCACGGCCATCGTCGGACCCTCCGGCGGCGGCAAAAGCACCATCGCCCACCTGATTCCCCGCTTTTTCGACGTAACCGGCGGCAGCATCCGCATCGGCGGCGTGGATGTGCGCGAAATGAACACGGCCTACCTGATGGAGCGCGTCAGCTTTGTGTTTCAGGACGTATTCCTGTTTAAGCAGAGCGTGGCGGACAACATCCGCATGGGCAATGGGGACGCTACCGACGAGCAGGTGGTCGCGGCGGCAAGGGCGGCCCAATGCCATGAGTTCATTATGAAACTGCCGGACGGCTACAACACCGTGATCGGCACGCGCGGCGTACATCTTTCCGGCGGCGAGCGCCAGCGCATCGCCATTGCCCGCGCCATTGTCAAGGATTCTCCCATCGTGGTACTGGACGAGGCCACGGCCTTTGCCGATCCCGAAAACGAACACCTGATCCAAAAGGCCTTTGAGACGCTGATGAAAAACAAGACCGTGGTGATGATCGCGCATCGCCTCTCCACTGTCCGCGGCGCGAATAACATCGTGGTGGTGGACGGCGGCAGGGTCGTGGAACAGGGAACCCATGAGGAGTTGCTGGGAGCGGGCGGGAAATACCGCGATATGTGGCATACCTACACAGAAACCGCAAGCTGGAGCATGGCAAAAAAGGAGGAGGTGCGCGCCCATGCCTAAACTGCAAAGCGCTTTTATTCTCAACGACAAGGATTATAAAGATTTGAAGAAAGCCATAGCCGCTTGCACTCTGACCAATTTTTCCATGATGCTGCCCTTCGGCGTGATGATACAGATGTTTATCGAGCTTATAAAACCACTGACAGGCGGCGAAATATCGTGGAACAAAATGTGGCTGCTGTTTGGCGCGGGCATCGCGGCGGCTGTCATTGTGTTTTTGTGTAATAAAAATGATTACAAAAAGACATACATCGTATCGTACAGTCAGGGCGAAAGCACCCGGATCGCTTTGGCCGAGCATATCCGCAGGCTGCCCATGAGCCTGTTCAATTCCAAAGACCTTTCCGACCTCACCACCAACCTGATGGGCGATGTGGCCACCAGTGAACACGCGCTGAGCCATGTCGTACCCCAACTGATCGCCAACTGCATGTCCGTCACCGTGATTTGCCTGATGATGGCTGTTTTTGACTGGCGCATGGCTCTGGCCCTATTTATCACCGTGCCGCTGGCGTTCAGTATCATTGTATTAAGCCGCAGGATTTACGGCAGGCTGCACAAAAAGCATATGAACGCGAAACTGGCCGCTTCCGGGCAGGTGCAGGAATACATTGAAGGGATCAAGGTCATCCGCGCCTGCAATCTGGACGGGAAAAGGTTCGACGCGCTGGAGCGCGCGCTGCGCGCCATGAAGCGGCTGGCTATCGCAATGGAATTTGGTACCGGCGTGTTCGTCACCGGCGCGCAGGTCGTTTTGCAGGCCGGTATCGGGTTGACGGTGCTGCTGGGCACGACGCTGTTGACGGTCGGGCGGATTGAATTGATTCCGATGCTGATGTTCGTGTTGATCGTGGTGCGCATCTACGGCCCGATTCTAGTGGAGCTGACGCTCCTGCCTGAGCTGTTTTACCATCAAATTGCTGTGAAGCGAATGCGCGACCTGATGGCGGTTCCGCTCATGGAGGGCAGCGCTGAAAAAGAGATCAAAAACTTTACTATCGTGTTCGACCATGTGGATTTCCATTATAACGAGGACGGGGAAGAAACCATTAAGGATATGAGCATCACCATACCGCCGGTCGGCATTACGGCGCTGGTGGGGCCGTCCGGCAGCGGCAAGAGCACGGTGTCCCGCCTGATCGCCCGCTTTTGGGATGTCAATAAAGGCAGTATCACCATCGGTGGGATCGACGTAAAAACCCTTGACCCGGAGCACCTGATGAGCTACATGAGCTTTGTGTTTCAGGATGTTACGCTGTTCAACGATACGATTTACAATAACATCCGCATCGGCAACATGGACGCTACCCGCGAGGAGGTGCTGGCCGCCGCGAAAGCCGCCTGCTGCGATGAGTTTGTAAACAAGCTGCCGGATGGTTATGACACGATGCTGGGCGAAAACGGGGCTACCCTTTCGGGCGGTGAACGTCAGCGGCTTTCCATCGCCCGCGCTCTGCTCAAGGACGCCCCCATCGTGCTGCTTGATGAAGCCACCGCTTCTCTCGACCCGGAAAACGAGGTGCTCATTCAACGGGCCATTTCCACGCTGATCGCGGGCAAGACGGTGGTCGTCATCGCCCACCGCCTGCGTACCGTCATGAGCGCGGACAAGATCGTGGTATTGGACAATGGCAGGCTGATCGAGGAAGGCACAAGCGATGAGCTGATTGCCAAAAACGGCTTGTTCGCGCGGCTGTATAATATCCAGCGGGAAAGTCTTGGCTGGACGGTTGGATAATTCTATAATAGATGTATCATCAAACGCCGTACAGCGCCCTTATCGTCGATTGGCCCACGGCGCCGTCGGGAACAAGGAAGTGGTCCCTTTGAAACATTTGCAGGGCAGTCCTTGTCGTAGGACCGAAAATGCCGTCCAAGAGGCCCGGATCGTATTGATTCAATTGCAGCAGCGCCTGGATCACAAACACCACATTGCCTCGCTGGTCAAAGAACACATTGGGAAAGGCCGCCAGCGTTTTGGGACCCAGGATGCCATCGACGACGAGATCCGCGTCAAAATCGCTGTTCAGTGCCAGCTGCAGCGCCTTGACCATCGAGGTGTTTGTTGCCTCGTCAAACACTCCGCTGAGCGGCATGTGCAGGCCGAACCGTTCATTTACAAGCCTCTGCGCCTCCAGCACCCCAGCCGTGGGGCACACCGGACACACCGGGCATTCGGGGGACGGCGGCGGCACCGTGGGCGGAAGGGGCGGTGTCACGCCCGGGATCTCCTTGAAGACAAGGTCGAAATACTGCATGATCCCCTTTGTGATGGCGGCAGCGTACTCCACCAAATGCTCGTCAAAAAGCTGATTGTCTATTTCATCGATGATAAAGCCCATCTCCAGCAGCATGGCGGGCATGTTTGTTCTGCGCACCACATAGTAGTTTCCGCGCTGCACCCCCCGGTTGCTCTGCACCCCCACGTTTACCACCTGGTCAAGCACGTACTGGGCGGCCCTGCCGGATGTCTCCAGCGGCGCTGTGAGATAGATAAAGTTCTCAACACCATTGGTGCTGGGTGTGTGCTCTATGTAGGAATTCCGGTGCAGTGATACAAACAAATCGGCGTTCGCCTGGTTGGCCATGTCCGCCCTGTCGGCCAGCGTTACATATATGTCCGTGTCCCGCGTCATAAGCACCCGGATGCCCTGCGCCAGCAACTGTTTTTGCACCTCCAGCGCCAGACGGAGGTTATCGTCCTTTTCAAGTCTTCCGTTCCAGCTGGCGCCATTGTCCCAGCCGCCATGGCCGGCGTCTATGGCGATCAGTAAATCATCGCTGTATACCATATTCTAGCTCCCTTTCAATTCGGCATGGCTTGTGATGCCCACACCGGCTTTGCATAATAGACCTGCTGCTATAACATATTACGATTTTTAAGATAGTGTTACCGCGGCTTTGGCAAATTGGTACGATTTGCATTTTGAGAATCAGCGCTTTCTCAGGCCGTACATGGCGGAAGCGCCGATACAAGCCAAAGTGATAGAGAGTGGACGGGCATGCTCAAACAGCAAAAGAGGATTGGCTGTCCGCCAATCCTCTTTTGCTGTTTGGGGCTGTTTGCAGAACACCCGGCGCCTTGTAATTGATCAGGCGTTTAGTGAATCCCGCACGTTTTTCAAAGAGTCGGCGCTTTTTCTGAGCAGCCTCTCCTCCTCGGCGGTCAGGGGTGTGGTGATGCAGCGCTTGATGCCTTGGGCTCCCACCACAAAGGGCAAGCTCAGGCAGATGTCCTGGATGCCGTACTGCCCGGTTATCATGTTGGACACTGTCAGCACCGAATCGGTGTCGCGCAGGATCGACTCGCAGATGCGCTGCACCGAAAGCGCCACCGCAAAATAGGTGGATCCCTTGCAGCCGATAACTTTCGCCCCCGCCGTGCGCACATCATCCTCGATAAACGAGAGCCCCTCGGTGGTCAGATTGTTCTCGCTGTCGCAACCGTATTCACAGTACTTGTTCAGCTCCACGCCGGCTATGGTAGCCAGCGACCAGGGAATGACCGAGGAGTCGCCGTGCTCGCCAAAAACATAGGCGTGCACGTTCTTTGGGTTAAGCCCCACATGCTGGGCCAGCGCCGAGCGAAGCCGCGCGGAATCCAGGATGGTCCCCGAGCCGATCACCCTGCTGGCAGGCAGGCCCGACATCTTTGTGATCACATAGGTGAGGATGTCCACCGGATTGCTCACAACCACATACACGGCATCCGGTGCGTACTTCACGGTAGCAGGGATGATGTCCTTGATCACGTCCACATTGTTGGTGGCCAGATCCAGACGGGTCTGCCCCGGCTTGCGCGCCATGCCCACCGTAACCACCACAATGTCTGCGTCAACGGCATTTTCATATTCGCCGGCATACAGGTTGATCGGAGCGCTGAACGCCGTGCCCTGAATAATGTCCATTGCTTCGCCCTTGGCTTTTTCCTTATTGATGTCGATCAGTACGATCTCCGAGGCGATCCCCTGCATGGTCAATGTGTAGGCAATGGTGGCTCCCACATTTCCAGCGCCCAGAATACAAACCTTTTTCCCCTTTTTCATTTCCATTCCTCCTAAATAATTGCAAAAATGATAGAACAATATAATATTTTTGAAGCATTGATAAATATAAGCTATTGACAATTGACAGATTTCGGATTATACTCAATCACGTAACATTGATATTTTTTTATCAATGTTACGTGTAACACATGGCAAAATCACAAAGCTTATCAGCTCGATAAGAATGAAAGGAAGATGCTGATGAACGTCCATGAGTATCAGGCAAATCAGTTGTTCCGGGACTATGGGATCCCGGCGATGGAGGGCATTGTCGCGGCCACGGCAAGCGAGGCTGCCTCGGCGGCGAAAACACTCGGCGGAAGCGTGTGGGTGGTGAAAGCACAGGTGCATGCGGGCGGCCGCGGCAAAGCGGGTGGCGTGAAGCTTGTAAAATCGCCCGAGCAAGCCGGGAAAATTGCACAGACCTTGCTCAAAAACCGGCTTGTCACCCATCAAAGCGGGCCTGACGGCGTGCCCGTGGAAAAGTTGTTTGTGGTGAGAGGCACCGATATTCAAAAGGAGTTCTATCTGGCGCTTGCCATGGATGCTCAGAACGCGGGGCTTATGTTCATCGCATCCTCCGATGGCGGCACCGAAATCGAAAAAACCGCGCAGCAGAACCCCAATGCCATCGCCCGCCAGCCAATTGATCTGAATATCGGCGTAAAGTCCTATATGTGCCGCGCCATGGCCGACAAGCTCGGGATTCCGCAGGAATTACATAAGTCCTTTGAGCACATCATGCAGGCCATGTACCGCCTGTTCACCGAAAAAAACTGCTCCATGGTGGAGATTAATCCCCTTGCCATCACCTCGGACGGCTTGGTCGCCTTGGACTCCAAGCTCAACTTTGAGGACAACGCGCTGTTCCGCCACCCAGACATCGCCGCCATGCGGGATATCGGCCAGGAGGACGCCCGCGAGGTGGAAGCCTCCAAATTCGACCTGAACTATGTGGGCCTGGACGGGGATATAGGCTGCATGGTCAACGGAGCAGGCCTTGCCATGGCCACCATGGACATGATCCAGCACCACGGCGGCAGCCCCGCCAACTTCCTGGACGTGGGTGGCAGCGCTTCGGAGGAAAACATCGCGGGCGCGTTCCGCATCCTTTTGTCGGACGACCAGGTCAAGGCCATTCTCGTAAACATCTTCGGCGGCATTATGAAGTGCGATGTGATCGCCTCCGGCATTGTGGCGGCCGCCAAAAAGACCGATGTGCGCGTTCCGCTGATTGTCCGGCTGGAGGGCACCAACGCGGCCGAGGGCCGCGACATCCTGGCCCAATCCGGGCTGGACATCATATCCGCCGACACGTTCGAGCAGGGCGTAAAGGCCGCTGTCAGCGCAGTGAAGGCATAGGAGGAGCACACAGATGAGTATCTTAATCGGCAAGGACACAAAACTGTTGGTACAGGGCATCACCGGCGGCGTAGGCCGCTTTCACACCGAGCAGATGAAAGCCTATGGCACAAGCGTGGTGGCGGGCGTGACTCCGGGCAAGGAAGGCCAGGAGGTTCTGGGCATTCCCGTGTTCGACACGGTTGCCAAGGCGGTGGAAAAAACCGGCGCCAACACCTCTGTAATCTATGTGCCGCCAGCGTTTGCCGCCGACTCCATTCTGGAGGGCATCGACGCAGGGCTGGACCTGGTTGTGTGCATCACCGAGGGCATCCCCGTTCTGGACATGGCGCGGGTCAAGCGCTATCTGGAGGGCAAGAAAACCCGCCTGATCGGCCCCAACTGCCCCGGTCTTCTGACCCCCGGCGAAAGGTGCAAGGTCGGCATTATGCCCGGCCACATCCTGATTCCAGGCCATGTAGGCGTCATCTCCCGCTCCGGCACGCTGACCTATGAGGCGGTGGCGCAGCTCACAGCGCTGGGCATCGGCCAGTCCACCGCGGTGGGCATCGGGGGAGACCCCATCAAGGGCTCAGGCTTCATCGACGTGCTGGAGCTGTTCCGCGACGACCCCGACACTCTCGCAGTGGCTATGATCGGCGAGATCGGTGGCAACGGCGAGGTGGAGGCGGCCGAATGGATTCAGAAAAACATGCCCCACAAGCCGGTAGCCGCTTTTGTAGCCGGCCGCACTGCTCCTCCCGGAAAGCGGATGGGCCACGCCGGTGCGATCATCTCCGGCAAATCGGACAGCGCCGACGCCAAGATCGCAAAGCTTGAAAAACTCGGTATGTCGGTGGCGGCCACGCCCGACAAAATCGGCGAAGCCATGGCCGCGGCACTCGCACAAAAAGGGATTTTGGAGAAGTGCAAGGTCTGAACGGCCGCGTGTTTATCTATTCACTGAACTATGGGCAACACCTCCAGAATTGGAAACAGTATCTTTCTACAGCAATTCAAGCTGTGTTAAAGTGGAAAGTGCTATAACGGGTTTGTCAAAATTTTATCAATCTTGCGAGTCTGAGTATAGTATGTTTTTTTCAAGATGTCAATAGCAAAAATCCATTTTTTTGCTAATCTATTACAGCATATCCTATTTGCATGATTGTTATCCGATAAACCAGCTATAAGATTTGTGAACGAAAATCCATTTTGAAAACCGAGGAGGGCAAGCACTTTGAGAGAAATAAATGCCTGTTCCATCACCGAAGCAATACGCGGCATGTGTATTGAGGCAAACAATATTTTGCCGGACGACGTATCGGACCGCATCCGTGCCTGTCACGCTTGTGAGCCCTGGGCACCCGCGCGGGACACGCTGGGCAAGCTGATCGAGAACATGGACATCTCCAGAAACGAGCAGATGCCCCTTTGCCAGGACACCGGCATGGCCTGCGTGTTCCTGGAGCTGGGCCAGGAGCTGCATATCACCGGCGGCAATCTCTACGAGGCGGTGCACGAGGGGGTACGCCAGGGCTATGACCAGGGCTACCTGCGCAAATCGGTGGTGGCGGACCCGCTCCGCCGCAAAAACACCGGAGATAACACCCCCGCCCTGATCCACGCCGACATTGTACCGGGCGACAAGCTCAGCATCACGCTGGCCCCCAAGGGCTTTGGCTCCGAAAACATGAGCCGTCTGGCCATGCTGCGCCCCTCGGACGGCGAAAGGGGCGTGAAAGACTTTGCGGTGGAGACCGTGCGCCTTGCCGGACCAAACCCCTGCCCCCCCATCGTTGTGGGCGTGGGTATCGGCGGCTCTTTCGACCGCGTTGCCTACCTGGCCAAAAAAGCGCTGCTGCGCCCGCTTGACAAGCCCAACCCTGACCCGTATTACAGCGACATGGAAAAGGAACTGCTGGAACGGATCAACGCGCTGGGCATCGGTCCCCAGGGCTTTGGCGGACAAACAACCGCGCTGGGAGTCAACATTGAGACTTTCCCCACCCACATCGCCGGCCTGCCGGTGGCGGTCAACATCAACTGCCATGTGACCAGGCATGTGCAGATCACGCTTTAAGAGAGGAACGCGAGCATGGATATACGCATCGACACACCGCTGACCAAGGAAATGACCACCTCTCTGCGCGCCGGGGACACCGTTCTGATCAGCGGCACCCTGTACACCGCGCGCGATGCCGCTCACGCCCGGCTGGTTGAACTGCTGGATCGCGGCGAGGAGCTGCCAATCGACATCAAGGACGCAATTATCTACTACGTAGGGCCCACCCCCGCAAAGCCGGGACAGGTCATCGGCTCCGCCGGGCCAACTACCAGCTACCGCATGGATGCCTATGCCCCCCGCCTGATCGAGCTGGGAATGCGCGGCATGGTCGGCAAGGGCAAGCGGTCCGACGACGTGATCGCAAGCATGAAAGAGCACGGCGCGGTTTATTTCGGAGCCATTGGCGGTGCCGCGGCCCTGATTGCGAAGAGCATCACGGCCTGTGAGCTTGTTTGCTACGAAGACTTGGGCTCCGAGGCGATCCGCAAGCTGACTGTGAAGGATTTCCCGGCCACTGTGATCATTGACGCCCAGGGAAACAACCTGTACAAGCTGGGCGTGGAGGAGTATTTGAGCGCACAGAGCAAGGCGTAGCTCTCCCCTGCTCCCCTGTCAACCCGAGAAACCGGAAAGGGCGCCTTTTGAATGAATTAAAGGGCGCCTTTTTCTGCCCTGCCTTAAAAACACGCCGCAGGCGCATCTGGGTAACCTTGTGGAGTATGTGCCACCCGCGATGGCGTGGACAAAATTACACGCCCCGGCTTGCATCTACCGGCGACCAAAAAGCAGCAGATGCTCATCGCGCAGATACTCAGAGATCAGAAAGCAATCAGGTGGGCCGGGTCAAGGCTATTTTATCGAACGATGAAACCTTGCCGAATTTGGAGCTATCACAGGCAGGGAGGAACTTTACAGCGACTGGCTGCTGCATAGGTTACGTGTGACGGTTCGGGAAAAGCAGGCCTGATCCTGCCGGGAGCTTCAGGAAAGGCTGTTTTAAGGTGGCTTGCTATCTCTTTTCGCATATGCTATACTATCGCCGAAAGGATGATTTTCATGAACAAATATATTCCAAAGGAAAAGCTCGGGAAAAAGGCACGCCGAAAACTCGATGCCGAAAGGCGCGGCACGTGGGGCGGGATCAGCCCTATCACATGCAAGCGCAAAAATGAAAAGACGTATAACCGCAAAAAAGCCCGCAGGGAGATGGATTTTTACCTGGCGGACTTTTTTGTTTTCCCACTTGACTTTGATATAATGACCGTTCTTATATACAGAAAATCAAACCGTTTTTTGTCAATCATCGTATCTACTACGAAATCACTTTTACCGTGGCTAACGATAAAGCCAGTAAATTTGATAGAGTAATAGTTTTACAAACAACAAATAGAATAATGGGGGCTATTGTTCTAGTCCCCACTATATCATAACCCTATCGAAATTTCTACATATTTTATTTTGTAACATCTTGAGTCGAAAAAGATTGATTTTTTGCATCATTTATCCGGGCAATAATAATGTTAAAAAAGAGCAGAGTTGCTTTTTATGCACTCTGCTCTTTAAGGTACTCGCTTAACTCAGTGACATCGCTAATTAATGGGCAAAGTAGTAGTTACCGAGAGATCTTCTCAATGATTTCGTCAATTGACAATCCCTTTTCCTCGGCCACTTCGAGAACCTTAGATAATTTGGCTGCACGGTCAGCTTCCAACAAGTCTTTTTTCTGAGCTTTGAGATCGTTGATCTTGACCTGAAAACCCTCAATTTTGCCGTCTATTTCCGCGATTTTTTCTGATACAGGTTTCTGAACGCCTCTTGCCATTCTGCACACTCCTTAAATTAAGTATTTGTTAAATGTATTCTACTACATCATTGGAAAAAAGTAAACATGTTATTCAAAAGTATGTATGAAAAAGTTAAGATATTTCATTTGGCAAATTCTTATGCTACAACTGGTATCGTATCTAAATGGTACGCTGTCTTTGATAACCTCGAAATCTGCTGTGATACAATGCTGCCAACAAGCGCGGAAAATATATCCCTATTGACCTCGCGCTCAATCATGCCGATTCGGTCAATGGCCGCCGCCAGCCTTTTATTCTTTTGCCTTTAGATAATCAAGCTCCGATTGCGTATACTCAAAAATATCCACCAATCTATCTTTCCGTCACATATCCGCTCATAAACGCCAATCCAAAAGAGCTCCTGGAAGAAAGCATCTGCCGGTAATTTTTTACATGAAAAATGCCCCCTTGTTTTATAAAGCAAGAAAGGGACAATCAAGGAGGCCGGTTACCGACAGATGCTCTGCGCCCAGACTACCAGCCGGGGCCGTGTTTTTATTCTTGCCAATATTGTTTTGTACCGTTATGGTAACACAAAAACAGGCCACGGAAAATCCATGACCCGTAATATTTATAAACCTTATAGGAGCAAATTTCAAAAGTAGAAATGCCGGGTGTCTTCTGTTATTCTAATTGCAGCAACATACAATGAAAATCAAAATAATAATCCACCAGCAACCACCAAACCCACCGCCACAGTTATCATTACAATCGCATCTGTCATCGCACCTGTCGTTACATCTATTATTACAACAGAAGCAATTTCTCAAAATATTACACATAATATTATTCTCCTTAAAATTATAAGATAATTGTCAACTACAGCAAACGGAATCATGATCCGGAAAACACCGTTTTCATTCTGTTTGTGTATGCAGCAAAAGTACAAACCGACATTTCCGGTTATTTTTTCCCTTTGCTGCAGCACATGTATAGAGAAATTTATCTCTGCCCCATCCTATGCTAATAAATTGGAAAAGTGCTGATAGGTATTTATAGTAATGAAAGAATATTGAATTTCTTTTACAACTCAAATAGAATATTATTATATTTGATCTGATATTTATTTGAAAAATTAATTATCTCAAAATTCTCCAAAGGATATCTCTTGCAAACACTTATTCCATGTTTGCATTATACGTCGTCATAGAAACGATGTTTCATATGGAGAACTCTTTTTCCTCTTCAGTTGACCAGATGTGTTGTTTAAAAAATCAAAGGTGTTTTTTGAGAGATTTTCGCCCTTATTTGCATAGTAACTAGGCAATTGCGAAAGTAATCCTTGAAAATGGAAACAAAGCACAAAGTGAGAAAAGAAACCAAGAAAAACGAAGCGGCTAAAAAAGGGCGCAAGAAATAAAGGTTTTAAACCATATGGGTAAA
>Ga0153950_1000827_pt1 | contig 13832 bp, 15 predicted proteins | sample TSNJ034MetaG_FD_104737 | JGI IMG/M metagenome (GOLD analysis project Ga0153950, IMG submission 104737) | Attine ant fungus gardens microbial communities from New Jersey, USA - TSNJ034 MetaG | ecosystem: Host-associated > Fungi > Mycelium > Unclassified | place: USA: New Jersey, Wharton State...
ATTATTGCTGCTCTCTCGCTGCTATATGTGACTTTTCTTCAACAACCTCCTTCTTTCATTCTTATATCTGGCCGCTGGGCGGATCATCGAGCATCTATAGGACTATTTCCTCTTCCAAGTCAGCTCCCCAAAACGCCTTCAAGCCGCTCTCTATCCTACTTGCAGTTTGCATCTCATGATAGAACACTTTTGGCTCATGACTGGGTCGTGGAACACGAGACATGACAGACTAAGGGACAGAAAATCTACTACTTTGGCACAATCTACTATCAATTCATGTATCCTGTATACAGCCTTCAGCGCCAGCCATTGTACGTCGACGCTATTCAGTGCGGCGCATCCATGATTGTGCATATGCCAGAGCAATGTATGCGGAAACAATGTATATCGAGCAAAAATTTGGACCTATTGACATTTGGTATGATGCTCTTCACTCGACAATGACCCTCTTTCCTCCCATCCACCGACCAATGGCAAGCTGTCGCAGTAGCGGCACGTTGGGTGAGAGGGTTCCAAACCGCATCAATCAAAGCCCCTGCTAGGCAAGTAATCTCAATGGATGCCAAGCTTTTTGCAATCCGTCTCGCCATCGCCAAAGCCACAGCAACAGGATGCCCAAACATGTCACACTGCCTCGCCCATGCCTAGGTGATTTTATCAAGTTTCTTACATGAAATCCCACTGCATTCGCTTTCACACCACCCAGAGAACCCCCATGACTCCCCAAAGTCCGCTAACGACGATGTGAACCCCCAGCTTCCTCTCCCACTCGGAGCGTCAGCACATACTTACAGGATCTCTCCTGCTCACTTCGAAGTATGCTCTTGCTATCTCATATATAACTTTTGATCTCTTCATCATTTCCTTTTTGCTTGCTGGTCTCTTTTTTTATATTTATTAGAGGGTTAGGCCCCTGTAGTCAGTAGGCTACCGCGGACTGTGTGTACACCGCGTTATAAATTGTTGAATTAAAAAAAGACCTTTCCTCTACATACTATCATTGACATGGTATTTTCCAGTCACTCCAGCAGGGTCAAGCTGCATTCTCATAAGCTACAATTCATGAATGCTTCATCGACCGTTTATGCATGCCGAGGCACTCCACTTATTGGTCTTGAGGGTTGTACCTTGGTGATTGGTGCGACGATGGAACATAGTATTTTATTATCGTTAATGTCTTTGCGGAACATTCCGGTGGCCAGAACAAGAAGCACAAACAAGCATGTACAAACAATTAATAGAAAAACCCATGTCCCTCTCCTCTACCCAAGAACTGGTAGAACAACGTCTAATACAGTTGGAGTAGGTATTCATGTCTCAGTGTCTAATTTCATCTAATTGCGCTTGGAATTTTGTAGAGCTATCTCAGTGCGACGCAATGAATTACTTCATCAAATATATCATATGGTTTTGAGGCGCAACGATGTTGGCTCAATTCTGACTTTGGGAAAGGAAGATGATCAAAACTGGCAGCGGTTTTTACAGCGTTTTGACATTATCAAAAAGTATGCCAAATTTTCATTCTGCTTGACATATCAGTTAATATCTGAAGTCCGGATGATGGGAGTATAATCCATTTGAATGAGGACGATTTTTTGGAGAATCAATTCCAGCCCATCATATTTCCAGCCCCGTCTCCATCTCCTTCAAGTGCCGGTAGTTCTGATGCATGTCCTACTACGGGGAGTCGGAGTCGCGTCAAAAGCTGCACGAAATCTCCTCATAGTCCCTCATTACCTTCTGTATCAATTGATTTTGGTACATTGTCGCCTTCTACACATCATCATACATCCCCAGATCAGAAAATGGATGTAGATCTCCGTCAGGATGAACCAGGCTCTCCGCTGTCCGATAACCGAGTAAGTGCTCGTCAAAAGATCTCAGTCACAAAGATCTCAAATGACAGTTCTCTGGGTAGAAGCAGGAGGAGCATCATCCTAATTCTATCAGAGCACTCGACTCGCAATCTCCAAGAGAGACTGAGAGTGTGAGAGAAGATGTCCAATCATCTTCAGATGATGAAGATGCCATGAAAGTAGACACATCATTTAGAGGCGACCGAGAAATCCTGCAACTAGGAATGGTAATGCCTGGCGCATCTTCGGATGTTGAATCTCCAGACGTCGCCCAGAATTCTGAGGCTGCCCTTGAAGATGTTGATGTGCACATGGAAGACATGGATGTCGTCTCCAGCATTGATTCAGAGGGAAACATTAACCAGATGGTCGATAAGCCTGTATCACCTTCCCCCTTCCAATCAGTAACCTCACCCTCATCCATTGGACCCATTAAGTCTTCCATTCCCTTCATACATCTCGGGCCGTCCTCTCCAATACAAACAACCCCTACACCCCGGCCTCCCGTCATTATTCTGGCTCCAAGCACTTCAACAGATGCGACTTCCTTCACCTTTGACGAAAGTCCATTCGTCGGCCCCGGGCAACAGAAATCATCTAGTTCTCCTATCATCCACCGACATCAATCTAATCTAGACTACACTTTACCATCGCTGAGAAAATTACCTCAGGAGTTCAATCGGAAAGTGAAGACTAAAATAAAAAAGAAGGACAAGGACAAGGATAGCGGAAAGGAGAACCCTAGGAAAGAAGAGTCGCTACCTATGGGCGTTCAAAGATGGGTAGCGACGCTCAATGCAAACCCTGTATGGAAACGGGTTTCACGACCGATGAAGTGCTTAAGTTCGCGGGAGTGGGCGGTATGACATGCGTTTTTAGTCTCTTGCGTCACTGATCATTTTGTTTTAGGTAGCTATGACTGAGGTCAAGCTCATAAGGACTTTCGACCGCATTGAGTCTCTGAAAGACAGTGGACGGTGGAGTTTCAGGCAACCTAAAAAGCAAAGGGGCGTTGGTGGTCTAGTAAAAAGTCACTGGGATTACCTTATGGATGAGATGGTGAGTCGTGGTTCAAAGCTTGTCGGTTGATATAGAATTGTACACATACAGAAATGGATGCGAATTGATTTTCGGGAGGAACGGCGGTGGAAGATAGCTTTGGCTTACAATCTAGCTATAGCCGTTACAGAGTGGCATGCTGCCGGTTCCCTCGAGGAACGAGTGAAACAGGGGATATGTGCGTTATGGAATCCAGCACGCCTCAGGTCAGAGGCACTGCAGGATGTTCAGCAGGACGATGAACCCATGCATTTAGAAACGCCAGTCTTGCAGGATCATCAATCTCCAGGGGAGAGGTCAAATGTTTTGCTTGGTGTTGACTATGGTTCGGATGAAGAAGAGGATGATGATCAACAGGATGTTGTTGATGCATTACAGCCTCTTGCGCAATTGCAAGATGCTCTAGAAATTCCATCTCAAGACGAAGTACATGAAGATCAAGAATCAATTATCAAGCCTAAGACCGAGGAATGTGAAGATATGTCTGTGCTGCGCCGTGATGAAAGTGCGCAGATAGATACTCAGACGAAGGGTCACTCCATGGATCGGCAAATGGTCGACTCTGAGGAGAAAAATGTTTTGATTGGACTCAAATCCTCCTCCAATGATCCTATACTAGCAGTCCAAACAAGCTCGAATTCCAGCTCTAGCAATGCAGATAGTGATACCCCCGCAACCTCTACGAGAGCTTCCTTCAAGCGGGCTTATGCCCCGTTACGAGAACGCATAATGGAGTCCGAGATTGACAAACTGTTCCTGGATCTGGATGATTTCCATATCACCCATCCCAGCAAGATGAAGGATAGTGACCATGATGACCCTATTACAATCAATCTCCCCCCGGCTGATCTGTCCACTATCTTCCCAGAACTTCATCCATTTAGTATGTTGGATGTTGCCCCCCCGACAGCACCCGTTCTTGAAGGAAAGAAAAAAAGCTCGGATCGAGATGACCCCAACAAACGCATAGAGGACACAACCTATGCCAAGCTTTTTTCCCTTGGAGAGTTTATGTACAGCAAGCCAACGCTTATCGGACCTTTACAGCCGTCCAAGAACTGGAAAGATGGACAGTGGTTATCGTTGGATGTAACTCCTGTGTACGCGGATCACGAGGGACCGGTTCGGTTCTCGGAAGACATGAGCGGTAACAAAAGTTGAATTTATCATTGAAAAACAAATTCACTCACTATGCGATCAGAGATATTTGATAACCGGCTGAGCAATTCTGCGATGCTTGCTCAACAACAGCTTCTCTTTGCAGCTGCATGTGAACGGGAAAAGGATCGGAGAAGAGCGACAGAAAATCAATGGAGTGTCAATGATGATGCATTGCTTAAAACTCTGATTGATCGATATCCCTATAATTGGCAACTCATATCAGAGAATTTCAACGCGGCGCGGACAACCACACCAACAGATAAAAGGACAGCCAGAGATTGTTTCGAACGATGGAGAGAGAAGTGGGCAGCCGAAACCCGAAGACAGCCAGAAGTCCCGCCTCAGCAGCCCTCTGTACATCAAGTTTCAATACAACAGCCTTCTGTGCAACAGCCTTCTGTGCTGGAAGAAAATGCTATTGTATCAACGTCACCAATGACCACTAGGGGTGTCAAGAGACTGGTCTCAGGTATGGTGACAAGCCCTATTTTGGATTCCCCTGGCGGCAGTGAGTCGAAGAAACGTCGTAGACATATTTTATTGCAAGAGACAATGCGGAAGTCTGCCAAGAAAAAGGCAGAATATCAGCAGAAGATGCTTAGTATGTCTAAGTGAGCCGATAACTGAAAAATGACACTGATCCAAAACGTGGCAGATACGCAACGGAAACCATCGGTTGTCCACGAAACGCACATACCTTACAATAACATGCGTTATCTTTCGCCCGCCGAACTAAGTAGAATGAAAACAGAGAAAGATGCCAAAACCACTCATGAAATACAATTACGCAAGAGGCAGGAAGAAGTCACCCGAGCTGCACAATTGCAGGCACGCTTGACGCCTGTCAGTAATTTGTCTTATAAAATTGGATACGCTAATATCTTACAGGTACAACATGCTCTACAATTTCAGCAACTCCTCCAGCAACAGCAATCCACTCAACAAGCTCTGCAGCCACAGCAACCTGGAACTTTGAGTCAAACACAGGCACAGACACAACCCCAGCAGGGTAGCCAACAGACATCACAATCAACGCAGGCATCAACTCAAGTAGTCCCGGCATCATCAATGACGCAACAGGGGCTTCAAGTTGCACAAGTGACAAATATTGCTCAACGTTCTCCAAACACGTTGCTAACCAATCAGGCGTTGGGTAATTTTCGAGGACAAGTGAATATATCGCGGATCAACTCACCCAACGTTGCTCCAGGGGCACCACGCCTGACCGCTCAGCAAATCCTCCAGCTTCAACAACAAGTACGACCCGGAAGTCAACCCCGCCAGGCTGGACAAATAGCTGGACATCAAGTAGGACAGCAAGGGCAAATGCTGGTCCCGTCGTTGAATGGTAATTCGAGTGGACTCAATGGTACCCTGACGGCGTCGTTCATCAGTCGTGATTCGACATCCTCGCCCTCTGCGAATGTGACGCCGCCACGCAAATCAGCAACACCAACCAACGTCAACTCTCCTCGAATAACGGTAGATCAAGGTCAGCCTGGACAGAATCAGATGGGGGTTCAGGTGGCTGGAAATGTATTGGCCAGGCCAACGACCAACCTGAACTACTATGGTGCGATATCAGGTCTCACCCCAGAGCAGCTAAATGTTTTGCGTTTCATGGTCAATTATCTTTCTCATGTTTCTGATTTTGTGCTGACATTTAGCAACTATAGCAGCAACAGCAACAACAACAACAACAACAGAATACACAACAGGATGGTCAGAGCTAGCCACGAGCTGAACTATTAATAAAACAATTAGTAAAGACATGTGTTTTGTGCAACAGGCCCGGGCCTGAATTGATTGATTGATGATGTTTTTCATAAGGTCAGTAACAGAGTGTGACAGTCCTCGTTGATTGGGGACGATGACCAGCGATCCACTCCGGGATGCACACTATGACCCGCTGCCACTGACAAGCGACGACCAGCCTACCACTACCCTTTATAATGCCCCTCCCTCACCAGATCTCAATCCTTCTGCCTTCCACACTCCAGAAATGCAACCAACTGACATTGGGAGTCTTGACCCTGTCGTTCCTGCCGGGACAGCAACCCCTCGCTTCCTAGGCGCTACTCTTTACAACGATCACCAGCCTCGCCCTCGCGAATCTTTTCCATCTTCCTATCATACCGGGATCAGCCAGCCGTCCGAATACAACTCGTCTGTGTACGCGCTCAACGAACCAAACGCCCAAGCATATCGTGACGATCCGCGTGGGAGCTACTATGGCACCATTCAAGACGGAATGCCCATGTCACCCGTCGGACAATCTAGAGTGCTTGAAGAGAAGCGGGCTGCTTATGCCGCTCCGGCAACCAAATCCCGGAGAAAAACTATCATCCTCATAATTCTTGCTGCACTCATCCTCCTTGTCATCATTATCGTTGTCCCTCTTTATTTTTCTGTCATTCGACCCAGATCACTCCAAACAGACTCGGCGAGTAGTAGTGTTAGCAAGAGTAGCAAACCCACTTCCACGAGCAACCCAAGCACACCACAGAGCCGCATCGTGACTGGTGGAGACGGTTCCGAAATTACAATGGAAGATGGAACCAAATTTACCTATAGAAATTCTTTCGGCGGGTACTGGTATTATGACGAAGAGGATCCATTCAATAATGGCGCTCGCGCTCAATCCTGGTCACCCGCCCTCAATGAAACCTTCAACTACGGTACTGACACTATCAGGGGGTGCATACACTATTGTACCTATTTTGTCGTTATCTGCTGATAGTTTCTACGTAGGGTCAATTTTGGAGGTTGGCTTGTGTCTGAACCTGTGTGTATTCATTCGTTTGGATCTTTTCCTTCGCTGAACACTCGTTGAATCCACAATCCCAGTTCATGTGAGTCATTGACAGTTCAAGACGTATTATCTGACTCAAACAGTTGCTGATAGTGTCCCTGGTCTTTACGAGAAGTACCACGGATCTACAACCACTGCGGTTGACGAATGGACATTGAGCCAGAGCATGCGTGCAGACACTGCCAATGGTGGTATCAGTCAACTTGAAGACCACTATAAAACATTTATCGTTGAGTAACAGCCCACCCAAAGTATCAATGGCACCTCATGCGCCCATAGACCGAGCGAGATTTTGCTGAAGTTGCTGGTGCTGGTCTTAATTACGTCAGAATTCCGCTCGGATATTGGGCGATAGAAACGAGAGAAGGGGAGCCTTTCCTAGCTCACACCTCTTGGCCGTAAGTCCGACACTATGATTTGATTGAAGTTCATTTACAACACCTGGCTTCAGGTACTTCTTGAAAGCAATCAAGTGGGCCCGTAAATACGGTATCAGAATAAACCTCGACCTGCATGCTCTTCCAGGAAGCCAAAATGGCTGGAATCATTCAGGCAAACTGGGTACTGTCGGTGTCCTCAACGGGCCCATGGGCTATGCAAATGCTCAACGTTCCCTCGACATCATCCGTGTTCTCGCTGAATTCATATCTCAGCCTCAGTATAAGGATGTTGTGACAATGTTCGGTGTTATCAACGAACCACAAGGACCCACTGTGGGCCAGGATGCACTAATCAGCTTGTGTGTACATTTATTGTTTCAGATACAGTTGGGCAGCTTATATATACTATATTCAGTTATATAGAAGCATATAATATTGTTCGCAATGCTGGTGGTGGAACAGGCGAAGGAAAGGGACCTTTCATTTCCATCCATGATGGCTTCTTTCCTCGGAATCGATGGGTTGGTATTATGCCCAATGCGGACCGTGTTGCCCTCGATGATCACCCCTACATCTGCTTTGGTGGGCAATCGGATAGTCCAATGTCAAGTTATCACAACGTACCATGTACTACTTGGGGTGCTGCCGTGAATACCTCGATGACAGCTTTTGGACTAACATATGCCGGAGAATTTAGCAATGCTGTCACAGACTGTGGCCTCTGGCTGAATGGTGTAGATCTGGGCACACGCTATGAAGGGACATACGCTAAGAATTTACCGACGGTTGGAGACTGTACGCAGTGGACAGATTGGACAAAGTATAGTGCCCAGATGAAATCCGACATAAAACGCTTTGCCCTTTCAAGTATGGACGCTCTTCAGGTCATTCATTCTTCAACTTTGTGATTAGATTTTCCTGAATCAATCTCTAGAATTACTTCTTCTGGACCTGGAAAATTGGCAATTCCAGTGTAACGGGTAAAGTTGAGAGTCCTGCGTGGTCCTACCAATTGGGGCTTCAGCAGGGCTGGATGCCTGAGGATCCTCGTGAAGCAACAGGCGCGTGCGGTGGTAGCAACCTATTCAACCCTCCTCTCCAACCCTGGCAAACAGGCGGTGCTGGTGCCGGAAATATCCCAGCCAGTGTTACGACTGCTTATCCTTGGCCCCCTGCTAGCATAAGTGCTGCAGGATCCGTCAGTCTCCTCCCTTCCTACACTCCAACTGGACCAATCCCCACATTGCCTGTGCCTACTTTGACCACTTCCAGTGGTTCAATGGCCACCCCAACTGTGGATGTAGGAAATGGTTGGAATAACCCTTCTGATACTGCTGGTTTTTATGTTGAAATTCCAGGATGCAAGTATCTTGATCCCTGGATAGATCCTAGTACCGCTCCGCCCCCAGTGTGCGGTTCTTGATCACTTGCCTTTCTCCAGACCGGATTTGGTTCTGGATTTTTGATTATTTATCGTATACACCTTCAAAATGACTATTACATGGACAATTGATCTCACTCGTCTGCAGTTATGCGGTCTTTAGTTTTGTCTCGTCCACCTGATGATTAATGTAGGCGGTCGTCTATTCTTAACAGTAATATATATGGAACTGGGACCTTATCTAATCTTACCCTACACCTCGATACGCGTCTCCCCATTACGTGTCCCCTCAACTTAGACCTCTCTCTCCTAAGAGGTCAGCTTCGCAAAATTTCATTTCAAGGATTTTGCCTTTCCAATACGACAACCGTGCGAACTGTCCTACATGGAAACTAGAGGCTATGCGACAACACTGAATTAAGACAAGATTTATTTGGTGCATGCTGCGGTTCAGTGAAAGACATGCATAAGTGGGTAAAGCTCAGAATCAGATTTATCGAGCATTCTGCTATGTATCCGATTCTGTGGTGGCTGCGGTTTTCCAACTGGAAATTTTCTTCGTCAACCAACTGTCCTTGATCCACTCTCGATAAGATTTCGCTTGAGGGTAGATATCAAGCGTTTGTGTCCTATCCTGTCAAATGGTCAATTTCCAACCATTGAACCGATTCTAAGAGGGTAACAGACCCGAACACCGCTCTCAGGCCCTGCACGAGCAACAAATTCCCAAGATAAATACATCAACTCAGCGGCCAGATGGTCAGCGTAGCGTGAGGCTTCAAATTGTTCTTCAGTGAATTCCGGATCGAGTGAAGCCTTCTCCCCAGTCACCTCACTAAATTGATAGACGATGTCACGAAGACTAATATAATCGACCACGATTCTGATACGCTTTCCTGCAGGCATGTTCTCCAGTTGGGCCACCAAACCGACAGAAGAAAGAAGACTGACCATTGTATTTTTCAGGTTCTCGGAAGGCAGGCACAGTCCAAGCGCCATGGTCAGTGACACTATAGGCGAATATTGGGACATCGGGTAGGAAGCCAACTGACCAGGAGAACCGTGATAATTTGGAGCAAAAAAGCTCGTCCAGAAGTTTTCATAATACATAGGAATGTGCACGAAAGTGTAGGGAATGCCACTTTCAACGATGCGGTCCTCGATGAGAGCCTTTGACTTCCAACTGATGGCTCTGCACTCGCCTTCACGGCCTTTGACGGTAGACCAAACGAAATGCTTAGCACCGACCACTTTCGCTGCCTCTACTATGTGTTTACCATGGAGTTGCTCGACATCATATCCATGCTCGTAGAATGAAGTGAGGCCATAAATCCCCCAAGCACCTGAGAATGCCTGGACAGTCTCATCGAGAGAGCTGAGATCAGCTCTGACAATGTCAACACCTCTAGCTGCAAGGGCACAAGCCACTGGTGTCTCGGGACTCCTAGTAACTCCCCGAATTTTGAACCTTCCCAGAGGTTCCTTGAGCAAAAAATCAACAACAGAACTTCCCTGTCTAAGATCAAATTGAGTGCTTGTCCTGATACTCTAGGAAATGACCTACTGTCCAGTGGCGCCAGTAACAACGATCAGTCTCGTCATGAATAGAGGTTCAGAAATTCGACGACTAGTAGGAGGGTAGAGACTTGTGCAGGCCTAGCGGGAGAATCAAATATATATATTCCCGAGGTGTATCTCATTTCATATATTTATTCCTCTATTTCCAGCTCCACTGATCAAAAAAGGGGTTCCTTCTGGTCTTGGGATCAGCGGTGTGATCACCAACATTTTGAATTGGGAATTTTTTGAGCCGAGCTAAGACTAGGCAGAATAGTTAGCAAGACACATTACCCCGCTTTTTTCCGGTGTCAGCATATGACAGTCTTTTTATCTGTCAAGCTCAAAACTATCATTCAACAGTGATGTCCTTACAGTCAATTCTGAGAACAGCCATGACGGTTAAAAAAGGTCTATTGAGTGCCAGCTGGCCACCTGCCAGCAAGCCAACTTCTCTGTTCGGATATCTCAAACAACCCCAGTCATCACAAGTCAACCAAAGTCGACACCCGAAAAAGCATTCCCTTAATCTTAGTTCTACATTCGTTATGCCTAGCTCGTGCTCCTCCTAGTTTCATCCCGTCTCGTGGTTGCATTGCCACTGAGTATATGGGCTTGTCGTTCCACTGGTACATGACCACAAAAGTTTTGTTTGATTCTTACCTTGAAAACTTGATTGCTGTTGACCTTTGAAAAAAAGCGCCAATTTTTTACCATTGTGGGTTCTGTGAGTACTTCAATCTCCCACCGACATGATAAATGACTTCCGTAAACGATCTGACACTTCGAAATCTTCTCTAGACAGGTCTGTGTCAAGGTGTCAAGGATGACTTTCAAATTCCCCAGACATATGATTTAGACTAAAATACCTTTTTTGAGATTGAGATCTTCTTTCTATACATAGCATATAAGTCTGTTGGAGGCCGAAGTGAGACTGCTCTGCAGCATGTCACCCTGTATCATGTCGCGTTGCACAATGATGATTATAATATAAATATCGTCATATATTCACCTTCTGAAGATGACAACGAGAGCTGTTTCCTGGATTCTCATAATGGTGGAACAGGCCAAATCAAATTGCGGGTTTAAATAGAAAGACGTTTTGAATTGAAGCTTTGACCAAATATGGCAATATTCCACGCCATATCCTGCATATGTTACCATGGACTACTCACAAGCCACACACGACGAGGTCAACCTCCTACGACTGGTACAGCGCCTCGAAAAAGCGGTGTCCTCTGATGAACATGAATGGAATGAAACGGGAGAAAAAGTCTGGTTGCGGGCTTTGGGTACACTTCAGGTAAAAAAAAGACGTTAATACGCCTTTTCGTCTCTCCGTTATTGACACAAAGCACCGATAGAAAGTCAAGTACGGACGAAAACTTTTGAAAAACCTCGATCGTGACGATTCTCAGCCCACTTCGTATGTTGTGACCGCCCCGCCCCTTTCATTTTTTTCCCTCTCTCTTACTGGCATGACGTTTCCAGAAACCAAGTACATCAGAGAAGAATCGATCTCAGTTCAAAACTAGATCGAATACAGCTTTTCATGACTCAAGTTCGAAACGTAGGTCAACGGTTTTTCTAGACAGGCAAATCAATTTACTTGAAAACGATGAACAGAGAACAGAGCCTCCATTGCAGCGACCTGAACCTATCCTTCTAAAACTTCGAATGCCCACAGACGCTATCCAATCATCATCAGAATCCAATGTGAAGCCAGGGCCAGAATGCGAAGAAAAAGGTTGGACTGGGATATCGTCGTCCGTCGATGATGGTCGTGTGGATTCTATCATAATACGACGACGACGGCCATCCAACGACTCAACTACTGCTGCTGCTACTGAGACTTTATCGTCTCCTCTCCTTCCCACCACCACACTTGCCCAACATACACCGTCATCATCCCTCTCTTCTTCCACTGTACCCCCCACCGCCTCTTCTCCCAACATTCCAAAACGTCACTATCTACAACAAACCACAAACGCCCTTCACGAAGCATTATCCGATCAACTTGCACTCATGGCTACACAACTCAAACGTAACGCACAGCATTTCTCTGCCAGTCTAGAGAAAGACAAAGCTGTCATCGAGGAAACGCAAGAAAAGATGGAGGGGAATCTGGGTCTGATGATGAAAGAGAAGATACGACTGAGGGATTTCAGAGCAAGGAGTAAAGGTTCCTTGTGGATGGTGATGGCGATTGTGGTCGTTGTCCTGGTACTGTTTGTCGTTATGGTTGGTGTCATTAGGTTCAGTGGAAGATGAAGTAGTTCCTCAAGTCCTTTAGACACCATGGGATTGTTTTGGGTTTTTTTGTGAAGATGGGCGTTTCACTTATATCCTACATGACAATGAGAATGTTATTGCGTTTCGAGAAAATAGATTAAATTCACGCGGATACGTTCAGGTAAAAAACAAAACGAAGCGGGTTGGTGTATACTATGTATGTATATAGATATCCCAAAGATCATAATGTCATACTCAGATCTTCTGGAAGACGAACCTCTGAGAAGAGCTTCCGTCAGAACCTTGCAAGGTGATCTGGAAAAGGCAAACTTGTCGTTATTTCTACCAACTCTCTGCCATTCAAAAAAAATATTCCTTACCATGTTCTCTCTACCAACACGAGGAGTAAGAGTCCAGAGAAAATCTCCCGAAGAAAGTTTGATCTAGTCAACAGGATCGGATTTGAGAATTGTCTTTTTGAATTTGGAAGAGACGGAGGAGGTATTTTTTACTCACGGTATACAAATTTTCCAGTGTACTGCTCTGACCTCCACCTTGGATAAGCCACGACGATTGTTCATTCGAAGCTGCTAAAACTTGTTCACCCTGCAAAAAAAAAAAAAGAGAAAGAGGTCAGGGCAAACACTCGACAATGAATCAAGCTCAAACCAACCATTATGGGAGTAGCATAAGCCCTAGCACCCGTTCCCGCACTTTGAATGAAAAATTCATCACTACCATTGGAAACGAGTTCCCACTGATACTTTTGTGAATCCAACAACGATAACGACCAAAACAACAAAACAACAAACGTACGTCCTCCCAAACACTGGCAAATTGCTCAGAAAAGGTGATCTCTGTCTCAAAGGGCCCTTGTTGCGCCCCAGGTGGGAAACTACGGGCAGATTGTGGTCCGTTTAAGATACGGTAGGTGCCTGAGGTGAGCTGTGGAAAGCTTCATCTTGGGGAGTCAAAAAAAAAACAAAAGTTTACATACAGGAGCTTGTGCTTGAGCAACGCCGACAAGACCAGTCACAGCGACAATGCAAGATAAGATGTTTGAGAAGAAAAGCATTTTTTTCAATTGAGAGGCAAAAGCGATCGTTGGTTTTTTTTCCTTGTGTTGATAGAAAAAACGCGTTTATATGTATACGACTCCCGTGCAATGCAGACGTATACGGTCACATTGGGCTGCATGCCGTCAATACTCATCGGAGGGGGAGTGGGTAAGACGCTGAATTCCGGAAGGAACCAAAGAGAATGGAGAGAGATATACTATGAAACGCTTTTGAGCCTCTTCATCCTTTGGGGGTGGAGAGAAGGCAGTGAACTTGGTTGTAATTCGGGGATAGACAGTCGCATTGAGAAACAACAAGTCGAGCTCAAACCCAGAA
>Ga0153950_1000828_pt1 | contig 13831 bp, 11 predicted proteins | sample TSNJ034MetaG_FD_104737 | JGI IMG/M metagenome (GOLD analysis project Ga0153950, IMG submission 104737) | Attine ant fungus gardens microbial communities from New Jersey, USA - TSNJ034 MetaG | ecosystem: Host-associated > Fungi > Mycelium > Unclassified | place: USA: New Jersey, Wharton State...
GACAAATTCATCTTTCAGCGAGGCGACCAAATCAGAAGTGTTCGGAACATGCTGATACAAATTTTTCTTACCTTCCCTGGCCTCATCAACCAAAATACTGGCTTCGTCTTTTGCCACCGAAACAATATTGGCAAGCAAAGCACACACCCAAAAATCCTGCAAAAAGGCATTTTTGCTCACGCCGGAGAAATTCTCCAAAGCCAGCTTGTTTTGACGATATCGTACTTGGTTTTAACCGGCCAACGCATAAAGTAAAGCGGCATGCGCTTCACCCAATTCACTCATGATACACCCATGAAGGTGTTCACTTCCATTGTGTTGACGCACGCTTTTTGTCAATTCGCTTTTTGTACAATCTTTATTGCTTGTTTTTGTCATCCTGCCCTGTAGGGCTTAAGTTATTGACATTGAATAGAAATCGGCAAGAATTGCATTGCGTGCACGGCAATTCTTGCCGATTTTTTGTGTTTTAGATTGAAAAAAATGATTATATCGCATAGACATGCTAAATTGAGTTTGGCACATATTTTGCTGTATATGATAGTGCCAAATATTTTCAATGGTGGATGAATATTTTTAGGAGGAGAAATCAATGAAAAAACAGCTATCCTTTTTGAGTTGTATACTCAGCGCTACTCTGGTATTGGCTATTTTCGCCGGGTGCCAGCAATCCAAACCAGATGCACCCAGGCCAAATGATTCGGCGGGTTCGGCAAATTCTTCCGAAACCCAGGGGACTGGTTACAAAGACGAGATTATCTTTGCTCCCAAATTGGATTTCTTATCCATGGATGTACAAAACAACGTTTCAAACCTTACAAAGTCAGTGTATTTTTGGGTGTACAATACATTGGTTGAATTGGATGTGGCAACCCAGGAGGTTGTTCCTGCATTGGCCGTGTCTTGGAGTCAGGTTTCCGACACAGTTTGGGAATTCAAGCTGAGAAACGGGGTCACTTTCCACAATGGGGCCGGCTTTACTGCGGAGGACGTTAAGTTCACTTATGAGATGGGCTTTGAGAACAGCTCAAGCAAATCGAGGCTGGATACTGTGCAGAGCGTGGAGGTCGTGGACGAATACACCGTTCAGATAATTTTAAAGCAAACTGATATGGACTTCCTATACAAGTTAACAGATCAGGCGCTTTCCATTCTCTCGCATGAGGCATATGAGACGATGCCGAAGGAGGAAGCGGTTCAAATGGGTACCGGTTCCTATAAATATGAGGAATGGAAGCAGGGGGAATATGTATCTGTCATTGCAAACGATAACTTCTGGGGCGAGAAACCAAAGACAAGGCGCATTGTCGTACGAAATATTCCGGAAGCGGCAGCTCGCCTGATTGCGCTTCAAACCGGAGAGGTGGATATTATTCAGGGACCCAACTCCACAGACCTGAACTATATCGCCGAGGATCCAAATCTGAAGCTTGAGCAATATCCCAGCTCCACTATCCGCTATATTGATATGAATATGACCTCCTCTCCGTTTGACAATCAGCTTGTTCGCCAAGCTGTTGCTTACGGCACAAACCGGGAAGAATTTATTGCCGCGGTATATCTGGGAAACGCCGCGTCTGTGCTTAATGTAATGCATCCTGATAATCCATTTTTCCATGATGTAGCGGGCTATTCCTACGATCCCGAGAAAGCGAAGGAGCTCTTGGCACAAGCCGGATATCCCGATGGCTTCTCCGCTACGATGATTACTACCCAGGCCGCCAACGATGTCAGTATTTGCACCCTTTTTCAAGCGCAAATGTCAAAAATAGGTATTCAAATTGAAATTCAGTCCATGGAGAGCGCGGCTTTTAACAAGGCAATTGCGCCCGGCGGCACCTATCAAATTATGATAAGCGGATATAGCGGTTATACCTTTGGCCCCGACAGCGCCCTGCGCACGCCATTCCATTCCAGTGGCCGTTTAAACTATGGGAATGTTAAGGACGATTATATTGACAAGACTCTGGATGAGGCCGTATCCATAAATGACGTTGTTCAGCGCCAGAAAATCTATGCGGAGCTGGAGGAGTATATCACGAACCTCGCCTCTTTTTACCCCGTGGCGGTAGAGATGACTGATCTGGGTATGAACAAAGACGTGGAAGGCATGGGTCTGCCAAATGGTGCTATCCTGGATTTCCGGACCATATACATCCCACAGTAACGCAAACCGCATATCTTCTTCTGCAAGGACTTCGGCTTCATTTGTCCTTAGTCCTTGCAGAAGGTTAAGGGGCACTTGTTTAGGCTTATCAAGTTTCTCCATAAATTTCTACCGACAGCATTTGAACTTATTATTCGGATGGTTGGCAAACCATAAGTTCAAACGCATACAGCAAAGAACCATTTGTAATATCCGGGTAATAAATTCAATTGCTGTAGAAGGAGGAGCAAATGTTCCGCTATATAATAAGACGTATTGTATTATTGATTCCCATTTTGGTTGCGGTATCCTTTATAGTATATTTCATTGTGGATTTGGCGCCGGGCGATGTGGTGGATACCACTTTCGGGGCTGAGCTTTCTGTGGAGGAGCAGGAGGAGCTCCGGGAATCAATGGGTTTGAATGATCCTGTGGTAGTCCGGTATGCCCGCTACATGCTGGGGCTTCTCAGGGGTGATTTGGGCATTTCCGTGTCAACTCAAAAGCCCGTTTTTGAAATGTATATGCAGCGTTTACCCGCTACCCTCCAGCTATCCTTTTGGGGTATTTTTGTGGCGATGCTGATTGCCATCCCCTTTGGCATCATTGCGGCAAGACGCCAAAACTCCTGGGTTGACACCGGTAGTATGGTGTTTGGCCTTGTGGGAATGTCAATCCCCAATTTCTGGCTGGGCCTGATGCTGATTATCCTCTTTGCCCAGCAGCTGCGCTTGTTGCCTTCCTATGGGAATGATACCTGGAGCAGTATCATCCTTCCGGCAATCACTGTTGGCACCACGCAGGCCGCTTTGCTCATTCGTACCACCCGGTCTTCCATGCTGGAGGTTATCCGCCAGGACTATCTGCGCACTGCACGGGCAAAAGGCGTCAACGAACGCCGGGTCATTTACCACCACGCTCTCCGCAACGCGCTGATTCCCATCATCACTGCTGCCGGTACGCAATTCAGTGTCGCATTGGGTGGATCAGTAGTTACGGAAAGCGTTTTCGCTTGGCCGGGCATCGGACGTCTTACCATAGACTCTATCTACGCCAGGGACGAGATAACTGTAGTTGGATGTATCGTGTTGACCTCCATTCTTTCCAGTGTTGTAATTCTGGCGATTGATATTCTATACGCGTTTGTTGATCCCCGTATCCGGGCCCGATACTCAAAATGATATCTCCGGATAACTCCACAGGAAAGGAAATGAAGCCAGATATGGATAGAAAGCAAGCGGATCAGATTACCGAGGCATTGGAATACAAAAGGCTGAATTTTTGGGCCGAGATTTGGCGCGACTTTAAAAAGAACAAGGGGGCAATGATCGGCCTTTTTACGTTTATCGTTATCATTGCGATTACGATTCTCTCCGAGTTTTTGTTCGATTATGATACGCAGGTTATTGCAACCAGTACCGCCGATATGCTCCAGTCGCCCTCTGGGGGGCACCTCTTTGGTACGGATCAGTATGGCAGGGACATATTAATCCGTGTGCTGTATGGGGCGCGATACTCACTGTTGATAGGAATTTGCTCTGTGTTTGTCTCCGTTCTAGTGGGCTCGACCCTTGGTATCATTGCCGGTTATTTCGGAGGGCTCATGGAGACAATCATCATGCGTACCATGGATGTATTCAGTCCTATACCGAGCATATTGTTAGCCGTTTGCCTTACAACGGCATTCGGTCAGGGGCTGGGGGTTCTGATGTTCTCCATAGGTCTTGTCAGCGTTCCATCCTTCGCTCAGGTAGCCCGCGCCTCTGTATTGACCATCCGCGATCAGGAATTTATTGAGGCGGCTCGCGCATCCGGCGCCAGAGAGTACCAAATAATCCTCTCGCATGTGCTGCCCAACGCCCTCTCTCCCATCTTGGTACAAAGCACCCTGCGTGTTGCCGTCGCTATTGTTACCGCGTCCGCATTGAGCTTTCTCGGTTTGGGCGTCCCCCCCCCTATGCCGGAATGGGGCGGCATGCTTTCAGATGGCCGCAGCTTCATACGCGATTACAGTTATATGACCTTATTCCCCGGCCTTGCAATTATGGTTACCGTTCTGTCCATCAATATGGTTGGTGATGGCCTGCGTGATGCTATGGATCCCCGTTTGAAACGTTGAGGAGGCCTAATCATGAGTGAAACAAAAAAAATACTTAAAATAGAAGACCTGACAGTGCACTATGACACGGAGAACGGTATCGTGCGGGCGGTTAACGGCATCAACATCACATTGGATCATAAAGAAGCCCTGGGACTGGTGGGAGAGACTGGTGCCGGAAAGACTACAACGGCTCTTTCCATGCTTCGCCTGATACCCGATCCCCCAGGGCGTATTGTAAGTGGCTCCATCGAGATTGACGGCCTTGATCTTATGTCAAAAACCGAATCCGAGCTGGAAAAAATCCGGGGCAAGGATGTTGCGATGATATTTCAAGATCCCATGACTGCCTTGAATCCTGTGTTTCCGGTAGGAGAGCAAATCGCGGAAAGCATTCGCATTCATGAGCATGTCAGCTACCAAGAAGCCATGGAACGAGCAAATGAGATGCTGGAGATCGTCGGCATTCACCGCGAACGCGCCAAGGACTATCCCCACCAGCTTTCCGGCGGTATGAAGCAGCGTGTGGTTATTGCCATCGCGCTGGCCTGCCATGCCAAGCTGCTCATTGCCGATGAACCCACCACCGCACTGGATGTAACCATCCAGGCCCAGGTGCTGGAGCTAATCAAAGAGTACCGGGAGAGATACCATACGTCTCTTTTAATGATAACGCATGACTTGGGTATCGTTGCCGAAACCTGCGACAGAGTGGCGGTTATGTACGCGGGTAATATTGTGGAACAAGGCACGCTGAGGGATGTTTTTAATCACACACTGCACCCATATACCGAGGGCCTCTTTGCGTCGCTTCCCAATATTAATGATCGCGCGGCCAGACTGAATTCTATACCCGGGACTGTACCTGATCCAACAAAAATTCCCGACGGATGCGTATTTGCTCCCCGCTGCTCTTATGCTGCTGATAATTGCATAAAGAGCCCGCAAAGGGATAATTGGGTCAGCGAATCACACATGGTGCGCTGTTCCCGGTATGAGGAGCCCAGTTTTAAGATAATAAGGGGGAATGCCACATGAGTCCGCCTATTTTAGAAGTTAACAATCTCTGCAAGCATTTCAAAACCAAGCGGGGGTTGCTGCAAGCCGTAGATCATGTTAGTTTTGCTGTGCAAAAAGGATCCACATTAGGTGTGGTTGGAGAGTCCGGCTGCGGGAAGTCTACGGTTGGGCGTGCAATTTTGCGTTTGATAGAGCCATCATCCGGGGAGGTGCTTTTTGAAGGCCGTGATATCACCAAACTAAACGCAACCCAATTGCGGGAATGCCGCCGGGATATCCAGATGATTTTTCAAGATCCGTTTGCTTCCCTGGATCCCCGGAAAACAGTCAGTCAGATCATCAGCGAGCCACTGCGCCTCAACAAAATTGCGCGCAATAAAGATGATGTGGAAAAGCAGGTTTTGGCCTTGATGGACACGGTGGGGTTAGCGCGCCGCTGGTTTAATACTTATCCGCATCAGATGGATGGAGGCCGCCGCCAACGCATTGGTATCGCCCGGGCCTTGGCGGTGCATCCCAAGCTCATTGTCTGTGATGAGCCGGTATCCGCGCTGGACGTTTCCATTCAGGCGCAGATCCTGAATCTGCTGAAAGACCTCCAGGAGCAGATGGGGCTGACTTGCATATTTATTACTCATGACCTTTCCGTGGTTCATCATTTCTCCAACGAGATTGCTGTTATGTACCTGGGCCGTATTGTCGAAAAAGCCCCTGCTGAGGAATTGTTTGCGAATCCTTTGCATCCGTATACAAGAGCGCTGCTTTCGGCAATTCCGATTCCCGAGCTTACAGAAAGGAAGAAGCGCATCCTGTTGCAGGGAGAGATAACCTCTCCCATTGATCTCCCCGATACCTGCCGGTTTCATAAACGCTGCTATGAGGCGATGGATGTCTGCAAAGGACCGGAACCCGCATTAAAAGAATTCTCTCCCGGTCACTTTGTTTCCTGTTATCGTTGTGCTGCCGGAAAGACAAAATAGGCTTAAAAATTACGCTATTTTCACAGGTGTTAGTCATAAATGGTGTTGATGCCATACGCGACTGCTATTAACGGAGAATATTTGCAGCGAAAGAGTCCGCATGCTGCTAGCAACACCATCTGCAACTAACACCTTCCCGAATGTAAATTTTCTGAAATCTCTAATATTGGTAATAAATTTCCCCGCTGCAAGCAGCGGGGTATTAATGGGGATACGAAAGGACGAACGCCCCCGAGGGGCGAGGTATTGACCCGGAGAGAATAAAAGGGGTTGCTACAATGAAAACAGTTCTTCTTACCGGCAATGATCTATCCTTAGAACAGGTAATAATGGTTTGCCGCCACGATGCACAAGTTGCGGTAAGTGAACAAGCCAAAGAAATTATCCTATCCACGCGAAAAATTGTAACAGATATGATCGCTCAAAATCAGGTGGTCTATGGCATCACAACTGGCTTTGGAAAGTTTAGTGACACCGTGATTTCCAGCGATGATTGTAAGCTTCTCCAAAAAAACTTGATTATCACGCATGCCGTGGGGGCTGGTTCTTGCTTCGCGCGGGAATACGCAAGAGGAATTATGTTGCTGCGCATCAATAACTTGTGCAAGGCATATTCCGGTACGCGATTGGAAGTAGTGCAGACTTTGGTGGATATGCTTAATCGCGGGGTCACGCCGCAGATTCCTGAGCAAGGCTCTCTGGGGGCAAGCGGTGACCTGGCGCCTCTATCCCACATGGTATTGCCCATGATCGGTTATGGCCAGGCAAAGTATAAAGGAAGGGTCATGCCTGGTGCGGAAGCAATGAATCTTGCAGGTATTCCGATCATAACTTTAATGGCTAAGGAGGGATTAGCCCTCATCAACGGTACGCAGGCCATGACCTCTGTGGGCGCAATGACCACTTATGACGCTCTAAATCTCCTTAAAACAGCTGATGTTGCTGCCGCCCTAAGCTTTGAAGCACATAACGGCGTTACCGATGCCCTCAATCCCAAAGTGCATACCTGTCGTCCCCACCCGGGGCAAATTGATACCGCCCGCATTTTGTTGCAGTTACTGAAAGGAAGCAAAAACACAACACGTCAAGGCGATATTAGGGTACAGGATGCTTATTCTCTGCGCTGTGTACCTCAAATTCATGGCGCGAGCAAAGATGCCATCAAATATATAAAAGAAAAAGTTGAAATTGAAATCAATTCCGTAACCGACAATCCCATCATACTCGCTGATACAAAAGAAGGTATTTCCGCAGGAAATTTTCATGGTCAACCAATGGCATTGAGTTTTGATTTCCTTGGCATTGCATTGTCGGAACTAGCCAATGTATCCGAACGCCGTTTGGAAAGATTGGTTAATCCAGCATTAAGTGGGCTGCCAGCCTTTTTAGCAGAAAATGGCGGGGTTAATTCCGGCTTTATGATCGTTCAATACTCCGCTGCAGCGCTGGTATCGGAAAACAAGATACTGGCACATCCCGCTAGTGTTGATAGCATCCCATCTTCTGCCAATCAAGAGGATCATGTGAGCATGGGTACCATTGCAGCTCGGAAAGCTAGAGACATCATGCGTAATGTTCGCAGGGTATTAGCGATGGAGATTATGTGTGCATGTCAGGCTATTGACTTGCGGGGAGACAAAGGTATGGGAGTTGGCACCCAAGCCGCGTATACCACTGTAAGGGCTCAGGTTAGCAAGATGGATGATGACCGTCCATTATATGAAGATATAAACACGGTGGAGCGTATGTTGATTGATGGTAAGCTTATCCACAATGTGGAAGAGCATGCGGAGAGGATTAGTTTTTGATCCTCTTATTTATTGAGACCTATATTAATAATGCAAATGATATTTATCAAATAGCGATTTTTGGCTAAGATCATTTATATCACAGCACTGCTTGCAAAAGCGGTACAATTGCCCACATTTCCTAAAAAAATAGAAAAGAAGGGCGTCCGACGAATGGACGCCCTTCTCGGTGAGCTTGTATAAAGGCAATTGCCGCGCCTTATACTACTCCCATCATTAATAAGGAATCACAGTTTCTATTCACGCGCAGTTTTTGAGCGTTTGGAGCTTTTTCGACTTAATCTGAAGCTCCTGTGAAAACATGCGCAGAGTGGAAAACTCCTCGCCCAGCTCATCCAGCTCTTTTTGCAGCAGTTCCTCATAGTGCCGCTTTTTTTCCTCCAGCGCGGAGATTTTCAGCACCCACCGATCCATGATCGCCACACTCTGGCAGTCGCACACGATAAAATGCTCCGCGCGCTCCTGGTATAGTTCGATCTCCTTGCGGATATGGTTATGGAACTCGGCTGCCATCTTGTCACGCTGCTTTTGGTCGTCAAGGACATACATGCTGTTGACGGTGAGAGGCGTTTTGTTGCGGTTATGGGTATTCAACGCTTCCACAAAATCCTCAAAGATACTCAACAGCGCCATGTGGTCGCGGGGGACAAAATACAGCCTGCCGTGAATGGAAATCTTGATAGCCTCCATCATATCGAGATAATCCTCGGCAATCCCCTCAATCTGCTTACGGCCGTCACAACGTTTGTATAGACCAGGGGCATCACAAAATTAGTGATGCCCCTGGTCATGGGGTAGGGTATATGGATTATGCTACTCTCGCTAATCTGCACATTTGGAAAGGGCGAATGTAGATAATGCTTATAATATACACAATTACTTTCCCCTCTATGGAAAGCGCCAATAAGGCATCTTGTTGGATGTATATCATGTTTCGCTCATAGGCAAATGAAATAAACTATGTACGGTTATACCATGGTTTAATATTTACCTTCATTGGCAGACATTTTTGCGGTTAGTGAGAAGGCTGTATCGGAAGTGGCTTGCAGATGTGACGGCGAAGATTGGAACTGCCGGTTCACGCCGGACGGCCTCTTGAGCTTAAAGCGTTCCACCAAATTTTGCAGGAGTCCGGCTTGTCCGCTCATTTCCTGACTAATAGCGGCGCTTTCCTCTGCCGTGGAGCTGTTTTGCTGGACAACATGCGATACCTGATTGATACCGTCGTTGATTTGAGAAATTAGTATGTTTTGTTGCGCCGAAGCTTTGGCTATATCCCCCACTATCTCGCCGCTTTCCTTGATTCCCGACACGATTTCAGATAGGGATGCAGCCGTCTCATCAGCGATACGTACGCCCAATTCAGCCTTAGCGATGGAGTTTTCTATTAGAGAACTGGTATCCTTTGCGGCAGCGGCACTTTTTGCTGCGAGATTGCGTACCTCGTCGGCAACGACGGCAAAGCCTTTTCCGTGCTGACCCGCGCGGGCGGCTTCTACCGCTGCATTAAGCGCAAGTATATTTGTCTGGAACGCAATGTCATCAATGACTTTTATAATTTTATTGATGGACTGGCTGGCTTCATCAATCTCTTTTACCGCCCGCACCATATTCTCCATTTGTTCCGATCCTTTTTGCGCGTTGCCCTCGATAGTTTGCGCAAGATGCGCGGCTTTTTCGGCCATGGCGGCGCTATCTTTTGTTTTGGCATTCACTTCGCTGATGCTTCCCGAAAGCTGACTCACCGTGGTTGCCTGTTCCGTTGACCCCTGCGCAAGTACCTGCGAACCGTCCGCCATCTGCCGGGCTCCAGAAGATACCAGTTCCGCAGAATACACAATTTGCGAGAACACTTCATTATTGAGTTCAAGCATAGATATCAATGCCTGATTCATAATATCCTTATCCGAACGCTTTTCTATGGAAAGCGTTAAATCTCCGTCCGCAATGGCTTCAATGACCTGAACTTGAGTGCGCATGCTTTTTATTATCTCATTAAATGCGTTTGCCAACTCGCGCATTTCATCTTTTGTATCGACATCCACATTTATTTCCGTATCCCCTACCGCCAGAGCGTTGGCTTCTTTTACCATGATCTTTATCGGGGCTACGATGCGTCCTGTAATAAACATTATAATGAAAATTGAAACTGCCAGCACAACCAGTATAATGAGCAGCCCTACTTTTATAAAAGACCAAATCGTATTTTGCGCTTCTGTCATAAAATGCCCGACAAAAAGCATGCCCAAAATTTTGCCGTCGGTATCAGCAATAGGGATGTATTTCGTTAATGCATTATGATTTAAGATTTTAGCCATACCGCTGTATGTATCGCCCGCAAGCACTGTCTTGCTGACATTTTCCGCCGCTTTCGTGCCCACCGCCCTAGTTCCGTCATCTTTCAAAACGGTGGTCGAAATGCGCTCATCTCCCAAAAAAAAAGTTACTTCGCAACCTAAAATCGATTTTATTGAATCAACGAATCTATCTGTATCCAGACGGAAACCAACGACCACCACTCCGAGAATCTTTCCCTCATCATTTGAAATCGGGGTTCCGGCACATACCGACATGCGTACGGTGGCGCCCGGTTCAATGGTGGCCAGAGCTTTACCGGACAACGCTGATTTTACGCTTGGCATTGCCGTAATATCATCCCCATATTTTTCCGGGGCGTGCGGCCGCGCGATTGCAACACCTGATGCGTCCGCGATGGTGCAGAAGTCCATATTTGTACCGACCATCATCATCTCGGATATGCTTATAAGCGCATCCCGATCCTTATTTTTGATCGCTTCCAAAATCAAGACGTTTTCCGCTATGCTAAGCGAGGTGACTTCCGCCTCTGCTTTTTTCATCTCCAGTTCATCTTCCGCTACGGAGGATGCGAGGTCAACGCTGTCTTTAGTTGTAGCATTGACGTAATTTGAAAACTGAAGAACGTTGGAAACAAGGATTGCCGCCGCTACAAGAATTGTCAATAGAACCATGGGGATAAGTATTTTCATCTTGATAGTCATAGAAACCATTCCTCCTACATGTTACAATGCAACACCTTTTACCGCTCAAAATGTGATTATGTGACAATTTTATATTCAAAGCGCGCGTCTGTGGGACTGCACGGAATTTACAACGCAAATAAAGTGTCAGTTCAGTATCATATTAATATTTTATCATATAATACCACTAACAGCCAATCATCGTATTTTTTTCGACTCAACAAAACATTTACCAACATATTATACATGATTTTACACAAAAAAGCTATCCGCCACAAGTATTTAAGCGGATATCTTTTATATTTAACTGAAAATTAGGAGGAACACTGGTTGAAAGAGTTACAGTCATGCACAAGGCAAGAAAGGCATAACAAAAAAGCCACCCGAAAGGTGACTGAAAAAACAGATATTCCGGTTAAGTAGCAACAGGCATAATCACTTGAGCGCCAAGACTTTCAAGCAAAAGGATGGCTTGCTCCGGCGTGATCCGAGGTGGGAATTTCGACTTTGGCGTGTTGTCAATAAGATAGAGGTCATGGTCGAAAGCCTCATTGCGCGCGAGCATATGGTAAATATAATTCAAAAGCATGTGCGCGATGGCAATGATCGCTTTCTTCTTTCCCCGCCGTCGGCTGATTTGCTCAAAACGCAGCCGGAAATACGGGCATTCCTTGCTTTTCACGGCGGCATGGGCGCATTGTACCAAAAGCGGCTTGATATAGGTTCCAGCGCGGCTGCAACGGACGGATTTCTTCTTGCCGGCGCTCTTATTGTTGGCCGGAACCAGACCCGCCCAAGAACAAAGATGACGGGAGGAAAGGAACACCAACATGTCTACTCCGATTTCTCCGATGATACCGAGGGCGGTGTAAACGTCCTTGATACCGGGAATCGTCAATAAAAGTTTGATTTGTTCCTGATATGGTTCCGCCAGTTCCAAAACCGCCGATTCGATAACCGTCTTGTACTTGTCAATATCGTCCAAATGTGCTAGACAAACTGATATCTTCTCCGCCTGCGGCTTGGTGAGCGTCCCCTGAATGGACTTTGATATTTCCTCTGCTGAGGCTTTCATACCTTTGTGCATCAGCGGCGCTACATCAAAAGATGTATCCTGCGATTCTTCCAACAGATGTTGGACTATCCGCATTGAGCTTTTGCCAAATGTATCAGATACAACGCTGGACAGCATGATGTTGGAAATCGTCAGGGAGTTTTGCATCCGGTTTTTCTCACTGGATTTGAAGTTGGTCAGCTTGTAGCGATATCGCATCAAGTCCCGGATTTGGCGGATTATCCACGGTGGAATGAAGTTGTTTTGAACCAGTCCGTGTTTGTGCAGGTCGCAAAGCCAGACCGAATCCCGTTTGTCGGTTTTCTTCCCGCGGATGCCCTTGACATACTTCGGATTGGCAACGAACACATTACAATCGGTTTCCAGAATGTTAAATACAGGAATCCAATATTTCCCTGTCGATTCTATGCACACCTCTTTGCAACCATTGAAAACCAGCCAATCCCGAAGCTGAATCAGGTTCTCAGTAAATGTCGAGAACTCGCGGGTTTCATAATCGGTGGTTCCTGCCTTGTTGGTTTTACCGATTTTGAGCATACGCACTTCCCCTCAATAAAATTTGGCGGATAAGCAGACATTGACTGTCCGCCATGTGGCCCAACGGGAAGTTGTTGCTCAAAAATCTGGTTCCGTGCTCTGTGAACCTGCCGGTTCTATTGGCACACTTATTTGTTCTTGAAACGGCGGACGGCAAGCCGTCGCACTCACCTCCCCGTGCTCTGTAGTGTATCTGCTTATCCACTAAACTACCGCCTACTAAAGTAGGCGGGTTAACGCATGAATGCGCTTCCGACTGAAAGTCGGGGTATAAGGATAAATCCTTCTGAAAGATCTGTTGCTTAATGCAACCTGAATCACCACTGAAACTCATTCGTCTATCTTGAATATTTCATTGCTACCGGATACCTCTTGGTTTTCAATATACTTTCGAATGGTTTCTTCTGTTACACTTCCTACCGTCGCACAGTGGTATTCTATATCATATACGCTATGACTACCCTTGTTATATTCTTCTGGCGTACTTTCACCTCTTGGCTTAGTATGCCCATCCATATTTATGGCTAAAAGCGTATACCACCTAAAGGCGGTGGGTTTAGACCCCGCGAATGGATACTAAAAGTATATCGCATTACTACTGGAGACCGCAACTTTAATATATTTTTGTGCCTTTGGCGTCTCGGTGACGCGTAGCAGCACAGCGAAAGGAATGACACTTATTATGAGTGAACAAAACAGCAAGGGGTGCAGCAGGATCACGTTGCCATCGCTGTCAAACGCAAAGATAACTCGCAAAAGAACGCGGGCCTTTTCCCTCACCTCATAGAGCCGCCGGTACCGCTCGATGGAAAAATGCTTGATCTGCGGCTCCGTAAGCCGCCCCTGGGAAATCTCCATGCTTTTGAGTGCATACTCCAACTTTTTACGCGCCTTTTCATCCAGCGCGGACATGAATTCCAGAAACGGCATCCTGCCGTCCGGTGATTTGTATAGGTAGATGTTCTTCACACACTATTGCGCCTCCCTTCAGTTCAGGTATTTAAAAAAGACAGGCATCACCCTTCCGCCAAAATGTTAGGATATATGTTTCGCCGGTCTTGTGCGCATCAAGGCCGGCGGTGAGGATAAAAGGGCAAAAAATAGATCCGCCGCCTCGTATCCGAGAGCCGGATACGGGCGGCGATTATTCCTGCTGCCTATGGTATGC
>Ga0153950_1000831_pt1 | contig 13812 bp, 12 predicted proteins | sample TSNJ034MetaG_FD_104737 | JGI IMG/M metagenome (GOLD analysis project Ga0153950, IMG submission 104737) | Attine ant fungus gardens microbial communities from New Jersey, USA - TSNJ034 MetaG | ecosystem: Host-associated > Fungi > Mycelium > Unclassified | place: USA: New Jersey, Wharton State...
TCATGTTCGATCCGCTGAGCTGAGCCGAGCGGTGCGGGTCCGCACGGACACCACCCATGTTCAGGTGCAGGGCCTTGAATGTCTCACGGGCATTAAGTGGATTAAATTATCCGCTTGTGATAGCTTCCCGTCATGAGTACTCAACGAGGCGCCATCGCCGCGCGCAACACCTGGACTCGCGCCGGGGCCGTTCTTCTGATCGTCAACGCGATCCAGTGGATCGCAGCAGAAGCGATCACGGCGTCCGCCTGGATGGAACCGACGTACAGCTACGCCACGAACTACATCAGCGATCTCGGAGTGCCCGACTGCGGGACGCAATTCCAGGGACGCGATCTGTGCTCCCCGCTGAACCTCGTGATGAACACGTCATTCGCGCTGGAAGGAATCCTGTTCGCGCTCGCGGTGATCTTCCTCTCCCGCGTGCTGAACGCCGCCCGGCGACGGCTTGTGATCGCTCTCGCGCTCGCGCACGGGGCCGGCATGGTCGCCGTCGGACTCTTCCACGGTTCCGCTCAGGGATCCGGCCCAGGACTCGCTCTACATGTGGCGGGAGCAGGAGTGGGGATTCTCTGCGCGAACACGATTGCGATTCTCGCCGGCTCATTCCGCGGCCTCGCCCTCCCTGCCCCTTACCGCTGGTTCAGCGTCGTGATCGGAACCGCAGGACTGGTGAGCATCGCCTTGGTCGGCATGTCCGCAACCACCGCAGGGATCTTCGAGCGCGGCAGCGTCTACTCCTGGCTGAGCTGGAGCCTGGTCACGGGAACGATGACATTGGTCCACCTCCTCCGGTCCCGGCGAACTCCTGTCAGGGCGACGGCATGACCGCCGGCAACGGGCCCGCGTTGCGCGCGGACGCCGAACGAAACCGTCGGCTGATTCTGCACACGGCCGATCAGATGCTCGCGGAACGCCGCACCCCCCTGACGCTCAATGATGTCGCCAAAGCCGCCGGCCTCGGCGTAGGCACCGTGTACCGCCGTTTCCCGGACGTGGAGTCGTTGACAGACGCCCTGTTCACCGAACGCTTCACCCTGTACCTGAAGTTCGCCGCAGAGGCGTCGGCCGAAGCCGATGCGGGCCGTGCCCTCGTGCGCTACCTTCTCACCGCAGCCGCCTCACGGGCAGGTGATCCCGGGCTGGAGACCATCCTGGCCCAGGCGCGGCTGGAGCGCCCAGAGCTGAGGGCACTCCGCGATGAACTCGGGCACCGTGTCGACGCACTCGTCAGTCGCGCGCTCGAAGCAGAGGCGGTGAACACGGACTTCTCCAGTGCCGATGTGTACAGCATGCTCTACATGCTCGGTGCCGTCGCCGACCGGACGGAGCAGATCGCACCGGGGGCCTGGCGCCGCTACGCCGGCATACTGCTCACTGGATTCGGTCTCCGCTCCGACTCCGCACAGCCCGCCACCCCGATGAGCGACACGGACCTCCTGAAAGCCTGGCCCACATCCCCGTGAGCACCCCTGGGCAGGGCGCCGTTACGTCTTTCGAAGACACCGTCATTCTGTCCCAATGGCTGCATGGCCGCCCCTCGCGGCTCCGGCCCAGAAAGGCGATCTGGCCCGCCTGGTCGACTTCCGCGCCAGCAACGTGGTCGGGAGGAGATGGTGCTCCGGGGGCACACGCCCCGGCGCCGCCAGAACCCGCTCCGCGAGCAGGCTCGCCGCCAGGGCGGCCTGGTCCGGAACCGATTGGGACACCGTGCTGAGCCCCAGGAGAGAACTCATCGGGTGGTCGTCGATCCCCACCAGGGAGAGGCTCTCCGGTACATCCAGCCCATGCTCGTGCAACGCCTTCAGGGCACCGAACGCGATGTCATCGCACGCCGCCACCACGGCGGAAGGGCGGCCCCGCTCCGCGATGAGGTCGTTCATCGCGGCGTAGCCTCCCTCCAGAGAGGTCGCCGTGGAGACGATGAAATCGGGTTCGGCCTCCAGATCGTGTTCCGCGAGCGCCTGCAGGAAACCCCGGCGCCGTTGCACCATGGTGGCATCCGTGCCGGCGAGCAGCGCCAGATTCCAGTGGCCGAGTTCCAGCAGGTGCTGGGCGGCGGACCAGGCTGCGAACTCGTCATCGATCCCCACCGAGTCCCAGTCCTCCGACGGCTGTCCCAGTCCGGCCACGGCCACGCCGGAGTCCAGCAGAGCCCGGGCTTCCGTTCCCGTGAGGTCCAGGCCCATGAGCAGGACACCGTGGACATTACGGGTCAGGAGCGGGGAGATCCGCCCCGCTCCTGACCCGGGTGCGGTCTCCTGACCCAGTTCCTGATGAAGCCCCACGATGGTCGAGTGGATCCCGTGGTGTTCCAGCACCTCCTGGGCTACGGACGCCGCCTGGGAGTAGAACCAGGACGTCAGGTTGGGGACCACGATCCGCACCGCCGCCGGATGCGTGGCCCGCACCGTTCCCGGAGTCCGGTAGCCGAGCTTCTCCACCGCCCTGGAGAGCCGCAGAGCCACCGGGCCGGGCAGTCGCACCCGGCCGTGGAGCGCTTCCGAGGTGCGGAGCAGGCTCAGTCCGGCGACGGCGGCGACATCGCCCAGAGTGGCGCGGGCGGTCTCAGCCACGGGATTCCCGCCCGTCCTCCAGCCGGAAGACCGCGTAGCCGAACGCGTCCACCGTGATCCGGCCTTCGGCCCCGATCAGGACACCGCTGTTCTCCAGCGCCTGGGCGGCGACGCCCCGCAGCTCTGGGATCGTGACCTCACGTGAGGCGCCGGCAGGGTTCAGCACCACCAGGTGCCGGTCACCCCGGAGGTACACGAAAGGGTACCCGGCGCTGAGAACCCGGGTGGCCGCCGTCGTGCGCAGTTCCGGGGTGGTGCGGCGCAGGGTGAGGAGCCTGCGGAGACGGTTCAGGGTGGACTCCGCGTCGTCCAGCTGCTGCGCCACCGCAGGCCTGTCCGGAGCAGGGTCCTGGGGCAGGTAGAGGCGCTCCGGGGCTGCGGTGGAGAATCCGGCGTTCGGCAGGGAATCATCCCATTGCATGGGTGTCCGGCAGCCTGCCCGGTTGAAGCCGGGGCTCCACCGGCTCCCCTCATGATCGGGCAGGGAGGTCAGGTAGCGCATGCCGATCTCCTCGCCGTAGTAGATGGACGGCACCGATCCCCAGGTGAGGAGGAAGGCGAAGGCCGCACCCAGCCCGGCGGCGGTGCGCGGCGCGGTGGCCAGCCGGGAGTAGTCGTGGTCCGAGGTGGGCAGCACCACCAGGCGGCGGCCTCCGGACCCCTCCTGATGTTCCGTCCAGCGCGCGAGGAAGCCGCCCAGTGTGGTCTCCGGGTCCGGCGCCGTGGCGTCGAAGTAGCAGTGCCGGTGGTCCGGAAGGGTCGCGAGGGTGCCGGCTCCGCCGTTGTTGAACAGGAGGCCGTGGGCCTTCTCGATGACCAGGAAGAAGTCCGCGTCGAATCCTGCGGCGGCCCCCTTGCCGGGCGCCAGCCGATGATCGTTCTCCGGCACCAGGACCGCCCCGGGATGGGCTTCCCTGAGCCGGGCGGACAGCTCCGCCCAAAGCGTCACCGTGGCGGAGAAGCCCTCGTCGTCCTTGACCAGCGAATAGGCCATGTCCACCCGGAACCCGGCGACGCCGCGGCGCATCCAGTAGTCCATGATCTGGAACAGGGCCTCCCGGTTGGCCTGGGGGCCCGGTGCGTCCACGCCTTGCCGCCAGGGTTCCGCCTCATCCGGCCGGGCGTAGCCGAAGTTCAGCGCCGGCTGCTCATCGAAGAAGTTCTTCAGGTAGAAACCGGGGCGCGGCCCGGGAGACGGGACGAAGCCCTCGCCCGGCCGATCCGACCAGATGTAGCGGTCATCCCCCGGGTCGGAGGCCGACTGCAGGAACCAGGGGTGCTCGCGGGAGGTGTGCCCGGCCACCAGGTCCAGCAGAACACGGATACCCCGTTCGCCCGCCTCGGCGATGAACGCCTCCATGTCCTGGTTGCTGCCATAGCGCGGCGCGATGTTCAGGTAGTCCGCCACGTCGTAGCCGGCGTCTCGGAAGGGCGAGGTGAAGCACGGGTTGAACCAGACGGTGTCGATGCCCAGCCACTGGAGATGGTCCAGGTGGGCGATCGCACCGGGGAGGTCTCCGATGCCGTCGCCGTCGCTGTCGGCGAAGGAGGGCAGGAAGATCTGGTAGATGACGGCGTCGTCGAGCCAGGATGAGGTGGCGGTCATGATCAGTGCTCCTCTGCGGGGGTGGAGGTTCCGTCGACGACGGCGTCGTCGAGCCAGCGCTTCAGGGTGGCCCGCACGCCGTGCGTGTGCAGGGATCGCAGAGCCTGGCTGAAAGGTCCGGTGAAGGCGGGGTCATGGCGCAGATCCCCGAAAAGGGCCTCGTCCTCCAGGAACGCCAGCGGCTCGTCCCGGTTCCTCCGAGCGCGCGCCATGACGTCCGCGGCGCGGCGGTCCACCACCGTGATGGGCTCGCCGAGTTCATCCGTTCCTTCGGCATAGCGTGCCCAGGCGGCGACCGCCAGTGCCGCGAACCGGACGTCTTCTCCCCGTGCCAGGCGCTCCCGCACCACGGGCAGCAGGAAGGTGGGGATCCGGTCCGAAGCGTCGGTGCACAGGCGTGACAGGGAGTCGCGGACTTCGGGGTTGGCGAAACGCTTCAGCAGGCCGATGCGGTAGGCATCCAGGTCAAGTCCGGGGACGGGTGCGAGCGTGGGCGAGGCCTCCCGCGTCATGTATTCCAGCACCACCGCGGCCAGCGTGGGGTCCTGGGCGGCCTCGTGGGCGTAGCGGTGACCGGAGAGATGGCCCAGGTGGCCCAGAACCTGATGCCCGGCGTTGAGCAGGCGGAGCTTCACCAGCTCATAGGGCAGGACATCGTCCACCAATTGCACTCCGGCGGCTTCGAAGGGCGGCCGGCCCGCAGGGAAATCGTCCTCCAGGACCCATTGAGTGAATGGTTCGCACACCACGGGCCAGGCGTCTTCCACACCGAACTCCCGGGCCAGGGCGTCCCGGTCGGCGTCCGTGGTCACGGGCGTGATGCGGTCCACCATGGAGTTGGGGAAGGCCACCTCGGAGGCGATCCACTGGCCGAGGCCCTCGTCGCGGTGCCGGGCGAAGGCCGTGATCATCGCCCGGGCCAGCGCGCCGTTGCCCTGGATGTTGTCGCAGGACATCACCGTGAACGGTGCGACGCCGGCCTCCCGCCGCCGTGCCAGCGCCTCCACGAGGTAGCCGAAGGCGGTGGACGGTGGCGCGCCGGGTGCCAGATCGCGGCGGAGCGCCTCGTCCAGCACCAGATCCCCCGTAGTGGGGTCAGAGTGGTAGCCGCCTTCGGTGATGGTCAGCGAGACGATCCGCAGGGCGGGGTCCGTGAGCAGCGCCAGAACCGCCTCGGGACGGTCCGGGGCGTACAGGTAGTCCACCAGGGAGCCCACCACCGTCGGGGACAGCGTGCCGTCCGGGTGTTTCTGCACCACCGTGTAGAGGTGGTCCTGGGCTTGCAGGACGTCCCGCATGGCGGCGTCGTGCGGGAGAAGACCGATGCCGGTGATCCCCCAGCCCTCGGCCAGCCCGGCGTTCAGGAGTGAGTCCAGGTACACGGCCTGATGGGACCGGTGGAAGCCGCCCACCCCGATGTGAGCGATCCCTGAGCGAAGGGCGCTCCGGTCATAGCCGGGGACGGCCACCCGGGGATCCAGGGCGGTGAGTGAGGCGTGGTGGAGCTGGGGCATGCGTCAGGCTTTCGTCGAGTGGAGGGCGTGTTCCTCCTCTCGATTCTGGCTGCGGCGCGGCCGTTCCCCTAGCCCGGTAGGGCTCCTTCCAATGCCCGATTGATGACCGGTTGACGCTCGGTCGGCGCGGGGTGATCGCCGCAGGACCAACCAGGGGGCGCAGACGGATGAGCCCCTCTCCCGGCCCTGCCCGCCCCCATCGCGGCCCTCGGCTCAGGTCCGGATGAGCTTCGGGCCCAGCGCCTCGTAGCGGTGCGCCTCCGTGGCGGACAGCCCCGTGTCGGTGACGATGGTCCCGAAATCCGCGACTTCGGCGAAACGGCAGAAGCTGCTGACGCCGAACTTCGTGTGGGTTCCCACCAGGACGCGGCGCCGGGAGCGGCGGACCGCCTCCTGTTTCACCGCCGCCACGGCGGGGTCCGGCGTCGTCAGCCCTCCTTCCCGGGAGATGCCGTTGGCGCCGAGGTAGGCGAGGTCCAGCGTGAGCTCGCTCAGCATGCGCAGCGCCCAGTGGTCCACCGTGGCGAGGGTCCTCCCCCTCATCCGGCCGCCCAGCAGAAGCACCGTGATCCCGGGGTTGCCGGAGAGCGCCGTCGCGGCCGGCAGGGACGCCGTGACCACGGTGAGACGGGTGGCCGAAGCCAGTTCCTCGGCGATGAGCCGCGGGGTGAACCCTTCATCGATGAACACGGACTCCGCGCCCTGAAGCAGGCGTGCGGCAGTTGCCGCGATGCGCCTCTTCTCGGCCACATTGCGGGCGGCCCGGTATCCCGTGGGTGATTCGAACGCGGCGGTTTCGACCGCCACCGCTCCCCCGTGCACGCGCCTGAGGACGCCGCGCTCCACCAGGGTGCGGAGATCACGCCTGATGGTCTCCACGGCGACTGCGAAGGTGACGGACAGCTCCGTCACCTCAACCTTGCCCTGTTCCCGGGCCAGGTCCAGAATTCTCAGCTGCCGATCGGAAGTCTCCACCCGTTCATTCTCCCGCCCGAACGGGCACCCTGACCAGCCCGGCGCGGCGCCCGCGTCCGGCCGGAACCGGGACGAGGGCCCGAGGGCACAGCCGGGCGCAGCGCAGGCCGGGCGCAGGCCTCGTGCAGGCCTCGTGTGGGCCGGGGTTCAGCCGCCGGCGCGGGTGATCCTGGCGACATGGACGCCGAGGGCCACCCCGGTTCCGATGCCCAGGCTGATGGCGGCGGCGGTGCCGAAGTGCACGGCGCCGTTGCCTCCGCCCATGGCCTGCAGGATCCCGAAGAACACCGGAATGCCGGGCAGAAGCGCGCCCGTGATGCCCATCAGGGCGAGCACCTGGTACGGATAGCCCGTGCGGGCCACCAGCGCGGCGCTGAGCAGCCCGAGGACCACGGCCGAAAGCGAGTTCGCCCAGACCGCCGGCAGGCCGACCACCAGCAGGAGCACCTGATTCACGGCGCCTGTGACCACGCCCAGCAGCGCTGCGGGGCCCACCAGCGGCAGTCTTCCTCCGTTCGCGAAGGCGTTGGCCATGGCGCCCAGGGCCGAGAACACCAGGACCAGGTACCAGGGCAGGCTCGGCAAGGCGTCGAGCCGCGGGTGGGCCATGCCGAGCATCTCCCCCAGCGCGAAGGTGAAGCCGCCGCCGATGACGATGCCTCCAGCCGCGACGGCGACACTCGCCACCCGCGTCATCGAGGAGAGGTAGTCGGATTCGATGGCGTCGGTGACGGCGCCGATGATCTGCGGCAGCGGGAGCAGGAGAAGCCAGTTCACGGCGATGGCGGCCGCCGCTCCCACCGGATCGACGAAGCCGAGCTGCACCAGCAAGGTGGCGAAGGCCCCGGCGGCACAGCTTTGCACCGTGATGGCGAACAGCCTCGGCAGCTTCAGCCCGCTGATCGCCACCCCTGCCAGGGAGGTCACCGTCTGGACCAGAGCCGCGGAAACCCAGGCCTGCCAGGTCACGCCCAATTGCATGCTGATGAAGAACGCCAGCATGGTCAGGCCGAGGGTCACCACCCACCACGGCGTGGCCGTGTCGCGGAGCTGCTCCACGGCTTGCCGGGCCGAGGCCAGGCGCTCCCGCGCCGCGGCGGCGCTTTGCCATCCGGGGGCTTCTTCGGCCGTCTCCTCCGCAAGGCGGTGAAGTTCGCGCGCCCGCGTGCAGTCGATGGCGTCAAGCGAACGGGCCGCCCCGGAGAGCGAGACCGTTCCGCCGTCGTGTGTCACCGCCTCCAGCAGCAGCATCCGGCCGAAGGAATTGAGCACCAGCCCGTCCAGGCCGAGGCGACGGCCGTAGCGCCCCAGGGCTTCCTCCGTCTGGCCCGTGGTCTCGCCGGATTCCAGGAGTCCGCGGCCCAGTGACGAGAGGAAGTCCAGACGGATGCGGACCTGAGCGGCAGGGAGAACGGCGGGGACCGGAGCCGTCTGCGCGGCGGGATGACCTGCTCCAGGCGTCGCCGAGCCGAAGGGTGAGGGTGCTTCCATGGCTCGATCCTATGGGGTGAGGAGCAGGTGGAGCCTCACTCGCTCCTGAGCCCCGCGAAGAAGGCCCGGATGTCTCCGGCCAGGACGTCCGGGCGTTCAAGCGCTGCGAAATGTCCTCCCTCATCGAAGCGGCTCCAGTGCACGATGTTGTCGTTGTCCCGTTCGGCGAAGACCCTGATGGTCTGGAAATCGTCCTTGAAGACCGCCACACCCGTGGGCGCGTGGTTGATCTGCGGCTCGGTTTGATTCCTGGCGTTGTCGAAGTAGCTGCGGCTCATCCCGGCCGCCGCGTTCGCGAACCAGGCGACGCTCACTTCGAGCAGCAGTTTCTCCAGCGGGACCAGCGAGGTTCCGTTGCCGAAGGATTCGAACAATTCGCTGTAGGCGAGCAAACCGGCCGGTGAATCGCTGAGCCCCACGGCGACGGTCTGCGGCCGGGAGGCGTTCATGGCGTTGTACCCGCCCACGGACTGGAACCATTGCATGTGCTCCAGGCCGGCGTGGTCGGCGGGCTCCAGCTTCTCGAACTCGGAAGGGTCCCCCGAGGGGAAGGAGAACAGCTGAAGGACGTGCAGGCCGAGGAACCCCTCCGGGTTGAGCAGTCCGAGCTCCCGCGCGACCATGGCGCCGTTGTCGGAACCGTGGATCCCGTAGCCGCCGTAGCCCAGGCGGCGCATCAGCGAATCGTAGGCCTCGGCGACTCTGGCCACGGTCCATCCGGCGTCGGTCACCGGCTGCGAGAAGCCGTAGCCGGGGGCGTCCGGGATGACCACGTCGAACGCGTCCTCGGGCCGCCCGCCGTACTTCACCGGATCCACCAGACGGTCGATGACGTCCAGATAGTCCACCGAGGACCCGGGGTAGGTGTGGGCGAGCAGCAACGGGGTGGCTTCGTCGTGCGGTGAGCGGACATGGATGAAGTGGATGAGCTGGCCGTCGATCACGGTGGTGAAGTGCGGGACCGAGTTGATGCGCGCTTCGGCGGCGCGCCAGTCGAAGGCGCGCCAGGCGGTGACCGCGTCGCGCAGATAGCCGTTCGGCGTCCCGGTGCTCCAATCGTCGGAAGGTGCGGGCTGCGGCAGGCGGGTGCGGGCCAGCCGGTCTTGGAGATCGGCGATCTCGGCTTCGGTGACGGAGACGGTGAACGGGTGGATTTCACGGGGTGCTGTGGTGTTCATGTCTTCGACGTTACGGGTCTATTAGGCTGGATTCGTTCCTCATAAACCGGTGATTTCAGGGAGTTCCCATGGCGAGTCCGGCGGCCCGGCTCCTGGCATTGCTGCCCCTGCTCCAGACTGCCGCGGGGCGCACCGGCGGCGAACTCGCCGAGCGCCTCGGGGTCAGCGCGCGGACCGTACGGGCCGACGTCGGGAGGCTGCGGGAGCTCGGTTATCCGGTGACTGCCACGCGAGGTCCGGTGGGCGGGTACCGGCTGGGCGCCGGCGGCAGGCTTCCTCCGCTCCTGCTCGACGACGAGGAAGCGGTGGCGGTGACGGTCGGGCTCCAGGCGGCGGCCGGGATCAGCGGGATTGAGGAGGTGCGCGCACGGGCGCTGGCGAAGATCGAGCAGGTGCTCCCCGCACGCCTGCGGCCGATCGTCGATGCCCTCGGTTCCACCATCGACCGTGGACAGGAGAACATCGACACGGACGCACCGGATCCGGAGGTCGACCCGGCGGTGCTGCGCGCCGTAGCGGCCGCGATCCGCGACACGGAGTGGTTGCGGTTCGACTACGAGGAGGCGGTGCGGCTCGTCGAACCGTATCGCCTGCTGAGCTGGCAACGCCGCTGGTATCTCGTGGCCCGTGACCCCCACGAGCAGAGCTGGGGAACCTACCGGGTGGACTGGATGGCCCTGCGGATGCCGACCCGGCGGGCGTTCTCCCCCAGCCCACTGCCCGGTGGCGACTACACGGCCTTCGCCCTGCGCACCATTGCGGCCAGTGGATGGAAAGTGCATGCCAGGCTGCGCATCGGGGCTCCGGCTCAGAGCGTCCTGGACCGCATCAACCCGACGGTGGGCGTGGTGGAGCCGATCGACGCCGGGCACTGTGTGCTGGTGACCGGTGCCGACAGTCTGGACACGGTGGCGGCCTACATCGGCATGCTGATGATGGACTTCACCGTGGAGAGTCCCCCCGAACTCGTCCCGCGCCTCCGGCTTCTTTCCGAGCGGTACGGGAGAGCCGTCGCCGGCTCTTGAGGGGACGGTTGCAGCGCGCCACGAAGGGACCGTGAAGGGCTGCGCCGACGGCTGAGGCCCCCATCCTCTGTGGACAGGGGCCTCGGCTCGGGATGCGTGGACTAGTCGGTGGTGTCCGCGATGTAGACGTTGCACTGGGCCTCGTGAGCCACGGAGTTCGCGACACTGCCGAGGACGCGAGCCAGGCCCTTCATCCGGCGGTTGCCCACCACGATCACGCTGGCTTCATACTTCTCCGCATGGGCGATCAGCGCCTGTGCCGGGGTTCCCACGGCGGCGTAGGACTCGATCTCCACGCCCTCCGCCTGCAGGCCCTCGGCCACGGTGCGGGCCGTGGCCTCGGCCTTCTCCTGAGGATCGCCGAAGAGGACGGCCCGTTCGTAGTTGGCACCGTGGAGGGAAGCCTTGTTGCCCTCGAACGCGGTGACCACGTGCAAGGTGGCGCCGAGGCCCCGGGCGAGGCGCAGAGCCTGCTCCGCGGCACGTGCGGCGGTCTCGGTTCCGTCGACTCCGACGACAATGATCTCCGGCATGTTGGTGCTCCTTCTCAACGATGATTTCCTGCTCAGAACCGTACCGTGCAGGCCGTCCCGGGAGACAGGATTTTCAGTAACATTCGCGCGAACAGGCCCCGAAAGTGACAGAGGAAACACAGGGAGCTACACGGCGGGCCAGGCTCCACGCGCCGTCGCTTCCGAACCGGAATCGACACCGCGCGGCCCGAGTGCCTTCACCGGGATCCAGCACCTCGCCTCCTTGCAGGAACGGCGCACGGCGGGAAGCCTGCCAGGCCACGACGACGGCGGCCTCCGCGCACGGAAGAAGGCTGGGCAGAGCACAGCTACGCTCTGCCCAGCCTTCAGCGTCCGGGCCCCGAAAACTCATCGGCCGGGAAGATCCCTCATCAGGAACGCTTGCTAGTACCGGGAGATGTTGTAATAGCCGCCGCCGGTTCCCACCGGCACCTCCACGATGCACCCGGCGTCGTACGCCGCATACCAGCCATCACGTCCATACATGGAGTAGGAACCCGCATAGCGGCACAATTGGTACCAGGTGTTGCTGCCCACGATGCCATCGGCCGTGATGCCCACGTAACTCTGGAAACGGGTGACGTTGGTGTCGGTGTTGTAGCCGAAGGAGTTGTCCACGGCGAGCTGATAGCCACCGTAGGAGCCTCCCCGAACCGCGGCGATTCCATTCAGGGTCCGCTGAATCAGCCCGACACAACTGGAATATCCACCGTAGTCGTACACGTATGCCGTGCAGCCCCGGCCCGTGACGCCACTCGCCTGAGCCGGGGCAGCGGTCAAGGTGCCGGCCGCAAGCAGCGCGGCCACCCCTGCCGCCGCGGCTGTGAACCTCTTCATCATCCTCATGTCTTGCTCCTTTGAAATAACACCATTTGATGGAATAACAAAGTCAGTATGATCCTGACGGACTCCCGGCGCAATGGGGAGCTGTACCCGGCATTCGAGCTTGGCGGCTATTGCGCGAAAGCGCCCCGGGCGGGACGCGGTTGAGCGCGGGCGAGGCGCTGCCGAAAGGGAAAGAACTTCATGCTTCAAGTAAATTTCCAGGTTTGGACGTTACGTTGAGGCATCTCCTCATTCGAGGAGTGAACATCGGCCCCGGGACGCCCCCCAATAGTCCCGGGGCCTCCCTCACCCCCCGGGCACCGGGCGGGCCGCGCAGAGTTCCCGGCAACCCCGCACCGCGGGCCAACCGGCCCCGCTGCGAAACTCTGCGCCTCAGGGGTCAAGAAGTCTCAGACCCGGCCGGCAGCCCGGACAGTTGCGACCATCAGGCGACGCCGACCGCCACATCGCAACGTGGGCCAGGTCGCACCAACAGCAACGTGCCCTGACTTCTCACGAAACGGAACAGACCATCGCCAAGTGCCGGCACGGCCCCACCATCGTGGACCTCGCCAGGCAGCACGGCTGTCATCGGAGCATCGCGAACAGGAAAACTCACCGACACCGGATCGCCCTCGCAGTCGCGCGTTCAGAAAATGACCTGTTCCCCGACGCGCCGGACGCCGACAGCATTACACTCCATGCCGATCTTTTCGCCGCGATCTCATCCAGCCCATCTAGGGACGCCGATCGCAGCGATGACATCTATTCAGTGCGAAACCGTGTCGGAAAACCGCCCTTGAGGATGTGATCCGGCGGGCATCGGCGACCCTGCCTCCGCCCATCTCAGAGCTGCGCGGCCACCTTCTGGGCGGTCTCCTTCGCGGAACCGGGGTTCTGGCCCGTCACGAGCTTGCCGTCGGTGACGGCGTAGGAGACGAACGGCAGCTTGGCCTTCTGGTAGAGGGCGCCGCGCTTCTTCATCTCGTCCTCCGCGTTGTACGGCACGAGTTTGTCGACGCGGGCGAGGACCTCCTCCTGCCAGGCGAAGCCCGTGAGGTGCTTGCCGTCGACCAGCAGACTTCCATCCGTGAGACGGACGTTGAGGAGACCGCAGTAGCCGTGGCAGACCGAGGAGACGATCTTGCCCTGTTCCCACAGTTCGCGCGTGAGACGCTGCAGGCCCTCACTGTCGGGGAAGTCGTACATGACCGCGTGACCGCCGGTGAAGTAGATCGCGTCGAAGTCCTCCGCGTTCACCTGATCGGGGCTGAACGTGTTCTCCAGCAGTGCCATCCGCTCAGGATCGGAGTGCCAGGCCTTGGCGGACTTGTCGTAGCTCGGGAACTTCAGGGACCTCGGCTCCAACGGCACCTTTCCGCCCTGGGGACTGACGATGACCTGCTCGAAGCCGTGCTCCTCGAACACCTCCCAGGCGTGGGTGAGTTCGGAGAGCCAGAGCCCGGTGGGGTGGTCCGGATCGTCGTAGTGGCCGACATTGGTGACGACGTGCAGGATGCGGGTCATGATTCCTTCTCCCTGTTCAGGTCCCGGCGGCCTCAGCGATGTGTTCGGCGCTCACATCGAGCATAGGATGTCGATGTGTTCACCGTCAACCACCGAGCCACTCGCCGAGTTCGGGGGGTCGGGCCGACAATGGCGGTTGCAGGCGGCGTTCTCGGCGCGAACCCCCGAACTCGGCGGGAACAACCGGAGCGACGTCACCGGGGAACAGGGCCGCCCAGGCTCAGCACAGCCGCAACTGCAGCACATACGCGGGCCTCGACCTCCTCCGGATTCTCCGGGCGGAGCTTGCCGTCCAGATGCAGGAAGGCCAGCCCGTGAGCCATGCCCCAGAAGGCGATGGACAGGTTCGGGACGTCGGCTTCCGGGAACATGTCGGCCAGGACCTCGTCCAGGACCGCGTGCAGGCGGGCGGCGGAGAGCACCCGCTCGGCGTCGGCGTCGTCGCACTCATTGCCGAACATGATCCGAAACTCCGCCGGGCGCTTGAGCGCGAAGAAGACATAGGCCGCGCCGAGCCCGCCGAGGATGTCGGCAGGCGCCGCCCCCTCGGGAGCAGCCTCCA